>Ga0315543_1003070_pt1 | contig 15342 bp, 14 predicted proteins | sample SalMarSW160210MG_2_FD_203098 | JGI IMG/M metagenome (GOLD analysis project Ga0315543, IMG submission 203098) | Salt marsh sediment microbial communities from the Plum Island Ecosystem LTER, Massachusetts, United States - Salt Marsh Sediment SW1601-210 ...
ATCCAGTTCCACCTCTTCCTTGAATTTCTTCGTCTGACCGTTGAATATCTTCTGACGGTCGCGGTCGATCTGCCACCGCTCGCGCTGCTGCACAACCATGCCTTCTTTGTAAGCAAAGTAAAGCACGCCGGTGGATTTAATGTGGTCAAGGCCGCTGGTTTGAATCGTATCTTTCGGGTTTGATTCGAAAGGGATGATCATAGCGCCGTCGTATTCAATCACGGCGCAGTCATAACCGGCCTCGCGCACCAGTGACTTCACTTTGTAGGTCATGGACGCCTCCATTGGTTCGCCGGGAAGAACCACTTTGGTGGTCTGGGTCCACGTGTAACCAGGCGTTACCTCTTGCGTTGGAAATACCGGCAACCCCTGCTCGTAATAATTCTTTATGTAACGTATTCGGACGTGATCTTCGCCAGCCTTGAACTTCACGTCCCGGACTTTGCCTTTTGTCTGGACTTGCAGGATCAATTCCCTTTTCTGTTCGATCGTGTCGATAACAGATGAGTCATCTTTGGCGGGTTTTTCGTATTTCCAGTTGGCAACCTCTACTATTTCCGCCGTACTGTCATTAAGCAAGCGGTCGACAGTCTGTACCACTGTCATTTTGAATACTGTCGAGACTTCCTTGACAGTGGAATCGGATTCGACAACCTTGACACATCTTTTGGAGACTTGTTCATAGGTTAATTGCAAACCGGGTTCAAACTTGTAACGAAGGGTAATTCCTCCCCTCTCCCCCTGAGTACAACCTCCGAGGGACATGGCCACTGCGATGAGGGCAGTAGCGGCGGTTAGTCGATTCAAAGTTTATCTCCTCTCAATAGCGGTGCGAATTATCACTCTCCCCTGCAGCCATCAGGTCCGGCAGACCGGTGAAGCGTCCCAGAAAGCCGGGCGGACCTAAAAGGAGTGTGCCCTTTGCCAGAAGCATCTGTTCAGCCGGAGTAACTACTGGAACGTTTTCATCCCCAAGTAGCTCACTAACCGGAGCTGTTGCCAAAAGCGGAGTCTTAGATACATTCAGCTTCGAGATTCTTTTATCCTGACTGGAGCCAATAAGGATGGCTGTAACGAGAATAAGCAGCGAGGCCGCTACCGATACCAGAGAACGTACCAGAGCGTGGCGATGAAAGGCTATACTCTCAGTTCTCGTAGAGAACGTCTTTTCCTCGGTCGGGGAGTCAATTGTCTTAGCCCGAATGAGGTTTTCAATTTCTGACCAGTAGTCCGGACCCGGGTCATATACCGTCGTACTCCTGAGCAGCTTTTTGAGTTGGAGCGTTGCCTGGTACTCCTCACGACATCTACTACAACTTTCCAGATGTTTGCGGACTTGCTCAGTCTCAGACGGTGTAAGCTCACCGTCAGCAAAATCTTCAATTAATGTCAAAGCAAGCTGGCATGTCATTTTTACTCCTCTTTTCCAAGGCGTTGCTTCAAAATCTCTTTTAACTTCCTTCGAGCGATGAAGAGATTGGAGCGAACTGTAGCCACCGGGCAATCGAAAACCTGCGCAATTTCGGTAGTGCTGTACCCTTCGACTTCATAGAGAATGGCAGTAATTCTCTGGCGAGGGGGTAACAGGTTGAGAGCCCTTTTAATCTCCTCCATCAACTCTTTGTTTTCGTAACACTCGCTGGGCGTTGCTACTGTTTGGGAGAGATCTAATTGGACGCTTCCCGGCAGAGAAGAAGCGTCGTTAGAAATCCCGGTATGGCCCTTGCGCCGGCGCAGCAAGTCGATAGCATAATTGGTGGCAATCCTCAGCAAGAGCGACGGAAAATACTTAGTGCTCTGTAATTCCTTTCGTTTTTTGTAGACGCGAACAAATGTTTCCTGGGCAACTTCATCGGCATCAAGATGATTGCCTAATATCTTGAACGCCAGAGAGTAAACCCTTTTTTGATACCTCCTGACCAGTTCAGCAAACGCCTCCTGGTCACCATTTATAAATCTGTCTACCAACTCGGGGATCGTTTCGGTCATACCCCGATTGAGCCTCTTGTTGTAAGGACGAATTTACAAGCCATTCGTTTAATTCATTACGCCAAAAAAATAAGTTGACGAAGCTACCCCCGTAGCGTATGGTTGCGACAAAGACTTGTCAACCTTTTTTTACACAATGACTTATAGCAAACGTTGGCTGCTTTGACCGATAATATCATCCACCAAAATAGGTACAATTTTTTTGCCGTCGCGGCTATTGGGACATTTATGGCTACGCTAGATGGCTCTATACTCAATGTCGCTCTGCCGACTATTGCCGATAATTTGCAATGCACAATTGACGAGGTAGCCTGGGTAGCCCTCTCGTACATACTCACTCTGGTTTCTCTATTACTTATCTTCGGGGTCTGGACAGAGCGAAAGGGGTATGATTTTGCCTACAAATTCGGCTTCAGCTTCTTTATTGTGGGCTCATTTTTGTGCGTTATGAGCTGGTCGATATACTCCCTCATTTGTGGCCGAGTCATCCAGGCTATCGGCTCTTCCATGTTTCAGGCCGTTGGAATAGGAATGATTACAGAAGTTTTCCCCACCCAAGAAAGAGGGAAGAGTATCGGGATGATGGTAATGATGGTATCGGCTGGTTTAATGACCGGCCCGCCGTTGGGAGGATTCCTTCTGGGGTTTTTCCCCTGGCAGGCGATATTTGTCATCAACCTCCCGATTGGCTTGGTCGGTTTGGCCTTAACATTCCGGTACTTCAAACTGCTGCCTAAACGAGTATCACACCGCCAGATGCATCTTGTTGGAGGAGTGATTATCTCGCTGGCGCTGCTTTCCGGAATATTTGGATTGTCGTTGGTCAGTAACTATGGCCTTGCTGATGTGCGTGTTTGGGGGCTGGTTGTCCTTTCACTTGTTTTGGTGGCTGTTTTTGTAAAGTTGGAAATGAAACCTGAAACAGCTCTAATAGGACTGGATATATTCAAAAATCGCACACTAGTCACCGCGCTGGTAGCTGCTATTTCAATGTACAGCGCCCAATCCGGAATGTTGATCCTCATGCCGTTCTACCTTGAGAGGGTCAGACACTGTGAACCGAAAACGGTCGGTCTTTACCTGATTATATTACCGGTGTTGATGTTTGTTGTGGCGCCGGCGGCGGGGCGCCTGTCGGACAAAATCGGCACGCGTGCTTTGACCAGCATTGGTTTGACGACGCTGGCGTGCGGCTTGTACCTGCTTTCATATCTGGGTACCAATACTGCCGGCGCCTATGTTATCCTATCATTGGCTGTAGTAGGGTGTGGAGCAGCAATTTTCAATGCCCCCAACTCCTCCGCCATAATGGGGGCAGTCTCCGAAAAGCAAAGAGCCATCACATCGGGTATTGTGTCAACCACCCGCAATATTGGTATGTCAACTGGTATCGCTTTGAGCACTGCACTTTTTGCCTATTTTGAGGCACGATATGTCAGTCTTGGAGATGACAGCCTGATTTTTGTTACCAGCTACCACCAAGTTATGTATGCCATCATGATAGTGGCTATTATGGGCTTTCCGTTTTGCCTGGCCCGGAAGAGATAGCAGCTCCAGTTGGCCTGACAGTTTTGCAAAATTATCAGGTCTATCGCTGAAGGGTATCTTAGCATTATCCGTGAAGGTGTGGCGCAACTATCGTCTGTACCTTCGGTGTGATGCTGCTGCTGCTTTTGACAATGCGAGCACTTGGGAGTATAAGTGCAAGCTAAAAAAGAACACCGAAAGGGGCATCGTGGAACGAAGATCATGACATTCACTGCTCTGACAGGAAAAGAATGTTGAAGCCTCTGCCTTCTAAAGTTTGAATGGCCTCGCCCGATTTGCAGCATTGCACCGTCTATCATTAGATTTGACAACAGGTTTGCAAGCAGTATATTCCGCCGTGCCTGAGATATTAAAGCATTTGAAAATCCAGTTTTTTCTGACGACGGCACTGGCCGTAGTTCTCGATTACCAGCTCGTGGCCGCAGCAGCCTCCGACAGCCTCTTCCGTGTCAATAGAATAAATGCTCTCGTCGCCGTTGCCCTTTTTTCCATCGCCATTTTGCTTTACACCAAGTGGGCTAAACAGGGCAAGTCGCTGTTTGTCCGCAAGATTGCCGGTTTGGATGCCGTCGAGGAGGCCGTCGGTCGAGCCACCGAAATGGGCCGCCCGGTCCTGTTTATCCCCGGCATTCAGGAGATTGATGAAATTGAAACAATTGCCGGTATCTCGATCTTAGGGAGAATAGCCAAAATAACGGCTCAGTATGACACTCCTCTTGTAGTGCCGGTCCGCTACCCTATGGTGCTGGCCGCCGGACAAGAAGTGGTCGAGCAAGCATATGTCGAGATGGGCAGGCGAGACTCGTATAATAGGGATATAGTCCGTTTTGTGGCCGGAGAACAGTTTGCCTTTGCCGCCACCGTCAATGGTATGATGATGCGTGACCGACCGGCAGCAAATATTTATATGGGCGCTTTTTTCGCCGAGTCGCTGCTGCTGGCCGAAACCGGAAACGCCGCAGGATCGATTCAAATAGCCGGCACAGCGCGACCGGAGCAGTTGCCGTTTTTTATTGCCGCCTGCGACTACACTCTCATGGGCGAGGAGCTGTATGCCGCTTCGGCCTACCTCTCTCGCGAACCACTTATGCTGGGCGGGTTAAAGGGGCAGGATTTGATGAAGATCATTATCGTGGCGTTGATAATCATTGGCGTGATACTTATGACGCTGAGTAGCGGGGAGCTCTTCCGCAGTTTGTTTGAGGCCGTATAGATGAGAACCATAGTCCCGGTCATTATCGCCTTTCTGTCCGGTTTTGTCATGGTCATCTCCTTCTTCTTCAACCCGGACAGAGCCTTTATCGGCCGAATCGAATCGGAAGTGTTAGTCTGGGTCACGATTGTCGGCGGCTTTACGCTTCTTCTCGGAGTGGTGTCGATAACCCGGGTGAACTGGCACGCTGTACGATCAAGGAAAGAAGGGTGGGTATACAATCTGCTTACCTTGCTTTCCATTTTCGTTATGGCTATTCCCGCCATACTTCCGGCTTCATGGTCGCCGCTTTTGGGCCGCGCCGCCGGTTCGATTTATGATTGGCTGTTTTTCCACGTCGATTATACCATGATGGCAACGATGTTTGCTATGCTGGCCTTTTATATCGCGTCCGCCGCATATCGCGCCTTTCGCGCCCGTAATCCCGAAGCCACCTTGCTATTGATTACCGCGACGCTGGTCATGCTCTGGCGGATACCGATGGGCGAGGCGTTTCTCCAACTGTTTAGCGACAATCTCCCTTGGTTGTTCAGTTCTGATCTTCCCGGTAAGATTAACACTTATATCATGGGCGGGGCAAACGTGGCGGTGCAGCGCGGGATTCTAATCGGAGCCGCACTGGGAGCAGCCTCGATGTCGCTGCGGATTATGCTGGGAATCGAGCGTACCTACATGGGGAAGGGCTAAAAGCTTGAACTTCTGGGAGAAATTAGGCGCCCTGGACCGACGCTGGATCTATCTGCTGGTTGCGCTCTCGGTTATCTTCCCCCTGATAGTGCCGATGTCCTTCAAGATCAGCATAACGCCTGAGGCTCGGCAGCTATATGAAGCAATTGAGTCTCTGCCCGATTCGTCGGTGATAATGCTCACCTTCGACTATTATCCTTCCACGGTTGCAGAAACTGAACCAATGGCCATCGCCGCTTTGCACCATCTGTTTCGCAAGAACTGCAAGTTAGTCACGCTAAGCACCGTTCCCCTCGGTGGGCCATCAATGGCTGAAAGGGTCACGCGCACCATAGCAGAAAAATACAACAAGGTCTACGGCGTAGATTTCGTCAATCTCGGTTACAAGGCAAACTATGTTGCGGTCCTTAAGGGCATGGGAACTTCTATCGAGTCAATTTACCCAACCGACAATTCCGGCACACCCCTTTCAAAACTGGCGTTGATGAAAAAGGTTAAAAACTATAACGACATCAGCTTCATCTATGTGGTCGCCGACAACGACATTGTCACCTACTGGATCTCAATCGTGAACGCTCAATATGGCACGCCGGTCGGCGCCGGAGTCACAGCCGTATCAGCGCCAAAGTATTACGCTTTTATCAGCTCAGGGCAGATGACCGGGCTTTTGGGAGGCATGAAGGGCGCCGCTGAGTATGAGTTGCTGGTAAGGGCGCAAGGCATGGCGGAAAAGGGTATGGGGATGCAATCGGTGGTGCATCTGATGATTATCCTGATGGTTATCATGGGCAATATCGCCTTTTTCGCCGGGCGACGGGCACAGAAAGGAAGGTCCGAGTGAGCTCAGCCGAGATTATCCAAATCTGGGTAGCGGCTTTTTTCACGCTGGCGATCTTTTCCTTTCTCTACAAGGATAACCCATTTTACAGACTCGCTGAACACATCTTTGCCGGTCTGTCGGCTGGATACTACGTAGGCCTTATCTGGGAATCAGTTATCATCCAGCAGTTGTGGGATCCGATGATATCCGGCAGCTGGTGGCTAATTATCCCAGGGCTATTGGGGGCATTGATGTTTGCCCGTTTGTGGCCGCGCATTTCATGGGTGTCTCGAATTGCGCTGGCCTTTGTCATGGGCAACACGGCTGGGATTTTCCTGATCACGCAGCTTCACGGCATAGTGCTGCCGCAGATGGGGGCTACGATGCTGTCGTTGGGTACCAACAACGGCTTTTCCTCAGCCGTTCTGGCAATAATCGTTGTTGTCGGGGTTATTTCTACACTGATATACTTCTACTTCTCGAAAGAACACACCGGCGTGCTCGGTGTCACCGCCAGGGTGGGCATCTGGTTCATTATGGTCTCGTTTGGCGCTCACTTCGGATATACCGTAATGGCACGAATTTCGCTGTTAATCGGGAGGGTTTATTTCCTTGCCAATGAGTGGCTGCTATCGTTCAAAAACATATTTTGAGGCATGTAACATATCGCAGTGTGGGTGAGCAAAAGGCAACTTGCACCTGCCAAGCTGCCCATGTCACCAAGGGTCATTTCTAATTACCCTTGCTTTTTTTCAACCCGCGAAAACAGGGTTATAACACGAAGATCGGCTTGAAGAGATTACTCAGAACTCAAAAGTGACAAGGCCTCCGGTAGGTTTGGACTTGCCATTGCAGGAATAATATGGTTTTTAGGTTGTAATGCTGCCAACAGAAGAACACAGCCACTCCCTTCGACCCCGCTCAGGGTGATTTGACACACCAGACAGAACTTCTTCGTTCACGTCATGGTGAGTGGAGTCTAACCATAACTCAGTTTGTCATAGGACAACCCAAAAATGTAGGAGGGAACACTGGCACTTCAAAACCCAACATTAGCTCTTGTCAAAGCGGCTTACTTTTCATACTATTCTGCCAGTCATGAATGAGGGAAGCGTATGAAGGTTATCATCCCGGTAGCGGGTGCGGGGAAGCGGCTGCAACCGCACACGTTTTCACTCCCCAAGGTGCTGTTGCACGTGGCTGGCAAGCCGGTGCTGGCCCACATCCTGGATCCCGTGGCAAAGCTCAAGCTTGAGGAGGTGATCTTTGTCATCGGATTCAAAGGAGAGTTAATCAAGCAGTACGTACAGCAGAACTATGATTTCAAAGCAGGTTTTGTTTTCCAGGAACGGCTTTTAGGTTTGGGGTACGCTCTCCATTTAGCCCTGGAGACAATCGAAAATGGGCCGGTCTTGGTCATACTTGGCGATACGATCGTGGAATGTGATCTCCAACAGTTCACCTCGGCGGGAGATTTTGTGCTGGGTCTGCGACAGGTAGAAGATCCTCAGCGTTTTGGAATTGCACAGATTTCGGACGGTCACGTGGTTGGTCTTGAAGAAAAACCCCACCAACCAAAAACCAACCTCGCTCTTATTGGCTTATACTATTTCAAGGAATCTGCCGGCCTGAAGAAAGAGTTGAACGGGTTAGTGAAATCAGGCCAACTCACCAGCGGAGAAATTCAACTCACTGACGCCCTGCAAAAAATGATAGAAGCGGGGACGAGATTCATCCCGTATGAGGTTCAGGGGTGGTATGATTGCGGTAAGAAAGAAACGCTTCTTCAAACCAATCACCACATCCTCCAGAAACTTCCAAGCCCCCCTGATGTTGACGGATCGGTGCTTATTCACCCCGTCTTCGTAGCACCAACAGCAAAAATAGTCAATTCCGTCATAGGACCTAACGTTTCAATTTCGGACGGTGCCGTCGTTGAAAACGCTATAATAAGAAACTCTATTATCGGCTATAAGGCGCGTGTCGTGAATGTAATACTTGAAGACTCATTGGTTGGCCAAAAAGCGGTCGTGAGCGGTGAGAAAAAGGTTGTCAATATCGGCGATTTTTCACAGGTAGGTAACTGATGAGCCGAGCGGTTCCACCAACCAAATAATGAGGGAAATCACGATTTGTAAGCGGACAAGGAGCATGTAATATGTCACGTGGAAACTTTCTCTTTACATCTGAATCCGTTACTGAGGGGCATCCTGACAAGCTCTGCGATCAGATATCAGACGCCATCCTTGATGATGTGCTGCGTCAGGACAAAAATGGTCGAGTCGCCTGTGAAACATTCGTCACTGTGGGGCTTGTCATTGTCGGGGGTGAAATCACTACCAGCGCCTATGTTGATATTGACAAAGAAGTAAGGGAGATCATCAGAGATGTCGGCTACGCCGATACTCGTTTTGGCTTTGACTCTGAATCTTGCGCTATCCTGAACGCAATTCACTCACAGTCGCCGGACATTGCACAGGGAGTGGATACCGGGGGCGCGGGCGACCAGGGGTTGATGTCCGGCTACGCTTGCCGCGAGACAGAGGAGCTAATGCCTCTGCCAATTATGCTGGCGCACAAACTGTGCCGGCAGTTGGCTACCGTGCGCCGTCAGCGGATTCTCCCCTACCTCGGCCCTGACGGCAAGTCGCAAGTGACGGTTGAGTATCGAGATGGTCAGCCGCACCGGGTTGAGGCGGTCGTCATTGCCACTCAACACAGCGATGAGATTCTTGACCGCACAAAAAAGAGAATGACGGAAAAATCAGTCGAGGAGGTCATCGACCAAGTGGTCATGCCCACCATTCCCAAAGAGATGATTGACAACAATACGAAGTTCTATGTCAATCCCACCGGCAAGTTTGTTGTCGGCGGGCCCCGTTCCGACACTGGAATGACGGGGCGCAAAATCATAGTCGATACTTACGGTGGCATGACTTCACACGGCGGCGGCGCTTTCTCCGGAAAAGATCCCAGCAAAGTTGACCGTTCCGCCAGCTACATGGCGCGCTACATCGCCAAGAACGTGGTCGCCTCCGGCCTGGCGGACAAATGCACCCTCCAACTTGCCTACGCTATCGGCATTGCGGAACCGGTATCCATGATGGTCTTCACCGATACCACCAATAAAGTTCCCGAAGAGCGGATTGTCGAACTGATCAAGAAGCAGTTTGACCTGACGCCGCAGAGTATCATCAAATTCCTTGACTTGCTCAGACCTATCTACAGAAAGACGGCGGCATATGGACATTTCGGGAGATCTGAAAAGGAGTTTACTTGGGAGAGAACCGACAAAGCAAACCTCTTGGCGAAGGACGCATAACATGGCAATCAAATTCGATATTGCAAACATAAAACTGGCCCGGCAGGGCAAAGATAAGATTGAGTGGGCTGAGCGAAGTATGCCGGTGCTGCGACTGATTCGCGAACGATTCAAAAAACAAAAGCCTCTTAGGGGCATAAACATGGCTTGCTGCCTGCACGTCACAACCGAGACTGCCAACCTGATGCGAACGCTGAAGGCAGGCGGAGCAAATCTGGCTCTGTGCGCCTCGAACCCTCTTTCAACACAGGACGACACGGCCGCGGCCTTAGTCAAAGAGTACGGTGTCCCGGTATTTGCCATTTACGGAGAGAACACAAAGACGTATTACAAGCACATCCATCAGGCGCTGGACCTCAAGCCGCATATCACAATGGATGACGGTGCTGATTTGGTTTCGACGCTTCATACAAACCGCCGGGACTTAGCCGATCACGTCTTAGCTGGCACCGAAGAAACCACCACCGGCGTTATACGTCTAAAGGCCATGGCTCGCAGTAACTCTCTACTATTTTCGGTAATTGCCGTCAATGACTCCAAAACGAAGCACTTCTTTGACAACCGTTACGGCACCGGTCAGTCGACAATCGATGGCATCCTGCGCGCCACTAACATGCTCATTGCTGGCGCCACTGTCGTGCTTGTCGGTTATGGCTGGTGTGGCCGCGGCCTAGCCGAGCGCGCCAAGGGCATGGGAGCCAACGTTATCGTCACCGAGGTAGACCCCGTCAAGGCGATTGAGGCCGTTATGGATGGCTTTATGGTCATGCCGATTGCCAGGGCGGCGACCCTGGGAGATCTCTTCGTGACTCTGACGGGTGATATCAACGTCATTCGCCTGGAACACTTCAAAAAGATGAAAGACGGCGCCATTGTCTGCAACTCCGGCCACTTCAACGTGGAGCTTGACCTCGACTCACTGGCTAAGGCAGCAACGAAGAAACGAGTGGTGCGTCCCAATGTGGAGGAATTCACCCTCGGGCGCAAAAAGATTTATGTGCTGGCTGAGGGGCGGCTGGTCAATCTCTCAGCAGCCGAGGGGCACCCGGCGATGGTCATGGATATGTCCTTTGCAAACCAGGCGTTAGCGGCAGAGTACGTTGTCAAGAATCACCAAAAACTCGAGCGCAAGGTATACGTAGTGCCGGAAAAGATCGACGCTCAAATCGCCGCCCTGAAGCTCAAGTCAATGGGCATCAAAATCGACAAACTAACTCCCGAGCAGAAGAAGTACCTCAGCTCATGGGAGATGGGGACGTGAGCGAGATGCGTACCTTCTATGTTATATTACTTACTAAATGCAATATTACAAATTGTAGGGAAGAAGTCTCCGACTACTGCCTATTTTCGGCAGGTCTCTCCGAGACCTGCCCTGTATTCATATCAATCCCCTGTTCTCTCTTTACATAAACTTCTTGATGAGTTTCAATATGCCCTGGTCCCAGCCAACGCGATGGGTCACACCCGTATCCAGGCTTTTGAGTTCTTCCTTGTGTTCCAGGTACCACTTATGTGATGAGATCAGAGCGTCTTGATTGGAGAACTTTGATTTCCAACCAAGTTTTTCCTCGATCTTCTGCGTGGAGACATAGGAATCTTTGTCGGCGGTGCCATAGATCCACTTGTAAAGGGGTGAGATCTTCATAAATTCGAAAATTACTAAAGCGCCTTTAGTCAGCGCCGCCGGCGTGGGCATGACACGGGCTCCGTTACCGGCAAAATCACACAGCGCACCAACATCGATTTTGACCTTATCGAAATGCTGAGCGCCGACATTAAAAGTATCATTGACTACATCATAAGGGGCACTTGCAGCAAGAGAAATTGCCTCCACCAGATCAGTCACTTCCAAAAGCTGGTAGAGGTTCTGGCCGTTGCCGATTATTGGAATTCGCTTGCCGGCGTCTACCCAATCATACAGAATTTGAAACACACCCAGACGAGCGGTGCCGATAAATGTCTTGGGACGGATCACCGGGACACACATTCCCTGGGCGCGAAACTCGGCGCAAATCTTTTCCCCTTCGATTTTGGTTACCCCGTAAGAGCCAACGCCGTCGACAGGGTCATCCTCAAACAGCGGGTGCTTTTCCGGCACCCCGTACACGGCCGTGGAACTGATAAAGATCACTCGTTCAACATTGGACTTTTTCGCCTGTTCAAGCGTGTTTCTGACACCTGCGATGTTGGTTGAGTAAATCTCGTGTTTCGGCCAGAGGGGAAGAGCTGCTGCGCAGTGAATGATGGTATCAATCTTGTTGTCATGAATAAGGCGATACATCCCCTCCGCATCGCGCACATCAACCATAGCCAGCAGGGCATCGTCAGGATAGTCGTCTTTTATAAAGGGAGCAATGTCGTTGAGGGCCAAAAAGGCAACCCCACGAGGGGCGAGGCCTTGAGCCAAATGGTACCCTAAATACCCAGCTCCACCAGTGACCAGTACTCGTTTACCTTGCATACGTTCTTATAATTATAACCACTTACGGCACACATTTAAAACTGCTGTGCCGTTTTTACAACATTCAAGTCAATATAATTCATTTTTTAAATCGTGCAAGAGAGACTTATCGGCCATATTCGGCATTACCCAGTGCCCTGCCTTTAGCCACTTCTCCTTCATTACTCGGCTCCACTCAGGATGACGACGACATTTTATTATTGACTCCTCACACTTAAGCGGCAGTCTTGCATGGATCCGAACCTGAACTTGTTTATCTAAACGGCTTGTGCAACCCCTCGGCTTTTTCGCGCATGTACTTCCTGGTCATGGCGACCACGGTACCCGAAAGGGCGACCAGAGCAATCAGGTTGGGAATCGCCATCATGCCGTTGGCGATATCGGCAAACGACCAGACCGCCACCAGGTCAAGACGCGCGCCGATAAGTGTGAAGAAGAGAAAGACCCACTTATAGGGCAGTTTGGCTTTCTTGCCCGCAATATACTCAATCCCTTTCTCCCCATAATACGACCAGCTAATTACCGTCGAATAGGAAAACAATAGTATTCCAACCACCACCATCCAGCGTCCGTAGATCGGCAACGTATCGTTGAAGGCCGCCATTGTTAGGGGTGCGCCGTTGATGCCGCTGTCCCACTTAGCGGCGGTGAGAATCACCAGCGCCGTCATGGTACAGATGACGAGCGTATCAATGAACGGCCCTAACATCGCCACCATACCCTCCCGTACAGGTTCTTCGACTTTCGCGGTAGAATGCGCCATCGCTGCTGAACCCAGTCCTGACTCATTGGAGAAGAGACCGCGTTTTAATCCCCACTGCACTGTTAGCCAGACGGTGGCACCGGCAAACCCGCCGGTGGCGGCTGTCGGGTTGAAAGCATGGCGGAAAATCAGTTGGAACGCCGGAATCACTTGATCGAGGTTGATCCAGATCACAATCAGCGCCGAGCAAACATATATCACCGACATACCCGGCACCAAAAACGACGCTACGTGCCCAATCCGCTTGATCCCGCCAATGATCACAATTCCCACCATGGTGCAGATCACAATACCGATAATCCATCGTACCGTTCCTTGCATCTCAGGCGAGACATTAAACGCATCGACCAGGGAATGAGCAAGCGTGTTCGATTGCACCATGTTGCCGATGCCAAAGGCGGCAATGGCTGTGCACAGCGCGAAAAGAAATGCCAGCGGCCGCAACCACCTTTTCATACCCAGTTCGATGAAATACATTGGCCCGCCAAGGATGTTGCCGTCGGCTTCAACCTTGCGGTGCTTGATGGCTAACGTGCACTCCGTGTACTTCAACGCCATGCCAAAAAAAGCTGACACCCACATCCAGAAAATCGCCCCCGGCCCGCCATAGTACAGGGCGGTCGCCACCCCACCGATGTTGCCGATGCCAATCGTCGCCGACAGAGCCGCCGATAGCGCCTGAAAGTGGGTCAACTGCCCCTTATGTGCGGGGTCGTCGTATTTGCCGCGTGCAATGGCCACACCATGACCAAAACCGCGAATCTGCACAAACAGCAAACGAAGTGTAAGAAAGATACCTGTCCCCAAAAGGAGCACGATCAATGGCAAGCCCCAAACATGTCCGGAGATCGCTTCGAGGATGTGATTCAACTGCTCCATCTGCTTGGCGGGTAGATACGAAATAGGAGTAATGCAGACAAGCTAAAAAGATTTCACGTTCTTGTCGGGTCTTGCAGTGTAGTCGTGTGACCTTACAGGTGACAAGTAACTTTCAAGAAGGCGATTGGGTAGCCTTTGTTTTGTGAGCGGCGTGAGTCCCCTGCACCGCGCTCAATCCCAGCAGCAGAAGCCCTTGTGCTTCTGCCATCAATTGAGTTGGCTATTTGGGGGAGGGCGGTATTTACCTCATGGTTTGTAGGGAATTTGAGGGGATAATAAGACGACTTCATTGAAAAGCCAATCAACAAGGAGGAGCTACTGGTTGAAGGTAAATGAAATGTTGGGGTCACGAGTGAATGCGGCGCACGGGGACGTACGGCGCGCACAATATGGTTTATAGGGAATTTGAGGGGAGAAAAAACCACCCGCTGGGTGGGCTACAGGCTGCTGTCAGGTCACACCCGCCTGTGGCGAGCAAGACCTGACAGAACAATAAAAAACTAATGTTCGTTGTACAGTGTGCGTATTTCCTCCTCGGTGAGGGCACGGTTGTATACTCGTACTTCGTCGATATTTCCATTATAGGCGGCATCGTCCCATGGGGTTGGGCTGTTGTTACCGATATGCAGATCAAGATCGTCGGTTGGCATAGTCACCGTTGTGAGACTGTCAGCCACCAACTGCCCGTCGAAGTACAGCCGGTAATGGTCGTTGCCAATGGTCAAGGCAGCGTGATGCCAGGCATTTTCCACAATCGCAACGGATGCACAGAAGTAGGGTCCACTCCCCGGCATGTCAGTACAGAGCTGACCCGTGTAGCCAAAGTGAAAGTCCCAGGTCTGCCCTTTATTGATGATAATGCGTATATCACCATCATCGACTACAGTAACCCACGCGGCCGCTGTGAGAGCATCTGTCAGATCAAAGATGCTATTGTACGGCACGCGGATATAGTCGTTTAGTCCATCGAAATCGAAAGCACAGTTACTGCGGCCGAATCGATCCGTGACTGGCACTGCCCCGATGACTGTGCCATGGTTATCGTTAATAGACTCATCACTGGCGTCTCCATCGAGCGGGTAGTAGGCAATGAGTCCGGAAGTCGGACAGGCCCAAGCTAGCGAGACATCTGCAACCGTTGTGTCGTTTGACGTTACCGCCGCCGGTATGCTGTTCGTTGTAAAGCTGTCGTGGGCGGCGATGACGGAGTAGTAACCCGGGGGAACGTTCTCGATTGTGAATTCGCCAAGCATGTTGGTAACATCAGAGCGTGTTGCCGGCGACGTCGTCACAGTCGCCCCAACTATCGCGTCGCCGCCGAGAGCACTGGCGACAGTGCCGTTAATCGTCCCCGGCAGCTCCGGATCGGTGCCGTTATCATCGCCACAGCCGACGACGACAAATGTGAGTAACACCAATGTGAGTATAGAGTGCTTGTACAATGGTAGCCTCCTTCCGGCTGATTAGAGTCTCTAACTTGTGTATATCTAGGTTAAAGAAAGGAAAAAGGTCGTATGGTGTCAAGTTTTTTCGGCATGGGAACCGGCAAAGGTAATGTCAAGAATAGTGTGTAAAAAGGTATATCCATGTAAGTCATGCCGCTTCTGCAGTTAGCCGTGCGACCTCCTTGATTCGCTGGTTATGGCGTTTCCATTTGGTG
>Ga0315543_1003072_pt1 | contig 15335 bp, 16 predicted proteins | sample SalMarSW160210MG_2_FD_203098 | JGI IMG/M metagenome (GOLD analysis project Ga0315543, IMG submission 203098) | Salt marsh sediment microbial communities from the Plum Island Ecosystem LTER, Massachusetts, United States - Salt Marsh Sediment SW1601-210 ...
CTTTTAGAAACGTAGGATTTGATGTCAACATCATCCACGGTTATGTATGCAAGACCTTAACCGAATACTATGGATATGGCGATGAATACTTCAAGGAGTTCGTTAAACTAGACCTAGAAAACTTAGAGAGAGACATCAGAAGGGTGGTGGATAAATATCACGTCGATCTCATACACAGTCAAAACGCTCCGGATTACTTGACAGTCTCCGCAATAAGAGCCGTAGATGACCTACCAATTATACATGAGAATCAGGATGCCATCTCCCTCCGAAAAACACCATACTCTCCAGGTGCTTATCCAGGCAATGATGTAAAAGAGCAGTTGAAGAACGAAAGGATTGCAAACGAGAAATGTGACGCTAGAATAAACGTTTCCGAGGAGTTACGTGAGTACATCCAAAAAACCTATGGATCGAAGATGGATCTAGTGTTCTACAACTATGGTTCAATGCAAATGTTGCCCAGTTCTTTCAAGGAGAAACTGTCAAAGAAGGATGGACAAGTACACATTGTTTACGAAGGCACTCTCGCAAGTTTTGATGGTGACCACTACGATCTAGCAAAAATATTCGAGGGCATCGCCAGTCATCAACTGCACGTTCACATCTACGCTGCAAACGCAAATCTAGACTATAAAAAGCTAGCTGAAAAAAATACTTTCATCCACTATCACGGGCATTCAGATCCGAGGAAATTGTTTGAGGAGATAACACGTTATGATTTTGGTTGGGCAGGATTTAACAATGCGAAAAACAAACCGCACATGGACGTTGCATTGCCAAACAAAACAATGGAATACCTTGCATGCGGCTTACCCACACTATCTTTTCCTCATAAGGCTCAGAAAAGTTTCATCCAGAAACATGGGGTTGGCATAGTCATTGAAGACCTCGAAAATTTGCCAGAAAAATTGTCGGACAAGAACCTACTGAAAAACATACACAAAAACATTATGAGGAAAAGACTTCAATTTACCTTTGAAAAAAACGTAGATAAGATAATCGATCTTTATCAAGATCTAGCTTAAGCGGAGTCAAGAAGCACATATGAGCGAAATGACCGCCAAAATCTTGGAGGAAAGCCTTGAAAAATTTGTTATTGTGCGACTGAGAGTTGGAAAGAAGTTGCGGGGGAAACTGAAGGGGTTCGATCAACACCTCAATTTGTTGTTGGAGGAAACAGCGGATATAACAAATGCAGAGAAGGCTAGAAAACTTGGCACGATCATATTGAGGGGAGACAATGTTATCATCATTAGTCCTTCACCGAGGTGAAAACGTGGAGTTTAACGACATGATTGGGCGGGATAGTAGTAAATGAGAATTCGGGTCGCGCGCGTATGCATGTTATCAGTATTCATGGGTTTTAGCGGAAAGCCCCTAGGAGCCATCTTTTTTGTAGCTTTGTGGATATTTGTACTGTTTTGCACAAAATGGGTAAGTGATTAATAGAAAATGAATGATGAAATGATTGGTGAAAGCCTCGTTGAGAGAGCCAAATTCGTCTTTGCGGTCAGAGAATACCAAATAAAGAGAACGGCCAAGAAAGAAAATATAGTAGATTTTTCAGTTTCACCAGCAGAATCAGATGACAGAATATTTGTACGTGTCATAACTGAACCTAGAACAAGCTCGGGATGTGTTAGGGCAGATACCGTATTGAAGATTAGTCAAATTCTACATAAGAAACATTACGACAAGTGCATACTGATCGGCAAACGGTTCACACAGGCTGCGATAAAAGAAATCAACAAAAAAGATATAGAAATCGTCACAAAGGAAATCCCAAATTTTAAACCAGAACGCCTTTATTCTGCGATACAACATCACGTAAACGAGTTGTGCAAAGAAAAGTGTGGTCGAATCCCGAGAAAAGAATCTGAATGCAAAGGCTACTCTGATGGCTGCTATTCTTGCAATGTCAGGTTAATTAGCGATGATGCTTACTTCCACTTTAAACACGGCTGGACAAGCCTTTTGGAAAGAGATTTGGCGAAACTTCTTGCAAAAGAAGAAGACCTAAGCGGTTAAAGGTTTAATTTGGGAAAAAAGATGTGATTGAAAGGGCTTCGTGCACCGCCTGCACATTATCGTTAGGTTCCGTGCAAAATATGTGGCCATGACATGAGAAATATAGAGAGGAAAGTCTGGAAGGACACGTTCTTGCCCATTCAATCCTGATACAATCAACTTCTCTTCTGTTAATTGATGTCTTCGATTCAAAGTCTTTATATGTTGTTAATCCCTTAACATTCGTAGTTAGTAGAAAGCGAGTTGTTTTGGCAGGTTAAACAAAGGGGCTTGGTTTTTCAACTCTTTTCATGCGCCATCAAACCAAGATTATCATTAGGGAGGTGAAGTTGTGCCATCACATGGTTCACTATCTAAGGCGGGTAAAATTAGATCTATAACTCCAAAAGTAGACTCAAAAGAGAGGCACTCAGCGATCCCAAGAGTTAACAACCATAAAAAATACCATAAACGGTTTGTCTTAGACAGGGGTAATGGTCAATATAAACCTGGTAAGTATCGTAGGCGTCGGAGACGACGCCGCTAACTCTTTAACGCAGGCAGAATGACTATGCATGCATTTATGTGAGGTAGCTGTCGTCTTCGCAGGTCCTCAGGCACTTAAACCTTTCTAACAAAAATTTTTTCCCTCTTTCACAACAACGGAATCAAAAGCACGTTAACAATTAGTCAGCTTCAAAATCCTCTGGTGACTCCAAAACATCGATGAAAAAATTAGCCTCCTCTACAATAAGCTCTAGCATACGACCAAAATCGACAGAAAGAGCGAAACGTTTTCTAAGAATGAGAAATCTCCTTGAAAATCAGGTTAAACTCGTTTTTGTCCCCGCCTAAAGTTAGAATATGAGCTGTTATAAGATTATCGCTTCAAAAAACGCTTAAAATCTTGAAATAGACAAAAACTAGACATATTTTGTCGAAATAACCTTAAATGGGGCTTTTTCCAATTTTAAGTCGAACCAAACGTGACACTCGAAACAGTCGAAGGACTTGGATTTATTCGAGAGCAATATAGGGTCAAGGGTAGAAGCAATGTTTTCTTGGTGTGGAGGATACTTAAAACCGTGAGAGGATATAGCCGTTTAACTGTCCGTCAACTCTACTACATTGTGATTTCTAGATTTAAATATCCAGCAACGAGAGCATTCTATAAACGCATGAACATGTATCTCTCGAAGATCAGACGTGTAAACCCAAAGGTTCACAAAAAATTCGTTGATCCAACCAGACAATTCGTCATCCCGCCTCTACCCTACCCCCGCATAGAAATCTGGGTTGAAAAAGACTCAATTCGGAACTTCATAGGAAAACTAGCCTGCAAATATCGTCTGAGCATTCAAGTCTTACGTGGATTTGCAAGCCTCAGCATGTACCGGAAAGCGTTAAACCGAGCTCGCAGAAGAAGGGTTAGTCTCGTACTTTACCTTGGTGACTTTGACCCTTCGGGCCTTCTGATCGAAAAAGTCGCCGAAGAAGAAATGGACCATAGATTAGCCGTCAAGTTCGTTCGATTAGCTATCACTATGGAACAAATTAAAAGGCTCCGGCCTCCTTCGCGGCCTGTGAACTTGAAGGATTCCAGGGCGAAAGACTACATTGAAAAATATGGAGACCGTTGCTGGGAAGTCGAGGCAATTAGACCCCGCACCCTTTACCGCTTGATAAAGAAAGGACTTGAAGAAAATGTACCCCCTGAATTTCTAGCGGAAGCTGAAGCCAGAGAAAGAGCTGGCCGACTAGCTAGGCCAGTTACAGAGCGCATACGAAAAACGATTGAAAAAGAAGTCTACCGCCTACTGGAAGCAGGCATACCTGAAGAAGAAATCCTTGCGGAAATTGCATCAAAATATAACACTCGCAATCGAAGACGTCAAGCCAAGGGAGACAGATAAATGCAACTCGACGAAGTTGCCATAATGCTAGTAGCACAAGAATTCAAAGTCCCTTTTGCGGAAACCAAGCGATTGTTACACTTGATGATTCTAGGGGGTTATGGGGGTCGGCGGGCTGCCAAAGCGGTATGGAACACCTCGCGCAAAAAGGACAAGGCCCTTCGGATGAAGAAACGTTACTTGGAACTCGCGAAGCCTCCTCCCTCTCAAGTTAAAGCCGACGAGGAACTAGCGAGGCTGAAAAACAAACGTGATAATATAAAACAGAGAGTAGCCGAGAAGGAGGCAGCCAAGAATCTTGCAGACGAAAAAGCTAGGCTGAAAAAAGAGATCTTCCTCGGCGAAGTAAAGCTTGGGGGAACAAAACTTATCCTGGAAACCTTAGAGGACCCATTCTTACATAAGCGTTTTATCACCTATCGTGCGTTGAAAGGTTTCACGCCACAAAGGGCGCTTATCTACCTAGAATGCACACTGAGAGATCTGTTAGAGAACGTTGACGATTACTATTATGACGGAATAGACCCCGTAGGCTTTATCACGGATTTCCTCGACGAGAAGCTGCCAGACATGCAACAGCTTGAAGCCAGACTTTACATGCGTGACCATTTTCCGTCCAAATGTCCTGAATGCGGCCGTAACATAAAAGCCGACCCCTTATACACAACTCCACAAAGAGACGAGCACAATATTGTCTGCAACCCGGAGTATGATCAGAAACGGCGGCACGAGCGGATCATTTGGCGCGTCAAATGTCCCAACTGCGAATCATGGATGAACCCGCTGAGATCCAATACGGACTCGGATCGTATTCTCATAGCTCTCGCCTGTCCCGGATGCGAAGAGATCTGGCGGAAAGGAAGAAAACAAGAATGGCCCAAAAAATATTGTTACCGCGTCGTTCCGCGGCGCAAGAAAGAGAAGTATGAAGAGTTTGCGCCCCGTCCCCGGACTCCCTTGAGAAATTTTTTCCGTTTCATCCCCTACGATATAATAGCAGAGATTAATCGGCCAGCTTCCGAGGACATTATAGATCGAAGGGTGATTTTCTACATACGTGAAATAACAGCAGCAGGAGCCACAGAAATCAACTTCAAAGAAGCCGCAAAAAAACTAGGCATACATCCAACTCAAGTATTTTATTCATGGAAACGGCTACGTGATAAAGGCCTAGTATGGTAATAGGGCCTGCAACGAAAATACAGCTTAGAAGCGCATCCGACGTTTTGAGACATTTTGAGACGTTTGAGACGGTTTGCTACGCTTTTGACGTATCAGAAAAAGTGACAGGAAATAGGGATGTATCATACACGGGTTGGGTATAGTTGGCTGTCTCATCACAGTTGTCGTTTTGAGATAGACGTCTCATTTTTCCTGGTGATTTGGATTTGTTTTCTCTATCGGTTGACCTGTATTTTACACGACCTACATTTTTTACCTTTTCTGTGTAAAATGGATAGAGGGACTCGATGTGGCGCTCGAAGTGGCGCTGGAAGTCGGCGTCAAAAAATAATCAAATCGCACTATTGGTCTAGACCAATTATTTTATTTTGCCAATTTTTTGGCGTTTTGCGGTTTAAAAGGAGAAAAGGGCTTTATTTTTTTGTGGAGGCGGGCTATAAAATTAATGTGTGCCCTGTGCGCCCCCTGTGGGCTTTGAGAAAAAAAGAGAACGTTGCCTAAGAAAAGTCGAATCCGTAAAGGAAGTATGGACAGGTCAAGCTAAGTTCTTTCAGTATTTTTCGGCGTTCCATGCACACTTTGAGGGCTGAGGGTTCTTCCTTTTTTTGGTGTATTGTCGTTGTCTGATTCGCTTTAATGCTTCGTCTTTCCATGCTTTAGTTAAGGGACACTTAGAGCATAGTTTCGGCTGTTTACGTTGTAACATGAAAGAACCGCCTAAAAAAGAGGAGAGGGAGGAAGTTACGAAGAGTCTATGACGACTTTGAGGAGTTCAAGGATTTCTTTGCCTGAGAGATACCTCTTCTTAGGATTCTTTTTTAGGTTCAAAAATTAGTTTCTCCTATAGGAATTCTGTTTCTATGTCGTATTTGTTGGACACTTCGCCGACTCTTTCACAAAAAGCGTTAATCTCCTCAAGTGCGCCCTTCATTTTTATAACAAGGGTTCTTTCTGCCATGACCTTCACCTCTAATAAAAAGAGTGGAAAGTTTTGCTTATTCATAGTTTTTGGTTTTCTCTAGGTCTTTTCGCCATCTTTCGTCTAGGGGCACCATCTTGGGACAGCCAAACACTGAACAGTCTCTAGGAAAGTTGCGGCTACAATAGAACCTACGTTTCCTTGTAAGCACATTCGTAGCTTCGCCGAGATGTACACACGCCTCCGTTGGATGAAGCAACTGATCAAAACAGCCCTTCGCAGAAACAAACGCCCTATCCTTAAACATCCTCTTCTTCTTTCCACATCTCCACAGTAAGCTTATCCCCGCCAATCTCGAAGCTGATCTTAACCGAAACTTTAGAGTCAACCTCGTCAAGCGGAAAAGGAAACATGCTGTAGTGATTTTCTTTTCTCTATCAGTTCCATCTATTTCTGAGCCTCCAACTTTTCTATTTCTTCAACTCTTTTTCTTACTGACTCTGCAACAAACTCTGTTATGCTCCTGTACCCCAAGTCCTTTCTATTTCTAACCAGTTCTTTAACTTTATTGTACAAGCCTGAAGGCAGATTCACTGATTCGTATCCTTTAACTGGCATTTTCCAACGAAACCTTCCTATGGGGAGTTTTGCTTATTTAGTGCTTTGGAGACCAACACCGAAAGAAACAAGCACAGGGGGATATCCAACCTGTTTTCCTTCGGCAAATGATGGTTTTCTCCGCACCAATTAAAAGAATCCTCCTGCTGGTCGTATAATGATTCTAGGCAGCGGATAAAGTTTAGTTATGAAACCGTCCGAGTCAATCAGGCCCATATCAATTAATCGCCGGAACTCTTCTTGGCTAATACTGTCAATCAGTTGAAGATAGTTGACTCCAGTATTCTGTAGGATCCCTTCACTCCATATTTTATGCCCTTTCACAACTATGCGTTTAGCAGCCGTTATTGTTATCTGGTCGTTCACGCCGTACCCTCACTAATAAGAGAGCCCAGTTTTGCGTCTTCTCGGGCACCACAAAAACAATAGCAAAAACTAATTTCTAAACAGCCTAGCGCGCCATACCGTGTAAGGAAAACTGACATGAAAAACAACAGTTAAAATATGCTTTTCATCGTCTAGTCAACGCTGATCTGTCGCTGAGCAAGTGCTCTAAACTTCAAAGATATCTATTTGCCGCTCTATTATATCATCCATAATGTCATTCAAATTACTTTGAAGTTCCAATATCGACCTTAGTTCAGAATGTCTGCAGGGAAGAATTTTCATGAGAGCTTTCTTTCGTACTCGCCTATTTTCTTTATTTCTAAACCAATCTCTTTCTTCATTGCTCAGCTTGGGAGCAGGAGGGAAGGGGAAGCATGTTATTAATCTGCGATGAAGCGCCTGAAGAGGCCTGATTTCAGAACTATTAAAGCCCGCTTTTTGTAAATATTGCACCTCTGGCTCCAGTCCATAGAGAAAGTCCAGAAGCAAGACTATGATAAAAGGATACGTTAAAATCAGGCATGGGTCTATTGACTCCGGCAACATCATATCTGACAGGTTAGGTGCAGCGTTAATGGCTTTAGATGCTGAAAAAGCATCTTTGAGAAGAATTCTTTTTTCATCAGGTGACAAATTCGATTTTTCCGCAAGGAAATCTACGATGGCCTCGATGTTTACACTATAGTACGTCCTTGGTTGTCCTCTTGCTTTTTCTGTACGCTCAAATCTTATAATGCGCGCCTTTTTAAGGAGCAACAGATATGTCGATATGAGTGGGTAAGATAGCCCGAGCTTCCGTTTGATCGCACCTACATACATTTCTCTGTTCCAAAGTTGTCCGACGATCATCGATAGCTTAGCGATCTTTTTTTCCTTCTTTATTTTTTCCAACTCTTTCAGGTTTATCATGGTTACTATTCCCGTATTGAATACGTAATAAATTCTAGTAAAAGAGTTATGTTAACAAAATGAAGAGATGTGTTAATATTAACGCAGCCCACCTTTTTTGTTAATATTTCCAAATTAATCTTCTTTGGAAAAAATAAGTCTAAATATTGGCATAATAAAAAGGATGATCAGAGAGAATCGAAAATGGAGCGTGATTAACTGTCATATAAGCATAAAAGAACCAAAGTGGTTAGCTGTTCTCTCCCTTTGGAAATGTTGTCGCTAATCCGAGAAGCCAGGCAGATGACACATTACAAGAAGCGAGTTCATGCGACAGGCGTTAACAGAGGAGCTGGAGAAGCTTTCCCTAATGCGCGCCCTAATCAAATCCAAACCGCGAAAGCGGAGGAAAACGCTCGTGTCCCCCCGAAACCTCTTCGACAAGGATAATGGAGGGGAAAAGGTGCCACAGGTCGAAGCCCACTTCAATGTGGACGAGAAGCTTTGGAAACGGTTCGAGCGAGCATTGCGTAAATCAGGATTCACGACCAAAAGCGAGTTTTTTAGATCCAAGATCCGGGAACTCGTAGCCGAAACAGAGGGAAGGCGCTCCTGATTCCTGAGCGCGTCTTTACGGAGTCTTAGAGAAAGGATTCGAGATTAATAATTCACAAATAGGAGTCAAAGCCGCGAGGAAGACTAGGCGCCTGAGGGGTGACGCATGGATCAGTATGCCATCATTGAACTGCTTGAGCTGATGCGCATAACCAAAGAGCATGTTGAACAGGTCCTTCAACGCCAAGCGAGGTCGGTGTGGGGCATGCCGGAGAGCCTTCCCAGGGCGCTCAGGAGCTTTCTGGTTTACAGAGCGAAGGCTCGTAGAAGGTATGAAAGGTTGGAGTAGTTATTTATGTGCCGCCAACTGCCCAATAAAAGTTCTTCTTGCTACAAAAACGGATACGTTAGACTCAAGGCTGAGATGAAACGCCTGAAAAACCTGTTGGGCTTAGGTTATGATTTGAAGATAGAGTGGCTTCCGGGCCACGTTAAACAGTCCTGTGGGAAACCCCTCTCCGGCGAGGTTCTCAGCGATGTTGTATACATATACGATGCCGAAATAGGAGAGGCTTTGAAAACACTAAAACATGAGCTTATTGACCTCTCCATCAGCGAGGTAATCAACTGCTACAGGGAAGTGTGTAACATACTCATCAAGAAGATTAACGATGACGCCTATAAAAAGAAGGAGAAACTTGTCAAAGCTCTCACCCGACTGATTTGAAGGGTGCTGGGTCATTTCTTGATGAATCAAGACTTATTGAATTAGTTTGTATTCCAGCATTGTTAATTGTATGTAACCATGAATATAATCTCTGATCAGCATGATTTTATTCAAAGATTAATTGTTTGTTCCAAGGAAGCCAATGAGTGCCCGATCAGGAATCACCAACATGAAAATAAAAACAGTACCACAGAAAGAACAAACCGATTAATCAGTTGAAGGAAGCTAGCAAGGTAATTAATGAATGGTATTACTAAAAAGTGCTTTCAAAAAGTAAACATAGAAGCTTGCGCGCGCAGCATTATCTTTTTGATTAGCTCTGGAAGAATAGTCTCAATTCTTGAAAGAAGAGCATAACTCGATCTTAAGGGTTCCTTACTTCTTCAATAATTTTGATTTTGCCAAAAACTTTGGGTGGAATGAAGATGGTTGGCCTTTTTACCACAAGTGCACGATCTCGGAGTACTAGATCCCCAGTTAACAAAACAGAATTTGTCAGTTGAGCTAGATCCAGGATAATCTTATCTTCATCTCTTGTGTCCAAATTAATAACATTGTTCTTCAAACCGACAATTCTGCAGATTCCTTTCCGTTCCAGCATCCTCAAATTTCTCAATTCCTCGGAAACAGCTTTCTTACTTCCAGTTCCTTTGAATTGATCAATCACATCGAAAATAAATTCAGGAATAACTATCTCAAATCCCCTAAAGTATCCAAGATTGATGAGTCTGGAAAGAGATTTGGAAATTAGGATGTTAATATCGGGGAGGACCCTACTATTAATCATTGTAAGTGGCGCTGTCAATCTATCAACGTGACCACACACTTTCTTGAACACAATATCTAGTCCTTCCTCAATTCCCTCTATTTCGAGCGAACAAGATCTACATTCATCACAAATAATCGCATTTTGAGAGGATGGAAATATCTGTCGAATCTTGGTAGCATTCTTAGCATCTAAAGTCAATCCATCAATTCTCTCAATTTCTAAGAGTAACTTTCTGTTATAATCGTTCAAGTTCCCCTGAATCAACAATTTTTTTTCATACATTTTAAGTGTCAGCCCATTAACCTTCCAAAATCCATGTTCATACTCCCCCTTCGTTATCCTCCGTTCTGCTTTGAACTCGGTTAAGATTTGTTGTAAATCCCCTTCTTGAAACCTTGCAGTGATATCCCAAACAACGACAATCTGTTGAGGCATAAGCATTATTATTCATCTGTGAATATAAAAGACTTGACAGACAATGCCAAAAACAATTATTATAAGCTTTAAGGAACTTGAAAAACTTAAAAATTATATATTAGCATCTGGAATCAAACGAGTGACTACTAGTAATGAATATGAGCTTCTCAGGATACGTGATGGCGAAGCTAATCTAATCGTTTACAAATCGGGAAAAGTTGTGTATGAAGATAATGAAGCAACACGGAAAATAATTGATGCAATAATGGTTGAAGAAAGGGAACACTACACCTACATTCTAGGAAGTGACGAAACTGGAAAAGGCGAGTGGTATGGACCTTTAGTAGTAGTTTGCACTGCGTTAACACCTCAGCAAATAAAGAACTTTCGAAAGATGGGGGTAAGGGATAGCAAAACAATCGGCAAAAAAGAACTTTTTCAGCTTGAACAAAAGGTACTAAAAGAAAACTTTCCTAAACAAATTAGTTATTTGTTGCCAGAAACATACAATAAAATGTACAAGGATTTCAGAAAAGAGAACAAGAACCTCAATGACCTGTTGGCCTGGGCTCATTCAGCTGCGATTAAGACAGTTCTAGATTTGATTAAGTATGAAAAGGTGAAGATTGTCATTGACAAGTTCGATGTCGAAAAGACATACCGTAGGTTATACACTATCAATGATTCAAAAGCGAAAATAATCCAAAAGTCTCGAGGGGAAACCGAGATACCTGTTGCTTTGGCTAGCATTTTGGCTAAGGTCCGCTTTGAAAACTTGGTGGATTCTCTAGATGGAAAATATAATCTAAATCTTCGAAATTCAAAACCCGAAGATATCCCAGTCGAAGTTCTTCCTCATGTTGCAAAACTTCACTTCAAAAATGTAAAAAAAGCTATCGAAGAAAAACGGAGCTAAAAACGACGATGACTACAAACAGGACTAATTTCTAGCAGGAGTTCCACAATTCGGACAAAAAAGAGTTCTCAGTATTCGCAATTCACATTTTCCTCCTTTGAAATCTGAGATTACCTAATGACCTTACCGACAAAAATAGGAAACTTAGAAACCAGAGAAATAATGGGTAATTCAAAGATTACGATAGAAGTTACTATCAAAATTCCGAGAAGAGCTAAAAACCGTGGAAAAAATAAAAGGATGAGAAAAAGGAAAATCAAAGAAATCAAAACCCCGTCTTTTTTTTGGCACTTTGAATAAACAAACCCACTTTGGCCCTTTTTCATATGGCCAAATTGAAATGCGTGCATTTGAAGGGTGCTAGCGTGGATCATTTCTTGACGAGTATTCTCTGGGAGGGCAGGACACTTACGAACTGCCAGCCATCCGCAAGGTAACCCTCTAGTTCCTCCTCTCTCACCATGATTTGTGGATCGCTTTCCCTCATCTTCTTCATCTCATTCTCGAAGAGTTCTATCTCCTCGTCCCGGCTCAGCTCTCTCTCCAGTTCCTTCTCTTTCGCAACCTTGACCTCCAAAAGGTCTATGCCTAGGAGGCTTTTGGCTATACTTTTCAAAGCCTCTACCTTCGCTTCCTTGACTACCATGCTTTGATCCATCTCCTGAGCTGCGGTGCCCAAGAAGGGTTCGCAGGCATGAATGGACTTCCGCATGCCCTCAACCATCTCTTCGGGAAGTATCCCTTTGTTGGTGCTATATCGGCTTTCGATGTCGCCTTTATGGCCTGCCATGAACTGGAGGTAGGGGTGGCTCATCTTCCCCTTTGATTCAGCTATGATGAGTTGGGTTTCGGCGTAGGCTCTGAGGACGTAGGGTCTCTTGTATACGCCTGCCCTTCTCATGGCCATCCTTATGAGGTGTGTTATCTTCCGTGTCATCACGAACTTCCGGGTGGTTGCCCTTGGCCGTTCGTGGGCTATGAGTGGGCTTTCAGGCATCATCCTTTCCCCGGACCTCAGGCGCTCCTCCAAGTATTCCTTCAGGTAGGTGCAGCCCTCGCTTATGACGAAGGTGAAGTACTTATGCCTCGTCTTGCTGAGGGTGGGCCGCACAATAATCATGGTTGGAACTCTCTCGAAGATAATCTCGCCCTTCTCGACCCTCAGTTCTGGCAAATCCTTGAGCATGAGGCCGTCGCTACCATCATGATTTCCAAGAGTATGGGGCCTCAAATCCGCGAAGGCTATCAGAGCCTCAGCCACACTCACCCTTGCGTTGGACGCCCGAAAGATTCTGCTCAGCTCCTCATTGGTTGGAATCTGCTCATCTTCTATGGTTGGGGTGGCGTTGGGATTGCTGACCTTAATCCTCCTTGTCAACCTCACATCATTGTATCTAAGCCAAGACTTCACAGCCTTAAGCAGTCCAACTATGTAGCTAGGAGACTTGCGTTCAGACTCAAGCCTCGTCACCAAATCCTCTAAAGAATCCTGAAAACCCTTAAGATCCTTCTCAGCCATTTCAAGCATTTCTTGAGGGTTTGTGTCAAGCAACTCGCAAACCCTGCCCAACCTTCTAACAGCAACTTCAGCCGTAATAGGGCTACCCCTAGCAAGGTTAGTGCGCCAACGAACAAACGTGGGATCTTTCTCAAAAGCCACATACTTGAGCCGGCGCGGGCGAGCACTCAAACCCTTCTTAGACATGAATAAACCTATGAGAACCGTCGCTAATAACAGTATCTGCACCTAAAAAGTGGCGGGCCCGCGGGGATTTGAACCCCGGATCTCCGGCTTCGGAGGCTTGCGCACCGTCCTTGCTGGATGGTTCGGCGCCTTAATCCTGTCTGGGCTACGGGCCCCCTTTTCACTCATCCAGTTCTTTTGTGTAAATTAAGTTTTGTTGCCTAGTGTCTCTGCAAGGATGTGTTTTTGGAGATTTTTTAGGAGCCTATGAGCGTGCTGGTCTGCTCGATCTCTTCAATCTGCCGTATGTCCGTGATAATCTTGTCGAGATGCCCTAAAGTTTCAGCTTCGATGCGGGCGATTAGGTCCCAGAGTCCATAAGTAACAAGGACCTCCGTAACTTCCTTCATTTCTCGAATTTTTTGGGCAACCTTGTGTTCGGCTCCTCTTTTTACGTTAGCAACTAAATAGGCTTTCACAATTTTTGACATACACTTTCAACCCCACAGCTACATGGTCAAAGAACATACTTAAAATCTTTTTAGCTTAAAAGATAGGCGTCATGTTTCAACTAGCTCTTCCCTTATCCACCAAGCTTTTCTTTTTCCAGCCCTTTCTCCTGGATAGTATTCGATGATGGCTTTTCCAAGTTGCTTTTTGGATGATTTTGCAATTTTTCTGAGGCGGTTTAGAGCAAGCCAGCGGTTGGTTTCCAGAAACTCCGCAAGCTCGGTGGTTGTGGCTCCTCTATGGTCGAGAAGGTAATCCACGATTTTGTTGTCGATTTCGTCGATGCAGAAGGCGTGAGGGTTTACCTTTCCTCCTTCGTAGGTGAGAATTTCAAGCTTGGCTAGTCCATCTTTTATCTTGTTAACTTCGTTTTCCAGCTGATTGACTTTCTGTTCCAACCCCAAGATTCTGTCTGGTCGTGGAGTCTTCTCCAGTTTCTCAAGTATGGCTTCTCGAATGAAAGAGCTTCTTTCCCCTTCAGGAATTCGAAGAGCCAGTTCCTTGTATACTTCGTCAGGTATTTTAGCTGAAACAACTGTAAACTTGCTCATGGACAATTTCCCATCCGAACCTACTTTAAGCAGGCTGAAGCTAAAAGCGTTTAACCTTCTGCTCTGAGCGCAAAGATTCGTCAACCTAAAAAGATGTTCATGTTTCTTCTTGGTTTTCCAGAAAAAAGCTGATTTTCAACAATCCACTGTTATTAGTCTCCTAATATGAATAGGGTTGTGTTTTCAGTGCTTCTCTTCTATTCCGCTGATAAGTTCATGAAGGTCTCTGCCAACGTATTCACCTACGTAACCTCCTTCTAGCACGCCGAAAACTGGCTTCCCCAAAGCTCCCACCTTTCGTCCGATCTCTCTGTAGCCTTCATGAGTCAAACCCAGCGAAGCCAAGTCTCCTTGGTGAGCATCAAAACCCGCTGAAATACCAACCACCTCAATGTTCGCTATTTCCACCTGACTCAACGCTTGCTCCAAAGTCTTCAGATACAAAGAATCTCCAGCCGAATAGGATAAGGGAAAATTCAAGCAGTTGCCCTGTGATCTGAAGCCTGTTCCGGGATAGGTGGGGTATCTGTGCAAGGAGATGAAGGTAACTTTGGGGTCTCCTTGGAAAATCTCTTGGGTCCCGTTTCCATGATGCCCGTCAATGTCCAGAATCAAGGTTGACTTGCCCAGTTTTTTGACTGCTATGGCGATGTTGTTGAAGTAGCAGAAGCCCAAAGTTGCTACTCCCAAAGCTCTACCGTTTCTGCCAGCGTGATGACCTGGAGGTCTCATGAGAGAAAAACCGTTTTCCTGAGCAGCCAGTAACGCTGCGCCAGCAGAGAGCAGAGCGTATTCGTAGATGTTTTCAGGCGCCGGTGTGTCCCCGTCCAGATAGCTTCCAGCCTTTGCATTCTTGATCAAGTCAACGTATTCTCTGCTGTGAACAATTAACAGGTCTTGCTGTGAAGCTGGTTTTGGCTCCAGAAACTCATATTGTCTTAGGAGTTCAAGGGCTTTTCTGATTCGTTCAGGTCTTTCTATGTGTCCCGGCCAACTATACTCCAGACATTTCTCCGAAAATATAATCTTCATTTTTGTTTCCTCTCTTCGAAAATCGTTCTTCAGAGAACATAAGTGAAAATGTATTTTATAGAATTTATCTTTCCTAATTTGAGTTTTAGTTTTTTATTTTATTTAGACAGGAACTAAAGCGCGCACGATAACGCTCCAGTAAATTTCTTTAATCTATATTTTTTCTTTTTCAGATCGCAATTGGCTATTTTATTCTTTTACAATTCGCATATTACATAATCAGCGATAGACAATTAGGCGTGCGAAGTTCTTTAATG
>Ga0315543_1003076_pt1 | contig 15323 bp, 11 predicted proteins | sample SalMarSW160210MG_2_FD_203098 | JGI IMG/M metagenome (GOLD analysis project Ga0315543, IMG submission 203098) | Salt marsh sediment microbial communities from the Plum Island Ecosystem LTER, Massachusetts, United States - Salt Marsh Sediment SW1601-210 ...
TCATACGAATCCCCCCTTCCCCCCTTTTCTAAAGGGGGGATGTAAACAATTATATGCTCCCCTTAGTATATGAGACGAAATAAGGTTCATATTCAAAAAATCAAATTTCTTCGATCGCCTTTCTCACCATTATCAACTTATGGAGGGATATGCCTATCCCTCTGGATAAGAAAAGGATAAGGGTGAGCACACGATTACAGATGATGAAAAATTTTTAAAATAACCCTCAGTAATGTCAGTAACGTCAGTAAGTCCGGTGCCGACATCGAAATATCAACAACTTACAAAAGGAGGCAAACTTTGATTTTAACCACAAGAGTCGTAGGTCCGAAATCCCCTTGCTTCCCGTTGGTGTTCTTCTCCGTCGGAGGCGGATCTGCCTATGGCAGAACCAACGGGAAACGAACGGCCGGTGAAGCCTGCCAGCCATGGGACACCAACAGGAAGCGGAAGAGATGTCATTCTGATCCCGCCGAAGGCGGGAGAAGAATCTGCAATTTGTAACATATTAGATTCATGAGGTTCTTCACTCCGTTCAGAATGACACAAAGGATGTTTTTGTGGTTTTTCGAGACGTTTTATTTCTTCGGCGTTCCTGATTCTCTGATTTCAAAAAATTCTTTGATGATCTGTTGGTGAGCTAAGAAGGCGATATTATCGGGGACTTTGTCTTTGGCAAAGAACTCCATCTCTTCAGCATCATCTCCGGGTTTTAGCTTCCCACCTATTACCTTTGCCCAATACATAACCAACACCGCATGGGTTCGGGGATCATCTTTTCCGGAATATACGCCATAAAGACCCTCCAGTTTCACATCCACATTCAGCTCCTCTTTGGTCTCTCTTATGGCACACTGCTCCGGTGATTCATCGTATTCCATAAATCCGGCTGGCAAACACCAATCTCCCTTGTAAGGCTCAAATTTTCTCTTGACCAGAAGAATCTTTCCATCCTTTTCTATCACCACCCCGGCGGCGGGAGCCGGATTACGATAATACACGAACTTGCATACCGGGCAGACTCTTCTTTCCCTATGATCTATCCTCTTTTTGACCATCTCTGTCCCACATCTGGGACAATAACGGTAAGTCTTTTCCACATCTTTGGTTAAATTCAATTCGTCCGGTTTATCCGTTTCATCCGTTGACCAATTCACAGATTTCCTCCTTTTGTAGATTTTCCCGCTCTCCTTGATTTTGGTAGCGGGGCTTCGTGTCCAAGTTCTTCTTACCTTGGGTCGCGGAATACTGTTTTCACGGTTGTTTTTTTTCATTTTCTTGCCTTCTCGATAGACTACCTCATACTTCGTTTCTCCACACCAGCTTACACTGCAAAGTATTTCGGACAGGGACAAGCCCTGTCCCTACAAAATCCTCAATTTTGAATTTTGATCTGCAATTTTGCATTTTTCTTTTTACATTTTGCATTTTTCTCCCTTGACCCTAAGAGCAGGGACTGGGGGGCAGGGGCTAGTATATTTTCAACACCACGATGGTAAAGTCATCATAAGGAGAGTGACCTCCGCTAAAATCAATTACCTCCCGGATCACTTTTTGTTTCAACTCCTCTGCTCCCAGAAAGCGATGTTCAACCAGCAAATTTAACAATCTCTCCTCTCCGAACTCCTCCTCTTTTGAATTGAAGTTCTCGGTCAAACCGTCGGAATAAAAGAAGAGAGTATCATTTTTTCTTAAAGCCACCTCTCCAGCTTCATACATAGCCTCAGGAAAGGCGCCCAATATCAGCCCTCCTTTGTCCAGTAACTCCACCCTTCCATCTTCATGCACCACCAGCGGATAGTTGTGTCCTGCATTGCAGTAAGAAAACTTCTTCTCATGAGGGCTCAGCTCCCCATAAAACATGGTGGCAAACTTCTCTGGGGTAGTGGAGGAATAGATCAACTCGTTGATGTGAGATATCACCACAGGAGGGGACAATCTGTTTTTCACTTCCGCCCTCAAAGAGGCATGCACCAGCGAGATAAGCAAAGCCGCGGGTATACCTTTGCCCGAAGCATCCGCAATTGCAATCCCAATTGAGCCTAAATCGGTCTGAAGGAAATCATAATAATCACCACCCACCTGTCGGGCTGGTTGTATGAAGGCAGAGAATTCAAAGGATTCGGTCTTGGGGCAGGTCTTGGGCAAAAGCTCCTGTTGAATCTGGCGGGCTAAATTCAACTCCTCCTCTAATCTCTGCTTTTCTAAAGATTCTTGATAAAGCCGGGCGTTGTCCATGGCAACCACCATCTGATTAGCTAACACCCCCAGAAGGGTGATGTCCTCGTAGGAGTATCTGAATCGGGTGATCTTTTTGGATAAACCGATAAACCCAACCAGGTCTTTTTGGCTTAGCAAAGGGACCACCAGAAAAATTCCCAGACCGTCAAGCCACTTAAAAAGAGGGCTCATATCTTCCACCATCTTGAAATCGGCAAACGGAGTGGGACGGGTTTTCTCTCTCAATGATAGAAGCATAGGATCATCTTTGTCGAATATATCTACCTCTTCGGATGATGGCTCATCTGAAAATAAAATGTATTCACCACTTTTTACATCTTTCTTCCCTTGAGAAACGCAGATATACACGTTCTCCACCAGCATCTCTTTCTTTAGTGTATCCACCACCATCTCCCTGAGCGCCTCAAAGTCGAAGATGATGACCAGTTTTCGGCTGAAGGTCTCCATCATCCCCCGGTAATCCGATCTTTCCTTGATGAAGAACTTCTTTATCAGATCGTCCAACTGTCCCATGATGGGCTGAAAGAAGATTATGGCTAAGACCACGAACCCCACATCTAAAGCAGGTATTTGTCTTCCGATCAGGTTTTGGATCAGTCTTCCGAACTGTCTTAAGATCAAAAAGTATAAGCCCACAAAAAGAGCGGTGGTGAGAAAATAGACCAGGCTCTGTCTGACGATAAGCTTAACATCCAAAAAATGGTGTCTGATGATAGCCCAAGCGATGGATCCGCTTCCCGTCACTAACGCCACGATGGTTAAGAAATATCTTAAATTTTCGGAAAGCTTAAGAGGGGTCAGAACCGGAAGGATAAAGGCTATGGTGTAAAGTCCTACCGAGGACCTTATTCCCCATATCAAAAAGCTCAACTGTTTTTTGAGGGTGGGAACGGTGATTTTTTTATAACCCCGATGCAGAAGCCACACCGCCAAGATCAAAAATATAAAATTTATCAAGGAGAACGATTCTACATGAATCTTATACAGAATTCCAAAAAAAACCGCTACGTATTTCAAAACCAAAGAGATGGGGTCTAAAAAGAATTTGGCTAATGATCCCATCTGCTCTACATTCAGGGACCTGATGATTCTCTCCGGCTGGTAAAATATCAAAACCAGTATGATATGGAATATGTGGGGAATGAAGATTAAATACTTAAACTTGGGATATTTTTTTAAATATCGATTCTCCTGGGGGAAGACCAACGAGAAAAGCAAAAGAAAGGGAAAGAAGAACTCCCACACATAGAATATGTTGCGGGTAAAGGGGGAGCGGGCAAAGGAGTCAGCCTCCCCGGCAGAGCTTATGAACGTTCCCAGCGAAGCCAAAAGAGGTGCCAGCCCGGCAAAGAAAAGCATGAGGCTGGTTACCCGATTGACCTGGCTTTTGGGGTCCTCCCGGAGGATCACCCCGCCCAAAAAAAGCAGTATGGCTCCGCAAGCTAAATAAACTGAAGCTACCAGAATCTGAAAACTCACCTGAATGCTCCCAAAGTTTCGGACAAAGCACGCCTATTCTCTATTAGAGAAGAAAATCAGTTAAAGGTTACACATGAATTTATGAGTCTTGTCCAAAAGAGTTGATAATGTATAAGCTTATGCGAAGCATTCATACGAATGTTTGCACCAAAAGGCAAAACCGAAGCTGTCTTCTGCCTCTCCCCCTTTGTTCCCCTCTCCCCCGCCTCTGGCGAGATTTTCAACATAAAATGGAGAGGGGGAGATAGGGGGTGAGGTTTTTGCATGTCAACTTCAGTTGGTTTTAAATGGTTTTTAACTGAATGATTTTTTCTGGACAAAATATTTTGTTGACAAAATCTCAAGAGGCGCCTCGTCTTGTTATACCATTTGAACGTCCTTAAGTTCACGGAGAAAAGTTCAAAGCAATCAATACCTCTCAAAACCGTGTTGACGCAAAAAGATTTTTTTCTATGTAATAAACTTAACCATCTTCACCCTGGTTCCCTTCTGAGGTTCGTAGAAGAAATCCACTTTATCCATGAGGGATTTTAAGATGAAGACTCCTCTTCCCACCTCCTTTAGGAGGTTTTCTTCCTCAATTGGGGATTGAACGGACTCGGGATCAAAACCACCGCCTTCATCCTCCACCGTCACCTCCACACAAGAAGAATCCACCTTCAAACTTATTTTGACCTTCTTGCTTAGATCGTTTTTGTTTCCATGCACCACCGCATTGGTTACCGCTTCGGTGACCGAGATGGCGATGTCGGCTATCTGATTCTTTTTTATCCCCAGTTTTTTTAATTTCCTTTCAATAAACGAATCCACTTTGGGGAGATAATCCAAGGTGCTGGGAATTTCGATCTGATTGTTTTTTCGAACTATTTTGGAAACCCGACGCGGTCTGGCAGACTCTTTGTTTTTTCGGTTCATATAAAAGCTCTCCCACCCCGAAAAATCTTACCCTCTAATATAAATCAAAAGATGCGATCCCAAATAAAAAAGGTAGGTTTGCCAACCTACCTTTCCGGTAAAATCTATCCGCAGTCTCAAAAGGCGCTCTTTTTTATTTATAGAAACCCTTTTGTATCCTTTATTTATTGAAGCTTGCCACGGCGTCTTCCACGGAGTCGAAGCATTCGAAGACGGTGATGAGCTTGGTGATGGTCAGAAGGCTCTGAATCTTTTCGGTCACGTTTGCCAGCTTAAGCTCACCCCCGTTGTTTCTTAGGGTAGTCAAACCCGAAATCAAAATTCCCAGTCCGGTACTGTTCATCCAGTCCACTTTGGCTAAGTCGATCACCACCTTTTTCTTGTTTTGGTCGATAAACTCATGAAGCTGGTCATGCAAAAGGGTAGCGTCCGGTCCACCCATTATCTTACCCTTGGGCTCCAGCACCATCACATCATCTATCTTTTGGCTGGTCAATTTCATGATGTCTCCTTTTGATATTAGCTATTAAAATTTACGAATAATTAGGGTTTTGGTTTCAATAAAAATATTATAGGCACGACAGCACGGATTAAGGTTTTTTCATCACCTCTTTTATTTAAAAAGTGCCTTAATCTTTCCCCAGGTGGTCAGCTTGACATCCAGGGTGGGGACACGAAGATTCACTCTTTGCGATCCGGAAAAAGCCTTAAAGCTGGGAAGGGCTGAAAACCCACCCACCTCGATGGTGATGATGTCTTCTTCTGCCCACCCTTCTTTTTTGGACGTAACCGGATCGTCTTTAGGAATTGCCAGGTTATACTCACCGTCTTTGGTCTGGCTGGAAGCAAACTCCTCCCCTTGCATGTAAGCCGTCACCTTAAGCCCATCTGGAGCCAGATCACCCCGATAATTGATGGTCCCGTATGGTCGGCAATACCAAGCAGACTTCTCCTGTGCTGCGGTTAATCCCCCCACAAGAAAAACAAAACATGAAAAGATTAATACTAACCGGAATTTTTGATCTGACAATCTTACTCGCAACATGTTTTTTTGCTTGTTAAAGTCCATTTAGCTTTATAGTATATAAACCTCTTTTCTCATTTGTCAAGCAAAAAATCCCCTATTTTTGTAGAGACCAAATACAAATCATATCCACAGGACCCTCATTTACTAAGGGGAGCATATAATTGTTTACATCCCCCCTTTAGAAAAGGGGGGAAGGGGCATTTGAAACTTGAAAAATCCCCCTTTACTAAAGGGGGATGCGTATGCATTCATACGAATTTCAAGTCAAGCCAAAAACAGGTGTGGGAGAAAAAATCAATGCGAAGCTCGTATGAGTGCATACGCACATTCATACGAATAATAAGATGTAAACTGTTTCCTGCTCCTCTTAGTAAGTCCAAATGGACAAATTCGGACACTTTTTTGAGCAAAAAAATTTGGGCAACACCCAAATAATTGACACAATCTTTCGAAAGAGCTTTTTAAGAAGTCTATGAAAAAGTCCCTTGGTTGTAGTTGCTCGATTTATGCGAAGCATCTTGACGATCGAGCTTCCCAAAAGCCCAATAAATTGGGCAACTACAATAGCCCCGCCTTCGGCGGGGTTTGTTCCCTTTGAAGCACACTTTTTTAGAGATACCTTTAAAATGAGTTGACAATGAGTTTGGTATGAGTTAAAATTAATCAGGCTTAAAATCATCTTCCTGAGTCGAGGTTATGCTGAAGGTTCTGATCAATCAATACAAAAGACAGGACGTCTTCCGATGCTCTCATAAGGCTCATTTCCGTTTTGAAAGTAATGTATCAGTGTATCATGTGTTAAAGGAAAAAAGATGTTTCCCACAAGGATGCATCTATTTTCTGTGGAAGTGTACGCTGTTGAACAAAGGTCAGTCTTGTCCCAAAGGATATCAACATGTGGGAAGAGATTGTTTCTCCTGTAAGAATTACTTTGAGGAGAAGATAATGTATCAGCCGGAGATCATTCTGGATGAAGAGGGATATAAAAAATTCGAAAGCGATCTGGAGGAGTTTGAGGAATGGCTGGAGGAGACGACAGGAAAATGGGTGGAATTTTCCGGAACGGTCAACTCAGTCAAGCCACATTTCAGAAAGATCAGATACGGATCAAAAGAAGCTATAAACTTCCCTGGATTCTTGTTAAGTTTCAAAGAAGGATATTTGGATAGAGTTTTTTTCAAAGATCATATCTTTGTCACCATCAGCAGAAGAACCCAGCAGAACATAAAATTTGCCAGAGGGGATGAAGTTGAATTCAAAGCCCGGCTCAGAACCGACAGGGGAAGGATAGTCTTAGAAAGAATCCGATATGTGGAGTTTCCACACAAAGAGAAGGCTGTCTCCTGGAGCTTAAGCCAGGCACTTGTGGCAAAAAACACCGGAAAAGAATTTGACTGCCAGCCGGAAAAATGCATGATGTGCGAAAATGGGTGTCTTCTGGATGTAATAGAAAAGGCAGAGAAGAGTTCTCCCATCAGAAGACATCTCTTTTGCTTGGTAGGAATAGAGAATCCAGAGGAGTGCGTATATCATCTGGTTGAGAAAATAGGAAGAGGTATTTAAAAATCTGTCTAGAGAGAAGAGAGAGAGGCTCTATATAAACCAGGGAACATTGTACTTCGATGACATTCAGATCATACCAAAGGGAGTGCAGAAGCTTGCTTCTGCGAATTTTTTTAAGGCAAATGTTTTTCCAATGCCGTTACTTGCACTGTCAAAAAAGTCGCGCCAGCCCCGCAAGTGCGGGATCTCCGCTTCGCTACGACAAGCTGGCACACTCCGGGTGGATCGCTGAACATATTAAGGAGAGCATATAATTGTTTATATCCCCCCTAAAGAAATGGGGGGGAGGGGGGATTCGTATGAATGTGCGTCCCGCCAACGGCGGGACGAGCATACGCATTTGAAACTTGGAAAATCCCCCTAAATCCCCCTTTGCTAAAGGGGGATGCGTATGCATTCATACGAATTTCAAGTCAAGCTAAAAGCAGGTGTGGGAGAAAAAATCAATAACAGGATGTAAACTGTTTCCTGCTCCTCTTAGTAATTATCTAAAATAAGAAATTTGTTTCATTATGAATGGATATTTCCCTCCAGAACTGCTCGATCAGATCCGGGACGCTAACGATATTGTGGATCTGATCTCAGAATACGTCCCATTGAAGAGAAGGGGCAAAAACTGGGTGGGATTATGCCCCTTTCATTCGGAGAAGGATCCTTCCTTTACCGTCACGCCGGAAAAACAGATTTTCTATTGCTTCGGCTGTGGAGAGGGAGGCAATGTCATCAGTTTCTTGATGAAGCACGAGAAGCTGAGCTTCCCCGAGGCGGTTAAGCTTCTGGCGAAAAGAGCAAGTATCCCTTTACCAAAGCAGAGCTTTGATGAGAAACGTGCAAAACAACTGGACAAGCTGTATTATGCCAACCAGATGGCCAATGAATACTTTCTTAAAAATCTTTATCGGGAAGTCCCGGGGAGAAAGGCAAGACAGTATCTGAAAAAGAGAGGATTTAACTCAGAGACTTTAAAACTTTTTTCTTTAGGCTATGCCCCTCTTGAGTGGGAGGGATTGCTAAAATTTGCCCAGACGAAGGGAACAGAACCAGAGGTGTTAAATCAAGCCGGATTGGCAGTACCCCGGACAGAAAGCTCAGGTTTTTATGATCGCTTCAGAAACAGAACAACTTTTCCCATCTTCAATCTCTCCGGAAAGATCGTCGGCTTCGGAGGCAGGGTCTTGGATGATAAAGATGTGCCCAAATACTTAAACTCCCCCGAGACGCCGATTTATCAGAAGGGTAAGATCCTTTACGGGTTGAATTTCTCTAAGGATGAAATCAGACAAAAAGGGAGCGCAATTTTAGTGGAGGGATACGTTGATCTTATCACTTTATATCAAGCTGGAATAAAAAACGTGGTTGCCTCCTCCGGCACAGCCTTCACCCAAACTCAAGCCAGGCTTTTGTCCCGATACGCCGAAGGAGTCTTCCTTTTCTTTGATGCTGACTCTGCCGGACAATCTGCCACCTTCCGCAGTGTGGATCTGCTTTTCAGCGAGGGGTTGGAGGTTTTTGTCGTAAGCTTAAAACCAGGTGAAGACCCGGATTCGTTCGTGCGGAAATTCGGAGCGGAGGCAGCAAGAGAAAAAATCCAAAAGGCAAGATCATTCATAGATTTCAAATATGAATCTCTGGACAAAGACTTTGGGGAGCTTTCCATAAGAGAGCAGGAGAAGATCATTCTTGATCTGGCCGAAACCGCCGGAAAGATTACCGATGAGATCAGAAGAAATCTCTTCGTCAAAAAGATCGCCCAGATATTTAAAATAGATGAAACGCCTATTTTTAAGCTGGTGGGTAAGAAAAAACCCACAGGCATCGGTGGACGGTCGACTGTCGACGGTCGACGGTCGATAGTGAGCGGGCAGGAGAAAATTGAAAGAGGACTCTTAAGAATGCTGATGGAGGATCCGAAACTTTTGAACATGATTACCGGGAAGTTAGACTCAGAAGATTTCACAATCGCTGAGCATAAGGAGATCTTTCAACTTATCCTGGCTCAAAAAAAGACCTCTCCGGCTAATCTTCTGGACAAAACAGAGAACGAAAAAACCAAAGAGTTGATCGCACAGATCGCCAGCATTGATTTGGGTCCGGCAGAGCTTGCTGTTCAGCTGACTGATCACCTTACGGTGTTAAACAAGTTAAAGAAGAACAAAAAAATGCAGGCACTGAAGGACGATATACAGAAGGCATTGCAAAACGGAGATATACAAACTGCTGATCGACTAACTAAGGAGTTTGAGAAACTGAAAAAGACCTAAGGTTCAATTTAATTTCCATTTCAGCGAAAACCAGCAAAAAATTCTTGACTTGCGGGTTTTTGAAGCGTAATATGTAAATGAGGTTTTTCAGGGCCCATAGCTCAGTTGGTTAGAGCAACTGACTCATAATCAGTGGGTCGCAGGTTCGAGTCCTGCTGGGCCCAGATAAATTATTGATAGCCAACAGATTAGTTGATCTGCCGGCTATTTTTTGTCAAAAACAAACCTTCTTGCCGTGGTTCTTCTGATACCGACACGTTTTAGAAAATTTAAAATCAGGACAACAAAAATGTCGGATAGATATTGCGACCATATTCGACCTACAAATTCAGAAGTTCATCCATAGAAAAAGGTGAACGCTAAAAGGTCGTCCACCTTCTTTTTGCCTATTTAGCCGATGAGAGGAATCGAACCTCCAACCAACTGATTACAAATCAGTTGCTCTACCGTTGAGCTACATCGGCGATTAAACCTATGACGGATGACGAATGACGAATAAAATCTTTTTCTTAACCTTGATCCTTGACCCTGTTTTTCTGGCTACTGGTGACTGGTTACTGGCAACTGGACCCTGCTTTCCAGCCCCTAGTCCCAAGCCCCTGAATTTATTTCTCCGCTTCCTTTGCCTGTTGAGCTTCCTTGATGAGTTTGTCTGCTATGTCCCGGGGCACCTCCTCATAATGAGAGAACTCCCGCGTATGAAGCCCTCTTCCCTGGGTTAAAGACCGCAAAGAGGTGGAGTATTTATATAGCTCTGCCAGAGGAACTTGGGCTTTGATCTTCTGAAAGTTTCCTTCTTGATCCATTCCTAAGATTCTACCGCGTCGGCTGGACAAATCGCCCATAACGTCTCCCATAAAATCCTCCGGCACGATTACCTCTAAGTTATAGATCGGCTCCAGCATGACAGGTTTTGCCTTTGTGGCCGCATTTTTGAATCCCATGGAGCCGGCGATCTTGAAGGCTAAGTCGGATGAGTCCACCTCATGGAATGTACCGTCGTATAGGGTTATCTTTGCATCCACCACCCGATAGCCGGCTAAAACCCCTTCCACCATGGCGCCCACTATTCCCTTTTCAACCGAGGGGATGTATTTGGAGGGGATGGCTCCTCCCACGATTTTATTCACAAACTCGAATCTTTCTCCCCGGGGCAAGGGCTCCAGCCGAATCCAGACGTCCCCATATTGTCCTCTTCCTCCGGACTGCCTTTTATATTTGCCCTGTGCTTCCACCTTGCTGGTGATGGTCTCTCGATAAGGTATCCTGGGTTTTTCCAGTTCAACTTCCACTCCAAACCTTCTTTTCAATCGGTCCACCATCACCTCCAGATGCAACTCACCCTGTCCGTAAATAATAGTTTGCTTGATATCTGCATCCACCTCCATGATGAAGGTGGGATCCTCCTCGTGTAATTTGGCAAATCCATTGGCGATCTTCTCCTCGTCCCCTCTTTTCCTGGGTCTGATCCCCATGTTGATTACCGGATTGTGAAAAGCGATGGGGGACAATATCACCGGATTTTTTTTGTCACAGAAAGTATCGCCTGTTTTAGTATTCTTCAATTTGACCACGGCGGCAATGTCGCCTGCGTTCACGATCCCGATCTCCCTTCTCTCTCTGCCGTTTAAGGCATAAATCTGCCCGATTCTTTCGGAAGCCTCTCGGGTGGAATTATATACATCCATCCCGGACTGCAGTTTTCCTGAATATACCTTCAAAAATGTTAACTCTCCCACGTGCGGCTCGGATACAGTTTTAAAAACAAAGGCACACAGGGATTCATCCGAGCTTATCTTTATCTTCTTCTCTTTTTCCGTTCCCGGCACTTTTCCTTCTACATGCACAAAATCTGAGGGCGAGGGGAGGAATGCGACTATGTAGTCCAAAAACGCTGCCACACCGACATTCCCCAGCGCTGATCCGCAACCAAGAGGATAAATTGACCTTTCTGCAATTCCCTTCCGTAAGCCCTGCTTTATCTCATCACCGGAAAGCTCTCCTTTATCAAAGAACTTCTCCAAAAGCGCATCATCAGTCTCAGCCACCGCCTCTATGAGTTTTTCCTGATATTCTTTGGCTTTTGCCTCCAGCTCCGATGGAATTTTATCCTCTTTTGATTTTCCATCCTTATCGAAATATAAAGCTTTCATTTTGACCAGATCAACCATCCCTTTAAAATCGGGTCCTTCTCCGATGGGAATCTGGATGGGAACCACCTTCTGGCCAAAGCTCTCCCTGGCCTGTTTTGTCACCTTCTCAAAGTCGGCATGCTCCTTTTCCATCCTGTTAACAAAGAACATCCGAGACAGCTTGTAATTTTCCGCAATATTCCACACCTGTTCGGTTCCCACCTCCACGCCCGATTGGGCGGAGAGCAATATCAAAGCAGTCTCTGTAACCCTCAAACCTCCTACCACCTCCCCAATGAAATCCTGGTAGCCGGGCATGTCCACGACATTTATCTTGTGGTTTTTCCACTCCAGATGAAGCAGAGAGGCACCGATTGACACTTTCCTCTCGATCTCATCATCGGTGTAATCCGATAGGCTGGTTCCCTCATCCACCCTGCCCAGCCGAGTGGTAACTTTGGCATCATAAAGCATAGTCTCCACCAGGGAGGTCTTGCCTACACCCCCATGACCGACTACTCCCACATTCCTGATCTGATCGATTTTAAAATCCTTCACCGTAACCTCCTGGAATAAAGATTATCTTCTGTATACGATTGTCAATATTACACAATAAAAAGTATTTGTCAACACTTCCTTATTTTTTTACCCCCATGCTTTGCGTCTATTACCGGATAAGGTGCTATCTATCTCTCCGTCCGAGGCAGACTTGAACGCTACGGAAGTATTCGGGATTGCATTAACACGATGATGAAATCTTAATGTCCCTGAAATCAGATTTAGGGAACCCTCGATATCTTGCTATCGAACTGCACTTCATATCGTGGAGCTTTTTATCCCACATACAGACAGAAGTTTTCCAATAAAATACTTGTGTAGACCAAATAATTCGTTATTATGAAACTTAGAAGAAAGGTTGCGTAATATGTGTGAAATTGCGGGAATAGTAAGCGTTAGTGAAACAAATAAAATAAGCAGTCTGCTTAAGAAGATGCTTGAGGCCATGCTCCACCAAAGTCCGGATGGAGTTGGTTTTGTAATCGGAGGTGATGCAGAGCGCCAGTCTAAATTTGAGGACCTGAACTTTGAAGGGAAAGAGGGTAAGGTAGCTACTGGACACGTGAGATTAGCTATCACCGGAGGAGCATCAGGGCTACAACCTTTTCAATCCAAGGATAAGAAGCTTAGTTTATTGCACAATGGCGAAATTTACAATTATCGAGAGTTGCGAAAAGAACTGCAGGCCGAGGTTAACTTAGAAACTGAGAGTGACAGTAAGGTCATTCTGAAACTTGTAGAAAAGAATTACCACGGTGATCTTTTGGAGGCGGTAAAATTGATCTTGCCTAAACTGGATGGTGTCTATGCTTCGGCAATTACTGATAATAAGCAAACCATCATCGCCCGGGACAAGATTGATGTGAAGCAACCTTACCTGGCACAAAGCAGTGATCATGTTGCTTTTGCCTCGGAAAAGAAATCGCTCCCGGCAATTTCTACGCCCTACGACAGTATAAAGCGCCTTTTGCCGGGGCATTTAGCAGTAACGAATGAGGAAGGTGTGCGTGATTTCCCTTTTTGGAGTCCTGAATCAATAAGATCGTCAGTTCGCATTATAAATAAAGATGAAGCCTTAAAGGCATATGACAAGGTTATTATGGATTCTGTTAGCAAAAGAGTGGTAGGTAGAAAAAGGGTTGGCATTATTTTCTCTGGTGGTGTCGATAGCGTTCTGATAACCTACCTTGTGCGGAAACTCGGGGTTCCCTTTACTTGCTACACTGCGGGAAGAGAAGGAGCAGTCGATATCAAATGGGCCAAAAAAGTGGCTTCTCGCTTTAATTTCCCTCTTAAAGTTAAGATACTTTCTGCAAGTGAGATTGAAGAGCTTATTCCCGAGGTTATAAGCACTATCGAGGACCGTAGTTTGAATCAAGTGGAGGTGTCAATCCCCATATATGCGTCTGTTCGGATGGCCCGGGAAGAGGGAGAACGGGTTATTTTAACCGGTCAAGGTCCAGATGAACTATTTGGGGGGGGGGTATCCGTGGTATCCAAAAATTGTCGATCAGGAGGGTTATCAAAACTTTGAAAAGTACTCCTGGGAAGACACTTTTCTGTTATATAAAGAATGTTTGGAACGTGAAGACAAAATTGCAATGGCCCACAGTCTGAAGCTTAGAGTCCCGTATTTGGACCCGGAAGTGATCATGGCGGCTTTTAGGATTTCTCCCCACTTAAAGGTAAAACGTAACCATGATCCTTTGCTGAAATGGATTCACCATCAATATTGTCTTTCTATTGGAATACCTGAAGAGATCGCAGTCCGAAAGAAAGAGGCCGCACAGCGTGGGGCAGACGTTCATAATGTTTTCGAAAAACTGGCCAACAAAGCCGGGATCACTGAGACTATGTTGCGTGAAGCAGGTTACGACCTTAACAAGAGTGTTATTGAAAAACTGGGCAGTTCATCCCGATACGGGTTTCGCTACGGGGATCATGATTTATGGAAACCACTGCTGAGTGTGCAATATTATCTTGATACTCATGCCGCCAAACTTAATCTGCTTCCACCCAAGTCTAAACAACATTGGGAAGAAGTTACCCACGAGTTACAGGCTGTGGGCGTCCTGTAGAGAAGGCCATTAGATGCGAATAGAGCTCCCCAGAGAGGTAGAAAGATTTGGAGCGATTCGATTTGGTGGTTTGCAGAAGGTGTTTGAATTAGACTCCGGTCTCAAAAGGGACAAGTTGCCCCAAAAAGGTTCCACCATCACCCAAATTCCTTATGAGGAATTATATGACATAGAAAAAGATACGGCTATAGTGGTTCCGGTATATAAAGAATGCCTTAAGCTGGTTGAAGGCGTTTTGTGCGGCATCCTACATCAATGTTTGATTATTATCGTTTCTAATAGTCCTATAAGTCCGATCGATCGCTACACTATGGAGAAAGAAGCTCTCAGAGCCTTCTGTATTTTTGTCAACAAGAACGCTCTCATTGTTCATCAAAAAGATTCCCTCTGGGCCAAAGCCTTTAAAAAAGCGGGATGCACCAGTATCTTAAATAAAAAGCGCGAGATACGGGATGGTAAAGCAGAAGGAATGATAATCGGGAAAATGTTGGCCCGACTTGCCGGCAAAAAATATGTTGGTTTTATCGATTCCGACAATTATTCCCCTGGAGCGGTGTCGGAGTACGTGCATGAATATGCGGCCGGCTTTGCTATAAGTAAGTCTCCTTACGCCATGGTGCGGATTGCCTGGCACGGCAAACCGAAAATTATCAAATCAAAACTCTTCTTCCGTAAATGGGGTCGCACCTCAGAAAACACAAACAAATTTTTGGTAGTGTAACGAAATTTTGTTGTTAATTTTGGTCTTAGGTTGCTTTAAGTTCTTGATTCATAACTTCTTTAGCTTTACATTGGACTGATTTAAGTTGTGGCACAAGCTAAAGAGGTTAAAAATGGTAAAAAAAACAGCGCATAAAGTGTGGTTCAAAGAGAACCAAAAAGTTAGGAAAATATCAAAGAACCATTATAAACCTAAGAGGTAAAAGAAAAGTTGTGGTTCAGAGATGGTGGTGTGAAGATTGCCGATTCGTATGAATGCATACGCATCCTCTTTTATACTTCACCCCAGAAGCTCAAAATATGAGAGATCAATTGCTTATAAATCGGCTCAACTTTTCATGCCAAAGGC
>Ga0315543_1003083_pt1 | contig 15300 bp, 11 predicted proteins | sample SalMarSW160210MG_2_FD_203098 | JGI IMG/M metagenome (GOLD analysis project Ga0315543, IMG submission 203098) | Salt marsh sediment microbial communities from the Plum Island Ecosystem LTER, Massachusetts, United States - Salt Marsh Sediment SW1601-210 ...
CCCGTGGTAGCCATCCTCCAGGAACGGCTCATCCCGACCCAGGGCTTGAGCATAGCGAGCATAGATACTCTCGCCGAATTTGCGCACCTGGGAACCGGCGTCGTTGACGTAGTACTCCCGCTCAACCTCGCAGCCGGCCGCCGCCAGCACGTTGGCCAGGGCATCGCCGATGACCGCGTTGCGGGTGGAGCCGACGGTGATGGGGCCGGTGGGGTTCGCGCTGACGAACTCAACTTGCACCCGTCGTCCCTGGCCGATGTCCACGTTGCCCCAGCGTTCCCTGGCGGCCAGGATGGCCTCCACCTGCGCCGCCAGCCAGGACGCATCCAGCGTGACGTTGATGTACCCAGGCCCGGCCACCTCGACCTCGCCCACAAACGGAGCCGACGGGAGATGTTCGACCACCCGCGCGGCGATTTCCTGAGGGGGCATCCGCGCCTCTCGCGCCAGCCGCAGGCAGACCGGCGAGGCGTAATCACCGTGTCCGGGCTGACGCGAGCGATCTACGACAACTGCCGGCCTCTCGAACTCCGGCAACACCTCCCTCTCCTGCGCCCCCTGCAATCCCGCGGCAATCAACGCTGCGATCTGGTCACGAATAGGTTCTGCCATCACCCTCCTTGTATCAGACCAGCCCCAACTCCTCGCGGAACCACTCCGCCAACCGTTTCCGCTCGTCCGGTGGCTGGAATGAGCCCTCGGCAGCCATCACGATAGTGTGCTTAATCTGCTCCAGCGGCACCCCCATCGCCAGCATCACGACCAGATACTCATCCGTGAGCGTCGTATCGCTGACACTGGGGTCATCGGTGTTGATCGTCACGCGCAGGTTGAGGGCCAGCAGATCAGGCAAGGGATGCTGCCCCAAATGACGCACGACACCAGTCTGCAGGTTACTGGTCGGGCAGATCTCCAACGTCACATCCCGCTCGTGGACCAACTGCACGACATCCGAGTTCTCAATCGTGCGCACCCCGTGCCCAATGCGTTGCGCCCCCAGCAGTTCGATGGCCTCCCGGACGTTCCCGGCCCCTCCAGCCTCCCCGGCGTGCACAGTCACACCTAACCCTTCCTGCCGCACCCGCCGAAAGACCTCGGCAAAGCAACGGGCTGGATACCTCGCCTCGTCGCCAGCCAGGTCAAGACCGGCGACGCCGTCGTTCTGGCGAGCCAGCGCGACGTCGGCAATCTGAGACGCCGTGTCCAGGCCCTCATCCCGGCCAATCTGCAGGATCAGGCCGGTGCGAACTCCACAGTCACGCTGGGCTCTGGCGACAGCGTTGCATACCCATGTAGTCACCTGATCGAACGAGAACCCCTGTGCCCGGGCCAGCGCGACCGGATTGAAGCGCAGTTCCAGGTATTTGATGTTATCGGCTGCCGCGTCGACCACCGCCTCATACGCCACTCGCTCCACAGCGGCCTGGGAGGGGTAGAAGCGTCGCAAGAGGCGAAATTTCTCAAGAAAGCGGTGGAAATCCGGCTCCTCGTTCGTCACCGTCACGAAGGGCCGCAAGTGCTCGATATCGTAACTGGGCAAGTCAATCCCGTGCTCCTGGGCGATTTCAGCCAGGGTTTGGAGCCGCAGAGAGCCTTCCAGGTGACGATGCAGATCTACCTTCGGTAGCGCGTGTAGTTGGGCGCGCAGGCTAGCCATCGCCTCCGAGCATTCTTCCCTGCTATGTGTTATCACGTTGCCCATGAAGTGTTCATTGTTCGGCGCAGAATGGCCCGCGCAGCGATCACGACGCCATCGGTTTCACGCTTCACGCATCACCTATCAGCCCTGATACTTGGGGAGTGTGAAATAGAATGTGCTGCCCTCCCCCGGCTCGCTTTCCACCCAGATTCGCCCTCCGTGGGCCTCTACGATACGTTTGGCGATTGCCAGGCCCAGTCCGGTGCCACCGAAACGCCGCCGGACAGAGCCATCTACTTGATAGAACCTGTCAAAGATCCGTTCCCGCTCATCCTCGGGAATGCCAACTCCCTGGTCAGCAACTGACGCTCGCACCATGGAGCCTGCGTCCTCGATAGTCACCACGATCTGTCCGCCATCAGGGCTGAATTTGATCGCGTTACCCAGTAAGCTATCGAACACCTGCAGCAGTCTTCCCTCGTCCCCGGCCACCAGCGGCAAATCATCTGGCAGGTTCGCCACCAGGGTCAATCCAGCCTTCTCCGCCGCGGCCGCGCACTCTCGCAGAGCCCGCTGCACCGGTTGGGCCAGCGAGACGAGCGACCTCTTGCCAGGCATCTGATCCGCTTGTTGCAGGAAAATGATGTCACTCACCAATCGCGTGACGGCATCGGTTTTCTCGGCCACGATGCTGAGCTGCTCTCTCTGCGCATCCGTGAGTGATCCCGCATCGCCGGCCAGCAACAGTTCTATATAGCCCTTCACAAACGTCAATGGCGTCCGCAACTCGTGTGAGATGTTCTGCACCAGTTCATCCTTCAGCCGGTCAGACTCCCTCAATTCGGCGCACGCCTCCGCCAGGCTCCTGGCCCGCTGCTCCAGGCTGGCGTACAGTCGAGCATTCTCAATCGCTATGGCCGCCTGAGCCGCTGCAATGGTGAGCAGCCGCTCATCGGCTGCACCGAAAGTATCGGGCTGGTCACTATCCACGGTCAACGTACCGATCACCCGCTGCTGTATACTCAAGGGCACTGTCAAGAGCGAGCGCACGGACGGATCAAAGAAGATAAAATCCTTCAATTCCAACGTATCGGGCACGTACATCGGTATACCCTCAAGTGCCACGCGGCCTGCCACTCCCTCACCCAATCGCAGCCTGAAGTTGTGCTTCCACTTACCCTCAATACCCGCCGCCGTGCGAATCTCCAGCACGTCGTTGATTGGGTCCAGAAGTGCGATAGAGCAGCCCCGACAACCCATCGCCTGCTTCAGCGACCGGACGATGGAATCCAGCACTTCCTGGACATTGAGGCTCGTGTTCATCTGCCGGGCCAACTGGTAGAGAGCCGACACCTCCATGAGCCGCCGCTCGGTTTCCTGATACAGGCGTGCGTTCTCGATGGCGACGGCCAGTTGTCGCGCCACGGTGGTCATCAAACGCTCATCGTTAGCGCTGAAAGCATCAAGATGTGAACTCGCTGCATCAATCACCCCGATAACACGATCTCCGACCACAAGCGGGACAACCAGCGCTGAGCGGACACCAGGGACGTTCTCGACGTAGCGAGAATCCTGTGAGACGTCACCTGCTCGCAGCACAGTGCCACGTTCAGCGACCCAGCCCACGAGCCCCTGCCCCATGCGCAACTCGAGCAGCCCGTCTTTCGCTTCAGCAGCGCGCCCGAGAGGCTCCAACACACCCCGCTCCTCATTGACCAGCAGCAGGTTCAGACGCTCAAATCCCAGACCCTGTTGGACAGCAGCCACGACACGATTAGCGATCTCCTCCAGGGCCAGCGTGGAGGTCGCAGCCAGCGCTACCTCGTGCAACACGGTGAGTTCCTCCAGGTGCCGCCGCGTTTCCTCGTACAGGCGGGCGTTGGTGATCGCGACTGCCGCCTGCGAGGCCAGCAGCCCCAACACACGCAACTCGTCCGCACTAAAGATGTGGGGACGCAGATGGATCACCGTCATCACCCCCACCACACCCCCGGCCCCCAACAGCGGGAAGCCAGCGATGGCCTCCACCCCCGACTCTTGTGCTTCGGGCGAGGCAAAGTACGGATGCCCACGAGCGTGGCTAATGACCAACGAGCGGTTGGACTTGAGCACGGACCGGGTAAAACGATCAGGTTGTTTCTGCAGGCTCATCGGGGATGGTTCGCCGCGCCACAACGCAGTCCCGAACGTGAGGCTGCCATCATCCGGATCGTGGAGGAAAATGCGCACGTCGTCGGCATCCACCAATTTCAATGCGCTGCGGGCCACCGAATCCAGAACCAGCATGGTGTCCAGCGACGAGACCACGCGCAGATTAGTCTCCTGCACGGCCGACAATTCCGCCACCCGCCGCTGGGTCTCCTCATACAGCCGGGCGTTGTCAATAGCAATGGCTAACTGATCGGCCAACGTCTCCATGGCCCTGACGTCTTCCTGGTCAAAGGCCCCCCGCTCCAGGTCCTGGACATCCAGAACGCCGATCACCTCGTCGCCCCGCACAATGGGGACCGCGAGTTCCGAACCCATCGGCTTGACGGTCGGCAAGAGAGGCCGATAGCGCGGCTCCTGGGCAATGTCGTTCGCCAGCAGTACCCGCCCCGTCTCCGCGACCCACCCCGCGATGCCCTCCCCGATCGTCTGGCGATAGCCACGCCGCAAGACCATCACGTGCCCCCCGGCAATGGAGTGGAGCACCATCTCTCGAGTCGCCTCGTCAACCAGAAAGAGCGCGACGTTGAAGTAGGCAAAACTCTGTCGAATGGCGAGGGCGGCCGTATCCAGGATTTCATTCAGATTGAGCGTTGCCGTGGCCTGCCGGGCCACCCGGTTAATCAGGGCCAACTGGGTAGAACGTCGCGTCTCGCTGGCGAAGAGGCGGGTGCGTTCAACGGCGATGGCCGCCTGGTCGGCCAGCAGCCCCAGGATCTGCATCTCGTGCTGGGAGAAGGAATGAGGAGCGTCAAAGGCAACTACCAATACGCCCAGCACGCAGGCCGCCCGCTTAAGAGGCAGAGCGACCAGGGACTGCATACCATGAGCCCGCCACTCTTCCACACTCACCTGTGAGGCCGCAAGGTCTTCCAACACCAGCACCTCGCCGTTGCGTGCCGCACGAGCGATTGGCCCATTGCCCGGCGGGCGGCCACCGACCGGCGCTCGCTCTCCATCCCTGCGCAGCGCCATCGCGAAGGCGAGTTTGTCATCCCTATCCTCATACAGATGCACCTCCGCTACAGCAGCGCCGGTCAATTCCAGCGTCGAGGAGATGATGGCCTCCAATGCCATCCACAGGTCGAGCGTGGACGCCACCCGCATACTGGTCGCCTGCAAAGTGGCCAACTCCTGCATCCGGCGGCGGGTCTCGTCGAACAAACGGGCATTATCAAGAGCAACACCGATCTGATCGGCGATGGCGGAGATGACTGTCACCTCCTCAGCGCTGAACTCATACGGTGTGTAACTCATCGCGCTAAGCACGCCGAGAACACGACCGCGCGCGCGCATCGGGGCCAGCGCCATCGCCTGCACCCCTTCGTCGCGAAATTCCGGCACCACCACCCGCGGGTCGTGACTGATGTCCCCCGTCACCACCGGCTGCCCAGTCGCCACCACCAGGCCCGAGAGCCCCTGGTCCGCTGGCACTCGGACACCCTGGGTGACAAAATCATGCACGCGCCACCCCTGCTGTACGCGGAAGGCCAACTCGCTCGCGGCTTCGTCGAGCACCGATATCGCCCCGGCTTCAACGCCCACAACCTCCAGGGCCAGCGCCAGGGCTCGTCGCAGCACCTCGTCCACGTCCAGTGTCATACTGGCCGTCGCAGCGACCGCGTTGAGGGCGGACAAGGCCCTATCGCTGGAACGAATCTCTCGCTCCGGGTCGTGGGAGGCAACCGGCTGATCTGAGAACGGTTGGTGTTTCACCCCACCTTTTCCTTCAGCGTCCATCCCCAATAGTACCGCACGAGCACAAGATCAAGGGTCACCCCCACGGCCAGAGGGATGTGAAAACTCACCAGTGCAAACCAGCGCTGCAGCAAAACGGGTGATGCAAGTTCGGGCGCAAGAGCGGCGGTGCCCCGCACCACCTGGCTCATCGCCGCCAGGGCGACAAAACCACCGGCCACCACAAACCAGCGACAGTAGTCCTTCATTTTCGTCACTGCACTCATTCGCCGGCTGAGATTGGCAAAGAGAAAACTCAAATAGACGATGGACAGCAACCCCATGGGCGCCAGAAGCGTAGTGATAACAATCATCGTCGCTCCCCAGTCATCAATCCCTGCAGGCGCAGCCCAAACAGGCAGAGCAAGACACCACCACAGAGCAGGAGTATGTCGGCGGCAGGCTCTCCAATGAACCCTTCACCGCCTACGAGGTACCAGATCGCACCGGCTGCCAGCAGCAGCGACGGTAGGAGGAGAAAGTAATGGCCCACGCGCTGGCCCGAGGTCCTCTCATAGAAGTACGCGATGCGCCATAGGAAAACGATCAGCATCCCGATGACAACCCACGAATAGACAGCCAATATGCGCTCGATTGCCTCCATAGAGCCAGCCTCCATCCTAACGCCGTACAAATGCCTGCACGAACGAGTCGAGCATCCGCCGGGGATTGCCGCTCATAATCCCTTCCCGTCCCTCGAACGGTGCGCGGACCTCGATACCCCGGGAAGTCACCTCAAACTGGCGGATGCCTTTGTCGTGATTGCTGCCCCGCATCTTGAGGACCAGGAGTGCCTTGTGAATGGCACTCTCAATCTCGACGTAACGGAGAAGAACGTAGGAGTCAACCAGAAAAGCAATGGCATCATCCGTTCCTTCGGCCTCACCCAACAGCGCCACGCTCTCTCGTGTCAACACGGCTGTCAGACCCTCACGCTTCAGCGAGTTGATGAATCCGTAGACGATGCCTCGCAGACGCGCCGGTTCTTCGCTGATACGCTCGAAGTGGGAAAGACTGTCTACCAGAATCCGTTTGGCACCTATCTCCCGTACCAGCCTCTCGATTCGTCCGCCGACCTGTTCCAGGTCAGCTTTGGTGACCTCCGGGCTACTCATCACCACACGCAGTTTCCCCTCCCGCTCCATCTGGCGGAAGTCCCACCCGAAACTGGCCGCATCACGGTAATACTGCTGTGGAAATTCCTCAAAGGTCAATATCAGCCCCGGCTCTCCGCAGGCCACTATGCCATGACAAATGAATTGCATCCCCAGCGTCGTCTTGCCCGTGCCCGGCGCGCCTTCAACCAGATTGGCAGTCTGGGGCAGAAGGCCACCCTCCAGCATCTCATCCAGGCCCGGAATGCCTGTCTTTACCCGTTCCATGAGCCCCTCCTCATACTCGCCCCATCCGCTCCGTGCCCACGTCGCCCCTCATCGCCGCGTCCCTCGGATGATGTGGTAGATCGCCTTGACCCGAAACTGCCGGTCATCGGACGCCTGCACGAACCGGTCCAGCAACTCTCTGATCTGGCGGTCTGAGGCCAGCGAGTAGACGGTCATATCACCCAATTGATTTTCCTCCAGCACTCCTTCCTGCGCCAATTCGGCCAGTCCAGTGCGGATCGCCCCGACACTGCGGCCGGCGTAGCGAGCAATGTTGTCAGCCGTGTCCGTCGTATGTGGGTTATCGTGGAAGAAGAAAACCAGGTCCCATTTGACGAAGGAATTAACCTTCGTCTGCAGAAACTCAAGCAATCGAGGGTCCATGTCCGCCATAAGGCGACCCGCCAGGTCAAGCTCCCTTTCTTCCATTAGTCTCCTCCTCTATCTCCGCCTTACTTTACGTCGGCCTTTTTTCCTGCCAGGAGACGTGCGAGGTGGAGAGGCAGTCACTGCTCCCCGTCGCCTCTCCCGATCCAGTCGCATGTGGCAATTCTTGTACTTCAGACCACTGCCACACCAGCAAGGATCGTTGCGTCCCGGCAATTCCTGGAGTGCAGCACGAGCCGGTTGCCCAGGACGCGATGCCTGTGGCTGCTGACGCCGCTGTTGAGGGACAACCGACTGCGGCACAATGTAAACAGACCGGGCGATCATCCGCTGAATGCTGGCAAGCAAGGCCCCATACATCTCGTGCGCTTCCTTGCGGTAGGCCACCAGCGGGTTTTGCTGCCCATAGGCCCGTAGCCCAATGCCCTCACGCAATGCCGCCAGGTCCGTGAGATGGCGCACCCATAGATTATCCACCGCCTGGAGCATCAACTGCCGGTCACGATACAGCCGGAAGCCATCCGTAAACCAGGCCTCGACCTCGCTCTTGACGTTCGAGGGCAGCCTGCGAATCGGAGTGCTCAGAAGATCAGGATCGGGGTTCGGGTCAAGATGGTCGAGGATACGCTTATAGGCGAGCCGCCGCAATGACTCGGCGCTGCCGGCCAAATCCTCAAGAGTCATATTCTCTTTCTGCACCTGTCCCAATAACTGCTCAGCCAGCCTCTGGTTCAATCCGTCGTAGGCCGACTCCGCCAGTTCGTGCAACTCCGTTTCGATCTCACTTGGCGCCAGCCCTGCCCATCTGACGAGCCCCGCATCCGGCCGCAGTGGCAAGAAAACGCGCAGTTCGTTGTACAGCCCGCGCAGGTCCCAGTCTTCCCGATCAGGACCAGGCATGTGAGTCGCCACCAGCCGGCTGATCTCCTCCTGCACCATCCGCAACACCTGGTCGCGCAGGTCAGGTTGGCTGAGCACCTCCCGCCGCTGGGCATAGATGACCTCACGTTGCCGGTTAACTACGTCGTCGTACTCCAGCACGTGCTTGCGGATGTCGAAGTTGTACCCTTCCACCCGCGTCTGCGCCGACTCGATAGCCCTATCGAGCCAGGAGTGTTGTATAGGTACGTCACCCTCCACGCCGAAGCGGTTCATCATCTCCTGCACTCGCTCGCCGCCAAAGCGGCGCATCAATTCATCCTCCAGTGAGATGTAAAAGCGAGAGGAGCCAGGGTCACCTTGGCGCGCACCCCGCCCACGTAACTGATTATCAATGCGGCGTGCCTCGTGCCGCTCCGTTCCAATCACGTGTAGACCACCTAAGCCACGCACACGCTGCCTATCCAGTTCACACTGATCCCTGATGTGCGCAATCTCGGCAATTAACCCCTCATTAAGTTCGGGGGACTGCTGGACCAACATCAACGCTTGTTCCTGCCTACCCTGGAGTACTGCTCGGACCAGCGCCGACATCGCCATATAGTAGCGGCTAAACAGACCACTGGCAACGTAGGCCGTTTTGTTGGCCGGCGCCTCGTATTTGGCACGGACACGCTGTATCTCGCCGATGACATGCTGAGAGAGACCCTCCGGCAACCGGACGCCGTCCAACGCAGCCACCCAATCCTCACACAGAGTCGACCTGGCCAGTCCTACGATCGGGCCATGGTATTTTCTCTCTATCACTCCTTCTCTAAGCAGGCAGTCAGCAATGAACCGGGCCAGGCGCTGCTGCGATTTGGCCATCTCATAAGACTCATATTCGGCTTGCAGCGTCCTGGCCAATTCCACAGAACCCGCTGAGAACCCCGGCACGCCCTCTACGATCTTCAGAGCCCATTCCTCTTGACCGTTGACCACGGCATTAGCGAATTTCTCTGCTATCTTCTTGAAACGCTGCTCCAATAACTTCGCCGCCAGACCCTCCGGGTTGCCCCCAAGCACGATGTCCACACCCCGGCCGGCCATGTTCGTGGCAATGGTCACCGCGCCCGGACGGCCTGCCTGGGCAATGATCACCGCCTCCTGTTCGTGGTACTTGCCGTTGAGCACCTGGTGAGGGATGCCTCGCTGTTTGAGCAATTTCGAGAGTCGCTCTGAGGTTTCGATGGCAACGGTGCCTACCAACACCGCCCGGCCTGCCTTGTGCAACGATTCGATCTCGTCCACCACAGCCCGGAACTTGGCCGGTTCGGTCATGTAGATCACGTCCGGCAGGTCGAGCCGCGCAAAGTATCGCCGCCCATTCCCATCGGATGGCTCGTAGGTGGTCACCGTCACACCCCCCCCACCCCCCCCTACAAGGGGGGGAGAGCCCCCAGCCCCCCCTACAAGGGAAGGAGGGTTCAACACCCCGGCGAAGGTGACCTCCTCAATCTCGCCTACGCGCCGCTGGTGGATGTCCAGATCGCGATAGGTAGCACGGTACTCGACGTTGGTGGGAAGCACCACCACGTCCAGGTCGTAGATCTTCTGAAACTCCTCGGCCTCGGAGGCGGCGGTCCCCGTCATCCCCGCCAGTTTCTCGTACATGCGGAAGTAGTTCTGGAAAGTGACAGTGGCGTAGGTCAGGCTCTCGCGCTGCACCGCTACATCCTCTTTGGCCTCAATTGCCTGATGCAACCCCTCAGAGTAACGCCGGCCGCGCAGCAAACGGCCGGTGAATTCGTCCACGATGATAACCTGGCCATCCCTGACGATATAATCCTTGTCGCGCTTATAGACAACGTGGGCGCGCAGTGCGTTGTCGAGGTAGGGCAGCATGTGGGCATGCCTGGAATCGTAGATGCTCTCCCCCGCTCCGACCTCCGGAAGCACCCGCTCGACGTGCCTCACCCCCTGCTCCGTCAGTGTGACGATCTGCGTCCTTTCCTCCAGCACATAGTCGCCGTCCGGCTCCTCCCGCTCGACGCTCTCGGGGCTGCTGGGTCGCAAACGGCGCACAATGTTGGCAAAGCGGCGATAGAGTTCCGAAGATTCCTCGGCTGGACCGGAGATGATGAGCGGCGTGCGCGCTTCGTCAATCAGGATGTTGTCCACCTCGTCAATGATGGCATAATGGAGTTCCCGCTGCACGCATTGGCTCAGGTCGCGTACCATGTTATCACGCAGGTAGTCGAAGCCAAACTCGTTGTTGGTGCCGTAGGTAATGTCCGCCTGATATGCTTCTTGTCGCCGAACTGGACGCCAGTGGACCAACCGTTCGTCTTCCAAATTGCCTGCAGAGTCAACATAACCAGAGTCGTAGATGCCAGAGAACTGAGGGATCACCAAGCCTACGCTAATCCCCAGGGCCTCGAAAACCGGTCCCATCCAGCCGCCATCGCGCCGGGCCAGATAGTCGTTCACCGTCACCAGGTGGACGCCCTTCCCCTCCAGCGCATTGAGGTAGAGCGGCAGCGTGGCGACGAGGGTTTTCCCCTCGCCAGTCTTCATCTCAGCGATCTTCCCCTGATGAAGGAGAACACCACCGATCAGTTGCACGTCGTAGTGGCGCAGGCCGATGGTGCGCTTGGCCGCCTTACGCACAGCCGTGAAAGCCTCGGCCAGGACATCGTCGAGTGTCTCGCCGTGCGCCAGGCGCTGGCGGAACTCATCGGTCTTAGCCTGCAGTTGAGCGTCGCTCAGCGCCTCGAACTCTGGTTCGAGTTCCTCGTTGATGCGCTCGACCACTTTCTGGAGCCGGGCGATTTCGCGCTGATCGGAATCGCCGACGACTTTCTTGAACAGCCCCCGCAACATCAATCCCTTCAACTCCTCCACGAGATTGTTTACCTATTATACTCACAGGTGGCGCAAATGCAAACAGCCCTCGACCCGCTACGTGAACATTTCGCCGCTTACCTGCCCCATCCGGCGAGCATCGGGAGAATCGCTCAGACCGTCACTCAGGTGCTGGAGAATGTCAATGACCAATCTCCAAAACCAGTCGCTAACTGCTGATTGCTAACGGCTGACCGCTATTCTTGACACGCCTGATGATCACCCGCCACGGACGACCGGCCGGCTACCTCATCGGCTATGAAGCCCTGAACCGACTGCTGGATCGTCTGGAGGACATGGAAGATCTCTACTGGATGTATCAGGGCCTGGCAGAGTACAGAGCCGGAGAGGGACGCCCCTTCGAGGAGTTCGTCGCGGAACTGGAGAGCCGTGAGCAATAGGTACCCTAAGGGCTACTCCCACTTCAACAAGAACCCCCGATACATCTCACTTCTTCCCGGAAAGCGTTCGTCCTCCGGCAAACCGTCGCCCCCATTCAGCGCTGCCCGCACCGCATTGCGGGAAACGGGGAGGACTTCATCGTCGCCCATCGCCGCGATTTCCGCAGCCGAGAAGTAGGCCACCCGATCTACCTCCACGCCGTCAGGCACGAGGTCGCCCCTGAGGGGGCGCATCCGAAAGAGCACGAACACCGCCCCACCCCGCTCCGTGTACCGCGTGCGCAAGCCAATCACGTCCACCACCTCCGCACTCACCCCCGTCTCCTCCCACACCTCGCGCACGGCGGTCTGATCGAGCCGCTCGTCGTGGGTGGCGTGGCCGCCCGGTAGTATCCAGCGCCCCTTTCCCTCTCCGTAGGTATGCCGGACCATAAGCACCCGTCCCTGATGGACCACCGCCCCCGTAGCGCCCACCTCCCACCGTCTCTCGTCAGCCATACTCTCCTCTCTGCAATCTGCAATCTGCAATCTGCTACCACACCCGGCAGACCAGCCCCTTCAGATACGCCCCCTCCGGGAAGGTCAGCGCCACCGGGTGATCGGCCCCCTGGTTGAGGTGGCCGACGATCTGCGTCTCCCGCTCCGCGTCCACCGCCGCGCCGAAGACGATCTTCTGGAACAGATCGGCGGAGACCGCGCCCGAGCAAGAGCAGGTGAACAGCACCCCGCCCGGCCGGAGCAACTGGAAGGCCAGCAGGTTGACGTCTTTGTAAGCCCGCGTCGCTCGCTCCACCTCCCGCCCACTGTGGGCGAACTTGGGCGGATCGAGCACGACGACGTCGAATTTCCGGCCCTGAGCACGGTAGCCGCGCAGGACGCTGAAGACATCGCCCTCCGCATACTCGACGCTGCGACGCTCGAAGCCGTTGAGAGCGAAGTTGCGCCGCGCCAGATCCAGCGCCGGAGCCGAACTCTCGACCAGCGTGACCCGCGCCGCCCCTGCCGCCGCCGCGCAGACGCCGAAGGCCCCGGTGTAGGCGAAGGCGTCTAGCACCTCCGCCCCCTCGCAGAAAGCCGCCAACAGCGCCCGATTCTCCCGCTGGTCCAGGTAAAAGCCCGTCTTGTGGCCCTGCCGGACGTCCACCAGGAAGCGATGACCGTTCTCCAGCACCTCCACCAACTCCGGCGGCTCCTCCCCCCACAGCGGACCCGCGCGCTTCCCCAGCCCCTCCTTCGCCCGTACCTCCACGTCGGAGCGCTCGTACACACCTCGCACACCCGAACTACCCAACGAACCAACCAACAAATCAACCAACTCATCCTTCCACCGTTCGATCCCCAGGGTCAGAAACTGGACCACCAGCCACTCCCCATATCGATCCACAATCAGCCCCGGCAGGTAGTCCGATTCGGCGTGCACCAACCGGTAGGCAGTGGTGACCGGGGGGCTCGGCCGGAGACCTTCGCCCAACGTGAGTGCCCCGCCCAACGCGAGTGACTGGCGGGCGGCGATGGCCCGCTCCAGCCGCCGCCGCCAGAACTCTCGATCAATGGCCTCATCCCGCTCCCAGGTCAGCAACCGCACCGCGATCTGGGAGCGCCGGTTGAGAGTGCCCCGCGCCAGCCAGTTGCGGCCTGCGTCGCGCACCTCGACCACGTCACCGTCAGCCACCTCCCCTTCGATGCGCTCGATCGCACCGGAGAAGATCCAGGGATGGCGTTGCAACACCGGCCTGGCGCGTTTGCGCTTGAGGATCACCGCCCCACTCACGCTACTATTCGTCACTTACCCGTTTACTCGTTTACTCATTGCTTCATTGTTCATTGTCTCATTGTTCATTCAGATCACCCCGACCGCTCTACCCGCTCGCTCAAAGACGTCCAGCGCGTAGGCGATGTCCTCCTCCGAGTGAGCCGCCGTCACGTTGGCCCGCAGCCGCGCCAGCCCGACCGGCACGGCGGGGGAGACCACTGGCAGCACGAAGATGTTCTCCTCCTGGCACAACTTCGTCATCTGGAAAGCCCGCTCGTCCTCGCCGCAGATGATGGGCACGATGGGGGTCTCGCTGTTGAGCGTGTTGAAGCCCCGTGCCTTGAGCCCGCCCAGGAAGAGTCTGACGTTGCGCTGGAGTGTCTTCACGCGCCACGGCTCCTCTTCGATCACCTCGAACGACGCCGTGGCGGCGGCGGTCTGAGCCGGAGGCAGCGAGGCCGAGAAGACGAACGCCCGCGCTACGTGCTTCAGATACGTGATAATCTCCTGGCTCCCCGCCACGTAGCCGCCGACGCTGGGAATGGGCTTGGAAAGCGTCCCCATGTACAGATCAATGGCGTCTTCGAGCCCGAAGTGCTCCTCGATGCCATGGCCCGTCTCGCCCAGCACGCCCACGCTATGGGCCTCATCTACCATCAGCAATGCCTCGTACTCCCTACACAGCCGGCTGACCTCCGGCAGGTTGATGATGTCGCCGTCCATGCTGAAGACGGCGTCCACGACGACCAGTTTACCGGCGTCAGTACCGGCCTGCTGCAAGCACCGTTCCAGGTCGGCCATGTCGTTGTGGCGAAAGCGCGCAAACTTGGCGCGGCTGAGCAGGCAGCCATCCACGATGCTGGCGTGGTTGTACTTGTCGCAGATGACGACGTCGTTACGGCCCATCACGAGCGCCGACACCGTCGCCAGGTTGGTGACGTAGCCGCTGGAATAGACGATGGCCGCCTCAGCCTTCTTGAAGCGGGCGATGGTCTGCTCCAGTTCGTCGTGCAGCGGCAGCGTGCCGGCCAGGATACGAACGCCGTGGGTGCCCGTCCCGTAGCGGGCCAGCGCCTCCTGCGCCGCCGCCGTAATTTTCGGATGGCCCAGCAGGCCCAGGTAACTGTAACCGGCGAACAGGAGCATGCGCCGCCCGTTGACCGTGACCCAGACCCCGTCCAGTTCAGAAATGGGCTGCAAGTAGAAATACAGTCCATTCCTCCGGAGATCGGCTACCCGCTGGTTCATCTCTTCGATACGTCTGTAAATCGAATTCATTATGGCTATTCCTCCCAGTGAAGATTTCACAGATTATAACACACTTCGCACTCCAGGGTACGCTAAAGACGAGGCGGCTCCACGGTGGAGCCGCCGATCTGCTTTGGTAGGGATCAATCCACAGGGATCATTCCAGCAGCAACGACAACTGCCCCTCGTCAACCATCGGCACGCCCAGTTGCTGTGCTTTGCGATACTTGGTGCCGCCGGGCGCCTCCCCCACCACCAGGTAGTCCGTCTTGCGACTCACGCTGCCGGTGACTTTCCCGCCGTGCCGCTCAATGAGCCGCGTCGCCTCCTCGCGGCTCATCGTTGGCAGCGTCCCGGTGACGACGAAGGTCAGGCCCGCCAGTGGCCCCTCGGCCGGCGCGGCAGGGGCCTCCTGCTCCAGTCTCACCCCCGCCCGGCGCAACCTCTCGATGAACTCCTGGTTACGCGGGTGGGCAAACCACTCCACGATGGCCCCAGCGGTATGAGGCCCCATCCCCTCGATGGCCTCCAGTTCCTCGCGACTGGCCGCCGCCAGTTTGTCCAGTGAGCGATAGTGCTGCGCCAGCAACTGCGCCACGATGCCCCCCACCCCCCGCATGCCCAACGCGGCGATGACCTGCGCCAGCGGCCGCTCCTTGCTGGCCTCAATAGCCGCCAGCAGATTATCCGCGCTCTTTTCGGCGAAACCCTCCAACGGCAGTATATCCTCCCGCTTGAGATAGTACAGGCCGGCGGCGTCCTGCACCAGATTGCGCTCCACCA
>Ga0315543_1003084_pt1 | contig 15300 bp, 12 predicted proteins | sample SalMarSW160210MG_2_FD_203098 | JGI IMG/M metagenome (GOLD analysis project Ga0315543, IMG submission 203098) | Salt marsh sediment microbial communities from the Plum Island Ecosystem LTER, Massachusetts, United States - Salt Marsh Sediment SW1601-210 ...
CGGCCGGTCTACACGGTTCGCGACGCCCAGGGGCATTGGACGCCGCCGACCAAGCTCGTCTGGAACGATCCTCGCGGCTCGGAGATCTACGTGTGTGGCTGTGCCCAGCGGGTCACGCTGCCCGATGGCGACCTGCTCATCCCCCTGAGCTTTGCGCCCAAGGGCCGTGTCGACCGGATGGTGAGTTCGGTTCGTTGTGCGCTGGACGGCCGCAAGGTTAGCGTCAAGCAGGTCGGCAACGTACTGGAGCTGCGCAAGAGACGAGGATTGCTCGAGCCGTCGATCACCGCCTTCGACGGGCGGTTCTGGATGACGATCCGCGCCGAGGACAATCACGGCTACCTGTCCGTTTCCGACGACGGGCTGCAATGGTCGCCCCAGCAGCCGTGGACCTGGGACGACGGACAGCCGCTGAGGATGTCGACCACGCAGCAGCATTGGCTTACGCACAGCGACGGCCTGTTTCTCGTTTACACCCGCCGGGCCGAGAACAACGTCAACGTGTTTCGCTGGCGGGCGCCGCTGTTTCTGGCCCAGGTCGATCCCAAGCGACGATGCCTGATCCGCCAGACCGAGCGGGTCGTCTTTCCGTTGATCGGCGACGGGATCAACGACCCAAAACACGTCGCGCGGATGGGCAATTTCGACGTGACCAACGTCACGCCCCAACAGTCGTGGATCACCGTGGGCGAGTGCCTGCCGGCGGACGGCTGGCGCGGTGATACACTGCTTGCCCGGGTCATCTGGAATCAGCCCAACCGGCTCGTTGATGTGAAAACCGAGCCGCGCCCGTAGGGAAGCGGTCCTTCAGCGAAGCAGGGTGGTCACCGCCCACCAGACCGCCTTAGTCGGTGGGGTGCCAGCGGCGGCTTGTCCGCCGCTGCTTGAACAAGGGCAGACAAGCTGCCCATGGCACCCGACAGTCTCGCCGTCACAAAGCCTGGTCGTACTCCCAGAGGTTACTGCATTGCCTCCGCTTTCTGACGCAGTCGAATTCGGGGCCGGGCATTCGTCTCGACTTCGAGTGTCTCTCGTTTGGTTGCGATTTGCTTGCGAACGGCCTCCAAATTCTCAAGCTCGGCATGCATCATATCGAGTTCGACAGTTGATCGGCCGATACGTTCGAACTGCTTCTGGTGATTTGCCACCGTTTCTCTCAGGGACTTGATCTCCTCGGTGAGAACCGCGATCTTTACTGTCAGCTCTGCGATGCGTTCCTTCAGCTCGGCAATGCGCTCTGCGCCGGACTGTTGGCGCCGCAAGTTGTCGACCCGCTGCCGGATCTTCTTCAGGTCGTCTTGCAGTTCTTGTGAAACCTCGGTATCGGCCAATTTGGTGATGATCCTGCTCAACTGCTCGCTGAGCTTGGAGAGTTCCTCGGCCACAGGTGGTGCAGGAGACGTCGGTTGGTCCGGGGCGTCGGGTTTCGAGCCCGAGGTGCTGCTTTCTGTAATCCTGGCAAGGTTGGCTTGCAGCGCCGTGCGCTCTGCCCTGAGTTGCCGCAGATCTACCTGCATCCGTGTCAGTTGACTGCGATACACGTTCAACTGCTGCAGGGCAAGCTGCATTTTCAGGCTAAGCGTTCCCTTGTCGCCGGTGCCTAACTCGTCGGCCAGGCGCTTCATCGTGGTCCTCCGCTTGCGAATCTCCCGCTCTTTGCGGGCAAGAACGTTGTCGAGATCGGCCAGTCTGCGGTGTAGCATGCTTCGGTCACATTCAACGACTTCGCTCATATACGCCTCGACCACCGCGTTGACCAGTTTTGCTGCTTCGGCCGTGTTGCGATCGGTGAGGCTCACCTCCATGATCGCACTATCGCCGGGGAAGGAGACCTTCAGGTTGTCCTGGAGCCACGCGACGGGGTCGGCCGATTCCCGCTTGACCATCTCAAGCGCGGCGATCTCCGGCTTGCGCAGCGCCGCCATCAAGACAAAGGGACTCTTGAGCAACTGAGCTTGTGTTGCCTTGAAAACCTGGTACTCCTGTGGCAGGTTGTGCGTGTTTTCCGAAAACACCAGCACATCGTCGTGCATGGCCACCTCGATCAAGGCGGTCACCGCAGGACCTTCTAACAACCCGGTTCCCATCACCACCAAGTAGCTTATCAGAGTGATGCCAAGGACAATAACACCTACTACAAACAGCCACACTTTCTTCTTGCGACGGGCATACATCGTACACCTCCTCTTCAGGCTCGGCCATACAGCCCGGTGACAAGCCGTCTGGGATCCGGCGAGTCCCGGACTATCCACCCAAACGGCCTACGGTCAAAACCGATTATACTGCCGATTTACGACAGGTGGCAAAAGAAAGGGAAAACGAGGCATTCTTGCTCTGCAAAAGACCATGGCAAAGGGTGGCTGGGGCATAGCGAAGCGGTGCCCCAGAGGGCCACAAACTGGGGCTTCGCTGCGCTCAGCCGCCAGCCACCCACCGTGCGAAAAAGGGTTCTCTGCACAGCGGGAGTGCCCCGTTTCTATTTGCCGACCATCTGGCGCACGAAGCGATGTTGCGGCTGTGTCTTGGCGGGAACGATCATGAACTCGTGCAGATAGCGGACTCGCTTGCGGCTCTTGTCCAGCGAGCGGAAGTTGTCGCCCTTCTGCCAGATCGGCCTGGTTTCGGGAATGCCGCCGAAGCTGCGGCTTCCGGCCACCTGGCACGGGAACCAGTGGCCCTTGCCCTTGGCGTCCTCGAGGTAGAACTCGGGGTAGCAGTGCCCTTCGACCCAGACGGTCCGTGCCGGGATGCCCTTGGCTCGACAGATGGCAATCAGCAGCGAGGTCATTTCTTCGCAGTCGCCCGTGCCGTCTTTGAGTGCGGCCAGCGTGCTCTTGATCGACCCCCTTTTGTACTTGATCTTGTCGCGAACCCAATCGTAGACGGCTTCGACCTGCTCCCAGGCCGTTTTCTCATCGGTGCCGATCTCCTTGGCCAGCTTGCGGATCTTCGCATGCTTGCTGTCGATGTAGGGGCTGGTGCCGAGGTATCGTCGGACGTCGCGCGGCAGCTTCTTCGTATCCGCAAACACGTACTCGTCGGTCGTCTCGGGCGGCAATTGAGGGCGGTGTGTGATCTCGAACGTCACCAGCGCGCTGGCCTTCTGGCCCGCCGGAAGACGGCGAATCTTGACGACCATCAGCTTCACCGTGCCGTCGATGGTCCGATACTTGATCTTGGCCGACGGCGAGACGTCTTCGTCGACCACGCGGACCTCCTGTTCGGGCCACTCCATCGGCACGGGCACGTGGCCGGTCGCTCCGTTGCACGCGCTTCCGGTGGCCGCCAGCGTAAGGCCGACCTTCCAACGCTGCGGCTTACCCTCGCCCAACGTGGTTCCACCCGGCTCATCGCGATCCTTGAACTGGGCCCGGGCCGAGGCAACCGCCAACAGCACGCAGACGAGCGACAAGACGACGTGACTTCTTCGCACGATGGGGTTCCCATGGTCAGCGTGGTTGTAGGGTGGGCACCGCCCACCGAAATCTCTTCCCAGTGAAGTTCTGCTCCTTTTCCATTCTAGTTTCCTCGGGCGGGCGAGTCATTTTTTTAACCGTCCTCCAGCGCGCCGCACGCGACCTTGGTCCGTAGAGGTCGACAGATCCGGTTTCATCGAGTCAAATGGGGCCGAAGTCCCGGCGGTGCATGCCATGACGATTCAGCCCGGTCACCCTCCGCATGGGGGAGCACCGGCTCAACAACGGAATCCACCGATGAAATCCGATCCGATCGACGAGAACCGGTTGCACGAAATGTCGTCGGCCTTCATGCCCGGTTGCATACTCGGCGCGGCGGCCGAACTCGATCTGTTTTCCGTGCTCGCCGACGCGTCGCTCAATCTTGACGAAATCGCCGGTCGGTTGAAGTCCGACCGCCGTGCGACGGCCGTGTTGCTCGACGCGTTGGCTGCCCTGGGCATTGTCGACAAGCAAGGCGAGCGTTACTGCCTGCCCGAGTCGCTGCGGCCGTTGCTCTGCAGCACGAGCCCGCGGAACCTCCTCCCGGCGCTGCACCACCGGATGAACATGTTTCGGTGGTGGGGCCGATTGGCTTGGATCGTCCGCTCGGGCCAGCCCGCCCCGAGAGAACCGAGCATCCGCGGCGCCGAGGCCGACCGAGCCGCCTTTGTCGCGGCGATGCACACGTTCTCTTCGCCGGTGGCCGACGAGCTGATCGGCCGGCTTGGCGCTCTGCGGTTTTCGCATCTTCTTGACGTCGGCGGGGCGTCGGGCACGTGGGCAATGGCTTTCCTGCGAGCCGTCCCCGGCACCAGCGCCACGATCTTCGACTTGCCCGACGCGGTGGAGCAGGCCAGGAGCCGCATTGCGGACTGCGAGTTTGCCGATCGCATGACGCTTGTTCCCGGCGATTTTTACGAGGACGAGCTGCCCGGTGGAGCCGACTTCGCCTGGGTCAGCGCCATCGCCCATCAGCACTCGCGCGAGCAGAACCGCCGTCTGCTGGCCAAGGTTCATGCCGCTTTGGTGCCCGCCGGGCAGGTGGCGATTCGCGACGTGGTGATGGAGCCGTCGCGCACCCGACCGCGGCTCGGGGCGCTGTTCGCCGTGAACATGCTGGTCGCCACCGCCGGCGGCGGAACCTTTACGTTCGAGGAGCTGGCCGAGGATCTTCAGGCGGTGGGCTTCGTCGAGCCGACGTTGGCCGTCAAAGACGAGGGCATGAGTTCGGTGGTCACGGCCACCAGGCCGTAGCGTCGGGTGGCATGGCCTCGCTTGCGTAGCCATGCTTAGAGCATTCTTTACAAGAGTGTAGTGGCTTTGCGAGGGTGCCACTGGCGTCTCGCCAGTGTTCTTGGGATAATGGCACGGGCAAGATGCCCGTGGCACCCGCTACACCGGTCTGGCAAGCACTGTAGTTGTCGAAGAACATGCTCACGCAAGCGAGAGCATGCCACCCTCGATTGCCGGATACCCTCCCGGGTTCCTCAAAGAACCTGCAAGATCAATTCTTCGAGTGCCTCCCGGTCGACCTTCCGCGGGTTGTTCTGCAGGGGACTCGGCGTGCCGTCGACGACGTTTTGGGCCAGTCGTCGGGCCAGCAGCTCGGGGGATTCGTGGGGTACGGAGACCCGATCGGGCAAGTTCACCTCGCCGATCAGTTCGATGATTCGCTCGACAAATGCGTCGGCCAACTTACTCTGCGAGCGGTCCGACAACCCGCACGCCCGGGCCAACTCGGCGTAGATGGGCGAACACTCCGAGGCGTTGTAGCGGAGATTGGGCGGCGTGGCAATCGCAACGGCTTCACCGTGGGGCACGTGCAACAGGCCGCCCAGCGCGTGGGCAATGCAGTGGCTCACCGTGCCGCCCGCGGCGCCCATGGCGATGCCCGCCAACGTGGCGGCCAGCGCCAACGGCTCGCGCGGCTCGACGTCGCGCGGATCGGCCACCGCCCGCGGCAGATGGGCGACGATCCGCTTGACGGACTGCTGGGCGAGCGCCGTGGCGATCGGGTTGGCTCGCCGGCTCAGGCAAGCCTCGATGCCGTGGGCCAGCGCGTCCAGACCACAGGCGGCGGTGACGTGGGAAGGACAATTCGCCGACAAGGCCGGGTCGACCAGCGCCACTTTCGGGAAGATCGCCGGGCCGAAGATCGCTGCCTTGGTCGGCGACTCGGGCATGGAGCCGATGCCCCGTTGGGTGATGACGGCCATCGGCGTGACTTCCGACCCCGTGCCTGCGGTGGTCGGAACGGCCACCACCGGAAGCGCCTGAGTGATGGGCCGAGCCCGGCGATTAGCCAGTGTGTGTTCCCAGAGCGAACCACCCCCGCCCACGAGCCCGGCGACGGCCTTGGCCGCGTCGATCACGCTGCCGCCGCCCAGGGCGACGATCACGTCGACGCCTTCCTCCCGGGCCGCTCTGACGGCCTCGAAGATCAGTTCATCATCGGGTTCGGCGCGGACTTGCAGAAACTCGACGACGGTCAATTTCGCCTTGAGCAAGACGTCGGTGGCCTCGACATAAGCCTGTTCCAGCCCGGTGCGGTTCGCGTAGCCGAGCAGCATGACGTTGCGGCCCAGTGGAAGAACGGTGTCGGCCAGCTTGCGAAAACGTCCGGCGCCGAAATCGATCCGTGTGGGAAAATCGAAAATCCAGTGAAGGGACATGGATCCACTCCGTCAAAGCCAGGGCCATTGCGACGATACTCGTCGTCTACCGCGCGGCTTTGGGCTGGCTCTGCCGTTGCTGCACCAGTTTGGCTATTCTCGGGTGGCCGTTGGCCAGCGCCAACTCCAACGGACTCTTCTCGCCCGAGTTCATGGCCTGCCAATCGGCCTGGTGTTCGAGAAGCACGTTCATCGTGGTTTCGTCACCGTTGATGGCCGCGAAATGGCAGGGGGTCCAATCCGACTTGGTCTTGGCCTCGATCGAAGCACCCTTCTCTAACAGCAGCCGCGCGATCTCCGCGCGGCGGTTGATGACCGCGCTGTGCAACGGCGTCGAATCGTCGGACGACGATTTTGCGTTGACGTCTGCGCCATGTTTCAAGAGAAGGCGCACCACGTCCTCGTGACCCTCGGCGGCGGCGTAGTGCAGAGGCGTCCACCCATTGTATGCCGTCAGATCAGCCCCGTGGGCCAGGAGCAATCGGGCCGCCTCGGCTTGTCCCCAGTGCGCGGCGTACTGTAACGGGGTAAACCCCAGCAGATCCGGCGAGTTTACCAGTTTTGGGCCCGCCAACAGAAGCTGCTCGAGGCGCGCCGTGTTCCCCTTGGCCGCCGCTCGATGAAGAGCGGTGGTGCCCCGCCGCAGAAGCCGCCAGAGAAAGAAGACCGTAGCCAACAGAAACGCCAGCGGCAACGCCACAATTACCCAGACAGGCAACACTATCCCACATTCCTTGTTGTTTTCTTCCCCCAAACGATGATCCGGCGCCGATCAACACACCGCGACGTGCCATTTGCCCGACCACTAACAAGGCTGGTTTCCAGTCTAGCGTTACTCGACCGGCGGGGCAAGCGTGGACACTAGAATTGGGAGAAATCCACCCGAAAAAGGGACCCCTGCTTGGGATCCCCTGTAAACTCAATCCGGCGCCGGACGGAGCACCTTTTCGATCTTGGCCGACAGCTCCGAGGCCGTCACGTCACGTACCAGCAGTCGCTTTTGTCGCGAAGTCTCGCCGGAGAGCAGCTCCAACTGGGATCGTCGCAACGCCAACCGCTGGCCGAGCAGGGCCATGACTGCCTTGTTGGCTTTTCCTTTCTCCGGTGCCTGGGTCACGCAGACCCGGAGCGAGCCCTCTTGCGGCGGACGAATCTCGTCACGCTTCGCTCCGGCCTGGACCCGGACGGGCAAGATCGTGCCTTCCGCGTGGGACTGAAGGTGAATCATCGGCCGGTTCGCTCGTACAATGCGGATCCTATGCGAACGATCGTTGCGCCCTGCTCGACGGCCTGCTCAAAATCGCCGCTCATGCCCATCGACAGTTCCGTCAGGTTCACGCCCTGGGGGCAATCGGCGCGTATTCGATCGCGAAGCTGCCTTAGCGCGGCGAAATTGGCTCGCGCCGTGTCGGTTTCACCGGCCAGTGACGCCATGGTCATCAGCCCGCGCACCTCGACATGGGCGTACGCGTCCAGGGTCTCTACCAACGGCTCGAGTTCGTCCGGGGCCAAACCGTGCTTCTGGGCCTCGCCCGAGACGTTGACCTCGAGCAAGACGGGCACGCGCCGCCCCAGTTGGCCGGCAATACGATCGATGGCTGCCATCAGCCGGGCGCTGTCGACCGATTCGATCATCACAACCAGCGGCAGGATGCGACGCACCTTGTTTCTCTGGAGATGGCCGATCATGTGCCAGTCGATCGGCAAGTCGCGCAGCGCTTCGGCCTTGAGGCAGAGTTGCTGCGGCCGATTCTCGCCCAGGGTGGTGCAGCCTGCTTCGACCAGCGCGCGGACGTCATGCTCGTCGACGTACTTGGTCACCGCGACCAGCTTGACCGCGTCGGGCTGGCGCCCGGCGCGGGCGGCTGCCTCGGCGATTCGGCCACGGACCCGAGCGAGGTTATCGGCGATCATCCGGGCCAGCTCAGCCATCGAGATCATCCTCGACCGTCACCCTGGCGTACGCGGCGTTGCCCAGCAGAAGAAACGACTCGAACCGGCCGGCCAGACGGACCAGCTCGGCCGTGTTGGCCACGGGCATCATTTCCAAGTCTTCGACCAAGGCATCATCCAACCGGCTCATGAGATAGACGCTGCAATGCTCCAGCGCCCGGACCAACTGGAGCGCGGCCACGGCGTCGTCGGCATCTTCCTCCTGAATCCGCCCGATCGCTTCGGCGCGACTCCGGGCGGCCTTCAGGCACTGGATCGCCGCTCCCGGCGCCGCGGCCAGTTCCGTGCACACGGCCAGAGCTCCTCCGTGCTGGACCAGTCCGACGGCGGTCTCCAAGGCGCGACCGAGATTCTCCCAAGTCTGCTGTGACGTATTGCCTTCCAACGCGGCAAGAACGAGACTCGCTCGACGTGGAATGTGCTCGTGCCAGATCTCGGAGTAAAGCTCCGCGGCGCGCCGTCGCACGGCCTCGACCTTGCCCGCCAACACTTGGAAAACCTGATCACCGGCAGCCGGAAGCACTTGAATCGAAAAGCTCACGCCCAAGAGCCAGCCGACTTCGTCTGCTTCTTGGGCCAGCCGTCCCCGGCGACGTCCTCGCGGGTCGAGCGTGGCGCTCGAATGAAAGCGGCGCAGCGTCTCGCTGCCGGAAAACGTCGGATAGACCGGCGTGTGGATGCCGTAATAGCCGGCCGCCGAAGAGCCGCGGAAACACCCGATCGGCAATACCAGGTCGGCATCGACCATGGCCCGGTGCAGCAACACGGCCTGGCTCCCCTCGGTCGTCGCCAGATAGGCCAGTATTTCCCGCCGCTTTGGCGTGTGGGAGAGGCAGGCAACCTGGCCACGGGCCGCCTCGGGCAGGAGCCGGCAAGGATCATGCTCCGACGAGCGGCTCGGGCACAACACGGTGATCGCCTCGGGATCGACACGGCTCCGCAGCAGGCAATCGACCACGGCGGCCACAACCTCGGGCAGGCCGGGCACCTCTTCGGACAAGGCCAACACAACTCGGTCGCCTGGGGTAACGATGGCGGAGAAGGGGGGGTAGTCGAGCGGCTCGGACAGGGCTCGACGCACCTCGGCCCGAACGTCCGCAACCGGCTCCACCCCGGGCGACCCGCATTGCCCCAGCAGCGTGCCCTCGCATGGCTCCACCGCCAGCGAAGAGTCAAGACCGTATCTCAAAATAGGAGTCATGGGCAGAAGATGCCCCCTTGGGGCAAACGGGAGAATTCTGCAATCTTCACGCCATGTCAATCTTAACCATACAATCCACCCTCGGTCAAGAAGTCGAGGTTTACGCCGGGGCGACCATCGAGAATAATTGGTCGGCTGCGTCGATCAGACATCGACGTAGCCGCGGCTCCAAGAGGAATACCATTGGATTGGAAGGAAAAGGGTAATGAGAAACCACCGAAACCATCGTGGTCTTGTCGTCTTCGTTCTGGGGCTTGTACTGGTTCTCGGCTGCGGCAGGACCGAGAAGCCACCGGCCGAGAGGCAATCGGCCGAAGCGGCCGTGGATTCCGGTCAGAGTGACTCGCCGTCGGTGTCCAAGCCGGCCCCGGGTCGGCGTTCCAAGGACGGGCCTTCGGCGGAAAAGATACTTCAGAAAATGGTGAAGGCCTACAAATACACGCCCAGCTACTCCGACGCCGGTCGGGTTCGGATGGCGTTCGAGGCAGACGGCCAGCTACGCAAAGGCCAGTGGGACTTCACCGCCGCGCTGGTCCGACCGAACAAGCTTCGCCTTCAATGCAACCAGGGTGAGATCGTTTGCGACGGGAAAACGTTCTACGGCCGCTCCGCCAGTCTGCCCCGCCTTGTCCTCCGGCAGCCGGCGCCGTCGGTGCTGGGTCCTGAAACGCTTCTTGGCGACGTCGTCCTGTCCGATTCCATGGCGCAAGGCCCAAGCAGGGTCTACAGTTGGCTGCCTGTTCAGATGGTGCTCTTGCTGGCCGACGACCCGTTGAAAACCCTGTTGTACCAGGCGACTGAGACGCAATCGCTCCGGCCGGGCAAGATCGGCGATTACGACTGCTATCGTGTCGGAGTCAGCCGCCCGGACGGAAAAGGTGTCTTTTGGATCGACCGGAAGACCTTTGCCTTACGGCGTTTCGAGTATCCGGTCGAACTGCTGCGGGTCGAGATGGGACTCGCGGCCGACGCCGAGCTCGCGCTGGTGGCCGATTTTACCGGCGCCCAACTCGGAGGCCGCGTCGATCCCGAGACGTTTGGCTTCGAGATGCCACGTGGCGCGAAGGTCGTCTCGGAATTGGTGCCGGCCAGCATCGCCTTGTTGGGCAACCGCGAGCCGGATTTCTTCTTCGTCGGCCTGGACAACAAGCCGCTTACGCGCAACTTGCTGGCCGACAAGATCGCGGTCATGACGTTTTGGGCCACGTCGTGCCGGCCGTGCCGCGAGACGCTCCCCGAGGTTCAACGACTCTACGAGAATTACAAGGACAACGACAAGGTCCGATTTCTCGCCGTCAGCATCGACGACCCACGTGTCCCCAACGCCGACGTCGAGAAGGTGGCCGGCCAACTGGGCCTGAGCATTCCCGTCTATCGCGATTCGCAGCGTCATGCCGATTCGGCATTGGCGGTCACGGGCGTCCCGACGACGATCATCCTGGGACCCAAGGGCGTCGTCCAGGCCTATCAGAGAGGTGGGGGCCCAATGGTGCTTGCCCAAACCGTCAAAGCCGTCAAGACGCTGTTGGACGGGAAGGACGTGTTTCCCGAGCAGCGCGGGGCCTTCGACCGGATGGTGGCCCAGAATCAACAATTCTTCGACGAGATGATCCGGCGCGATGTATTCGTCAACCCCACGATCCTCCAGGAGGAAATCCTCCAGTCGTCCCTGGCCGAGAAGAGCAAGCCGAAGGTCATGAAGCTCGACGCGCTCTGGACGTGTCGAGAGATCGAAATGCCAGGCAATCTGCTGCCGTTGGTCGATTCCCGCGGGCAGGCGCGACTGCTGGTGATCAACGCCGGCCGAGAGATTGTGGAGCTCGACGCCCGGGGTGCCGTGGCCGCCCGGCATGAGTTGGCGCTTCCACCGGAGGAGTACATTGCCTTTTTGCGATTGGGCGTGGGTGCCGACGGCCGGCGCCGCTACGTCGGCCAGATGCCCGGCATGCAGCAGTTTCACGTGTTCGATGAGAACTGGAAGAGGCTGCTGAGTTTTCCGGCCGACGCGCACAAGTTTCCGCACGCCGGGATCGGCGACGTTCAGATTGCCGACTTGGATGGTGACGGTACGGTCGAGATTTGCGTGGGCTATCGCGACGTGGTTGGAGTGAAGGGCGTCTCGCTGACGGGCGACGTGCTCTGGTCGCAACGCACCTTTGCCAATATCTTCAAAATGGCCGCCGGCGGGCCCGAGGCGGACGGCCGTCGCCGACTCTTCTGCACCAACGACCAGGTCTCGCTGGTCGCCTTGGACGGCCAGGGCAAGGTGGTCGGCAAGCTGGACCTGGGCGGACAGTTGCTCTATTGGATTGCCGCGGCCGATCTCGACCGGGACGGTCGAACCGAAATGTGTGGGCTGGCGGCGCCCAAGCTGAGCGAAAATCGGGCGATAGGCCTTACGCCCGACGGCCAGTTGGCGTGGAACTACGAACTGCCCAAGGGCCTGCCGGGGCTTTTCGTCGAACTCGTCTTGCCGGCGTGGCTCCGGGCCGATCGATCGGGCCAATGGTTGCTGGTGGGCGCCGATGGTTCCCTTCACGTCGTCTCCGCCGAAGGGAAGCCGATCGACCGCTTCAACTACGGCGAACTGATTGTGGGGGTGGCCTCTGTCGAGCTTGACGGGAAGTCCACGCTGCTGGTCTCGACTCGCGGCAAGGTCGAAGCCTGGTCGGTGACCTGGCCCGGCGACGCGGCGCATCCAAAAACCGGGCCGCGCCCGTAAGGGCCTGTTGATTTTCTTCGTTTAATTCGGAGAGTGGCTGGTTTCCCCCTTTTCCCCCGCCCGGTTTGTTGCGCAGGGTTTCCCTTGGTGGTTAGGGGGGAAACGCTGGCAATCGGGCGGAGGTGGTTAGGAAACGGCAGTTGCGGTGGTGGGACCGGCTCGGCTTTCGATCAGGTTCATCAGTCGCTGCAGGTTGAACGCCGTGGCCAGCCAGTTCCATTCGATCCGCACGCGATCCAAACCGCGAAGCAAGAATCGCCGCGCGCCGAAATGGTTCTTGATCACGGCGAAGGGACGTTCGCTCGGGTGACGCCGCTGGGCGTACTTCTGCTTCTCTTCGGGCGTGGCCATGCGCCGGGCGTGCTTTTCTCGCAAGCCTTCATGCTGATCGCGTGAGATCTGGCGTTGCTTCGCGTTGCCCTGCACGCATCGCTCACGCAACGGGCAGCCGGCACACATCCGCGGGTCGGCGTGGTAACGGGCCCGGATCTGACGCCCGCCACGCAGCGCCTCGCTGGTTGTTTTCGCATGCGTCAGCGGGTGGCCCAGGGGGCACCAATAACATTGTCGCGCTTCATCATAGAGGAACGCCGCCTTCGCCAACTGCTCGCACCTTTTGCCCCGGACCCTGACCTTCTTCGTCGGCAGACGATCCCAGTCCTCCGGTGGCACGGGCTGGGTCGGATCGTCCCGGACGGCCGGATTCGTCGCAGAATCCGGGGTCGCCATCGGCGAATAGAGCGTCACACCCCGCTGTCCCAACGCCGCCAGGTTTGCGCCGGTGGCCATCAGCCCATCGGCCAGCATGGCCGGTGGCGGCGATTCCAGACCAAAACCCTCTTGCACGTCTTCCATGGCCGCCACCAACTGTTGTTCCTCGTCGGTCGTCCCGATCACGTCGGCCGAAACGATCAACCCACTCTCCGCGTCCACGGTCGCCAGGGGCGTGTAATTGGGGGCAAAACCGCCTTCTTTGTTCGGCGTCACACCGCGATTCCCATGCTGCCCAATCGAGCTGGCCAAGAATCGTGTCGAGCAAACGGACCGGATGCTCCGGCGGCACGGCCTCATCGAGCTGTTGCGGAAACAGGACCATCTGCTCGCGCTGCTGCGGGGCCGGTGCCCAATACGTCATCCTTGCACTCCTTCGCCAAGCAACCCCAAACAACGGCAACTCTACGTCGTCTGCCGCGAATACGCCTACTTTAGCGCCAACACCTCCACGCTACAATAGGAGGATTAAATCAACAGGCCCTCACGGTCGCGGCTCGGTCTTTGGCCAAGTTGAATTCCCGGACGGCCTCTAGCGGGTTCACCTCGCCCGCCGTTGATTCCGCGCGAAAACAGGGCTGCGACAACGGGCCGCAAGCGGCCCCGCTCAACGGTCAAATCGACACGGCAAGTGTGACAGACCGCTAGCTCATGTGCTCGATCACGTTGTCGATCAACCCGTAATCGCGAGCTTCGTCGGCGGTCATGAAGCGATCTCGGTCGGTATCCTCCTCGATTTTTTCCAACGGGTGGCCGGTGTGCTTCAGGAGGATTTTGTTAAGCCGCTCTTTGATTTTGCTGAACTCCTTGGCGTGGATCATGATGTCTTCGGCGGAGCCTTCCATGCCGGCCAAGGGCTGATGGATCATGATGCGGGAGTTGGGCAGGGCGTTGCGTTTCCCCTCGGCCCCGGCGGCCAGGAGCACGGCGGCCATCGAAGCACATTGTCCGAGGCAATAGGTTGCCACCGGACAGTTGATGAACTGCATGGTGTCGTAGACGGCCAGGCCGGAGGTGACCGATCCGCCCGGTGAGTTCATGTAGAGATAGACGTCCGCCTTGGGGTCGTCGGCTTGCAGAAAGAGCATTTGGGCAACGACGGAGTTGGCCACGTCGTCGTCGATGGCCGAGCCGAGAAAGATAATCCGGTCCTTGAGCAGCCGACTGTAGATGTCCATCGCCCGCTCTTCGCGGCCGCTCTTTTCGATCACGTAGGGAATCAAAAGCATGGAGAATCTCAACCTGTGTTTATCGGTGGTTCTGAAATCGTAATCCTTTTGGAATGATTAGAGGGCATTTCAAAACCGGTGCTCTAATTGTTGTCATTCTGAGCGCAGCGAAGAATCTCGGCTTTCGCGGGGGGGGAGATCCTTCGCTTCGCTCAGGATGACCGTTTTGAAATGGCCTCTAGTCTTCGCTGTCTTTCTCCTCGTCTTCCGCTACCTTCTGCGACATCAGGATGTCGTCGACCAGACCATACTCCTTGGCCTCGGCGGCCGTCATGTAGTGGTCGCGGTCGGTATCCTTGGCGATTCGCTCGATTGGTTGGCCGGTGTGTTGGGCCAGAATCTCGTTGAGTGTCTCTCGCGTCCTGAGGATTTCCTGGGCCTGGATCTCGATGTCCGAGACCTGGCCGCCGACTTGGCCGTAGGGCTGATGGATCATCACCTTCGCGTGCGGCAGTGCAAATCGTTTTTCCTTGGTGCCGCCGGCCAGCAGAACGGCTCCTCCGCTGGCCGCCAGTCCGACGCAATAGGTGTCCACCGGGCAACTGAGAATCTGCATCGTATCGTAGACGGCCAGCGTGGCACTGACGCTTCCGCCCGGCGAATTGATGTAGAAATGGATGTCCTTGCGCCGGTTTTCGCTCTGCAAGTAGAGCAGCTTCATCACCAACTCGTTGGCGTTTCCGTCGTGGATGGGGCCCTGCAACAGGATAATCCGGTTCTCCAGCAACAGGTCGCCCAGGGTCAGTTGGCGCTGGCGCTGATAGTCGCGATAGTCCGACAGGGGATCGGCCAGGGGTGGACGTCGAGAACTGCTCATGATGGAAAAACCGGATTGAAGGGGTAAGGGGTGAATGTCGTCGAACCCGTGTAAAGGATAGGATACCTTGGACGCACGCGACGAAAGGAAACCTCGAAGGAATCGGCCCGCGCTGTTTTCAAGGAGAACACCTATTGCGTCTCGGACGCCTGCTTCGGGGCGGCCGACTCGTCCTCTCCCGACGCTTCTTCCGCGTGGTCCTCCTCGGGACGCTCCGGGTGGCCTTCGGGCACCGCGTCGGGGATATCGTCATCGTGCCCGCCGGCCGCCTGGTCGACCGCTTCGACCTCGCCCGTGTCAAACTCGTAAGGGACCTCCTTGAAGACGCCGTCGGCCAGAATACGATCGATTACCTTCCGCTCGATGATTTGGTTATTGAGCGCGTCCATCATGCCGCCCTTTTCCAACCGGGCACGAACGCGCCGGACGCTTTCACCCGACTGCTCCGCGATCAGCTTGATTTCTTGATCGAAATCG
>Ga0315543_1003085_pt1 | contig 15298 bp, 17 predicted proteins | sample SalMarSW160210MG_2_FD_203098 | JGI IMG/M metagenome (GOLD analysis project Ga0315543, IMG submission 203098) | Salt marsh sediment microbial communities from the Plum Island Ecosystem LTER, Massachusetts, United States - Salt Marsh Sediment SW1601-210 ...
GTTTCCTAAACCGTGTGTCGCGCGTTCGAGTCGCGCCAGGGGTACCAGTTAATTTTTGCTGAAAGATATGCTAATATAGTCTGTGCTTTAGGAGTGTAGCTCAGCTGGAAGAGCAGCGGTCTCCAAATTCTAGGCTAGGTATGCCGATATGCGCCGTTAGATACAAACTGGGACTTTTGTGTCAGTTGCCAAAGCCCCGTTTTGAAGCTAAAGTGCTTTTTGGTGACACCCTGTCCTTTTTAGTTCGTCGCCAAAATGTCGCCAAAACCAAAGCGGCTTTTGAAGCTCAAAAGGGAGGAACTTTTAAGAAAGGATTTACCTGCTCCGCGGTGGTTAATCCTTAAATACTGGCTTAACGTCAAGTCCTTGCATTTTACGCCGTGCTGGAATAATCTGTATTAGGAGCAGCCAGTTAGGAGATTGCATTGGGAGAAGGGAAAGCGAAACCAAGGATTGCACTTTTAGCCAACGATATCTTTGTAAAAGCGCCCTGTGTCCTGTGTGGCAAGACTTTTAAAACAGGAGAGATTTTGCCTACGCTTTACGAAGAAGATGGGCTTGGCGGCTATGTTTGCGATGACTGTGCTTATGAACCACAGAACTACGCCGCCAAACTAAGAGCGCAAGCCGAGGACTTGGAAAATGAAGCTCGAGGCTTGGCGGCGTGGCTTAGGAGCTTAGCTGACTCTGGTATCGAGCCACCGGATGCTGACTATAGACTCAAATTGGAGAGCCTTATCGCCGTAGGAGACTCTAAGGAGACCGAGAAGTTAAATGCTGCGGAGCAGGAAAAGGACCTGCCTGCGGAGAACTTGAAGGGCAAGAAGTTTCTAGGCCTTACCTGGGACGAAGATGGCAAAAAGCTGGTTCTCCTTTTCTAGGGGGACAGGATTCTGTGGATTGCACCGGCTAGGAAAGGGGAGGATGAGGAGCTTGTTGTCGATACAGATGCCAGGTTGATTCTTGGAGAAGGCCCCAGCGGTGATGAGCTTATTGACCATACCAAGGGATACTTCGGGCCTGCCCCGGGGACTATTTTGCACAAGTGGAGTTAGTCTGAGCAGTGGAACGGCCTAATCCACTTCAGCATTACCTGCCTTACCCTTGGCCCAATCCCTCTTTCCCTATTGGGGATTCTAGTGGAAGGAATGTCCCATAGCCCCCAACAATGTCAAAGCTAGTTGGTCCCATACACCATAGCTGGCCGTTACCATTATGTCCCATAGGCTCGCTTCCAGTTGTTAACAGTCTGGAAGCTGGACCGCGGTAGATTTTCATCCAAAATGCGGCGTACAGCTGGAATGTGAGTCGAGAATAAGTGTAACTGGCAGAAGCTGAACTGATTTTATTTTTTCGTCTTATCCTCCGCTAAGCGCTGTTGGAACCAGTGGGAAGATGATTATATCTAGCACTGCTACCAAATTCTGGGCAGATAGATTGATTGGCGTGGAACCAAATGGTGTGGTAACCTCCCTTCTTCATTTCTGTAAGCCCAATCATATGAATGAGCACAAACCCTTTACTGTATTCCCTGCCATGTGGTAGCCTGTACGGGGTGGTCTGGCCATAGCCCGGATAAAGAAGCATCGCTTGCCGGCAACAGGAGCGCAGGAGTATGTCTGCCAGTGCCCGCGCTGTCTGACTCTTGAGACCCTGTGGTTCAGAGGCGATGTCCTGGTCCCGACAATCAAGTTCAGCCAAGGGGAAGATGGCAGGGTCTATCATAATTGCAACTGCGGCTCGGCTCGGCTGGGCCGTGCCGTGCCGGCTACTCCCCGGGTGGAGGTTGTAGCCGCAAAAAGGGTTACAGCGTAACCCTTTTTGGTTTGTTTGTAGTAGCAGGTGTCAAGGGGGCTTTTGAAGGTCACGAGGGAGGACTTTTAGGAAGGGTTTTTACCTCTTGTGGGAAGTGTCAGTGGCAAAGCTAACCAACAACCATTCCGGCAGTGGTTTCTTTACTGATGAGCTCCTCCGTATCTATAAACCGCTCATCGGCAAGGTGGCCGAGCTCAGCGTTAAACTTTAAGGCCATTTCCACGAATTTCTCATTAGTCGCGGCACTTAGCAGGTCGATAAATTTTCCCCTCATATCCTCATCACTGGGGATTAAAATCCGCTCCTTCTTGGCATGCATTATGTTTACGATTCTCTGTTTTTCCTCACTATTTCCGTCGAGCAGGTTGGCACACTCGGTGACGAGGGGGCTAAGCTCAATGGTGTTATCTTCCCACTTGAGCTCCTCAGCAATGCCTAGCTGTTTGTTAACCATGCGTAAGGAGCTAATGATGGGGTCGTCGACATCACCACTCACCTTCCACAGAAACCTATTTAGAATTTTCTCAGCCTGCTCTCTTGAACAGGGAAACATCCAAGCTAAACGGCTAAGGACGAGTGCCCGGAGATTCCGCTCAATCCTATCCCTTCTGGCTATATCCTCTTGACGCTTTTTCCTCTCTTCCTCCTCACGCTCCCGGCGCTCCCCTTTTTGCTGCTCCTCACGCTGCTTGCGAAGGGGCTCAATCAGTCCCAGGAGTGTTGTTACCTCATCTTTAACCTTGGTTGCTAGCTCCTGCACCTTGTCGACGTCCGTAACTGATTCAGTCTCGTCTAGCTTCTCTCCCAGGACCTTAATTCGCTCAAGAGCAACTTCGCGTCTTGCTTCAAGATCTTGTGTTTCCCCGTCTGTGTCCTCTAGCTTAACCTGCAGGTTCTCTAATTCGAGCTCTGCTTCCTTCTTCTTAGTTCGCAGGTCAAAATCCTCCTCAAGGGACAGCTTGGGCGCGAACTGCTTCACCGTTTCCTCCGCGGGTTTTTCTTCCTTGGGCGAGTATTTCCTGACGGTTGTCCGGTCGATGCTGAGTTCCCTGGATATTGCTGAGTTGGAGTAGCCCTTTTCCTTGTATTCAGCTATCTTGTCAATGATGTCTTTGTTTATTACCTTCGACATTTCAATCACCCCTTTACTTGATGGCTTCAGCGCTTAAAGCCCAGCTTAATTAGGGGGCCTAGCGGGGCTTTAGCCTTTTGAGACAGCTAAACTTAGAATAATAATTGTTAAGGAAACAGCACTGCACGAAACAGGGATTATAGCTATTAAAACTTGTCTTGTCTCCTTTTCCTCACCCTTATTCTATCACTTTTTCAACGATTCTTCACCCTGATGTCAGCACCTTATCAACCATTCCTCCTCTGATGTCACCATGGGGGCGAAAGGCTGACGATTTCACGGGGCGCAGTGGCTACCTGGCCAAGGTATTTCTCAAGAAATAATTAAACGCCAGGATCCGAGGGGAAAAATGATACGCCGTATCATTTTTCCGGCTACAACGTCTAGGGCACCCTCTTGTTGCCGGCTAAGGTGTAGAGCAGGCTGTGGCAAGCCCTAGAATCATTTTTTACCCCCCTTGCCGGGCTTTTGAAGGGGATTTTATTATGGGTGCGTTTGGCTAGCTGCTGCACAAGACGATGAAGTGTGAAGTCTCAAAAAGCGACCTCACTGTTAAGCATTGCAAAGTAGGATAATCAAGGGTAATATACGGATGGCTTACAGTTGGCTTTAGGTCAGCAAAAATGGATCGCTGGATGCACGACTCATTTGACATCATCTGTTTCGGCAGAAGTTACTGGTGGCTTCACCGGGAGATTGACAAGGAGGCGAAAGAACTTGGGATACACCACCGAATCTACAACCATGACTGGTACTGGGAGTTCAAAAAGAAATGGGACTTCGAGGACCCGTTTCCACTTCGAGAGCTTGATAAAGAACTATCGCTAATCATCGGGTCAGTCCCTAGGACACTGAGAAGTAGATTCGAAGCCATGCTCAAACGGGAGATTAGCGACTTATCTCAAAAAGGCTTAGTTAAAGAAGCTTTCCAGATTTATGTCTGTCACTGTTTCTGGGATCGGATGTGGGATGAGTATTCTACTGAAGAAAGGCAGCGATTAAAACAGTTTGTCGCAGTCTGGATGCTTAGCCCACAGTTGCTGTACGAAAAAGCAGGTGTGGACGTTATAGAAGGGAAAGTGAAAATAAAGGCCGATGGCGAACAGTGGGAAGATAACCCAGGCCTAAAGACCGACTATGCAAATTTGGTGGAAATTATCAGAGGCGAGTTAGACAACAGGCCGAAGCGTAGGTTTTGAGTGGATTGGTTTGGGCGAAAGGCCAAGCCGATCGCGCCAGCTGGGAAGGTGATACTTACACTGGGCTTTTGCTTTCTACATCTTGGCTTTCTGTTTGCTTATAGTGTGGTTTGAAATGGCAATTGAAAGTGCTGAGAGGGCCAGCCATGCAAGGTTGGCGAATCAGCTAGGTTAGATTTCTAAGCCATTCAATCAATCTACCCACAGACTCATCAAAGTTGGTTACCCTGGCTTCTTTACCAGCTTTCTGCTCAATCACAGGCTCTTTTCTGATTACTACAGCATAGAAATCGCAAATATCCTTCAGTCGTTCAATGACCTCTCTATCAGGTGCAGCTGAGTGCAGCTCGAATGTAAACAAGACATACTTGCCGTCTGCCGGCAGGAAGCGCTTCCTACTCTTGAAGGATGAAATCAGCCCGGTGTCAGAATTTCTACCATCTTTACTTCTGGAACCAAAAATATCCTTTTGGTCTATCCAAGTCTTTATTTCGAATATTGCTTTCACCTGCTGCTTTTCAGCTACTATTGCATCGGTGAACTCAAGAAGAGGAACTCCTCTATATACGATAGCGTCAATTTGTGGACTCATCCTTTTGGTCTCGGCATCGAATATCAGACCCGACTTTAATCCGAAGCCTTGTGGCAGAAACTCTCTAATGAAATCTCGAGCGATACCTTCCCTTACAACACCACCGATTTGGGCACTTTTACGCCCCTCACAAAGCTCATACAGATGCCAAAAGCTCCAGCTTTGCTTGGCTATTTCTTCACATTTTGCTTCGCCTAGACTTCGATAAAGCTCTTCTTCCATGTCACCCTATCCCATCGTTGTAACGTTCCAGTTGATAAATTATATTACTTGAGCGAGAACTGGGCAACAATAAGATGTAATGTGCAGAAGTTAACAAAATGGCTAAATGTTCAGTCATGCCACAGGTTCGAATCTGACTTGGTAGCCCAAGTTGTTCAATATCTAGAACTTTCAGAGCAACCTTTGCCTTTATCTGATTGAGTTCGAATCCCCTTAGGTCCACCATCGTAGACAAAAGGTAAAACTTTCGAGAAGACTTTCCAGCTAGCCTACTAGCGCTCCGTTTCTCTGAAATCCACGTGGTCAGCTAAAATGCTTTCTACAAGTTCTGGGAGTTGACGGAAACTCGTTAAGACTCTTCGTGGACGTTTCTTGTCACTAGCGAACGCCTCAACCCCTCTATAACCCCCTGGGATATATATAGTGATAGCACCAACCAAGTTACCGGGTACGATGTCACTTTCGATGCTGTCACCTACGACCACCAATTGACTTTGTATTCGTGAACAACCTGATTCGCTTTCAAGTACTTTCGAGCCTTGGATCTGCACATCACGTAGTGCGTCCACAGACTTACGCTCTACTATCTTAAGAACATCAAAAACCTCACTCTTGCCAAAATGACATTCAAGGGTAGGCCTTATTCGAGTCTCGTCACCTTCGGATAGCAAGACAAGAGCAAGCCGGCCTTTGTAGCATGTCTTCAATTGCAATAGCTCTTTAAGGCTGCGATTTACGGATGGCAAGAGAGACGGTATTTCCTGCAACTTGAGACAGAAGACTTGGCTAATCTTAGCAGCCAATTTAGCATCTGCGCTATCGGGATGCCCTCGCAATTCGGATAAGGCAAATGAAACCGAGTCTTTCTCTGTGCTCCCCTTCTGAAGGAACAATAAGGCGAGCACGAGCAACTGAAAGTCGTATTCATGGCGCCCTGACTCTTGAATCAGAAGATCATCCACTTTCCTGAGTTGCTCGAAAGATAGCGTCGTTGGGTCCCTTGGCCTAGCTTTACGGAGTGAGCGTAGGAGCCAGCGTTGAGCTTTTTCAAATACCCCATTGGTATCCCAGAGTGTGTTATCGCCGTCAATCACCAGAATTAATCCTGTATCTAGTGATACTTTAGTGGGCTTTCTCACCATACCTCCATTTATCCAAACCAGTTTATGATCCCTTTTGTGATTAGAAAGAATCCAGCACCCAATTCAACCAAAGTGAGGAATAAATTATCTGTCGAGAATAGGCTCTCCTTTGGCGACATTGTCCGTTCGAGTGCATCTTGGATAACAACCAGATGGGTCAATAACGTAAAAAGTGGCAGTTAACACGTCATAAATTAATTCGGAAATACTGAATAGCATTCCCCACATCAAGAATCAATCTTAACGAGCTTATCGAGCTTATCGAGGCCTGATTTGCCCCAGATATAAAATCGGCGCGCAATGTAGAAATTAGCAATGATGAGTATAACACCAACCGATAACTTAGCATAGAACTCTGGTGTATTGGCTTTTTGGAATATAATATATAGTGGCACAATAGGGACTAGCAGGCCTAAAGCGATGTTGAAATGCATGATAGCTTGACCAGTGACTTGACGAATATGTAGACTGCCCCTTCGTTTTGCTTCAATTACACTTAGACGATATATTCCCATGTCGGGGAAAAGTCTCTTGTCAAAACACTCTATTTTTCTCAGTAGGAGCTCTATGAAAAAACAAATAGAAGTAAGCAAGAGCCCCCCCACCACACCCAAAAGCAAGGCAAATAGCCCTGAATTGTCCTGAAATCCAAACGACTTTATAGCACTACTATATATCTCTGGGAAATAGAGTATGAAAAACCCCAGATAAATATAGCCAGGAAGAACGAATGCTAATAATAGAAAAAGCCCTACTTCTGCTAGTCCGGAACCTTTGTCATTCATAATTTTCCCCTTTTATCCATGGCTAAATGCTGTTTTACTGCTTCAGCAACTTCGTCCAAACTCCTAAATATTGCTTGGCCTTTTTCGCATACACCCCAAACCATGTTATTAATCTTTGATGGTTTTTCGCCCTTTTTAGAATACGCTCGGAAATCGGTCAATAATCCAAAGACCTTTTTACGTTTTGCAAACGCATAGCCTATCTCAATTGCAGTACCGCTATCGACGTCGGGACCATCCAATAGCGCCACGACAATGCTTGCTTCGTCCAACATCATTAAATCTTTGGAGAATATATCAACTCTTGTTCCTGCTACCCCAACATCACCGGCGTCCCTATGTGGTAAGAAGAAATCAGCGATAGGATCCAATCCTGTGGCTCTCGAGAGTTCATCAGTCATCCTTACAAGAAAGTCTCGTTCTGCCTGAGAGAACAGAGGTCCCGCAATGTAAATCAGTTTTGCCATGGTCTTAAGGTATCTCCTTAACCCTTGAATTGCATTATTCGGGTGAATTTGCTAACTAACATTTCCCTGAAGTCTCGGCATAAGCATTGTGTGGATGAATGGACTCAGAATTCTCACACTTCACAATATATTCTATGTTGCCTACTTGCTCTCTCAAACCGACTACGACATTTCTGACTACGTCTTCCACAAAAGTAGGGTTAGAAAACATCTTTTCTGTGATAGACTTCTCATCCACCCTTCTTAGCAGAGTGTATACACCGCTACTGGCCGACTGCTCAGCTATCGTAACTAAATCTTCTATCCAGATGATTCTCTTATCGTCCAGCTTCTGCTTAACTTTGATTGTTACTATACCCCTCTGATTGTGCGCGCCCTCTTGACTTATTTCCTTACTACAAGGACAGACTGTCGATACCGGAACATTAACGATTACGCATTTGTAACCTGGCCTATCCAGAGAAATTTCAAAGCCACAATCGTAACCCACGGGCGACTTCAGCTTTGATTCAGGTGCAGCCTTTTCAATGAAATACCTAAAAGAGATACCTATGCATGCCGAATCGAAAGGTATGCCTTCTTCATCTTGCCGCTTCCTGATTTCCCTTAGCAGCCGCACAAGATTATCCATGCCAAAAGTTCTGGACTTGTATTTATCGAGTGCGCTAATTAGATGACTGAAGTGAGCTCCGCGCTGCCGGGGATGTAGACCAACAAAGATGTCCATCTTGGCTGTTATATACTGTACCTTCTTAACCTTGTCTCTTATCCTCAGAGGATAATACAAGTTAGTGATCCCTACCTTGCCTAATTCAATTCCCCGAAGTTCGCCGTGATTCTGCACATCAGGGAGTCTCTTATTCATCTATTTACCCCTCTCATTACCCCATAGCAAGATATGAAGACGCGTAGAGAACAGATAGCCCTGTGCTTTACAAAGTTCGACCAGCCACCTACTTTTCTTAACAAGGGTCTCCTTATCTTTGGCCTCGGGCATCAGAACTATCCTCTCAGCAGGCAGATTGTATTTTTGTACAATGCTTTGGACTTCAGCGAAGTCGTCTTCGTTTTGTATGACGTATTTGAAGTGACTGGAAGACAACTCACAAAAGAACCTATACCCTTCCGGAACCTCCCGCGAAGAAAGCAGATTCCCCGAGTTCTCTAGCTTTGGAGACACACTCCAATGGTCTATCAAGTTGGCTAGCTTCGGAGATGGCACAATCGTCCCGTTAGTTTCGATTTCAATACGAAATTCTTTGTTCTTCAAACGTTCTAGCAAGGGGACGAGTTGTCCTTGTTGAATCATCGGCTCTCCACCTGTTATGACCAAGTATTTACAATTGTATCCTAGAATCTCTCGCTCGACCTCCTCTAGCGGCATCTCTATGATTTGTTCCTTAGGGTCATATTCTTCCCAGTCCCAAGTGTATTTCGTATCGCACCAAGTGCACGCCAGGTTGCAGAGGCCAAGCCTTAGAAATACCGCCGGTTTGCCTATATTTACTCCCTCCCCTTGTATAGAGTAAAATATCTCTGGATGACCATCAGGCTGTTTACTTACTCTTAGCAATCTTACCATCCTTCTCAAGCCTTATAATCAGAGGATCCTCAGAGCCAGCCCCAGCGAACCCTTTGGCTCTCAGGATGCAACTGTCGCACCTGCCACAGGGCACCTCTCCCCCTTCATAACAACTCCACGTATATTCAAGAGGAACCTTTAGTTCCATTGCCAGTTTAATAATCTCTGCCTTAGTCTTAAGTATTATAGGCGTCTGTATGTTTATGGGTTTCCTGTACTGGGCCCCCAATTTGCTTCCTTCAAAGAGCACTCTAGTCATCTTCTCATAGTATTTCGGTCTACAGTCTGGGTATCCACTGTAGTCTATGGCGTTGGCAGCTATGAAAATGGAAGCCTCTACTTCTGCAGGATCCACTTTCTCATTCTCGATTAGGTTCAAAACTCTGCTCTCAAGAAAAGCTGCAGCAATTGTTATGAAAAACGTGTTCCTAAGAGGAACGTACGTTATGGGTATGCCCTTTGACATTTCTTTGTTGTCCCTCTGCTTGGGAACCGCGAAGTCTTCCGGTCTCGTTAGTGCCGAATACCAAGCCAGTCTCTTGAAGAAGGAAATATCGATAACTTCCTGCTTTATCCCCATGAGCTGGGCTACTTTCTTAGCAGACTCTACCTCTTTGCTATGCTTTTGACCATAATGGAGGGTTATGGCTATCAATTCGTATCCCTGCTTCTTGGCATATGCAGCTACTGTTGTTGAATCCAGCCCTCCTGAAAGCAAGATGACGCCTACTTTTCTCGTTTTCTTCACCGTTTGAAATATTCTGCATACTGATTTGGGGACTCCCAAATCCTAACTTTTGAAACTAGGTCCCCGTACAGCTTACGGACATAATCATAAAGGTGTTTCGCCATGACCTCTGCCGTGGGGTTTTCGTTGCGGAATACAAAAATCCTCTTCTCCTTTAGTGAGTTTAGCGCACGAAGTAGTTCCTCATCCTGATCATTCACCAGAAATGCGTGGTCCCAATTCTCGTCGACCCACTTTCCTACCTTGTCTCTCAGTTCCACGAAATCTACCACGAAACCCATCTGGTCTAGCTTATCCGAACTGAGCATGATCTCAGCCTTGAATGTGTGACCATGTGGTGCCTCGCACTTGCCCCTGTACTTGAGCAGCCTGTGTCCAGCATCAAAGATCAATTCAATCCTGTCTGCATACATAACATCACCCCAATCCCTTGCCATTTAACTCGCTGTTTCTGAGCATTTGATGAAATAACCAAGTATTGTGAAAGCCTCTTCTCTTATTACGGTTGCACCCTCTGAATATAACTACGTGGATTCCGAGTTCTTTGCATACCTCACAAGTGCAAGATTCCCATGGTTTTTCACGAAGTGTACGTTCATATTTATTTCTCATTGATTCTATGTCATCACTTCTGATCAGAAGCTCATCATATTTTATGATGCAGTCCAATGATTCTTTCAGACCCATCTTTCCTGCCTCATAGTCAACTAAGGCTTTCAGCGCCAGCCTTTCCATCTCTCTTAAATCTTCAGAAGTATACCTATTCAACTTCGCATTACTTAGCATTCCCTTGTTATCTGATTGTGGCACTCTTATAGCGGTATGCCATTCTCCATTCGGGCCTAAATAATTTTGCCCTGACCGCAGCCATGCTTTTCGTAAAAATGATGCACTATCAATACTAGTTACACCTAACCTCTGAAATTCTTCAATGAATTCAGGTCTGATTACTCCAAATAAGTGTAAAGGCCTGCCTTTGATCAATGGCTGTATCGCCTTCAGTACTGCTATGATAAAAGATGATTGACGTGGGACAAGACTCCCTATGCCGATATAATGATATCCCATCCTAACAAGGCTTGACACTGAATCCCGGTAGCTTCTCACGTCATATCCTTGCGCTACTCCTATTGGTTTGAATTTGTAACCCTGTGCTGTAGCGTAATGTAGAAATTCATAGGCATTATCTTGTGTTATCTTTACTCGCCTTTTCTTTTCTGCAGGATTTAGAAACCTTCTTTCCTTTTTCCCTGTTTCTGAGTTTCTTACCAGAACATAGTCAACAACAAGATGATCGACCGATACTCCATAGTCAAATCCAAGCTTTTCGTACAAATCTGCTACGTTTTCTACACTATAAAAGGGGAGTGGTGGTGAATCTTCACCAACATACCCAAACGCACCGCAATCTCCCATGACTTCTATGCAAGAGTTGGAGGGGATTTTTAAGTAAGCCTTTATGTTTGAAGTATCTCTTATTTGATATGTGTTATTAGCTCCATTTGTCAATGATATCTTTGATTGAAAGACACTAAGGCTGAATAAAATACCATCATAAGGTGGCTGCCTAAAGATCTGGTGTGCATAGACATCATGCTCATAGGGATTATCTTTATGACCCTGAGAGTATTTATCACTGATAAAGTCAAACTCAGGATCTAATCGGTCCTCCCAGTCTGGCAAAAAAAATTTCATTTTAGTTGTTCCTTGTAAATTTCTATGGATAACGCATTGGATAACTTACTGCCGAACATTTCCATCTTATGTCACATATATCGCAAGTTTCTTTATCCGGCTGTTGTGGTCTAGGCCAGTTTTGTTGGCTCTTACACTGCTCAATTTCGGCAACTGTTTGGCTGAATGATTGCATTGCCTGGCCAATATCTCTTAAATTGAGAGGATTCCTCAAATCTATCTCATAAACAGCTTGTGTTGGACGAGCAGTAGGTATAGGTTTAATGTCTAATTCATTCATAAAATATAGGACCCCTTTGACTGGAAAATTCCCAGTTTTTAACTTATACAGTTGTGCATAAGCCAGTAGTTGAAAAGTATATCGCTCCAACTTCTTTACGCCAGCAGGGTTAGAAATATCCGGAAACCTTGAACCTTTGTAGTCCCATATCTCAACTGAATCATAATTAGGTATAGCTCTTCCAACAGAAATGTCTTTTAATAAATCTACTTTACCATGAAGTACATAGTTTATTTGATCAGCTTCAAGGGTACATTCTGTATCAATAATATTAGGATACAGAGTCATACCCTCTACCTTATTAAAAATTTTTAGAACCTTAAGGGCAGTGCTCCTAACACGGGGGCTGATAGCTACCACTCCCCTAGCACGTAGACTCTCATCAACAGCATTGAAGTAAGTTTCAATATCAGTGTCAGATGGTATTTGGCCTCTTAAGCTAGGATCTAACAGTCCCCAGTAGTGCATGTGTAGTTTGTCTAATACTTGATGAATGATCGTTCCAAACCATATCTGTAGAACATGAGCTGGTTGATATCTTTTTACCGCAAAATATCCATATTGGCTTGGACACAACTGAAAAGACAATATATCGGCTGTCACACTGTATTTTCCCTTTATGCTGGCTACATTTGTCGCCTGTACCTGTATATTCTGATACTGGTTCCAAGGCATTTGATATCCTCCTAAATCGCTGGTATGAATTGTGTAAACATATTAGTGTCTTGCCCAGCAAAACCGAATCTATCATTGCTTCTTAAGTGAGCTTGAGGTACAAGGTGAATCAAGGCATATTGAGCCCTGGAAAAAGCTACGTAGTAAAATCTAATAAGATCCTGTTGCGCCCTCTGTAACTGATTGAAACTAAGTAAGGGGGCAATCAGCCTGAAAGGGGATAAATCCTCTTCTAGCCTTATGGACGATTCTTGACCTGCTAATTGATTCAATCCATAAACGAATACAAATGGAAATTCCAGCCCCTTCGCTTGGTGTACTGTCATAATAGGGAACCTATCGTTTGGACATATTATTTCTTCGTCCTCCGGATCGTTCATACCCTCAGAGACTAAAAGACCTACCAAAGAGTAATAGAAGTTTTGCCTCCACTTAAAACTCACCTCTCCTTGTGCAGTACTGCTGCTCCTTAAATCACCGCGATTTGAACCTAGAATGCCTGGGTAAGGAATCGCAGCATACGTTTCAAATATGGTAGTCAATTTCCCAAGTCTGTAACTTATCTCTGGATCATTTTCCCACGTGATAAAAGGCTCATGAGCTAATATACGATATAATATTTCCAATATATTTACCCGCAGCCATCTGTTTCGTGGATTAGATGCTATGTTGGCTACTGGTTTACTTATGTTGGCTACTGATTTACTAACGTAACTATAAAGAGCTTGGTTTGATGGTATGATGTTTTGATAGGCTTGTATCCATTCGCCAACCATTCGTCGTATTCCAGGAGCTCCAATACTTGATAGTGCATTCAGATGTGGATCTACTATCGATACAAAGGTGCCTAGTGCAGCCATAATTTCTTCTTGCTGCAGGAAAGTTTTAGAACGAGGATTATATGGCTGAATGCCTAAATTTCGGAGTGCTGCAGCAAATGGTCCCGCATTCCTTGAAGACTCTTTTACACTTCTCATTAAAAGTGCACATTGACTAGGCAACTGAATTATGCCATGCTGTAGCAAGTCCCTAACGAAGCTTGCGAAATTGTCTGCTGTTGCTTCTACAGTTCTTCCCGTAATATAGCCAAAGGCAGGATAATTCCCTGAAATTCCTCCCGCTGAATTAAGATTTGGTTTTCCGCTGACTCTGGCACCACTCAAATTCATCACAGGGAAACTATTAATGTAAAAATCACAATAGCTAACGATATCTGGATGTGACCTATAATTAGCGCTAAGAAATTTCTTATTAACTTGGTTTTGATGTATGCCCCACTCTCGTGCACATGCCCTGTCGAAATTTACCATGCAATCGACAGTACCACCTCTAAATCTATAAAGGGCTTGGTCGTCATCTCCAACCACGCAAAGATTATGATGGTTTTCTGTAAGTTTTAAATAAATCGCCTCTTGAATCGGGTTTGTATCCTGATATTCATCGACCATTACGTATACTATTCCAGGATGCTGTTCAGAGCCATCACCATTCACAAATAGGTATCCTAATAGCGTATTTAGAAATTCTAAAAATTTACTCTGTAAATGAGCGAAATCACATCTTCGGTGGGTTTCTAGATTACTAACATAATCGTCGTAAGCATCCGCAAGTAAACTCCAAACGCCTCCTTGGCTCCTCACACGGTTTGAATCTATTCTGTCCTCAACAATTCTGTTGAAAATGCTTACTGATGCGCTCCCTCTTCTCCACCTATTAGGAGCCCTGCTTCTATCTCCCCACCCAGGGCTATTTGTAATATTATCCCAGCGGTCAACCAAATAGTCGAACTGCTGCCAAAGTGGAAGGTAATTAGTAGTATTATCTCTTACCAAATTCGAGTGTTCATGTACGAATAAATATTGTTCAAGGTCATCTAACAGTCGGTAATTTTCATAGCCCGGATACCTGTACTCCAACATTATATCGTTACACAGACTATGCAGTGTGCCAATTCGCAAGCTATGTACATCTATTTGAGTTTGTAATTCTGGATAAGCTTGAAATACATTGCTTGCATAATTCAAAATCCTATCAAAAAGATTCCTAGCAGCCTTTTCAGTAAACGTAGTAACGATTATAGACTTTGGGTTGACATTGTCCACAAAAATCAGCTTTAGAACTCTAACTACCAATACTTCAGTTTTCCCGGAACCTGGTCCGGCAGCTACCCACACAGGTCCGTTTGTTTGATCTATCACTGGAATCTGTTCCACCGGATCAAGCGGATAGCCCAATTTTGGCTGTATTATCTGCAGCAGATCCTGTAAATTCATACTAATATCCCTTAAAAACTATCTTTATATATGGATAATAGCCACTCTTTCAGCTGTTTATTTCTCTCGCCGATTCCCCCACTTCCATATCGTACTTTCTGTTTATCGAGGACATCGTGGCTTTCGCCTAGGGCTATCATATATTGCTTACCGAGATTTACCATGACTTCTCTATATTTATTGATTGTTAATTTATTTGCTAATAACCTGTAGATATCTCCTAACATATGTTTAGCCACCTCTGGTGTCATACGTTGATCATAGGTGGTAATTTCTTTGTCAGCACCTATCAATCCATATTTTGCCGACAATATCATAATGTCTAAGCTATCAGGTTTTCCGTGCTCACGAAATGCCTTTCTAATAATTCTGTAAAATGGTCCGTCATATAAATCTATGGCCGGAATCTTAGCTCCCGGTGGTCCTGCTTTCCGCTTAGAACACGGTATGATCAATAAGTATTTATCACCCATAGTATTACTTTTTGGTAATTATACCACGATTAGCTCTATCTCTTACCATAATACCCAGAATGTGAAGTAACTCCATTGTAATAAAGGGAATACAACATACTATATTCTTTTAGTCAATGGCTCCAGTAATCCAGCTCTCTATTTCACTATCACACCGGTGGGCAGACCCCAGCCTCTTTTTCCCTGGCTCCCAAATTAGCGTTTAGATACGGGCTCAC
>Ga0315543_1003086_pt1 | contig 15298 bp, 23 predicted proteins | sample SalMarSW160210MG_2_FD_203098 | JGI IMG/M metagenome (GOLD analysis project Ga0315543, IMG submission 203098) | Salt marsh sediment microbial communities from the Plum Island Ecosystem LTER, Massachusetts, United States - Salt Marsh Sediment SW1601-210 ...
CTATTTTGACAACTACGAATGAGCTGCCCCAAAAGATGATTAAGATCAGCATTAGAAACGTGTTGAAAATGCTGATTGCTCTATTCGTCATGTTAGGGTGATTCTCTTGTCAAGTCTAATAAAGGATTTATGGAAAACAGAAAACAATCAAAAAGGAAAATCTGCAAGGTCTATGTTTTGGTGGGCCGGGCCGGACTTGAACCGGCGACCTCAGCCTCGTAAGGGCTGCTTCAGGCTTGCTTTATAAATGCAAGCGTCCTAACCATGCTAGACGACCGGCCCTTATTCACTGAAAATGTTTCTTTTTGTTTTTAATGTTTTGCCTGTGACAGTTTCGATAATCTCTACTGGATTTTCTAGTTCTGCAAGCCTTCCTTTCACATTCCATCTCTTTCCCAGATGTTTCTTTGCAGTGGTCAACACTTTGGATAAATCAATTATAAATAAGGGGAAACCCTTCTCTGAGAGGTATCTATTTACATGGGTTTTACCAAATTCTGATATTACTATTGTTGGGGTTCCTTGCAGTGCTGCTTCCCTTAACATTGTCCCTCCTATGCCTACGACAAGGTCTGCATGTGCCACAAGGCTTGCGGAGTCCATGAATTCCTTCACAACCGTTAACCCCTTCCTTCTTTGTTTGCCGTATCTTGTGAGGAAAAGAACGTTTCCCAATGAAGTGAGTTTTCTTGCAATTTTTTCAGTCGAATCTGTTTTTCCAAGTGCGTAGGATGCTTTTGTTTCCATTTGCCTAACAATTATTAACGGTTTTTCGAGTTCGGAAAATTTTGATGGCTCAAAGTCTTTGATCCAAGCTACTTCGTCTACTCCTTTAAACTGAACTATTTTTTGTGCACCGTAGTTTCTGAAGACATGTTTTGGAATGGCTTCTGAGACAATTAACGTGTTCGCCAGAGGTATTGTTAGTTTGTTCACTGCTGAGGCATGTGGTGTGTCTGCTGTTAAGATTATTGGGATGTTTAATCCGAAGGCAACGCGGCACATGTCCACTGACTGATGTGAGATTGCAATGTCTGGAATGTTGTTTTTGAAAAGCTTCGCCAGTTCGATGGTTCTTTTTGAGCTTTCTTGTAATCTTGTGAAGAGTGATTTTGGATCGTATTTTCCTATTGGAATAAATTTTTCATCTAGGATTTTTGCTAATGCAATCGTGTCTGGATGCGTTCTTGTTGTAAGTGCCACTTCATGTCCTAACCGTCTGAAATATTTGGCGAGTGTTGCTCCATATCGGATGTGTTTACCCGTGCATGCGTCGTACCATATCTTCATTTTTTCACCTTAGCTTCATCCTGAAAGCCTTCTTTTTTGCTTCGTATTCCTCTCTCGTCATTATAGGCTTCGCAGGAATTCCCATCACTACCGTTTCTGGTGCCACATCTCTTGTCACTACGCTTCCGGCTGCAACGACTGATCTTTTGCCTATTGTTGTATTTGGGAGTATTACAGCGCATCCTCCAATTATGGCGTTGTCTTCTATTATTGGAGGCGTTATAGGTTCGCTTTGGGGGAATTTGTCGTTTAGGATGCTACTGTTTGGAGCTATGAATACGTTGTTGCCTATTCTGCATCCATTGCTGATAGTTACATGAGCTTGTACATTACAGTTTTTTCCTATCATAACATTCTTTCCCACGTCGCAGAAACTTCCTATATGGGTCCCGTTGCCTATTTTCGTGTTGTCACCTATGACAACGTAGTTCCAGATAACAACATCGTCTCCGAACTGAACGTTTTCCCCTATTATCACACCTTTTCCCAATTTTGTCTTTTGCATATTGTTCCCTTTTTTGTGTTCTAGTGTGAAGTTTAAATACCTTTGAATATTATTTTATCTTTCCGTTGGAGGCGAAGTAAGTTGGTTGAGGAAAAGGTTTTGGTTGTTGGTTTAGGTGAGGTTGGACTTCCCCTTTATAAGTTGTTAAGGGAATGCGGCAAGTTTCTGGTTTATGGTCTCGATATCAATGAAGCAAGAATGAGTAGCATTGAGCAGAAAGGTGTACCAGACAAAGTGGATATTATGCACATTTGCATTCCATGCTTCAACCAAAGAGAGTTTGCGAATGTCGTGGGGGGTTATGCAAAACGGTTTAAACCTAAGCTTCTGATAGTCAATAGTACAGTTCCGCCTGGAACAACGCAGAAGATTCATGAACTGTGCGACTGTCTTGTTGCCCATTCTCCTGTTCGCGGAATGCACAAAAGTTTGGAGCATATGAAATGGGAATTGAAACGCTGGACAAAATACGTTGGGGGTGTGAATGCAGAGGCTGGTGAAGCTGCTTTTAGACATTTTGAAATGGCAGGTTTTAAACCCAAAGTTTTGAAAAGTTGTGTTGAAACCGAGTTGGCTAAGCTTTTCGAGACTACTTATAGAGCTTGGATGATTGCTTGCTTCCAAGAAATGCATCGCATTTCAAAGCGTTTCGGAGCAGATTTTGATGACATGGTGGATTTTTTGGAGGATACTCACCGTGTAAGGTTTGACAGACCAGTAATGTTTCCAGACGTGATTGGTGGACATTGCTTGATTCCAAATGTTAAGTTGTTTTTGAAGAGTTATGATTCAAAGTTTTTGCGGTTGATTTTGGAGTCAAATGAGAAACGAAAAGATGAGATTAAGGATGAAGACGTCAGAAGAGAAGTTGATAAGGTTAAAAAAAGAGTTGAAGAGTTGAAAAAGTGGTTAGTCAAAAACGTACATATTGCTGGTTCATAATGAAAGCTCTTAGCTTTTCTTCATCTTCTGTAACGTGGAGCGCTTTTAAACCCGTTTTTCTGCTTGGTTTGATGAGTTTTTGTCGCTGGCACGCGCTAACGTGTATGCGTAAGAAGTGGCAAGTTTCAGCGAGATATTAGATTTTGAACCCTCTTAGTAATGATGTAGCCAGCCATCAACTTTAAATATTAGGTTACCAAATAAGTAACTATGACTGAACCCGTGCCCACCTATGCCCAGCAGGCATATGCTGTCTTGTACAATAGGTTTGCAGACCAGCCATTTAACTCTAATTATTTAGGTTGGTTCTTAGGTAAGAGTATGGTCAAGAAGACTTTGCATGTGTTAGAGAAGAAGGGTTGGATTCAGCGAGTGAAAAAAGGTAGCTATGTTTGTGTAAGTCCGGATGAAACTTTTAGAGCTATGGTCCAGTTTAGGGTGCCAAGATTATTAGATGAAGCAAGTAAACCCTACGTTTACACGGGTGCAAGTGCAGTTGAGGTTTGGACTGATTACATCTACATTCAGAGGAGCTGGGAACACTCGCCATACTTTATCAAGGTGTTGAGAAGAGATTTGGCTTTTTGGACGCAGTATTTTAGGGAACACAGGGTGAACGTGTTCGTTAGAGAGGCAAGACCATCCATAGGAGAGTTTGTCGTTTTGTTTCCTGAAGGGAAGTTAGAATTCGACGTTTACAAAGCAAAGCCTGTTGACAAATTAAAGGAAGTGGTAAGGTTTTGCGAGAGAAACATAGAGTTCTTTGAGTATCCATTGGCCTATTTGAAAAGCAAGTTTGCGGTTGAAACCAAAGTGAGAATAGATGAAAGAGTTTTAGATGAAGTAGCCAAGGTGGTTTAGTGCTAGAATCTAGAGAAGCCTTAATCCTTCAAACCTTGATGGAGTTACCCAAGGACATTGTCCTCATAGGGCGCTATGCCGTCAACGCGTATGTTCCACCTAGGTTCTCAATTGACTGCGACCTAGTTGTGTTCGAGGGCGTTACGGAGATAAAGAAGACATTGGTGAAGAATGGTTTTGAAGAGACGGAGAAGGGAGATGTGCCATACGGTGAATACTTTAGGTTCGTGAGGAAGAAAGAAAAAGTTTCTTTTGACTTGCTGCTTAACTCGGTGTTTGATAGGGTCAGCGGAATAGTGTTTGAGGGCAGCTTGTTTAAGAAGTATTCAAGGGAAAGGGTCACGGTGGGTAGAGCTAACCCAATTAGGATTAAAATCAGAACAGCTGACGCTGAACTCTTGTTCGCCATGAAGTTTGTTTCAGCTCGACGACAAGACATCCGTGACATATTCATGCTCTCGGGAACAGAACTGAACTGGAATTTGATTAGAGATATCATAAGGGGGAAGTGCAGTGAAAAATTATTAAAGAAAAGAGTTAAGATGATAAAAGCAAAAGTGTCGAACGAGAGTTATAGAGACAGTTTGCATGGAGCATTTGGAAAAATACCGGATAGAACATTTGACAGATGTGTCTCAAACTTAGTTAGGTTTCTTGACGGTTTGGCATCGATTTAGGCTTTGTCACATGCGTTTTTTTGGGAGTTATGGAACCGTTTGGAATCCGTATTGTTGGAAGTGTTTATCGAAAGTGAAGGCGGTGGACATTGCTTCTTGCTCCATCAATGCGAAACTGGTGCAATCCGTGAAGCTGAAATCCTTGTCACTATATTTTTTAAAGATATTCCAAGCAACGTTCTCGATTTCGGGGGTGACTCTTAGTATTCTCAGGATTTTTGAACATTTTATGTTTTCCTCAAATGCGACAGCAACTTGGTGGCTTAACTTTAATCTTAATAGGGTAAACACTTCATTTAATATGTAGTTTGAAGTGTATAATGCTCGGAATGGTGTTTTCCCTTGTCTGATTTTCTCCCTGTAATCTAGTGAGGGTTTGTGTTCCTTATCGTCTTCGTCTTCGAGGGCGACGAAGGCTGTGGTGTCAATGAACAGCCTCATTCTTTTCGCCGTAGAGGTATTTGTCGTGTTTTCTCGAAAGGTCGCTTAGACCGCTTCGACCAAGGGGTTTTTGTGTGAAAAATGGGTCTTCAGGGTCTATTTTAAATTCTGATTCAAGAAGCTTTTCAACAGCAAGCCTTAATCCTTCTCGTATGCTCAGTCCCTTCTTTTCAAGGGCCTCCTTAAATGCTCGGTACTCCTCCTCTTCTAAAAATGTCTGCACTACCTTAGCCATCTCACTCACCTTCACATGTAAATAGATAAATCATCTATTTAAGTATTTCATGATTTATAAATTGAAATGTGTCATGCCACACAAAATAATAAAAATTTATTGAAGAAGAGGCTAGAATTAGACTGTTGACAGGGATTGGATGACTGCTTGTTTTCAAGAAATGCATACCATTTCAAAGCGTTTCGGAGAGATTTTGATGAAGTTGTGGATTTTTTGGAGGATACTTGATAGATCGATAATGTTTCCAGCTGTGATTGGTGGGCATTGTCTAATTCCGAATACTGAGTTGTTGCTGAAAAGTTATGATTCAGCGTTTTGCGTTTGATTTTGAAATTTAATAGAGAATGGGAGTTTCCGTCTTTGGAGGTGGTTAGATTTTGAAATCTTTTAGTAGCAGTGTGGCACTTGGCGCTTTTTTGTGAAGGGGGTCGTCTGCCGTTATCAATTTTGTTTTGCTTTCTTTTGCTAATGCTAGGTATGATGCGGCATAGAAGGTTACGCTTCTGTTTTCTGATATTTGGCATGTGGTTTTTAAGATTTTATTGTTTGATTGGATGTCTACGAGTTTGATCTGGAGGTCGAGGAACTTTTTAATGTACATGTAAGCTTTTTCGGGGTTGACTTGAGGGTGCTTCCAGAAAACGTTCCCTAGTTCGTAGATTATTAGTGAGGGGGCTGAGAGTGATATGTGTCCTTTAATATGTGCATTTATGGTCTCGGTGGCTTTGTCTGAGTAGTCTTCTATTATAAAGCATTTTGTGACAACGGATGCGTCGATTACGTAGCTTTTCACATGGTTTCCCTCATTTGGCGAATGATTTTAACGCTGTCAAATCCTATTTCTTTGCCAGGTACTCTGTTCATTTTTATCCATTTCATGGCTTCTTCCGATTTCCTTCTTTTTAATTCTTCTTGGATGGCTTCTTTAATAAACACGGAAACTTTGAAGCCTAGTTCCTCTATGTCTTTTTTAACTTTCTCTGGAACCCGAACCGCTATGACCACTGTTTTCTCCAAATGTTTTCACCAGTTATTACTTTTTTGTTTACAAAAATATAAACATATCGGTAATGTTAAACATGCCATATTCCTGCCATTTAACCGCTTTTGTGAACAAGTTAAGAGTGAATTGCTTTTGAAGAGTTTAGGTTTTGTTCATAGAAATACGATTCGATTGCGCATTTCTTCGGGGGATTTTGTTTCAGCTATAGCTTTTAGTCGTCTTATGCATTCTCCTATAGTTAGCTTTTGCTGGTGGACGTAGATTATGCCTGGATGTTGTTTGTGGATGGCTATTCTTAGAAAGTCTACATCATGAGTGAATATTACTGCTTGTTTTTTGGTGGCGACTTCGATTTGTTCTTCATCGGTTAGGCCTAGTTTGTCTATTTCTTTGGCAGAGAATGCCTCTACGCCGCGTCTTTTCAAACCCTCAACGACGGCGACGTTAACGCTTTCGTCAGCATAAATTTTAATGCGTTTTGGTACTATCGACCCGCCCCTAAAGTCTTGGAAAGCTCCTGAACGAACTGTTTGTCGCTTTTTATCTTTTCGTCCAGCTCGTTTCTGTTCTCGTAGTAATAAGATAAAGCGTCGTGAACCTGCTCCAGTTTAAGATGGGGATGGGCACTGATTATCTCGTCAGGTGTACAATTGAGGTATTCGTACTCAACTGCTATATCTACAACTCTCATTCTAGTTCCCTTTATCACCGGGGAACCACCGCAGATTTTCTCGTCTGCTTCGATGTAGGGATGATTCACTTTAGCTTTCTGCATTGTTCAAGCCCTCTTTTATCCTTTTTCAGTAATGCTTATTCGTTTCGCAACTCTTAACTTTTCCTCTTCCGTTTTGGCCGCTTGGATTAGGAGGTTTTGCGTTTGATTTTAGAGTCTAATGAAAAACGAAAAGAAGAGATAAAAGATGAGAACGTTAAAATTGAGGTTGAAAAGATCAGAAAGAGAGTGGAAGCATCAGAAAAGTGGTTTACCAAAGACACAGGATGTAGTTAGTTAATAATTTAGGGTGCGGCTCATTGTTTAATGAAAGCCTTCAATTTTTCTTCATCCTCTGTAAGGTGTAGTGCGTTTAAACCTGTTTTTCTGCTTGCATCGATGAGTTTTTTGTCGCTACTTAAGTGCATTGCTTTTGAAGAATTATGATTCGGAGTTTTTGAGTTAGTCTTAGAACGAATGAAAGGCGAAAGGAAGAAATCAGAGATGGGGATGTTAGGACCGAGTTAAAAAATTAAATTTCGTCGCTTGTTACGGTCTTAGTATGCTTACTACTCGTTGTATGGAGTAGTTTGTCATCTGTGACTAGTGTTAAACCGTTTTCCGTGGCTGCTTGAATGTATGCCGCGTCGTAATAGGTTAAGCTTTCTTTTATGGCTATTTTTAATATTTCTAATGCTTCTTCGGTTTCTGGTTTCTTTAGCTTTTCAAAAATTTCTGTTAAGAGGCCTAATACTGTGTTGGCTTCGTCGCTTGTTATGATTTTGTGTATGTGCACTTGTTTCCAGAGGGCATTTCCTAATTCATAGAATGCCAAGTTTAGGGTACATCCTTCCAGTAATTTATCTATTTTTTTCTCTCCACATAGGTTTATTATCGCTCGCGCGCCCGCGGTTATTTCATCTTGAAATGGCTTCTCACTAATTCTAGATCTTTTTCAGTGTCTATTTCTAAACAGACCTCCTTGGTAAAGTACACAGGATGAAGCATAATTTTGTCTGAAATCTCATTGAGGATGCATTCAGCATAAATCCCTAAATTTCCTCCTTCTTGGATAAACTTTCCTATTTCGTTTAACCAGCGCAAACAATTCGATTTTGAAAATTTGTACAGCGGCGCTGAGAAGAAGGCATTTTTGCCAGAAAACTCCACACCTATTTTGATTATTATCTCATTCTCAATTACTGCCTTGAAATCTTTTTTTGGTGGCTTGATTTTTCTGTTTACTAAAACGCAATTTGCGTATTTTTTTTCAATCAGTTTCTTCAACAATTCTTTCTCAAAAAACAAGTCACCATGAAATAAGATCACGTCGTCATCAATAAGCTTCTTTGTGAGCCACATGGAATATATGTAGTTTGTAGTGCGATACCTTTGATTTTTTACGTAAGCGACGCTAACATCGGGAAACTCGTTTTCCATGTATTTCTGTATTTTATTTTCAAATGGACCTGTTGTCATTATTATGTTTCTAATGCCGCAATCAACCAGATTGCTCATTTGATGTTCTAGAAGCGGCTTATCCCCTATCCTTATCAAAGCCTTAGGAATGTTTTCTGTTAAAGGACGAAGTCTCTCGCCTCTGCCAGAGTTCAGGATAAGTGCTTTCACTTTGCGTAGTCCTCCTTTATAAAAGACCTTCCAAAATAGCTCTTAAATCCTCTTTTGTGACTTTTCTTGGATTATTTTCAGCTCTATCTGGCCTGAACCCCTCGCTAACAATCAATTCAATATCTCTTCTTTGAACCCCAACCTCACCTAGCCTTCTCGGTACTTTCAAAGACGAAACAAGGTCTTCTACTTTTCCAACCAAGCCTTCAACGTCTTCTGCTCCGATTGTTTGAGCAATGTTGCAAATTCTTTGTCTGACTATTTTGGAATTGTATCGTATAAATGAGGGCAAAGTCAGTGCACATGCTAGGCCATGAGAGATTTTAAAATGTGTTGTTAGTGGATAGGAGACGGAGTGAACAATCGTGGTTTTTGTGATGCTTATTGCTATTCCTGAAAACAAGGCTGCAAGAGCCATTTTCCCTCTAAATGCTATGTTCTCTGCATGGTCAAATGCATTCACTAAGTTGTTAAATATTAAGGCAATGCCGTTTAAAGCGAAAATGTCGCTGATTGGCGTATGGTCTTTAGCCCAGTAGGCTTCAACGCATTGTGATAGAGCATCTAACCCTGTAGTTGCAGTAACAAATTTTGGCATCGTAACGGTGAGAGTTGGGTCTACGATGGCTATACTTGGATGAATATACTCGTGGCTGAGTGAGAGTTTGCGTTTCTTTGTTTCGTCAATAATTGATGCATATTGTGTGACTTCAGTTCCGGTGCCTGCGGTTGTAGGAATAGCGATGAGTGGCACTCCTCTGTCTATGATTTTCATTTTTCCAGAGAGATACTCATTTACAGGTCCCTGATTCTTGGACAGTACAGAAACAGCTTTAGCGGTGTCTATCGTACTCCCACCTCCTAGTCCAATGACCAAGTCGCACTTTTCATCCTTCAAAAATCGAATACCATTTTCAACTGTGGCAACGTCAGGATTTTGTTCAACCTTATTATAAACGACAACTCGGCGATTTTTCAAGTAATCGATGATTCTGTCTGTTACCCCTAGTTTTTTCATGCTCTTTCTGCCAGTCACCAACATAATTCTATTCGGCTTGAAAGATTCGACAATGTTAGCTATTTCCTCTAGACAGCCTTTACCGAAAATCACTTTCGTGGGTATGTGGTAACTCCAGACTTCCATAGTTCTCACAACCTTAATTAAAAACCCTCAGCTTTTACATTTTGTGGATCAACGTGTTTATACAGAGGAAAATTAAGCCAGAAGACAGGCGTAAGAAGCTTAGAGAACTTTTAAACAAGAAGCGATTAATACGGGCGATGGAGGCGCATAATGGAATTAGCGCTTTGATAGCAAACAATGCTAAGATTGAAATAGAGGATAATGGAGAAGAAAGGATTTTAGAGTTTGATGCGTTATGGGCAAGTGGTTTTACTGACTCTGCATCGAAAGGATTCCCAGATACAGAAATTGTGAGTTTGGATTCAAGGCTTGGTACCATAGAGCAAGTTACAAATGTTACGGACAAGCCTTTGATTGTGGATGGAGATACTGGTAGAGATGTTGATAGTTTAGAGTATTTTTTAACCAAACTCGAAAGGTTAGGCGTATCAGCTGTAGTAATTGAAGACAAAACCTATCCAAAAAGGAACAGTCTTGATCCGGACGCTATACAAAATCTTGAAGATCCAAATGTATTCGCGAACAAGATTAGACTGGGAAAAAAAGCTTTGCTTTCGGACGATTTCATGATTTTTGCTAGGATAGAAAGTATAATAGCAGGTTGCGGTGTTGAGGATGCATTGTTTAGAGCAAAAGAGTACTTGCAGGCTGGCGCAGATGGAATACTAATACATTCGAGAGAGAATGACCCAACCAATGTGCTAAGGTTTGCAAAAGAATATAATAAGTTGTGCGAAAAGCTTGGTTTTCGCAAACCTTTAATTTGTGTACCGACGACGTACAACACGATCACGGAAAAGGAGCTTAAGAGATACGGGTTTAACATCGTTATCTATGCGAATCATCTTCTGAGGACTTCGGTTAAGTCGATGGAAGACATATGTAAGATGATATTGTTGAGTGGACGTGGTTTTGAGACTGAACCATACTGCGCTCCTGTAAAGGAGATTTTTGATATTGTTGGTTTCACAAGCATAAAGCAAAGGGACATCCAGAATTTGATGGAACTCAGCAAAGCCAAAGTGATTATTCCAGCCGCGGGTGAACCGAAGAAAGAAATCATCAAGGACGTGCCAACGGCTATGTTGGATGTAAATGGGAAGAGCCTGCTCCAAAGACAGCTTGATGTTTTGAGGAGATGTGGGATTGCAGACGTAATGGTTGTGAGAGGTTATCAGAAAGAAAAATTGAATGTTGGTTCCGTAAACTTTTATGATGTTGATGATTACAAGAGGGGTTCGTTGTTTTCACTGTTTGCAGCTGAAGAGAAAATGGAAAATGGCTTTATGTTAATATTCTCTGACATAATATTTGACGAATCAGTAATTAACAATATTCTTAGAAGCAAATGGGATATAACGATAGTTGCTGACGCGTCTTATCCGTTTCATCGACATGAAATAGACAAAGAATTGGACTTGATAATTGGTAAGCAGAAGAGTAGTTATTATCGTGAGCCGTTGTTGACGACTGAAAAAGAGGTTTCTTTTATTGGGAAGAAAATCAAGAAAGACATTGCAACACATGAATTTATTGGAATTGCCAAGTTTTCCGCTTACGGTGCACAGAGCTTGAGAAGAGTTTATGAAGATTGCGCAAGGAACCATAAAGGTAGGTTCCATGAAAGTGGAAGCTTTGAGAGAGCATCTGTTGTCGATATGTTGCAAGAAATGATTGATAGAGGCTTTAAAGTCAACTACATCGAAACAAACAAGGGATGGATGGAAATTCATAATGAGAAAGACTATGAGATAGCAAAGAAAATGGTGTTTTAGTTTTTCGTCAATTCTTTCATAAATCTGTTTTTTATTTCAGGTGGTTCTATCGAGACTCTTGGCACATCAACTCTTTCTCTTTCGATTTTAGCATGAATAAAAGACGGGCCTTTTGTGTTCAAGAGCTTCTTCATAACCTTCTTTAACTCTTCCACTGATTCTACACGCTGACTGTTGCTGAAACCTGAAGAACTTGCTATAATGTCAAGTTTGGTTATCGAACTTACTGTGTTTTGTCCACCAGTTGATTCGTGGCATTCGTTATCTAGAACTATATGTATGAAGTTTTTGGGTGACATCTTTCCAATGGTCGCTAGTGCCCCGAGAGACATAAGTATATTTCCATCTCCAACAAGGACGATAATTTTCTTGTCTGGTCTGGCTAGAGCTGCTCCCAGTCCAATAGCTGATGCTAATCCCATGGAGCCTAACATATAGAAGTTTTGGGGTCTATCTTTTATGGAGAAAAGTTTCCTACTTATCATTCCATTACAAGCGATAATGAATTCATCGTTCAAACATTTAACGATCGCTTTAATGGCTTCGGATTCTTTCAATCAATCACACCCCTTTTTAACACTAGAGCGACTGGTTTCCCTTGATTTTTCATTATGCCGATGGATTCTCCCAATTGCTTCTCTAAGCTCTTTTTTGACAGGATCTTTGTAGGAATGTTGGTGGACCTTAAAAACTTGAGCGTGTATTTGCCCATAAGTATGTGTTCTGGTGCGTCCTTTCCTTTGTAGCCGCGCCAAGAGATGATTAGAAGTATTGGAAATTTGTACAGTAAAACGAGGGATGTTAAAGCGTTTATAGAAACGCCTAGTCCTGAATTTTGCATTAGCACAACGGGTTTTTTTCCTCCCATGTATGCCCCTGCAGCCATGCCTAGTGCTTCGTCTTCTCTTGTGGCTGGAACATATGCAAATTGTTTGTTTTTAGATAAGTGATTGATGATGTTGCCCAGGATGGAGCAAGGTACACCTGTGTAGAAGTTGAAACCGTTGTTTTTTAATAAGGTGCAAAATTCCTTATGGTTCATGGTTTTCTCTCTCAACAATGATTTCACGATACTTGTATTTATTTGGTGTGGCACAGGACAGATTCTCTGCAGTCAAACGTGAGAGTGTTCAATATTCTTGGTTTCGCCTTTTGCCACAGGACCAAACACGGCTTTTTTACTTATGCTCCACACGTACTGGTAGTTACGAGGCTTCCGATGTTGCTTGGTACGAGAAAGGGTACTGCTTCTGTAACTGGTTTCATTGACATGATGGGTTATGTTGGTGCGACGGTTACTGGAATCGCTACCGCAATATTTACTGGTATGGGTGGATGGAATATGGCGTTCACGTTTTGGGCTGTCGGTGCGTTTGGTTCTGCCATGGCTTTAGTGTTGCTTTGGAATCTTAAAAAGAAAAAAGAAACATACATGTAGTGAAACGAATTCTGACATGCGCCTTTCACATGGCAAATTGGTAGGTCGTATCATGATCTGTAGTGTGTTATGCCATAAGGCGAACCGTTAACTGTTCACATGTAGGTTACTAATGGCAATCTCAGTCTTTCGTAAGATAAATGTAATTTGTGATGCCACCGATTGATTCCCTGAATATCCAACCAAATCCGCAGAAGAAGAAATACGCAGACAGAATAGTTAAAGGTATCCCGTAGATTACACAAATTATTTTGATGGGTAAGAGTAACTCAAAGATTAGAATGCAGATGATAATCAAATGAATGTAGTTGAAAAGGAAAAAACGCCTAATTCTTACGTATAGCCTATAAACCGTCTTGATAACAAATTGCTTTTTCCTTAAAGGGTTAACATATTTAGTATATTGCTTTTCTTTTCGATGCTTTGTTTCATTACTAGGAGGCATGCGTAAGAGTGCAAGCGTCCTTGAAAACACGAAGCATTTCCCCATGCCAATAAACAACGAAACGGTGAAACCAAAAAATGCGAAGGCTATGTTTCCTAACATCTTAAATAATCCGATTCCGAAAAAAGCAAAAAAACAACATTCGAAAGAATGGTGAACTCCCTCCAAATAGTGCCCTCCAATGGTTTCCAAATTGGTTACCCTTGCTATCTCTCCATCAACATAGTCGAAAAGCAGCCAGAAAAGATAAAAAACGCAACCGATCAACATCAGGTAGTAATCACCAAAAACAAACAGAAAACCACCTACGATAACGAGCAAGATTGAAAGATCAGTTACCTGATTAGGTGTTATATTGTGTTCCACGAAAAACTTTGTGAAATGTGGGGAGATTCTCCTCAGAATACGACCTATATATGGAAAGTTTTGGAATTCTTCCTGCATTTTTTCTGGTGGCTGCGCGATTTTCCGGATCTCTTCAATAGTTACCAAATTAATCTCCTATCTGTTTACAAGATCCACGATAAACTCAGATGTTCATGCTTTCCAGGCTTACTCTTTTCTAACCGATACAATCTATAGAACCTTCCCTATTACGCGGTTCCGAACACCTTTGGCTTTTGATTGTTTCTAATTTGGCTTTCACATTGAAAAATCTTTGTGTTCTATGTCAAATATTTGCTTTTGCATAGGTCTATCACTATGTTCCAGAAATGAAATCTTATGATGTTGTGCATTGTTACTCTTAAATCGATTTGTTTTATGCATACTGGTAGTCATAATACCTCGCTTTGTTGTTTTTCCATTGTAAAGAGCATGCCTTGATGGAGTTGCAAATGATAAAGAGGTTTGTTGGGTAGTCTCGCAGGTTTATCTCCCTAAATTTGTTACTACCCCGTGCCTTAACTGTATTTAATAAGTAATTCTTTGATTTCTTCCACAACATGTTCTTGGTCTTTCTTCGTCATTGAATGACACATTGGCAGTGTGAGCAGATTGCTGTACAGTTTTTTCGCTCTCTTCAATTTTCCAATTTTCTTTACTTTTTTATAACTGGGTTGCAAATGTAACGCGTATGTTCCTATTTGTGTTTCAATGTTTTCATTTCGAAGATCTTCTATAATTTTGTCTCTTACCCCTTCTTTTTCTATGTAGGCTGCATAGGTCTGATAGACATGTTTGGTGTTTTCTCTCTTTTTTGGGGCTCTAATTAGATCTACTTCAGTGAGTAGCTTGTTATAGTAGCTGGCCAATTCGATTCTTCTACTGATTATTGTGTCTATTTTCTTCATTTGCTCTACTCCAACGGAGCCTAAGATGTCGCTCAGCTTGTAATTGACTCCACACCCAACAAATTTAGTTTATCCGTTCCTGGTTTTCACTCCGAATTTTTTCAGGCTTTCAAGTTTCTCTGCATATGCAGGATTGTTGGTGACAGCCATCCCTCTTCTCCTGTGGTTATTATTTTTCTTGGATGGAAACTGAAGCAGGTGATATCCGCTGTTGTTCCTGTTTTCTTTCCATCGTATTCTGCTCCTAGACTGCAGGCTGCGTCTTCTACAATGTATAACCCATATTCTTCTTTCAGCTCGTTAAATAGTTTAAAATTTAACGGGTTTCCACCCCATGAAATAGGCATTACACATCGAGTTTTTTTGGTTATGTATTTGAGCAGTTGTATAAGCTGATTTTCACCTACCCCCTCCCCCCTACTTTTTTTCTTTCACGCGTCAGGAACGTTTGGCGCTCGTTAAAAGAAAAGTTGGAGTGGCTTTTTTAGCAAGTTTAACTATCTTGCTGCCGAGTAGTCCACTTGCACCAGTTATAATCAGTTTCTCCATTTTTGTGCTCACGCTGATTACATATATTTCTCAACGCAATAATTAATAAATCGTTGTCTTAGTGTAGATTGTAGAACGCCTAAACGGTAATAAATGCGAGTAGAAGGTTAAGAAGCGCGCGCTACTGGTTCTATTAATTTAATTTTTATTTTCTTTGCATTTTGAGTCGAATTCTCCCTATTAGTGCATAATTTTTAGGACTATTTTTAAATACATGCACTGAAAAATTAACAGGAGAAAAATTACGAGATTGGTTTGGTGAAAGTAGAAAAATGACGTTAAAAGTTCCTTTACTCAGACCTTATTTTGATTCTGAAGAATTAGAAGAAATTAAGAAGGTCTTGGATTCTGGTTGGGTAT
>Ga0315543_1003087_pt1 | contig 15292 bp, 19 predicted proteins | sample SalMarSW160210MG_2_FD_203098 | JGI IMG/M metagenome (GOLD analysis project Ga0315543, IMG submission 203098) | Salt marsh sediment microbial communities from the Plum Island Ecosystem LTER, Massachusetts, United States - Salt Marsh Sediment SW1601-210 ...
TGGACAAAAGCTGGTGGAAGAAAATACATCTTGATGGAAAACTTATTTGGAGGCAGTACTTTATGTCTTGTTATTTCCGCCATATAAAGGACATTCTAAATGAGGCAGGTATCAAGGTTACCCCTGGCAACAAGAAGCAAATCGACCAGGCTGTTCACAACATAGTTGAGGTTACCTACAAAGACTGCGCTGCTACTTTGGCGAAAGCTAAAGCAGGAGATAGTAGGTGACGAGCAAAAGCAGCGAGATTTTATCACGAAGCTACAAAACGCCATCCGCTGAGATAAATCTGTCTAACCCTCTTTCTCTCATCTAAACTGTTCAGCTACATAATCGGGTATGTTCAATGTGCCCATAATTATCGGCTTTTGATGGCAATCACTGCCACCGGTCATGTACAGGCTGTGTTTCCTGGCAAAGTCAACGTAATGCGCGTTTGTCTTCGCATCGTGTCTTGAATGCCAGCACTCGACACCATCAATGTACTCAAGCATATATTTTTCGATAATCGCCGTCTGTTTGTCCAAATCATGAGTTATGGTTACTAAAGATGTCCCGTTTGGGTCACCGGGATGGGCATGCACCAGTATACCGCCGGCATTCCTGATTAACCTTGATGCCTCAGTAAGTGAAAGCGGGTATTTAGGGACATCGCACTTGACCAGATATTTATCAAACGCTTCTTGCCTGTCCCTGACAATCCCCTTTTCTATCAGGTAGTTGGCTATATGGGGTCGCCCGAATGTGCCATCGACACTGTCCTGTATATTCTTGAGGTCTTTCTCAGTGAATCTCGGGATATTCTCTTTATCGAATTCAACATTTAGTTTGTCTAAGATCTGACGTGCCCTTTTTTCTCTATGCTCTCTCATCAATTGGAGTTTATTTTTTAGCTCCTGATTGTCAATATCATACTGGTATCCCAGAAAATCCAGGGAAACGGACTTACCAGAATACTGGAAGGTTACATTCAACTCCACCCCGGTAATATAGGCTATGCCATACTCACCAGCCAGAGCGATGGCTCTTGCCTGGCAGTCTATGGAATCGTGGTCGGTTATTGACATTAAACCGATATTTCTTTTCTTGGCTTCCTTGAAAACGTCTTCAACGGGGAGATTACCATCCGAGCCGGTCTTGGTATGGATGTGTAAATCTATTTTCATCTCTTTTCCATACCAATGATGTACCAGTCCTCAGGGAGGTCTTGCTGAGTATCGACTATCAGGTGGGTGATACCAAGGCTTGGATACAACTTCTTCAAATCGTCTAAATCGACTTGTTCAAACCTCTTTTTATTGTTGAGGTAGGCTTGCTCGGTCAGTGCATTAGATACGTAATCCTCTTTGGTCCGCTTTAGTATCCGCTTGATAGATACTTCCTGCGGACAGTCTGTTTGAAGGATAACAAACCTCGCATTGTGTTTAGCCGCTATTGCCGCCGCCCGCTGCCTTAATGCCTGCGTGACAAAGGTAGCATCCAGCACCACACCATCACTCTTATTTAGAGCCTCATCTGCCTGGCGGAACATCTCATCATAGACCATGGTTCGCTTATCCATATTCGACGCTACCTTTTCGTCGAAAATATCCTCATTTTTTAGTACTTCCAGCCTGATAAGGTCGGAGCGAAGGAGGGGATAGCCTTTAATCCTAGCTACTTCCTCAGTGGTCTCGGTTTTCCAGGTACCGGGAAGCCCACAGGCGATAAGCAAAAACCCGGAGCCCAGCTCACTTTCCACGAATTTCACAAACGGTTCTTTCAATTTATTACCCCTTTATCGTTCCCCAGGCTTTACGATTATATTAGAATTAATATAACGTCTTATAATTTTATAATCATATATACGATTCGGCAAGCTCGAAATAGCTCCTAGCAACGGCTAAAATCCTTGTCTTTTCCGCTTCTGAGATATGGGGGTCATCAAGCTTGAAGCTTTCCACCTTACCCCGCACATAAGCCAGGTAGCATTTGTAGAAATTAAGCAGCTCCCGTATTTCGTCATCTTGACTCATATCTATATAGGCATTAACGAAGCTACCTGATAGGTCAGTTCGACGGTAATGGTCTAAATCCATGGCCAGGAAGGCGACCTCTGAAGCGACATCACAATATCTGAACCTGTCACCAAATTCTATACAATCGTAAATACAGATACCATTACTGAAGCAGATATGAGCGGCGTGAAGGTCTCCATGGCAATCCCTTATCCTGCCGTCAGCTATCCGCTTACGAAATAATGCGGCATTGTGCTTGACAAAGCTATCACTGTAGTCCTTAATCCGCTGATACCTCTCTGGAGTAATGGTGATACCTATGTATTTTTCGGTTTGGACGAAGTTCTCCTCCGTATTCCTGTTGATGGCATCCAGGCTACCGAAGGTGCTGATAGTGGCATTGGTCTCTGCCCGGCGATGAAACTCTGCCACTATCTTTGCCACGCTACTCACCATTTCTGGTGATACCCGATTTTGAGCTAATAGTACATCCAGCATAGCTCCCTGAGGCAGACGCCGCATTTTCACGGCATACTCTAAAACTCTGCCCTGCCCTTCTACCAAAATATCACCCTTATCTTGAGTTACCAGCACTACACCTAGGTAGGCATCAGGGCAGAGCCGCCGGTTAAGTTCAACCTCCCGCTGGCAATAGAACTGACGCTTTTCCAGAGTAGTATAGTCCAGATAACCCAGATTTACCGGCTTCTTTATCTTATATACATAATTATCAATCAGGAAAACAAACGACATCTGGGTCTGCACCAGCTCTACCCCCTGAGTGGTATCAGGATAGGCTTTAGGGTCAAGCAGCGCTTGAACCATTTCAGGCAGCTGTGTCATTAACCCTTATCTCTCCTCTCCTAACCTTTGCTGACATCTCTTACAAAAACCAGCCCCTTTTATATCGGTATCGGCTAAACTGTTGGAAAAGTACATCACACACTTTGCATCGGCACAGTGGCTCAGGTAGTAAGTATGTCCTAACTCATGGACTGCTTCCTTAAGAGCCCTAATTTCCACCGAGCAGTTAAAGGTCTGACTAAGACCTTGTTTGAGTATTTCCAGTATAGGGCTATCAATTTGAGCCAGAGGTCTAAGGACTATTCTTCCTCCCATCCCTTATCCTAAAACTCAAGCTTTCGATACGAAAGTCATACTATAATCTGAGGGATTTTTCGGCTTTCAACCAGTGTAGTAACTCATCGAGCACCTGGTGGTGGTTGCCTCTGGTTACGGTTATTAGGTTTACCTGTGGTTTTCGCTTGATAGCATCTGCCCAGGGGTTGGGGTTAAGCATTATAGTTCCCAGAAGCCTCTTCCCACCGTCAATTATATCCAAGACAGCTTGTCTGAATTTAGTCGAAAACAGCTCCATCTTACCGATTTCGTCAATAACCACCAAATCACATTGCTCGGCTGCCTGCTGGAGGGCAAAGACACCTACCCGGTCTAGGTTGTCTATATCAACTCCATATTTACTCACCCTGTATTGGCTACGAATATCAATATGAGCCAGCACAGCACTCTGACCATCCAGGGTAACCAACCTAAAGCCCTGCCTTACCCCTTGGCTTCGTATCTCCTCAGTGTAAAAGCCACCAGCATTGCCTTTCATCTCAGCCAGTGCCTGTTTGATAAGGCTGGTTTTCCCTGTTCCCGGTTGACCGGTGAGCAGATAGACCTGCTTCATATTACAGCCCAGGCTACTGCTTGGCTTCAGCCTTTCTTCTTTCCTTCAGCTTCTTTCCTTTATGCCGATGCTTAAGGGTGGCTACCCTCTTGCTCTTATTCATCGTTAGTAATATAACCTAAATTAGCTTTTCTTGCCACTTTTAGCGTTGAACACTGCAACAAACCTGGCAAATGAGCGGTCATAGGTCTTCTCCACCTCTGGAGGGAAGACACAAGCCGGGAGCTCATCAAACTCCAGATGATATGAGATGCAATCACAGCACTTACCCTTTCTGGAGCAGGGCTCGTAGGTGCAGGGACACTTTGCTTTATTAACTTCGATCTGGCATTCCATTTGCAGTTCTCCCCCCACTTGAAGTATTAACCGTGAAAAAGGATGAAGGGATAGGGTTTAATCTCAATTATATATAGCGTTTTCTTATCTTTGCCGATAGCGCAGCCAGTAGCTCCAGGGCGCGGGCGGCTACTTCCTCGGTAGCCAGAGATGCCAGCCCGCAGCTAGGGGTAATCAGCCCCTGCCGAATCAATTGCTTGAAGGGGATGCCACCTCTGGTAAAGGGCGCCATTGCTTCCTCCAATCGGTCTTTGAGACTGGCTGCCGATTCCTTAGCCAGCGACTCTTCATCATTAGGGACTATCCCCCAGGCAATAGTCCCTTTCCTATCCAGAAACTTTTTCACTTCAGCGGGATAGAGGCTTAGCGACTGAGCAAAGTTATAAGCATCAAAACTCAGGATATCAACGCTGGTGTCAAGTAAAACTGACCAGTCGGTATTACCGCAGCAGTGGATTCCCTTAACGCCGCTAATACCGCCAAGCGTTTCTTCCAACAATTCGATAACCCTTTCTCTAGATAGCGAGAAAAAGGCTGAGCCGAAGGATATCATATATGGTTCATCAATAAAGATAATGGTATTCGTGGAGATTTGGCTTAGTTCCTTTTCCTGCCAGCTTGCTTTTAGTCTGAGCAGCTTGGCTACAGCATCAGCCAGGACATCATCATAGGCTATAGCCTTGTGTTGCTCATCGGTAATAGTTAGCCCCCAGGTAATCGGTCCGGTTACCTGCCCTTTAACCGCTAAAGGTGATAGATTTTTTAAGGCGAGGAAGCTATGGAGACCGGCAGCATAATCAGGACTAACCGGATATTTATCAATGTTGTTCTCCAGATAGGCCGCATAGAGCTGCTCCAATGGCTTATCCAAGTCCTGAGAACGGTCTACATAGATGCTATCCTCTTTGACCACCACTCCGGGGAAGCCCTGGCTGAACTGGATACACATATTTTCCAGGAAGGAGCGTTTAGGTAGCTGGGGCCAGGCAGGGATGTCTTTAAGATAGTGGACAACCTGTGAGCATGCCTCTCCGGGGTCGGTATGGGGCATACTGCCAATAATAGTTGGTCGGCAGCCAAATTCTATATAAGGCATAATTTGCTAGCTATCTCCCTTGATTAAATACTTGGCTATTAGCAGGTTGAGCTTTTCCTTCTGCTCAGCCGGTATCAGCTTTGGGTCGGTAACGATGGCCGTCTTCAGCGCCGTAGCGCAGTCGCAGTCCCGCCTCTCCGGTATTCTGCTTACCGCCAGTTTGATAACTTTCCTGGCGGTAGCAACAGTCCGGCGCTGGATACCCAGAACAACGTCAATCGTAATCGGCTGGCTTCCCTCCTGCCAGCTATCATAATCAGTGACGCAGCCAATAATAGCGTAACAGATTTCAGCCTCCCGTGCCAGCTTGGCTTCGGGCAGCGCCGTCATGCCAATAATATCAGCTCCCCACGAGCGGTAGAGTCGTGACTCGGCCCGGGTGGAGAAGGCAGGACCCTCCATAGCTACATAGGTGCCTCTGGGACGGGCGCTAGCCCCCACCTCCTGCGCCGCCTGATACAAAATCTGGCTCAGCACCGGGCAAAACGGCTCAGCAAAGGGGATATGGACAACGATGCCCTCACCAAAGAAGGAGTTAGCCCGACTCCGGGTGCGGTCAATGAGCTGGTCAGGAATAACCAAATCGCCGGGTTTTATTTCCTGCTTAAAGCTTCCCGCCGAGCTAACGGCAATAATCCTCTCCACCCCCAGCAACTTTAAGGCGTAGATATTAGCCCGCGCTGGAATCTCGGTGGGGGAGATGCGGTGTCCCTTGCCATGCCGGGGCAGGAAGGCAATCCCCACCCCCCCCAGCTTACCGACGATAATGGTGTCACTCGGCTTACCGAAGGGTGTATCTACATCAACCTCTTCAAGAGCAGTCAGCCCCTCAATATCATACAGCCCCGTCCCCCCAATAACCCCTATCTTCGCCTGTGGCATTATGAAACCTCCTTTGGTGTCATAAGTATCTTGACAAATTGTTAATCATGTGTTATACAATAACTAATTCGATTATATCGAAGGTGGATGGCCCGTGAAGGGCTAGCGTGAGAAGATCAGGTCTAGTGCCTGGTCTTTTCATTTTAAGATAAGAAAACTTTCCCATATCCCCATATTCTCCCCTCATATACTTGCTGATTATATTTTGCCTGAATGCGTTGGCAGATTTGCTTGCCAAAGTTATCCGTAGGGTCATCAATCCTTCGCTCCTCAATCAGGATTTCCTGCTTGCTAGGATGAGCTAGAAGGTCAGAAAGTTGCAGTCCAGCGATGTTTGCTGACTTTGGCTTTATCTTAATTTGTAAACTTGTGAGCGCACGTTGGAATGACTCAGAGCCCCAATACCATGTACCCTCTTGATAAAGCTTCTGGTATGCCCTCTTCAGTTTTATGTCTTCAGCCCCATTTCGACTCTCAGCTAAGACGTCACCTTGGGCATTATAGAAGTTTAGAAAGCCGCAATATCTTTCAAGGAGAGCAGCTAGACAATAGTGGTAAGGATGGTGGGCTGTCCTACCATAGCGTTCAATATGAGTCTTCTTATCAATAACTACAGTGATGACGCAGTAGTCTTGTCCCTTGAGGAATTGTAGGAAACCTTCGTTGAAAGCTCGCTCTTTTTCTGTATCCCTCAGTCTCCAAAAAGGCCCTCTTCGGTTTATAATGTCCTCCCGGTGCAGGATTACAGGTTCATCAGGGTTATGAGGAAAGTGCTCTTGCTTGAACCTTTCCATCTCTGGTTGAAAGGTAGTGCGATAATACTCAGTTTCTATAAATACACCAGTCAGCCCCAGATATCTTTTGGCAGGGTCTTCTAATTTATAATAAGTATGGTCACCAGATTCATCAATGTACAGACGATATCTTTTCATTAAAACTCCTGCTTTATTCTACTCACATCATAAGCTTTAAATTCCTCTTCATCCCCTCCCCATATGGCTCTCTTATTATACCCTTTTCGGTGATGATGGCGGTGATGTAGTGGTGGGGGGTGACATCAAAGGCAGGGTTGGCAACTTCTATACCCTCGGGGGCAATGGTTACCCCCCGAATATGGGTTACCTCCTCCCGGCTCCGCTGCTCAATGGGGATTTCCTTCCCCGAAGCCAGAGAGGGGTCAATGGTGGTGGTGGGGGCAGCGACATAGAAAGGGATGCCATTCTCCAAAGCCAGAACTGCCACAGTGTAGGTACCAATCTTGTTGGCGGTATCACCGTTGGCAGCAATACGGTCGGCACCAACAATGACGCAGTCAACCTTTCCCTGACTGATAAAGTAGCCCGCCATAGAGTCGGTGATGAGGGTAACCGGAATGTTAGCCCGCTTTAGCTCCCAGGCAGTAAGCCGTGCCCCCTGGAGGAGGGGACGGGTCTCGGTGGCAAAAACCTCCACCTTCTTGCCCTGCTCCCTGGCGTATATGATTACCCCCAGAGCTGTGCCATAGCCGCCGGTAGCCAACGGCCCGGTATTGCAATGGGTTAAAATAGTAAAATTGTCGCCGATTAACTCAGCCCCAAGTTGAGATAGCCTCATGGTTGCCGCAGTTTCCTCAGTGTGTATTTTAATCGCCTCATCAACAAACGCCTTTTTAATCTGGTCTATATCATCACCAGCCTCAGCTACAGCTTGCATACGGTCAATAGCCTGGAAAAGATTCCTGGCGGTAGGTCTGGTTGAGGCAATAGTGTGGCTGATGTCCCGGAGCTTGTCCAGAAACCCCTTCCTGGACTTGATTTCAATTTTTAGGACACCTAATGCTATTCCATATGCTCCAGCTATCCCAATGGCCGGAGCCCCCCTAATTTTCAATTCTACGACGGCTGAGGCTATATCCTGATAGTCGCTGAGCTCCAGATAAACCTCTTCTTGAGGCAGCCTGGTCTGGTCAAGGATTCTTACCCTGTCCCCAAGCCATTCAATAGCTTTCATCTTTTCACCTCACATATATTATAAAGTAGAGGAGAAAACTAGTTTGCTGGGATAACTAACTCTTGCTGCTATCTAACTGTGACAGGTCAAACCTCATGCCATCCCGGGCAGCAAGCACCTTAACCCCGATTTTCTGAGATAGTTTCTCAGCTATCTCCCAGGGTCTTGCCCGCCACATCGTCATACCAAAATGAGACAGAATGGCTACCTTGGGCTTTAATTCTCCGATAATACGCTCGGCATCAGGCACCGACAGGTGGTCAACCGGGAGTTTAAGCGGTGAATTAACGAAGGGTCTGGGTTCAAGAAAAACCACATTGATAATCAATAGCTCACCGCCATAGCTTTGACACAAGCCATCAAAATAGCGACTGTCAGCAATATAGGAGAAGGTATGCTCAGCCGTTCTGAAGAGCATGCCATAGGTTTCTACCGGGTGCATGTGCCGAATTGGGGTAGTAAAAGAGACATTGCCTATAGAATAGGACTTGCCCTCCTGTAAGACATTGACACCCTCAAGATGTTCTTTCAGGAATGAGAAGATAACCGGCTCGGTCTCCAGGGCATCAGCCGGGGCAAAAAGATAGCCGCGTCGCTTGAGCCCACCCTGAGTCATCGCTTCCACCATAATATTGACGTCTGCTGAGTGGTCTAGGTGACGGTGGGATAGAATGATAGCGCTAAGTTTATCAGCTTTAAGCTTCCTTTTAGTGGACTGAACTAGACAGCCTGGACCAGGGTCAAGGAGTATCTCCATACCACCTAAATTCAGCCACAAGCCACCTGAGGCTAAAAGCTGCCTGATAACCATAAATCTGGCACCAGCCGTTCCCAGGAAAATTATACTATCGCCTGATGGCGAGCTAATAGCCTCGTCAACTGTTTTTTGTCTACCCACGCCTATAACTATAGACTATGGGTGTATTTTTTACAATTAGTCTACCCTTTGACGACGGACGATTAGCCGACTAAAATAGCGTTAAATGCCGGAGAAGGAGAATGAAATGAAGCAGATTTGGGCACCGTGGCGGATAGAATATATCCAGATGGAAAAAGCAAAAGGATGCATTTTATGTGAAAAACCGAGACAAAATAATGACGCTGTAAACTATATCCTGTATCGGGGAGACAAAAACTTCATCATCTTGAATAGCTACCCCTATAACCCGGGGCACCTGATGGTAGCCCCCTACCGCCACATAGCTAATCTGGAAGAGTTAACCGATGAAGAGCGTAACGAGCACTTTGAACTAGTCAGCCGCAGTATTAAGGTCTTGAAACAAGCATTCAACCCCGATGGCTTCAACCTGGGCACAAATATAGGAAAGCTGGCTGGTGCCGGCATAGATGAGCATATTCATACCCACATCGTGCCCCGGTGGGGAGGTGATGCCAACTTTATGCCGGTAATAGCTGATACAAGGGTAGTCCCTGAGGCCCTGGCGGAAACCTACGAAAAGCTGAAGGGCAAATTCTGAGTGATGAGGTTATAAACGTTTCAAAAGCAGCTATTGACAAACCGTGTTTAAGAAAATATTATGTCTAAAAACAAAAGGGGGGTTAGAAAATGGAAGGACTCAAAACTCTGGTGACAATCAGTGCTTGGGTGCTATTTATCTTCGCCTGGGTGATGCTTATTAACATGATCATACAATCGTGGTTCTTTGGGCTGAGTGAAGAGATGACAATGATTGCTAGCGCCATCGTTATAGTCAGCTTCACTCTAGCAGCCAAGATGAGAAAAACGCTGGAATAAAGTCACAGGTAAAAGCTTCAAGCCCTCAATAGAACCCTTTTTAGTCGGTGGGGGGCAAATAACTGGTGCCTAAAAAGAATTCCTCCTAGAGCCAGCTTATACCCCTTGACAACCACCTGATTTGGCTATACACTTGTCAATACCTATGTCAAGGCAAGGTCTAACCATATCACAGGCGGCAAAGGAGCTGGGGGTATCGACAAGAACCGTCAGACGGTTTATCAAGTCGGGTAAGATTCGTGCCAAATTGCTTCCCGGAAACTTCGGGCAGGAATACCGAATCTTTGAATTACCCACAGAGTTTCATAAACCAAAACCCGTAGACAATACCCCTTACCAGACCTCTATACAGACCCCTATCCAAGTCATGGACATTATCAGAGAGCTTCAAGAGAAGAACCTTGCCTTAGCTGCCCAGCTTGGTGCTGCCACAGAGCGCATCAGGCACTTGGAGAACGAGGTGAAGCTTCTAACCACCGCCAAGCGACAGCCGTGGTGGAAACGATTATTCCGCTAAGAAATATAGTCCCTCCTATTAGACTGACAAAGTCAAAATGGGTTTCCTCCGGACACCTGTCGCTCCGGGTATTATACAATACCGCCAGATATTAGAAGTGAAAAAGGCGTGGCGAATAGACCGCCCAGAGAACCACCGGATAGATAACATATCAGATATGTTAGACAATCTTCTTCGAAAGCCGCCAAGAGCTAAGGATTAGTATACCAGCAACGAGATAAGGCAAGCCGACCATTGACCAAGCAAGGACATGATTGCGCCCAGCAAAACACCCTATGTGTACACCTAACCCAATGGAAGTTAAAACCAGAAGTATGCCAGCAAGTGAGTCTCGCCACCAAGATGCAATACAACCAGCTAACGCAACTGCTCCAATCAAGACTAGGGTACTACTTGCTATAGTCATTGGCCCTACACCTTCAGACACAGCTGAGCCAATCAACATGACTACAAAGAACATGGCGGCCACCAACCCGATTGCCCGTGCTGCCCATCTCATTCGTTTCGCCAGACGATTTTCGTTACTACCCGCCATTGGTTGCCTTCTTACATTAGTCCAAGAACTTAATGGTAACTGAGAGCTATGTTAATCCCCTAGGCGTAAACTGCAAATAAGGCAAGAATGCCGGCTATGATAAGATATATGCCAATTAACCACGCAAGTATCTTTGGCTTGATGATTACAATAATTCCGAAAATAATGGCTAAAACGCCCGCAATAAGGCCAACTACTCCGAATTGTCGTTTCTCAGGTTAATCTACCACCCATTATCAAGTTAATGTTCCACCCTTTTTCTCAAGTTAATTGACCACCCCAGGTGCACTATTAAATTAAATACTACACAGTTGCCGCCTCCTTTTCAAGAGCCTTATCAGGGCGAAGTAATGACCGGTAACTTTTACCAGTCAGGGTAATAATGTGGGAGCAACTGATAAGGCGGTCGAGAGCGCTTTCAGCTATCACCGGGTTGGGAAACAAGGGGTACCAGTCTTTAGGCAATCGATTGGCAGTAACTATCATGGAACTGCTGCGATAACGCTGATCAACAAGCTCATACAGGTCTTCAGCCTGGGTCTTGGTAAATTCCTTAAGGGCGAAATCGTCAATGATAAGCAGATCAGGCTTCAGGTAGCAGCGTAACCTCTTCTCCCAGGTACCATCGGCCCTACCGCCTCCCAGATCAGACAGCAACCGATTAGTCTTGCCAAACAAGACAGTATAGCCGAGGCGACAGGCTTGATGCCCTAAAGCCTGAGCGAGGTGAGTCTTACCAACTCCAACGGGACCGCAGAAGATTATCGATTCCTTCCGCTCCATGAACCGGCAGCTAGCCAGGTCATGGATATGCTGGGTGGGTATTTTGGTATTGAAGCTAAAATCAAATTCCTCCAGGCTCTTGTCTTCTTCAAAGTGAGCTTTACTAATCCGGCTGGCTAGTCTCTTGTTAGCCCGATGCTGCACTTCATCCTCAAGAAGAAGCTCAAGGAACTGAACAAAACCGATACTGTCTTTTTGTGCCTGGCTAAGCCTCAAATCCATGGTATCCAGCATACCGCTTAGTTTGAGTGACCTCATCTTATTCTCCAGTTGATGGATATCAGTCATTAGTATCCTCCTTTAACTCTTAGTTGAGCGAAGTAGCTCTTCAGGCCCGTGCAGGAATGCTCCGGCTGGTCTCACCGGCTCAAATAAGGTCGGCTCTTTATCCAGCCCTCGTTCCAGGATGGTTTTCACCGTGCGATAGGTAGGGTCACCAAAGGCATTAGCCCGGCTACAGGCTCTTTCCAGCCTCTCCTGCCCGTATTTCTCCGCCATTCTCAAGATACCCTGGCACTGGCGCAGATGATGAAAGGCATGCTCTTCAAGGAGAGCCTCTATAGTCTCTCTGGTTGATATGCCAATGAGGATGGCTCTTGACCGGTACCAGTCAGGAGTGCGCTGGAAGAAAGAAGCCTTCTCAGGAGGATAATCGTTCCAATCGGTGACCCGCTGTCCCTTAGCGCCTCTCAAGTGAGTCTTCACCAGTTCATAGTCAAGGTAGACCTCAACCATTTTGGTCCCCAGTTTCACGTCCACGGTCTTACCGACATACTGGTAGGGTACGGAGTAAAGTGTACTGTTTACCTGTATGTGGCAGTCGCGGGCAACTTTGGCTCTATGCCAGGTAGCTATTTCAAATGGCATCATTGGCAACGCTTTGAGCTGTTTTTCTTCAGCAAGGTGAAACAGGGTTAGTGGCTGCTGGTGGGTGGTGCCATGCTGCCTCAGCCCAGCTACTTTAAGGCACCACTCCCGGGCTTGCTTGTTTATCTCTTCTAGGCTGGTAAAATTTCTTCCTGACCAGAAGCTGTCCCTGATGTAGGGGATAACGCGTTCCACGCGTGCCTTGTCCCTTGGCTTGCCACTCCTGGCTGGGTCAATGATAATCCCATAATGATGGGCTAATTCCTCGTAACCCTGGTTAAACTTCGGGTCATAGAGGTCAGCCTTGATTATCCCAGTCTTTAGATTATCCGGGACTATTCTCTTTGGCGCCCCACTAAAGAAATCAAAAGCCAAGGTGTGACACATCAGCCACTCCCGCTGGTCCATCCTGGTTACGACTCGAACGAACATATGCCGGCTGAATGATAGTATCAAGGCAAAAGCCCAGAGGCGACGACTTTTACCACTCCTTGTGTCCTGCCATGTTCCAAGATAGCCAAAATCAATCTGCGCCTCTTCTGCCGGCGGTGGTTCGCTCCTTCTTACGGTGATAATGCGGGGCTTCTTCCACACATCGGTGAGGAAACAGCTGAGATAGCGGTAGAAGCTAGGCAGGGATACCTTAACCCCTCCGTCATCGTGCAGCCTTTGCCATATCGTGGCGGCGGTAGTTGTGGCTAACGCCTCCCTGATTTCGTCCTGGTAGGGAAGCAACCTGGCAAACGTCTCTGACCGGGTCGATGGGTCAGGTGGTTTTGGTATCACCTCTCTCAGGAATGTCTTCCACCCTTGAGACGGCGTGGGATCTCCCTGACGATATCCTCTGGCCTCCGCAGCATAGACGTACTTGCGGACGGTAGCTCGGCATACCCCAAGGCTTCTGGAAATGGCGCAGATGCTTCTTCCAGCTTGCCAGTGTTCAAGAATTTCAGCGATGTCTCGCACCGTGAACCTCCTTCTTGCCATAAGCTCAACCTCCTTATTTCGAAAGCTGAACTTATGATGATATGTTTACTGGTTCCGGTGCACCCAGGGGGTTAATCTTCTGAAGATACGGAGTGGTAAATAATCCTGAGAATTAGGGTGGTAAATTACCGTGAGAATTTTGCCTTAAAAGTGGTCATTTACTGTGAGAATTGACAGAATGTTCCACCTAGCATATTATGCCTCCTGTTTATCTTTGGCATTGATTATAGCATCTCATGTCAAAAATGAATCATATTTGTTTATCAACACTTATCCAAATCTCTCCCACCGCACCCACTGGTTTGACAAGTAGCAATCGCTTGTGCTTATTATCTATTAAATCGCAAAATTAAACTACCTCGGGTGACGCATCAGGATTAAGTGGATTGGTTCTCACCGCAAGGGAATAGAAATAGGGATAATTATCTTTAAGATGCTGTAAGTAGGCTAGCCATTCAGATATTAACATTATGTATGCCCTCTGGATATCGTTGGCGAGGTGCTCATAATCTGTATCGGGAAGTTTTCTCACATCGTCTCTTTGGGCTAGTTCATCAGTGAGGTGAAACATTGCCTGGAGTAAATCAGTAAAGGACTCATGTTCAAATAGATTAGGATTTTCTACTATCCGCAGCAAAAGTATTCTTTTCCCCAAAAGAAAGTTGCGCAACTCCTCAAGTTTGTCCTTTTGGATTTGAATTGCATAGTCACGTTTGTTCAAATATTTGATTGCGTTGGAAAAGTCTCTATCGGACCACTGACTCGCCAAATCAAGTTCCCGGCTGAGTTCACCACGATTGGGGTCAAAATTGGGCAATAATTTCAAAAGAGGCGTACCTATTTCGCTAAAGAAACTACCAATCACCATGTTAAGCTTAGCTAACCTTGTGGTTTTTTCTCTTCTAGCAATCAGCTGGTTTTAAAAAAGCGTTATCAATATAACTGAAATAGGAACGAAGCCCAGTTGCAATGTTAATAGTCTTGCCATGAATGGAAGGTCTTTAAAAATGATGTAGTTTAGACCGTAGAAGAATAAAGATACCAAGACTAGATATAGTATCAGTTTAGTCCTCCATTTAGTTTGCATGTGCCCACCTCCTCTTTAGTTTGTTTCTAGTATATTACTTTTGCTAGAGCAACATCTATCAACTCGGTTATCCCCATCTAGCTGGCACAAGACCGCGTTAGATTATTAGCTAGAAAGGGCACTATAAAGCCTCGAAAAATAGGCCGAGATTGGATAGTTCCAGACTGAGGCTACACCAGGGAAAGAAAACCGAAAGGAGGCAAGAAACGAGAAAAGTTAAGCAAACGCCTAACAAAAATAGATACAAAAATTTGGTGCCCCCAAGCGAATTCGAATCGCTGTTCTAATTCCTCATTAGGGAGAAGCTGTGCCAAGGCAGTGGCGGCGTCTAAGATCGTCCTTATAAGCGCTCGTACCTGTGGCGTTGTACCTGTGTTGATCTCTATGTGCTCGATGGCCTGCATGATAGCACCTCCCGTTTCTGATTGCTCGTCCGCCATACGTGAGTTCAGAATTAGGCGATTCTCACTGCCCAACATCTCCTTGGAATCGCCTACCCATCTGACTGTATTCTAGCTTGTGCGCAATATGATATCAAGGGCAGTAAAACTAGAGGCGAATTCAGTTTTACTGGGAATTTTTGAATTTTAGCAAAAACAAAAACTGGTACCCGACCTTCAGGGAACTGAATGCGTATAACGTTCGAGCCTGTCGAAAAACCCCGAAAAGATTAGGTATTGGGCTTACTTTCTAACCTTCTGGGATTGTATAATCACATTGAGAGACAATCTCAGAAAGGATGAAGAACTATGAAAGCAAGATACCGA
>Ga0315543_1003088_pt1 | contig 15287 bp, 15 predicted proteins | sample SalMarSW160210MG_2_FD_203098 | JGI IMG/M metagenome (GOLD analysis project Ga0315543, IMG submission 203098) | Salt marsh sediment microbial communities from the Plum Island Ecosystem LTER, Massachusetts, United States - Salt Marsh Sediment SW1601-210 ...
ACAAAGAATCAAAAGTATAAAGTTATCGTAATTGACCAGCTTAGACGCGCTATCGAGCCGATTAAAGACTTTATAAGTTATAAAAAAATAAAGAAATACCTCCGTAAACTACAACCTGACATTGTTCATACACATTCGGCAAAGGCAGGTATATTAGGCAGATTTGCAGGCTATAGGCTTAAAAACGAATGGGGGCAAAATCTGCCGGTAGTAATACACACAATTCACGGTTTGGCCTTTCATCTATATCAAAGCAATTTGCTCAATAAGTTTTACATCGCCGTCGAGAAATCCGCTGCCAAGCGTACCGATTTTTTCATAAGCGTCGCCGATGCGATGACCGAACATGCACTTGCTGCCGGCATCGGCAGGCCGGAGCAGTTTGTCACCGCCTACTCGGCAATCGAGGAAGATGATTTTCTGGAGCCAATCCCGCAAGAGCGTATAGATGAATTTCGCCGTGTATATGGAATCCCGGAAGAATCAATTGTGCTTGTTACAATCGCACGTCTTTTTATACTCAAGGGACATGATTATATTATTGAATCCGCCAAGCAGCTCTCAAAGCAATTTGGGAACGTTGTCTGGCTATTCGTTGGTGACGGCAATCTCGCCGACGATTATAAACGGCAGATTCAGCAGCTTGGATTAGCTGAAAGAATCAAATTTACCGGCCTCTTGCCGCCGAGCCGGATTCCGCTTGCTATACAATCCTCTGATATACTCGTTCACTGCTCGCTGAGGGAGGGACTTGCACGGACTCTGCCGCAGGCGATGCTCTGCGGAAAGCCTGCCATATCTTTTGATGTCGATGGGGCAAGAGAAGTGGTCAATGAAAATACCGGCCGGTTGATTGCCCCGCCCCTTCGGGGCCGTAAGGGCCTGGGGGAGCCTAAGAATGTCGAGCAGCTAACAAAGGCCTGTGCCGAATTGATAAAAGACAAGGATTTAAGAGAGAAGCTCGGCATACAGGGCAGAGAATTTGTAAAACAAAAGTTTGCACCGGAAACAATGGTCGATACTATCGAAGCTGTCTATAAGAAACTAATTCAAACGTAACCTATGGGAAAGTAACTAATAAGATGAGCATCAATCTAAAACCCTGGTGGCAGAACTGCTATGCACCCGATGATAAAAACTTTCTTGCGGATAAGGAACTGCTAGCCATTGATGCGATGGAAGGTTCTATCGCACCGTTAGATGATCAGACTGTAACTATAAGACAGCTTATCACACGTTTCGAGGCATGCTATCACGAGGCTGACAAAGAAGCGGAACGTATTATCAAAGCCATAGCAACGGGGCGCTGCTCGAAGGAATCAAAAGCGCGGCCGCCAAAGCGAAAAAAGGAATTGCAGAATGCCCGCCACATATTGTCACGCTGGTGCAACAATCCAGCTATCAAAGGCATAAATTCAGATGCCGGCGGCATTTCGGCAGAGCAGCTTTTAAGCCTCGTTGGCCAGCCGAATCCTCTTAAGATATGGCAGGTGCAGCGAGTCGTCGATAGGGTTACAGAAGCTCTGGAGCCGAGCCGCCGCTATCATAGGTTGGCTCTGGACCTCGGAGACTATGGTGAGCCGGGGGCGAAACCGGCGGGAGAGTATTACAAAAACGACTTGATTTTCCTCGAGCAAACCAAAAAGACTATCATACATGATACGGTAGATGGTCGGAAATCAAAGGTGTCACTGGCAATAGCTATAGATCTTCTGATGCCATGTCACTGGGACTTCGTCGGCGGGCTTGTTATTATCCTCAAAGCTATCGGTGGAGACCTTTATCCGGAAAAGCCTTATGCGTGCTGTGCGCGAAACATTAAGCTAAGCCCCCTTTGCGACAAACTGAGAATTATTTCGAATGCGCTTGGGGCTTTTTGCAAGGGCAGCAAGACCGCCAAAACCATAGACCGTGACATCCTCACATCTTTAGGAGAGGCGACACCGGTCAAGCGTTGGCTTGCAGTATCTTTGGATAAGACTATAAGGCTGCATTTGATTTTGCCTTTTGAGATAGATTTATCATAAAAAGAGGTGCAAAAATGAATGAAATGGTAAGTATTTGTGGTTTGTTGTGCAACGAGTGTGGTGCATTCATTGCAACCAAAAATGATGACGACAAGAAGAGAGAGAAAGTAGCACAGCTCTGGTTTAAGAAATATAATGTAGATATTAAGCCGGAAGAGATAGATTGCAATGGTTGCTTATCAGATAGTGAGCCTCTCTTTAGACACTGTAAAGTATGTAAGGTAAGAAAGTGCGGAAAGGAAAAGGGCATCGAGAATTGTGCATATTGCGATGAATACGCCTGCGAAAAGCTCGAAAAGATTTTCCAGATAGCCCCAGAGACAAAGAAACGATTAGACCAGATAAGGGGCAGGATTTAATTTTGCTGGGAATTAAGAATACTTTGTAGAAACACCACCGTCATTTCGACCGAAGCGATGCGGAGCATCGCGAAGCGGAGAAATCTGTTTAAAAGCAGATTTATCGACTCGCCTTCGGCTCGCTCGAAATGACATCTTGCACTCTTTTCTGCAGAGCAAATTAAGAAAAAAAGATGGACGAGATTATTTCTTATTGCGGTTTGACGTGTCACAAATGCCCTATCTATTTGGCAATGAGAGAAAAGAATGGTGAAAAAAAACATAAAATGAGAATTGAGATAGCGCAGCAAATTAGAAAACACTATGGCCAAGAATGTAAGGCTGAGGATGTCACTGACTGTGACGGATGTCTAACGGAAAATGGAAGGCTTTTTTCAGGCTGTAAAAAATGCGAGATAAGGAAATGTGCAAAAGGCAAGACAGTTGAGAATTGTGCATATTGCGATGAATATCCCTGCGAGAAGCTCAAGAAATTCTTTGATGCAGAGCCGGATGCCAAAACACGATTGGATGAAATAAGAAGCAGGATTATCTAAAAAATAGCCTGCAGACTATAGAGCAGAACACCCAAACGATAAATAACGGGATAAGTAGCGGCAGCAAAAATGGGAATGCAATCACTGCCAGTATGAGTCCCACTAAAGCTATGATACCCAGAATTATCAGGCCTACTCCGGCTAAGACAAAAGCTAAAAGTATCGCTATGCAAAACAGGATAACTAACGTCAATATGAAGCTCCATGCGCCGATCAGAGGGGCGAAAGGGCCTGTGATTTCACGCCCGTTTATGGTGATAGATACGACATCACCACCAAGAAACAATGCCCAGGCGAGAAAGACAATCATAAATATAGCCAGGACTAATGCTAATCTGCGTATCACAATCGGTCTCCTTTTTACCTAAATCATCTTACATTGATCGGATAAGATGTCAATAAGTAAATTTTCCACGTTGAAGAACCCCCCAATAAATTGGGGGGCTAAACAAAAAATATCTCTCGAACCGGCTTGAGACAGGTTTAGCTCCGCAGCCCGTCCTGAGCCGGGGACTAAGCCATCCCTGCGCAGCATGGCTAATACCATTACGGGAGGTCGAAGGATTTACTGCGGGCTTTGCAATCAGGAAGTTAAACAAACTCCACGATATACTTCCCGGGATTTCTAATTTGCTTTATCGAATCATCCAGAGATGAAAGCTCGTCGGATAATCTCTGCTGTATCGTCTGCATCTTTTCGGCTGACCCGGCTACGGCACGAGCCGCCGTGACGAGTTCAAAAGGTTTTAGTAAATCGTCCGGATTTACTTGCAGTTGTGAGACGATGTCCTTTCTGTAGTACTTGTCCTTGATTCTGGTGATACTCTTTCGGCCGGGTCGGCTCTGTTTGTCGGGTGATGTTTTCCAAACACCCTTGTCACCATATTGGACGATTTTATAAACTATCTCCACCGCAGGTGCAGAGCGTGACACCGCAAAGTTTGTACCTATGCCGAAGCCGTCAATTTGTGCGCCGGCCTTTACAAAATCGTAAATCTTAAATTCGTCAAGGTCGCCGCTTGCGAAAATCTTTAGAAATGAGACACCTTGTTCCTGAAAATATCTGCGTGCAAAGTTACTCAGGCTCACAAGATCACCACTGTCAAGCCGAATACCCTTTATCTTTATGCCTTTTTGATCGAAAATTTTCCTTGCTACTTTGGCTGCTTTTTTTATCCCTTCGATAGAATCGTATGTATCAACAAGTAGAATGGCATTTTCGCCATAGCTCTCGGCAAAACTGCGGAAGGACTGCTCTTCTGAATCGTGCACCTGTACGAAGGAATGCGCCATTGTTCCTGTGGGGACAAAGTCAAGCTCTCTGGCAGCAAAGACATTACTTGTAGCCATAAAGCCCGCCATCTGCGCCGCCCTTGCCGAACGGACGGAGGCCACAGGTCCCTGGCAGCGCCGCAGACCAAAGTCCACCACCGCGGCACCATTTGCAGCGATGGAAGTTCTCGCTGCGAGTGTTGCCTCGATAATAGAAAATCCAAGTATGTTCAGGATATAGCTCTCCAGTATTTGTGCGCAAATCAGAGGTCCGGCCACTTCAAAAATAGGCTCATTCGGAAAAAAGACGGTGCCTTCCGGCAGGCAGCGGATTTTTACCTCCGGCCTAAGTTCAATAAGATAACTTAAAAAATCGTCTGAAAATATCCTAATGGAGCTTAGATAATCAGTGTCTTCTTCAGTGAATCGAAACTCGTTCAGAAAGAATTGCACCTCGGCCAGTCCAGCCATTACAAAAAAGCCCCAATGCTCCGGCAGCCGACGTATAGTGACCTCAAAGCAGGCGGTTTCACTCATTTTCCTTTGGAAATAGACCTGAGCCATAGTCAGCTCGTAAAGGTCTGTAAAGAGCGCCGGACTATCTTTGATCAGCCACATTGCAACTCCCTTCCGCATCAGCGGATCTTCGACTTAAAAGCGGCGAACTCGGTGATCTCAACCCCCATTTGTCTTAGCTCATTGAGAATCTCTTCTTCTGGTCTTGAGTTAAGCCCTTTAACAAGGTCCTTTAGAAGAAATAGCTTTATACTTTTCCTTCGACCCTGCTCAGGACAGGTGTGCTTTGCAAGTCCCCGTAGCACATAGTACACACAAAAATCGAGAGCGACACCGAAGACCGCCATAACTTTGGGTTTGACCAGCTCCACGAGTCTGTCGGTATTAGGATTATCAAAAGCATCTATGCTATCTTTTTTTATAACGATGTGAAACTGGTCCTTGTCCACGAGTTCTTTTAACGAGTCATCGGACATCTTGTCGATTTCTACATATCCGATGGGAACATTGCCCAGGTAGCCGACTCGTTCGCTGCCGGGCGAGCCCGCTATGCAGTGCGGCGGAAAGGTCTGCTTGAAATCGGGCGCGTCCGAAATTTCTTCGTCGTTGGTGCTGTGCCAGTCGATGTCGGCTATCATTGAGTAGCCGTTTTCCAGGGCAAATTTCCGCACCTCGCTGACTCTGTCAATAATAGATTCGGCACCGGGGACATACAATTTGCCTTCCGGCCGCATAAAGTCGAACTGCGTATCAACATCCCAGAATACTGTCTGTCTTTTCATAATGCACCTCTTAGTGCGATTACATTACCGGCCGGTGCTGAAATTTTCAAGATGATATTAGGCACAATTTCTACAGTAAGATATTACGAGTGTTCGGCGTCATTACCTTGTGCTGTGGTACTAAATATTTGCCAGGCAGATGTGGGCGTTTCTTTGCAATCCTGCCAGACCCAAACGTTTAATAACTGAGCCGGCAAATTGCCTTTCAAATTGCTCGTCACTTAAATCTAATATCTCCTGCAAATTAAGCTCAGCCCTATCCTCATAAAATTTAAACTGCTTATTTTTACACACCGGCGCGTTTTGTTGGTAAGGACAGGCAAGGACACATTCGTCACAGCCGAACAGCCTGTCACCTACCTTTTTGGCTAAATCGGGGGGTATTAGGCCTTTGTATTCAATGGTCAAATAGCTGATACATTTGTTGGCGTCAAATGGGCCATTTACCTGCAATGCTCCGGTCGGACAGGCATTTATGCACTTATTACAGTTTGAACAGTTATTTGTGATTGGCGTATTCCGCCTAAGGTCGGATTTATCAACAGGTTGCAGTTTCAGAGTCGTTATTATTTCACCTAAGAATATTTGAGGACCAAGTGTTGGATTGATTAGCATACGATTTTTACCGATGAAACCTAGGCCGGCTCTGGCGGCCAGCGCCCGCTCAGCTAACGGGGCAGAGTCAACACAGATTTTGAATTTATGACTTGTATCAGTAACGGAACTAATAAAGTCGGTTAGTAAGTATAACTGTTTTTTTACAAATAAGTGATAGTCTTCATATTGGGCATAGCTTGCGACTCTACCTACTGGCGAGGCAGTGTAGGTGTGAGATTGCCGCGCCCCTGTATCTGCTTCCGTAGAAAGCACAGGGGCTCGCAATGACGGTGAGTATTTTGGCGGCTTATAGTTGAGGCCGACTACGATTACGGATTGTGCATCTTCTAAGAGTTTGGCTGGGTTAATCCGCATCTGGAGATTTCTCTGCAGATAGCTCATTCGGCCTGCGAAGCCGGACTTTAGCCAGTCGAGCAGCAGCTTGGCCTGCTCGTTATCTATCGGCGATGTATCGGTTATGCCGACCAGGTCGAATCCTAATTCGAGCGCCTTTTTCTTTATGTCGTCAGTTATACTCATGCCGGATGTCAGTTGCAGATTGGATAGCGAGTCAGCTCTATTTTATTTTGGATATCTCGAAGATTGTGGTTCCGCCGTCTGTGCAATCTGCCGGATCGGGACATTGGATGTAGGCCTTGCTTTTATCTTCCTTGCCGTCCAGACCCCATTGAGCAGGCTCGGAAACACGCAAAGCATTATAAAACGGCATTAAAGCCGCTAATGCGTGCATACAAACCGGGATGTCACTTACTAACTGGTAACATTCCTTGAGACTAAAAGAATCCCCTACCTTAAATGTTGGGCAGTGCCCTTTAATCTGTTTTACGGTGACTACTAAGTCCATAAAATTTGTTCTCCCGAAAAGCCTATTTGCTCTAATGTGAACGTACTCTGTAAAATTGATGATAAGTCATTTCGACCGAAGCATCCCTAAGGGACGAAGTGGAGAAATCTATTCAAAAAACAGATTTCTCGACTCGCCTCTCGGCTCGCTCGAAATGACATATAAAGTGTTTTCTACAAAGCAATATGTATACTATATTCTCGTGGTGATATTTTGTTCAAGGTATTTTAATGGCAAGAAGTGTTTTTTGAGGCTGCCGACAAAAAAATTGTAAAAATCTGAGAAACCAATTACTATATTTACCAATTGGAGCAAAGGAGTCTAAAACTATGACAAAAGAACTAATCGGCATAATAGGCGGCACGGGACTCGGTGACGCGATGGCTGAGCAGCTAACAGATGTAACGTTTCACGATATTGAGACGCCGTTCGGCAAACCAAGCACATCTATTATGCTCGGCAATCTCAGCAAAAGGCAAATTGCGTTCTTAAATCGTCACGGCCAGGGACACAAGCTGTCGCCAAGCGAAGTTCCGTTTGCAGCTAATATATACGCCTTGAAGACGCTCGGCGTTCGTGTAGTTATAAGCAGCGGAGCGGTGGGGTCACTTAGATCTGAGATAGCACTCGGTAATTTGGTTATTGTTGACCAGTTTATAGATAAGACGTTCAAGCGTACAAGTAGCTTCTTTAGCAATTTGGCAGCGGTGCATTGCGAGATGGCTGAGCCGGTTTGCCCGCGGATTAGAAAGATACTTATAGACGCCGCAAAAAAGAAAGATATTACAGCGCATTCGAAGGGGACATACGTATGTATGGAAGGGCCGCAATTTTCCACACGAGCCGAATCGATTATGCACCAAGCCTGGGGAGGCGATTTGATTGGCATGACCGCTATGCCGGAAGCTAAATTGGCAAGAGAAGCGCAAATCTGCTATGCTTTGATTGCCTTAGTCAGTGACTACGATTGCTGGCAGCCACACAACGATCATAAGAGTAAGCAGTCTCTGCTAAAGGAGATAATCGGCAATCTGGGAACAGCAACAGATAATTGCTTGAAACTTCTACAGGCTGTTTTCGAAAGCGAGCACGAGCTTGCCGATAAAGATTGTCCCTGTCGAAAGAGCCTGGACCTTGCGGTATGGACAAAGCCTGAGCAAATCGACCCGGCTGATAAAGAAAAATTGAAAGTCCTTTTTGAATAATTGATGACCCCCAGTGAAACTGGGGGCTAAATAAAAGCGAAAGGTTTGCGAGATGAAAATGTCTATCACAAAGGCACTCCTTTTAGCAATCAGCGTTGCTATAATTATATTGAGTGTAGGCTGTCAGGAGGAAAAACTGCCAAGTGAGAAAAAGAGCAGGATCATAGCAGCTGAAAATATGAAGCTAAAAAAAGAATTGGAGCAACGTGACAAGACGATCGAGAAGCTAAACAAACAGCATGAAAAACAAGTCCAGCAACAAAAAGAACTCCTGGCAGAATGCCTGAAGCAAAAAGGGACTTTGGAAAAGCAATTGCAGCAGAATGTTAAAGAGCAGATTGACGAAGTTTTAGCTAATGTAATAGAAGAAAACGCAAAATTGCAAGAGGAAATCAAGAAGCTCAAAACCCAGGAAAGGTAGATAAGTTATTGCTGGGGCACTCGTCTCGACGAAGGCTGAGCCGGAGCGACAAACCCCGACCTACAAATGATAGCCTGGTTTTCTGATAACCTTCAGACTTATACCATCGCATATTTTTCAGTAGCTTCTATACAACCGGGCAGTTTTTCCTCAGGATAATGTCTTTGCATTGCTGCTGCAACAAGTCCAACGAACATCGGCTGAGGCCTTAATGGGCGCGAAGTCAAACAAGGATGTGCCTGAGTACCTATAAAGAATGGGTGGGATGGAATTTCTAATATCTGCATGATAGGCTGATTCGGTGCCTTTCCGGAAAATATAAGGCCAGCTGTTTCTAATTTTTCAATGTAGCGTGGAGCGGCCTCATAGCGGTGTCTGAATCGCATCCTTACCGTGTCAGCTTTGCCGAAGAGTTTCCAAACCAGCGTCTGTGGCTTTAGCTCTATATCGTGTCCGCCGAGGCGCATATTTCCGCCGAGGCTTTCGATTTCTTTTTGCTCCGGCAGTATATCAATAACCGGCTCGGGACAGGCCGGCTCAATCTCGGTACTATTGGCTTTGGTTAATCCACTAACATTGCGGGCAAATTCTATAACAGCCATTTGAAAGCCGAAGCACAGGCCCAGAAACGGAAGATTATTTTCCCTGGCATATCTTATGCTGGCAATTTTGCCTTCTGAGCCGCGGGTGCCGAAGCCGCCGGGGACGATAATTCCGTCAACGTCGGCAAGATTATCGGCTGCATTTTCGTCGGTAATATGAGTTGTTTCAATCCATTTTATTTTTGCGTCACAGCCAAGCGCGATGCCGGCGTGCTCGAGTGCATTAATTATCGAGGCATAGCTGTCACGAACGGCTGTATATTTTCCCGTGATGCCGATATTTATCTGTCGGGCAATTGTGTCTATTTTATCGGTAAAATCGCACCATCGGCCCCAGGTCTTGCGTTCGTGCCGCAGATTTATTCTGCACTCGATTTTTAATAATCTGAGCACCTCAAAATCCAGACCGGCCTCTCTGAGCATCGCAGGTATCTTATAGATACTGGTTGAATCGGGCAGAGAAACAACTCTTTCGAGGGGGACATTGCTGTATATACTTATCTTTTCACGGGCCTTTGCGCCGACGGGACTGCTTGCTCTACAAGCGATGATGTCCGGCTGAATGCCGCACTGCATAAGCTGCTTGATTCCAAGTTGAGCGGCCTTTGATTTCTGCTCGCCGAGGGTCGGCGGCTCTAATATATAAGTAAGAGCCACAAAGCAGCTACTGTTTGGTCCTTCCTCGTAGGCAAGCTCGCGTGTAGCTTCGATAAAGTATGCGTTTTCCAAATCGCCCACGGTACCGCCAATCTCGACGAAGACGACATCGGCTTTTGTTTCGGCTGCCAACTGACGAAGTCTGATTTTAACTTCCCCTGTAACGTGTGGAATCATCTGGACGTCTCTTCCGAGATAATCGCCGTGGCGTTCCTTGTGCAGGACGGAGCTAAATATCTGTCCACTCGTGGCGAAATTCGCCCTCGTTAAATCCTGACCGAGCATCCGTTCGTATGTGCCTAAGTCCATGTCACATTCCATTCCGTCATCGAGCACAAAGACCTCACCGTGGCGGAAGGGATTTAGCGTACCGGAGTCTATGTTCAGATAACCTTCGAGCTTTATCGGTACGACTTTAAGGCCCTTATCCTGCAGCAGCTTGGCTAAACAGGATGAGAAAATCCCTTTGCCTAAACCGCTCATCACAGTTCCCATCACGAATACATATCGGGTCTTACCCTTTTTGTAGCCGACCGGCATTGGCGAGAAAAATTCACTCTCGGTCGAAACGTCGCTTACAGAAGCTAATAAATCCTTTTCTTTCGGCATATATATTCCTTAATATTTGTTAACTAAATTTTGTTTTTGCTTTCTGTACCTTTTAACAAATTCTACATATTGTTCAGGTGTATCGATGCCGTCGCAAGTGTGTTGGACTTTGCCGACTAAAATGTCGAAGCCATTTTCAATCGCTCGCAACTGCTCAAGCTTTTCGATTTTTTCTAACGGCGTTTGCGGCAAAGAGGTGATCTTCAATAGAAATTCTTTGCGATAAGCATAAATTCCGATGTGACGAAGGTACTGTCTCACGTCACCAATGCCGCCTGTTTCTCGATTGTAAGGAATCGGTGAGCGGGAGAAATATATCGCCCGACCGGCTGCGTCGTTCGTCACTCGTCCCTCGTCCATTGTCTTACCGCTCCCTAACGGTCGCGGCTCTTTTATCTTTCGTCCATCGTCCATCATCCATCGTCCATCGTCCATCGTCTGTCGACTGTAAGCAGCAATTATCACCTTGACGATATTTGGGTCGGCGACCTGCTCGGCACTTTGGAACTCGGCAGCCAGCGTGGCCATTGGGTAATCCGGATTCTCGATTAAAAGTTCAGCCAAATAGTCAATATTCTTAGGGTCGATCTCCGGCTCGTCAGCCTGGAGATTTACCACAATCTCGACATCAATATCAGCGACTGCTTCGGCGATGCGGTCGGTGCCGCTCGTGTGCTCCGGTGAGGTTAGGATACACTCAGCGCCGAAAGTCCTGGCAGCATCGACAACTCTCTGATCGTCTGCTGCTATTATCACCTTCTGGGGCAGTTCGGCAAGGCAGGCCTGCTCGTATGTGTACTGGATAAGAAATTTGCCTGTATCTTTGGCGAGAACTTTACCGGCGAATCTGGTTGAACCGTAACGAGCGGGTATACAAGCTAAAACTCTCACATTTACCCTTCCCGGCAGTAGAATTTATAAAAAACCACTGCCGGAGTATATTAAGCTAAATAGAATCCCTCGTCAATGATATGAATTACTTTCTTCTGAGAAAGCTCACTTTTATAACATTATCAATGAGCTGCAGGAAGTCCTGCTTGTCCTTTCTTGATCAATTTTAAGATGACGGCTTGTAAGCTTACAGCAGGTTAGATATACTCTATTGTCAAGATAACGTGATACGTAAAGCTAAATGGGTTCAGTGGTTAATTAACCACTCATCAATGATACGGGGCCGGAACCATGAAAAAGACCTTACTTGCTATTTCCATTATAGTTGTCACTTTAGTTATAGTTTTCTATTCGACTGGCTGTAGGCAGAAGTGGGAGGATAAAAAGAAGTATCGTATCGCTGTTATACCTAAGGGTACAACGCATGTTTTCTGGAAGTCGATCCATGCCGGGGCTGTTAAGGCAGAGCGGGAGCTGAAAGATTTGGGTGTGGAAGTGATTTGGAAAGGCCCGCTCAAAGAAGATGATCGAGAGTCCCAGATCAGGGTGGTGGAAGATTTCGTAACACGCGGCGTGTCAGGAATAGTGCTGGCACCTTTGGACGATACTGCGCTGCGAATGCCGGTACAGGACGCAGTAAATAACGATATTCCGGTGGTGATAATCGATAGCGGACTCAAGAGCGATGATTATGTCAGTTTTGTTTCTACGGACAATTATATTGGTGGCAGAAAGGGCGGCGAACATCTGGCTAAGATTTTAGGCGGTAAGGGCAAAGTAATCATGCTGCGCTACCAGGAAGGCTCAGCCAGCACAATGAACCGGGAACAGGGATTCCTGGACGCGTTAAAAGAAAATTATCCGGAGATTGAAGTGGTCAGCGCGAACCAGTACGGCGGGGCAACGACCGAAAGTGCCTACCTGGCGAGCGAGAACCTGCTGGCACCGCTGCGAGCTGCCGATGGCGGGCTAACAATTGACGGAATCTTTTGTCCAAACGAGTCAACGACATTTGGTATGCTGCGGGCGCTTCAGGACAGCGGCTTGGCAGGTAAGGTCAAGTATGTAGGATTTGATAGCTCAGATCGTCTTGTGCAGGCACTGAAAGAAGGCCAGCTTCACGGATTGGTGCTGCAAGACCCTGTCAAAATGGGTTATCTGGGAGTCAAGACGATTGTGGAACACTTAACGGGCAAAAAAGTCCCTAAGCGAATCGACACCGGCTCAGCGGTGGCTACTGCGGAAAATATGAATGACCCCAAGATCAGAGAACTGTTAGAGCCGGACTACAAGAAATGGCTGAACGAATAGCTGACTTTGGCGAGCCCCTAAGGGGCAAGCTCAGCCGAGCCGCAGATCAATCCCGCCAAGGGCGGGTACTGCTGGAGATGCGGGGGATTTGTAAACGCTTCGGAGCAACGGTTGCGCTGGAGGATGTAGGTATCAAAGTGGCTGCCGGTGAGGTGCTGGCATTGGTGGGAGAAAACGGCGCCGGCAAAAGCACACTAATGAAGGTGCTTTCTGGAGCTATCAAGGCGGATGCCGGCCAGATGCGGCTGGCAGGTGCTCCCTATCGGCCGAGCAACCCGCTTGAGGCTCGGCGGGCCGGGGTCGCGATGATTTACCAGGAGCTCTCATTGACGCCACATCTTAGCGTCCAAGAGAATATCATGTTAGGTATGGAACCGACGACGTTTGGAGTGGTACGATGGAAAGAAGTGCGGCGGCGGGCAATCGAGGCTACTGCCGAATTTGAGCATCCGGAGCTAACGCCGGACGCCCGGGTGAGTAAACTATCGGTCGGCTCGCAGCAGTTGGTGGAGATTGCACGGGCTTTGGCTGTCGGCTGCCGAGTGCTGGTTCTGGATGAGCCGACCAGCAGTCTTACGCAGCAGGATGTAGAGCGGCTGTTCGAGATTATCACTCGGCTAAAACAGCAGGGCAAAGCTATCGTCTATATTTCACACTTTATCGAAGAGGTCAAACGGATTGCAGACCGCGTGACAGTTTTGCGTGACGGAAATGTAGTAGCAAGCAGCGATGTAGATGCTATCAGCACCGATGAGATAATAGCGCAGATGGTGGGCCGGAAAGTTGAAGAGCTTTACCCTCGCTCGGCACGTCAGCCAGGGCAGGTCATTTTGGATATCGAAGATTTGGCGGGCATTGAAAAGCCCGAATCAGCAAGCTTGCGTTTGCACCGTGGGGAGGTGTTGGGAATTGCCGGATTAGTGGGAGCAGGCCGAACGCAACTTCTGCGGAGTTTATTTGGGCTGGACCCGGTGCGAAAAGGCAAAATTCGGTTGGGAGTATATACCGGCCCAGCTTCACCAATGAGGCGGTGGATGCAGGGGGCCGGTATCTTAAGCGAGGACCGCAAGGAAGAGGGCCTGGCACTTTCTCTGAGCGTAGCGGACAATGTGACGCTTTCCAAGCTACAAGGCTTTGGGCCATTGGGATTGGTTTTGCCAAGCCGACAGGATAAAGCCACCCAGCGCTGGATAGAACGGCTGGATATCCGCTGCCGTGGGCCCAGGGATATACTGTCGTCTTTATCGGGCGGCAACCAGCAGAGGGTGGCGCTTGCGCGGTTACTTCAGCACGACGTAGATGTTTTGTTGCTGGATGAGCCGACACGAGGCATCGATGTGGCAGCGAAGGTAATGATTTATAAATTAATTGATGAGCTGGCATCCGCCCCGGCGGACCAGGCTGGTGATAGGCCGCCTAAGGCGGTTCTGATAGTAAGCAGTTATCTGCCAGAGCTAATGGGCGTCTGCGATCGTGTGGCTGTGATGTGTCGCGGAAGATTAGGGCCGGCTCACAGGGTTGACGAGGTGGACGAGCACAGACTCATGCTTGAGGCAACCGGGCAGGAGGTAAGCGCATGAGTGACAGCAGAAGACAGAAGACAAAAGACAGAAGTCAGAAGTCAGTATTCTTTTCTCTGTCGTCTGTTTTCTGTTCTCTGTCCTCTGTCTCGAACACCATAGGTCCATTGCTGGGCTTAGCGTTCGTGTACGGAATATTTGCAATAGTCGCGCCGCCGAGCTTCACAACTATGCGGAACCTGGAAATGATCCTGCGGCAAACCACAATAGTTGGTATAGCAGCTTTGGGGATGACGTTGGTGATTATTTCCGGCGGGATTGACCTTTCGGTTGGCTCGGTCGTGGCCTTAGGAACAGTGGTGATTGCCTGGCTGCTGCAATACGGAGGGGCCGGGCCGGTTACCGCAGCTCTGGGGGGCGTGGCAGCGGCTGCCTGTTTTGGCCTGATCAGCGGACTGCTGATAACACGGCTGCGCGTTGTGCCGTTCATCGTTACCCTCGGAATGATGTTAGTTGTTCGTGGCGCGGCAAAAGGCATCGGACATGAGCAGAAAATCAATGTTGATTTAGAACGAATGGCCTGGCTGGATAAGCTGTTGGCTACACTGTCTCAGGAGCGAAGCTGGATGCTGGTGCCGCCAGGGGTATGGATGCTCGTACTGCTGGCTATCGCGATGGCGGCACTGCTGCGCTATACCCGGCTGGGACGGCACACCTTTGCCATCGGCTCGAATGAGCAGACAGCTCGGCTGTGCGGGGTGCCGGTGGAACGGATTAAGGTTTTCGTTTACACATTAGGTGCGGCTTTTGCAGGACTGGCCGGACTAATGCAGTTTTCAAGGCTGACAGTGGGCGATCCTACGGTGGCAGTTGGACTGGAGCTGAATGTGATTGCTGCAGTGGTGATCGGTGGCGGAAGTCTCAGTGGCGGAGAAGGATCGGTTCTCGGTTCTCTGGTGGGAGCGCTGATTATGACGATTATTGCTTCAGGGTGCACGCAGATTGGCCTTCCAAATTGGGTACAGGAGATTATCACAGGTGCAATTATCGTCGTGGCAGTGGCACTGGACCGCTTACGGCACCGTCGCGCTGCTTAGAAAAGACAAGTTTGCTTGGG
>Ga0315543_1003090_pt1 | contig 15286 bp, 20 predicted proteins | sample SalMarSW160210MG_2_FD_203098 | JGI IMG/M metagenome (GOLD analysis project Ga0315543, IMG submission 203098) | Salt marsh sediment microbial communities from the Plum Island Ecosystem LTER, Massachusetts, United States - Salt Marsh Sediment SW1601-210 ...
ATCCGACATATTGCAGCCCACTACGTTACCACACCACTGCGGTCAGGTCAACTGAACCTTGTCGTTTTGCCAAGAAATGGTGACCCAGTTCTATTCCAACCTCAAAACATCGCTAAGATGAACCAGCTTATGCCCTGGCTTAAAGGCAGAATCCGCGCTGGAGTGGGCATAACCAAACTTTTTCAAACACCAAGCGATGCCAGCAGCTTAGTGGAGGCAGTAGGCGGTATAATGGCTGAGCATGGTGTAACCAACGAGCCTCTCGGCATGGATGGCTTTACCTCAGAGCTTCTTTTAGCTGAAGCCTTCAAGGGAGCGGGTATAAAGGCTGTCGATGGTAGATATACGATGCTTGAAGCCAGAAAGATAAAGACCAGAGACGAGATTGAGTTGATGAGGATAACTTGTGCCAATACTGAGCCAGTGTTTGCCGCTATTAAGGATGCTATAAGGCCAGGGATAAGAGAGTGTGACCTCGTCGGCATTGGGGTAAAGGTTCTGTATGAGTTAGGTGATGACCACACCGAGGACTTAGTATGTTGTTCCGGTTATAACACCAACCCCTTCGACCTGTCCTTCACAGACAAACCTATAAGGCCAGGTGAGTTGATATATATCGACGTTGATGGCTGTCAATATCAGGGCTATAGGTCATGTTGCTATCGCACCTTTAGCTGTGGAAAGGCTACGGCAGAACAGAAGGAACTCTACGAGGAGTGTCGTGTCATGTTATATAACGGGATGAGTGCTGTCAAAGCAGGGAATACCACCTTAGATGTCGCCGAAAAATGGCCGACTTCCCCCAGCTACTGGGGATATGAGACATGGGACGAAGCTTTGCCATTGGCTATTGCTCATGGTATCGGGCTTTGTCTTCATGAGATTCCGATGTTTAATTATCCAGCAGCCAAGGCAAATCCTGTCAAGCTTGAGGAAAATATGGTTCTAGCCCTAGAGACCTGGACTGGTAAGAAAGGCGGAAAAGACGGTGTCCGCCTTGAGGAGGATGTGGTCGTCACCAAGGATGGCTATGAGCTGCTCACCAAATGGCCAATAGATGAAATAACAGAGTGCTGGCCTTAGTGTGATGTCATCCGCCACCCCGGTGGTGACAGCTCTATGGTAAGGTTAGTAGCCATTGTTGAGGAGGACTAATAATTCGGCTTGCCTGGCTCCATAATGCTGCCACAGCCGCAAAAAGTGAAGCCAAAAATAGACAGGTTAAAAGAACGCCTGGTAACGCTAGGACCATCGTTACTAGCCTTTTCTGGTGGGGTAGATAGCTTATTTTTGCTCAAAATCGCTGAAGAAGTGCTGGGGAAGGGTATACTGGCGGTAACATGGGTTTCGCCTCTATTTCCTTCGTGGGAAAGAGAACAGGTGGAGGCACTGCGAGCTTCGCTGAGAGCAAGACATATTTTTATCTACACCGATAGCCTGGACAAGGAGATTACATTTAACCCCCTGGAAAGGTGCTACCTCTGCAAGCAAAACTTGCTTCTCAGATTGACGGGTATCGCCAAGCAGCACGGCTTGAATGCTATCCTTGACGGCTCAACTGTAGATGATTTGCGCGACTTCCGTCCTGGTAAGAAGGCAGCCCTTGAGTTCGGAGTGGTGAGTCCACTACAGGACGTTGGATATACCAAGAAAGAAGTCAGGCAAGCTCTGAAGTCATTAGGGGTGTCAACATGGAATAAGCCCTCTTCATCCTGCTTGGCTACCAGGATACCATATGGCGAAGAGATTACCTTAGATAGGTTAAAGAGAATTGAAGAGGGCGAGAGATTCCTGAGGGAAATGGGGCTGGAACAGCTACGTTTACGCGACCACGGTAATATCGCCCGAATAGAGATAGACAAGAAGGACGCACACTTGCTCCTGAGTGGGGCACTCCGTAGCAAGGTGACTGAAAAGTTAAAGAGCTTAGGTTATAATTATGTGACCCTAGACCTGGAAGGCTACCGCTCAGGAAGCATGAATCTAGATATGCCATCAGTTAGAACTAAAAGCAGCAAGAGGGCGAAGCATGTCTCTTAGAGAGATTGAAAAACTGCTAGAGAAAGTAAAGGCGGGAGAAATCTCCATTCAAGAAGCGCTAAAAACGCTTAAACTAATGCCGTATCTGGATTTAGGCTTTGCCAAGCTAGACACACACCGCCATATCCGCCGTGGTTTCCCTGAGGCTATCTTTTGCGAGGGGAAGAGCCTGGAGCAGCTTAAAGAGATTGTAAAAGAAATGCAAAAGGTATCCCCTAAATTCCTGGCTCTCCGGGCAAGCAATGAAGTATATGAAGCAATCAAAGAGGTAGCGCCTGACGCTATTTATTACCCCATAGCCCGGCTTGTGCTGATTGATAGGAAAGAAAAAGACAGCCAGTTAGCCGTGAACCGCCTCCCCATCCTGATAATTACCGCCGGTACAGCCGATATCCCGGTAGCCGAGGAAGCGGCAATAACCGCTGAGGCAATGGGGAATCCAGTGGAACGTCTCTATGATGTAGGCGTAGCCGGTGTCCACCGGCTTCTCGACCATCTGCCCAAGCTTATGGAAACGCAGGTCTGCGTTGTGGTGGCTGGTATGGAGGGAGCTTTACCCAGCTTAACAGCAGGTCTGGTGTCATGTCCGGTAATCGCCGTACCGACAAGCGTAGGGTATGGAGCCAGTTTTAAGGGACTGTCGGCTCTTTTGACTATGCTAAACAGTTGCGTCCCTGGCATTGCTGTGGTCAACATTGACAATGGCTTTGGAGCTGGATATCTGGCTAGCATAATCAATGAGCTAGGAATCAAGTAAAAGTCAGCATGAAAAGCATGAAAATTCTATACTTTGACTGTTTCTCCGGCATCAGCGGGGATATGATCCTCGGGGCTCTCGTTGATATAGGACTTGACCCCTCGGAACTTCAGGCAGAACTCGAGAAGCTGAGACTGGACGGCTGGCGTCTGGAGGTAAGCAAGGTTTCAAGGCAAGGGCTAACTGGAACTCAGGTAAAAGTAATCACAGAAGAAGCCCAGGCACCAAGGAAAGTCAGTGAAATCCTTAGCATCGTAGACAACAGCTCTCTTGAGGATGAGGCAAAGAGTAAAAGCAAAGCCATCCTGGAACGAATTGGCGAGGTAGAAAGTAAAGTCCATGGGCAGCCCATGCCAGAGCTTCACCTCCATGAGTTAGGAAGCATAGACACTATAATCGATGTGGTCGGAGCGGTAACCAGCATAATCAGGTTGCAAATCGACAAAGCTTATAGTTCTTTCATTCACGTTGGTAAAGGTTTCGTCAACAGTCATCACGGACCGCTGCCCGTACCAGCCCCCGCCACCATGGAACTACTGACCTCGGCAAAAGCCCCAATTTACGGAAAAGATATCGAGGCAGAACTTGTCACACCTACTGGTGCCGCCATCCTAACTTACCTGGTCGATGGCTTCGGGAGCCTGCCCACAATGCACATAGAGCGCACAGGCTATGGCGCTGGCACAAAGAATCTCCCAACCCCGAACCTGCTCAGGGTGTTCCTTGGGACGCAGATAAGCGACGCCACAGCCAGCGACTACGTAGAGGAAAGCTGCGTAACAATCGAAGCCAACATCGATGATATGAACCCCGAGCTGTATTCCTACGTGATGGACAAGTTATTTCAAATTGGTGCCCTAGACGTCTACATGGTCCCCATTTACATGAAGAAAAACCGCCCGGGTATGCTCCTGGGAGTGCTCGCTCGTGAAGAAACTGCCGAAGCTGTTGTAGATACAGTGCTCACAGAAACAACTACTCTGGGAATCAGGATACATGATACCAGAAGAAAGGTACTGCCCAGGGAAGAAGTTCAAGTAGCGACTAAATATGGCGATGTTAAGGTTAAGGTGGCGAAAGCCGGTGGTAGGATAATAAACGTAAGCCCAGAGTATGAGAGTTGCCGGGTACTAGCTGAAAAACTTGGTATGCCGCTTAAAGAAGTTTATCAAGAAGCTTTGCGTGTTGCCTATAGACAGCAGTTCCAAAGCAAATAAACTTTTACCAAACCAGGGGACTGAGAAGACACAACTATAAGGCAATTTCGAGCGAGTTGACTAACCTAATATATCGTAGAGTTTTCGACCACCGAGAAGATGCATATGAAGATGAGGCACTAGCTGTCCCCCTCCCTCACCACAATTTATCACCAGGCGATACCCACCTTCAGTAATACCTTCCCTTGTTGCCAGTTGATTAGCAACGTTTACCATACGCCCTATGAGAGGTGATTGCACTTCTGATAGGTGGGCAAGGGAAGGGATATGCTCCCTGGGAATAATAACCACATGGGTAGGTGCCTGAGGATTAATGTCACGGAAGGCAATTACTTCTTCATCCCGATAAAGAATCTCGCTAGGTACTTTGCCGGCTACAATTTGGCAGAAAATACACTCCATTTCCCTTCTCTATCCCTCCTTTTGGTATCTGGCTTTGCCCTGCTCAAACAAGTCTTCCCCATAAATATCATTAGCCACAATGGCCGGGAAGTTCTCCACATTAAGTCGCAGGATAGCCTCAACCCCCAAATCCTCATAGGCGATAACCTCTGCCTGCTTGATGGATTTGGCGATAAGGGCACCAGCACCGCCTATAGCAGCAAGATAAACAGCTTTATACTGCTTAATCGCCTCTTTTACTGCTTGTGAGCGGTTACCCTTGCCAATCATAGCCTTAATTCCAGCAGCGATAAGGCGGGGAGTATATATGTCCATACGCTCACTGGTAGTGGGACCGGCTGAACCAATAACCTGCCCCAGCTTGGCTGGTGATGGCCCCATATAGTATAGTGTTTGCCCGTTAAGGTCAAAGGGCAGCCTATCTCCCTTCTCAAGGGCCTGAACGAGCCTGTGGTGAGCAGCATCCCGAGCAGTGTAGATAACCCCGGAAATCAAGACTCTGGTGCCTACGGTCAGCTTCTCTATTATTTCAGCACCAATTGGCGAAGTAATTTCGAGATTGTTTATCTACCTCACCCCCTTAATAAGCGACCTCTATAATATTCTCTCTTTGTGGCGGACACTGTGGCACTGGAGATTGACCGCTACTGGCAGGCTGGTAATATGAGCGGGCATAACCTCGGCATGCACCGCCAGGGCGGTAATTCTACCGCCAAAGCCCAGTGGTCCGATACCCAAAGCATTGATGCGAGCTAGAATCTCTTTCTCAAGCTCAGCAATCTCAGTGTCGGGGTTTAGCCTAGCCACCGGACGTAATAGTGCCTTCTTAGCTAGTAACATTGCCTTTTCTAATGTGCCACCTATGCCTAAGCCAACAGTCAATGGAGGGCAGGGATTACCCCCTGCCTCATCAACAGTCCTCACGACAAAGTTAATGATGCCTTCTCTTCCATCGCCCGGCTTGAGCATAGTCAAGCGACTCATATTCTCAGCGCCACCCCCCTTGGGCATAACAATAATCTTCACCCGGTCACCAGGAACTATTTCAGTATGAATAACCGGAGGGGTATTATCCTCGGTGTTTATTCTGGCTGAGAATGGCTGACTGACTATTGATTTGCGTAGATAGCCCTGGCTGTAACCCTGACGCACTCCTTCTTCTACAACGGTGTATAGGTCACCACCGGTAATGTGGGTTTCTTGCCCGATCTCAAGAAAGACCACCGCTATACCACAATCCTGACAAAGTGGGAGACGCTCCTGTTTGGCAATCCGGGCATTTTCCAGAAGCTGGCTTAAAACTTCCTTTGCCAGTGAGGACTCCTCAGCCTGCTGCGCTTGCTTAAGGGCAGCGACTACATCCTCTCCCAGCTCAAAGTTTGCCTGCTGAAAAAGTTGAGCCACAGCGCGGGTAATAGAACCAGCTTCAATCTCTCTCATTTGTAGTTTATCTACCTCACCCTAAATCTTTCATCCTTCAAAAAAGAAAAACTAAAATATTATGTTAAATGTCGCCAGCCCCATCACCTATGAATCGATCTTTTTCTTAACCTCGGGCATAACCTCCGGGTGGGCAGCTTCTATAAAAACGACAGAGAACTTTGAATTGTACCACGTATTGTAGAAGATACACTCCGTCCCTGTTGTGTCACACCAGTCTTTTCCCCGGCTGCTGTAAAGGGGGCACACATCTTCTTTGGGGCATGTCATTCCAATTTCCTCCTTTTAGTCTAACTTCATAGTATTTACCAGCTCCTGCACTGCCTTGGCTGAGTTAGCCAGAGCTGCCTTCTCCTCGGCGGTTAGCTCTAGCTCTACTATCTGCTCAATACCATTCCTGCCCAGCTTTACCGGGACGCTGATGACGGTGTCCTTAATCCCGTACTCCCCCTCCATGTAAGTAGCGCAGGGTAATATTTGCTTCTTGTCCAAGATTACAGCATCTACCATCTGGGCAACAGCCGCTGATGGAGCGTAAAAGGCGCTGCCGGTTTTAAGTAAGTCTACAATCTCCGCCCCACCCTTCACAGTGCGCTTCACCAGTTTATTAATAGTTTCTGGAGGCATGATTTTGGTTACTGGTGTGCCATTGACAGTAGATAGTCTGGGAATAACAACCATGTTTTTGCCATGTTGCCCCAGAATACAGGCAGATACATCGGCTACCGATACATTGAGTTCAGCAGCAATGAAAGTTCTAAATCGGGCGCTATCCAGAACGCCAGATAAGCCAAATACTCTATTTCGCGAAAATTGAGTGGCGCGAAGGGCTAAATAGGTCATAGCATCTACCGGATTGGTAACCATAATGATAATGCAGTCAGGCGAGTAGCTCGCTACACTATGAGTAACTTCGGTAATAATCTTCGTATTAATTAGCAGCAGCTCATCACGGGTCATACCCGGCTTTCTACCAATGCCAGAGGTAATGATTACCACATCTGAGTTAGCTGTTTCCTGGTAGCTATTGGTCCCTATAAGGCGAGAATTAAAGTTGAGGACAGGCGCTGACTCCAGAATATCTAATGCTTTACCCTGAGTCAGACCCTCAATAATATCCACCAAGACTATATCGGCATAGCCTCGTTCAGCCAGACGTTGAGCACAGGTGGCACCGACATTTCCAGCTCCGATGATACTAATTTTATTGGGATTGCTTATCAATCTCGCCTCCTCTAAACTACCCTTGATAAATGACCCGGCTATTTCCCTCGTTAACAGCCTCAGGCTAGGAACAGGATACGCCCACAGCTACTACATTGCACCAGGCTACCACTTCTTACCCGCTGCAAATCAGTGGTGGGTAGTGATATTCGACAGCCCCTACATATTCCCTGCTCCACCTTAGCCACGGCTGTCCCCTTTTGCTTTCTGAGTTCATGATAGAGCTCGATTACCTGGGAATCAATCTCGGCTGACAGCAGCTGCCGCTCTTGCTCAAGATTGGATAATGTGGTTTTGAGCTGCTCTATTTCAGTAGATAGTTGCTGTTGCTGGCTATGCCACTCAGCCTCCAATCTCTTAAGCTCATCACTTATGGTAGCTATGTTCGCCGTAGCCAGCTCAAACTGGTCCATTATCTCCAGCACTTTGTCTTCTAATTGGCTACGCCTAGCTTTCAGTCCATCAACCTCATGCTGAAGGCTGGTCAACTCTTTTGGATTTTTTACGCTGCCGCCATAAAGCTGCTCTTCAGCCGCGGTGAGCTTATTCACAAGGTCATCCATCTCCCACTCCGCAGATTGCTGCTGCCGTCCCAACTCCTCCAAGTGTTGTTGCTCTGAGGCAAGTTTAGCCTGAGCCCTAACCACCGCCTGGTTTTCCCCCAATTGGCTGAGCAGTTGCCTCAGAGCCTGCTCATTGGACTCAAGCTCCAGGTCAACCTTCTGTAACTGGTAAAGCTGCTTGGCAACACCCATTTTTAAGTCGTCTTATTTTATAACGACTATGCCCTTAATATCAATTCAGCCGAGCTAAAAGGCGACAAAACATTATAGCCAGAATAGAACATGTGTGCTATTATAATGGTATTATAAAAAAGGAAAAGGCAATGAGGCTATTAAGATTAGCCATAGAGAAACAGAGATGGGACCTGGCAGCCCATAGTCTCGTCCTTGCCACCGCCAGGATTCTGAATAACGGAGATAAACCACGTGCCAGCAGAAGCAAAGAGAAGAAGAGGCGCGCCAAAGGGCAATCAAAACGCTAGGAAACACGGCTTCTATTCTAAGGTTCTTGATGAGGCAGAGCGACTTGATTTTGAGTTAGCTACTGGCGTAAAGGGCATTGATGATGAGATTGCCCTACTCAGGGTCAAGATAAAATCTATCCTGGAGCATGACCCGGAGAATATTAAGCTTATTATGGAGGCAACTAATGCTCTGGCTAGACTAATTAAAACCAAGTATAACATCAGCAAGGAGGACAAGAAGGGACTGAAGGAGGCAATAGGTAATGTCCTCAAAGATATTGCCCTCCCCCTCGGAATTGGCATCGGCGAAGCCATCATCAAGTAGGTCTGTCAAAAGTGGACTTACCCTGCACCAGTTACGCCCTTACCAGCGGGAAGTGGCACTAGCTATACTCAGCAGCGTTTTCGGCAGGAAAGGGCTTACCTTCTCCGTTGAAATGGCGCGGCAGGGAGGTAAGAATGAGCTGTCAGCCCAGCTTGAGCTGCTACTTTTAACCCTCTACATGGCAGAACCGCAGAATCTGGTGAAGTGCTCACCTACCTTCAAGCCACAGACGGTCATCTCTATGATGCGGTTGAAGGATAGACTAAATGATGCCGGCTTTAGTGACATCTGGGCAGCTGAGCTGGGCTATATCATAAGGCTGGGAAACGCTAGGGCTATATTCCTGTCTGCCGATGAGTCGGCTAATGTGGTAGGCAATACCGCTCATATATTGCTGGAAATAGACGAGTCCCAGGACGTCAGCAAGGAGAAATACACGAAGGAGTTTTGTTAAGCCTACGAGGTGTCACTTTCAACTGAAACCGTAACTTCAGGCGGCCCCGGTCTAGAAAGGCTTCTGCTCGGAGGTCTCTTAAGAGATCCCAAACCGCGGCCTCTAGGCTGGGCGGGACAACACGCCGAAACTCCTCTGGGGGGTCCCAGCCATGGCTGCCCCAGCCACTGCTGGGGATGTCGGCACCTTGCACGCAGAGTGGCTCTGGGATTTCCATGCCATCCCTTGGGGGCGGCCCACCTGGATTCGGATAGGAAGGGCGGAGATTGTTGATTTGATAGAACGATGGGACGGTTTGGAGCAGGAGTCTAAGGGCAAGCCCATCCGGGCTTTGCTCATCAAATGTAGGAGGGTCATGGTTAAGTGCCGGGGAAAAGTGCACCTCATAAGGCTTCATGATCTCGTCCCAAGCCATTTGAACATCCACTACCTCTATTTCTGGCAATTCCCGCAACTGGTCGAGAAGCTGAACCTGCTTATCTTCGAGCGTCTCTTGCTGGGATATTAAGCTTTCCTCTTTCTTTTCCAAGATTTCCTTTGGCCCACGCCACTCCCCCATTTTCTGCTCAAGCTTCAGGTCAACGAGAGCACCCCACTTGGCCTTCAATCCATTTAAGGCTTTTGTTACCTCGTCCAAGTCGGCAATCACCCTCTGCCTAATTTCCGCTTTCACTTGCACATCCCCAAATAGATGGCGCTTCTCCTGAACATAGACTATGGTTGCCAAGCTCAGCATAGATTTGAAGCGATCCAGCCGCAGATAACGCTGCCCGGAGCAACTCCGGCTCCTGCAGCGGATATAAACTCTGGTATCATGACGCTCCGCCCTCATTCTCGCGCCACAACTACAAAAGAACGGGATAGGAAGATACCCCTTCCGTGGCGCCCGACACCCTCGATTGTGTTCCAGAACTGCCTGGATCTCCTCCCATACCTCAGGGCTGACTAGAGCCTGATGTTGGATTACTTTACCACAGGTATGGGTCTCGCCTTTTAATCCGGGATTTTGGAGCCACCTTCTCAAGGCACTAGGTGAGTTCAGGGCAGCTATGCGATGATCATTTTGCAGCCACCTAACCACGGGTGATAGCGCTCTCCCCCTCAAGAACATCTGGACAGCCTGCCGAGCAATAGGGACAACAGCTTCGTCGAGAACACGTTTCTCATTCTCATCGTAGCAGAAGCCAAATAACCGCTGATTTGTTGGATGTAGATCTTTTCCGGCGCGACGGTGATGGACTCGCTTCCAGTTGTCGGAAATAGTCTCCCTGTATCCGATTGCACGTACAGCTCCCTTAAGATACTTGTTTTGTGCCTCAGGGTCTCGAGGATCCAACTCGAAACTCTCCGCGGCGAAGTACACCTTGATACCCGCTCGCAGAACCCTATCTAGGATAGGCATAGAGGCAAACAGATTCCTGGTCTCCCTGTCTACCCTATCGAAGATAATGGCGTCCACTTCCCCACGGCGATGGCGGTCAACCACATCGTCAATTACTGACTCCCAGATGGGCCTGTCCCAGTGCGTTGCGCTTTCGACCACCGTTTCCCAATTCACAATCTCCATCCCCGATTCAGTCGCGAAGTCAGTGATTTCGCTCCGCTGATCCTCGAGCCCTTGTCTGTCGTCCTGTACCTGCTTTTCGGAGCTTTCCCTTAAGATGGCCTCAGCTTTCATATTATCCTCCTAGTCGTTCAATAAATGAAAGGACCGCGCTTCAACCACCGACCTAGGTTGTCCCGCTTTTCCATTGACCTTTACCTTTACTCCTTGCCTGAGCCACTTTCACCCACCTTTTGGTCTCTCTTAATCTTCTCCAGGATCGCGTCTTCCAGCCATCGGCCCAGTGTCTTCTTCTGAATGACGGCGGCAACACGACCCTGGTGGAGAATGTCAGGCCAAACTCTGATGGTGGTATTTGGTCTTATTCCTGTCCGTGGAGGAGCCGGTTTTATCGGCTCCAACGGTCTACCGATATGTTTTGCCATATGTCTATTGTAATGGCTGTAATGCTAGAAAGTCAAGAGCCTGCTTCAAGAGTAGTGCGATGCCTACACCGAGTAATGCCAAACTTACGGCCTAGCAACTTCATTTTCATTATCTAAAAATCTCCCAGATGTAATGTATCAGCTAATGAATGAACCCGCATTGTCAACGGCTCACCACCCTGTCCCTTCTGCTATTAGATGCGTAGACTGGTTCCACTCTAGCCTCAAAGAGGGGGGGCTCTCATGTCTGTATCCGAGTCGGAGACAGACAAATCCCTCGCCTTGCTGGTATCCGAAGCCGGCGTTGTCCACAATACACTGGTGTTAGCATCCAAAGTGTACTCAATAACCCTCCTCTGCCCAGTTTATGGAGTGGATGTGTTGAAGCTGACGGTTGGGATTATCCACAGATGGTTCGGGGACTGCCAGGGCTCGCCTTTCGTTTGGCGGGAGAGGCAAGGTTGACCTACGAAAGGGGGATTGACCTTTTGCAGAACAATCACCTTGTCCTCTCCCATGTTAAAGTTACCACTCCTTGATGAGGAGTCCCTTATCTGAGAGCCTGGGTGCGGTCATCATCCCGTCCCCAGCCAAAGGAGTTACTCTCATAGCTGCCGCTTCTGTCCCTTATCATCGTGCCCCTCCTCGGCAACAGACCAGTTCAGAATAGTCTCGAGCTTGGCCATCGTATCCTCACCAGCTTATCCACATCTTCACTGGTCTTGCAAAGACGGCCTAGATGTACTGCCTCTCGAACATCCCGGGTATGACTAGCTATAGATTTCACAATGTAATTGGCCAGTTTGGAGTCTACACCCTCCCTGCCTGCCAAGACACCACGGCAGACCTAGATGAAGTCAGCCTCGCTGTACTCGGGAAGGTGAACAATGAAGAAGCGACTCTTGAGTTCCGGCCAGATATGGTCATCCCTATTCGCGCCTCCAAAGATCCAGGTGGTCATCCGTTCTATCTCCCTCATGCGCTTCTTTAACCTAGCTACGATACCGCTCTCCATAAGGGAGAGCAGCACGCTCATATCACGCATATCCATTTTGTCAAGTTCATCCAAAATGACATACTTGGGACGAAACTCAAGCAGATAGTCCTCGAAGCCGCCCTTACGGGTGCTGCCACCCAGGGCAAAGCGTGAAAAGGGCAACCGTCCGAGCTCCCCCAGGAACATACTCTTTGCTGTCGCTGGGGCCCCCACAAGTAAGATATGGACAGGCCGCTCTGAATTGATCGACCTCAAGAGTAGCTCTTTGACATCTTCATGGCCGATGATGAAGTCGAAGAGGTCGTTGGGTATCTCACTCTCCTCCACACCCTCATTAATCTCAGCCAGACTTTCCAGGCATTCCCTTATGAGCTCAGGATCCTTCAGCTTGTAGGCAGTAGAGGAGCGGCTCTTATAGGTGCCTCTCGGACCACCCGTTACGAGGATTTCGCCGATGACAAGCTGGGTGAGGGTTGCTTGGGGGGCCGGTATCTGATACCACTCAAACCCACTCCATGGATAGAGGCTCGGGTCTTTGGCCCGCTTCTCCTCCTCTTCGTCTTCAATCTCCAGGGCTCGCTCGGCAATGCGCCGGGCAGTCGGGTTGCCGGCTAGAGTCCTGAACATTATTCCCCGCTCAATTACGTCAACCATCAGTTCACCTCCTTACTTAGTTCACCATCAAATTCACTGACCTCGGTTTCCAGTCTCACCTCGCCTTCTCGGCAGCTGGTGAACTCTACCTTCATTCCTAACCCTTTACCATTTTGACCAGGCTAATAGTTTGAGCCTCCTGAAGCTCTCGTATTTCCTCATCACTCGCCTCGCCTATGCTCAGGGTCAGTTCGTCACAGGTACCCACCAGCTTGCCACCGACAGCTATGCCCCGGGTACCGAGGCGCAGCAGTTGGGCTTTAGAAGCTGGAATCTCCACCAGATGCTTAAACTCAGGGAAAATATCCTCAAATATCTCCTTGGCCTCGGTGCCGGTAATCTGTGGGTTGGTATCGAACAACACCCCGGCAATCTCGGCCCTGGGAGTCCGCAGCTCCCATTCTCTAATCATCTGGACAAAGGCACGTATGTCCTCTTTATTCATGTTCGTGATATTGAGCACAATCTTAACTTTCATTGAGCAGCTCCTCAATTTTCTCGATTACCCTCTGCACCACCCCGCTACCATATTACCATTCCTTGATGGCGGTTTTACATCCACCCCATTTTTCGTCCACAACAGCTACAACAACCTCTCCGCCACCCGCCCCTTCGGTAAAACTACGCTCATGCTGGGGTCTAGGTTGGGTCGTGCTTCACAACTTCCTAGCAATTTCCGTGATTAGCAGACAAGGATTGACCTGAATCGTAATCTCCGAGAGGAGTCGCCGCTTCCATAGAGAGTCTCACCTCCTTGGAAAGCATACAGCCTTAACATCGTTTCTACTTTCATCACTTACCTCCCGTTTCGCTATTTATTTCTGTCCTCCATCTCTCCAGTCCTCCTGGTCTCTGGTTGGTCTACAGCCGCTACTGCGTCGGCTAGCTTCGGCTCTTCAGCTCGAATCTCAGTCTGGGTCAACTCGGAGCTCAGCTCAAGGTAGAATTTCCCACCACCAATGAGGACAAGTCCTGGGACTTCTCCTTTGCGAATGGCATCAAGGGCCTCCTGAGCCCATTTGATAGCCTCTCGCTCGGCATTTGATAGGCTAACCTCTCTAGGAAAGCCCTCTCGGGGCATCAGGAGATGCCAGTAATCCTCGGCTTCAAAGAGAGTAGCCTTCACTGTATCTCCCACCTGAATAGTGGCGCTGGGACCGCAGCCGGTCAGGGCTCTCCTGAAGTACTCGGCATGGTAGGCCACCTTCTTATCCGGTCCAGAAATCATCTGCACCGGCAGGGACTCGCAGGCCACCGTTTCCCCCTCAGCACTCTGAAGGAACATCCGGCAGCCAGCCGAACTGTAGATGACCCCGACAATCCAAGGCTTGTGCTGGCGAATGGGTTTTATCCAAGCCTTTGTGTCAATGATGGCCTCCAGGTCAAAGTCCTCCGGGACGACGTCTGGATAGTTGACATAGGGGCTGGTCTCGAGCTCAACGGTGACCTCGCCCAGCTTGATGAGACCCAGCTCATCGCCCTCACCGACCTTGACCTCCACCTCTTGTCCATTATAGTGGCGTGTTGAGAAGTCCTTGCAGCCTGCCCCTGTCATAAGATAGTTACCCTCGGGGAAGGGCAGAGGCACACTTAGATGAGCCATCCGGTACCCGTCCGTAGCTGTGAGCTGGAGAACCCCACCCTGAGACTCGGCGTAAACGCACGCCAGGTTGGGTGGGCTTCCATCTCCCATGAAGGGAGTTACCCTTCTGAGCGCCTCGGCCAGTTTGTCGCCATCGACCTTGACGCTGGCCATAGTTGTCTGTCCTGTCATGACAGCACCTCCTTATGTGTATTTGGGCAACTTGCCCACGGAGAACCACGAACAACCGCTGTTTTCTAACGGGTAAACCGTTGAATACCGACGATAATTCGTGGGTCCGGCGTCAGAAAGTTACTTATCCTGTGAAGGCTTCCACCCTGGCTTCCGATAGACGGTGACGATGAGTGGAGTTTCTCCCGGTCCCGCACTGGCGTATGGCTCAGGCTCCTTGTACTTCTCGTATGTCCCATTTCTCGACTTACCATTCTTGTCCAGAACGACCTCCTCACCGTCGATTACAACTTTAACCTCGGACATCGTCATGACCTCCTTTCCCTATTAGCAATCACGTCATCTATGGCGGACTCCACTATGTCCCACCAGCAGTTCCCCAGCCCGGACTCAATGCCCTTCTTCACCTGGGGCATCTCTTCTTCGGTCAGCTCTACGCCTTCCGCTGCGGCTACTTCCAGAATATCCGCCTTACAAAGCGAATAGAATATCTCTTCCTTGGGGAAGACATGCGTAACCGTCCAGTTATCGTTGCCAGCATCAACCGCCACGACGACCATATCCTTATTCTCTACCACAATATGCTCTCTCTCCTCTCGGAAAGAGTCTTCATCAACACCGACGAGCTTTAGCAGTTCGTCCCCACTGTAGGTTTTTCCGACAGCTATTTCCCCCATTAGCTTACCTCCTCTCCAGGCATGACACCAGCCTCAAGGTATTCCTGATAATGGTCAACTTGGAGCGGTGCCAGCCTGTTATTCCATGTCCAGCGGTCTACGTTCAGAAAGTTAGGGATGTTGAGCTTATGCCCCACCGGATAGCCGTCTATGGCCTTGGTTATCCTGACCCGGAAGCTCTTGGCATTGATAGCCTCTATCTCCGCCTGGGTCTCGTAGTAGTAGCCACAGTTGGTCCAGTGAGCCCTGCACTTATCCCCTACCTTGACATCTCGCTCGAACTCCAGTTGTTCTTTCACTTCGTCCGCG
>Ga0315543_1003092_pt1 | contig 15283 bp, 8 predicted proteins | sample SalMarSW160210MG_2_FD_203098 | JGI IMG/M metagenome (GOLD analysis project Ga0315543, IMG submission 203098) | Salt marsh sediment microbial communities from the Plum Island Ecosystem LTER, Massachusetts, United States - Salt Marsh Sediment SW1601-210 ...
CAGGTAAGGCTGAAGACGAGCCTGCCTTTTTGCATATAGATTGCCCCAATCTCAAACAGATCGGTCAGGAGAGCAGAAATGGTGGCAGTTTTCTTGTCAAAGTCGTGAGTGTTCATGTGACTCTATTATAACACCACTCAACGACAACGAATACAAAAAAAGAAGCGAGGAGAAAAGCTCCTCGCTTCTTATCTATACGTAACCGGTCTTCTAACCGATTAGAAGATCCAAGCGCCCAGTGGGCAATCGCCGCACCCGAAGTAATAGGTAATGAGATAGTTCACATCAGCTATATCGATGTAACCATCGGCATTAACGTCACTCAGGTGTTTGAACGGCACGGCACCAGGGGTACCGTTGTTCACGGTAGCAGCAAGATAAATAATGTCGGCAAGTGTAATAGCGCCGTCATTATCCACATCACCGCGACCGAATCCAGCCCACTTGTTGACCAGTTTGGCCAACGAGGCGTATTCGCCCGGATCTGCAGCATCAGTCAGACCGTGCAGGCCGAAGTGAGCGATACCAATAGTCAGGGTATCATTCGGTCCGAAGTCATTGGAGGCAAGCGTCACCAATGCTTCCTCATCACCGGCGTGGATGTCACCGTCGCTGAAGGCACCGGGACCACGAGTCATGAAGTTGTAGCAGGAATCCCACCAGATTCCCCAACCCCAGAAGCCGTGACCGGGATCTCCGGAGATACCGGACTCACCCCAGGTGTTGATCAGCGGTTCATAGCCACAACCGAACGGGACTTTGATCTGGCCCCAGGCCTGGGTAGCAGCGGCGTCGTAAGACCACGCTGTCGAGATACTGCGATCGATGGCAACTTCGTCGCCACCATTGTCACAATCGTAGTACTCGCCCAGGTACCAGTTCTTGACCGAGTCAACACCGTTCCGCTCGACGAACTCAAGGATTTCGAGTGTCACGTTGGCCAGCTCTGGCATATCGCAGATGCCGACAACACGACCTTTGACATAGATACCCATGGTGGAGTCGTTGTCGAACGGAGCGCCAAAGTTCGCCCAATCCCATCCGCCTCCGAGGTCGAAGTTCTGGACGGAATCGAGGAAACTCTTGCAGACCATATCACCGGTGAGGGTGGTATAGGAAGTACCAGTAGGGGAATACTCACCCAGCGAGACGCCGACATTAAGATACGGCTTGCAATCGTCATCGCACCAGTTCGGATCCGGCTGCAACGAGACATAGGCGTCCGTTTCGCCGCCGCCAGAGGTCCAATCCTGCGTGTGCGTAGCAATACGGTACGTACTGACCGCATACACATAGGAGCCCTGATAGTAAGACGCGCCGTCGCCGTCAATCAGGAAAGCGTTGTAGCCAGCAGGGCCGTCGCCCCAGTCACCGGTACCCAAACGGCCGGTGTTGGTTACCAACTGCTCGTTGGCGCAACTCGCTCCGAAGGTCAGGGTCGTGGTGTCGATTAAGCAGCCGCCGACAAGCGTCACCCGAATCTCTACATCCATAGTGGTGTCATTGAGGAAGAAATCAGGATCATCAGTACCGAGCAAGACGTAGAAGACTTGCGGCCCACGGCTGATAGCCGTCTGAATGATATCCAGCGCGAGGTCGGCAGTATCACCCGCCGCAATAACCGATCCGGCCTGTGGGAAGTCCACGGCGTTCAGGAACGGCGGGAAACCTGCGGCGGCGCGGTTGATGCTCTCCTTGTTGAGAGCCTTCTCCCGGGCCGTCAGGATGTTGTCCTCGTCAAGTGTCTTCTCGTTCACACGCAGATACTTGGACAAGAATGCATCCTGCGCCAGCTTGTCGGCTATCTTCGCGGCCCGATCCATGAAGGTCGGGTCAGTCGTAGTGGCCGAAGCAAAGTCAGGGATGCCCTGGCCGGAAGGAATCTCGTCGACCGCCACGCTCTCGAAGAGCAGGTCGGTACAGCCGGTGTTGACGAACACGTCGTAAATGGTGTCCTTCAAGCTCGCGGCAGTCCCGAACACAACCGCCTTGGTCGGGTTATAGGTCTGAATCTCCAGTCGCGGCCGGTCAACCTGCTTGGTCATGTCAACCAGGTCGCCCCAGTAGGAACCGAACGTAACGTGAATAGCGCCGGTCTCATCAGGACCCATAGCGCCGCCAACGCCCATGTTCCACGGGTAACCATAGCTATGCTCCAAGCGACGTCGGTAGACCTCTTCGAAGGTTATGGAGTTAACACAACTGAGGTAGCCGTCTTCGTTGAAGGCATAGATCAGGTCATCGGGGTAATCGCCATCTTCCGGTTCGCAGGTGAGGATGCCGTCAGCGTAGTAACGGCCGCCACTGGCGCTTGAGAAGGTGGCAACGATATTGCCGTTGAGCCTGGCCACCTTGTACATGTTGCCACCCGCCGGTGGGCTGGCCCACTTTGTCAGGGTAGGCATGTACACGTGATTGACATCAACAATCGGAGCCTGGTAGTAAGCCCGGTTGGCGAGTACCGCCGACTGGACCGCACCAGTGGTAGCGTTGATGCAATAGAACAGACCATCGGTCGGGTGGTCGGCGTCGGCTCGCGAGTTGGCAAACAGCATGCCTTTATCGTATGATACGCCGGCCGTGAAGCCCTCGTCGCCAAAGTAGCCGTTGGCATGAGTCCAGACGTACTGGCCCTGGAGCTCGCCGCCAGGTGCCGTGGACAACCGCCAATTTTCGACACCGGTGGCAGCATCTAGCGAGTAGACGTCGCCTTCCACACCGACACCATAAGTAGCAAAGTAGAGGTTCGTGCCGTCAGTCGCTCCGGAAACATACGTACTCAAAGTGAGAGGCACCGGGTAGCCGGGCAACAACGTGCCGGTGGCGGCATTAGCGCCAACAACATAACCGTCATCCGTTCCCCAGTAGAGATTAACTTGACTAGCGACCTCCAACAGGATGGGACGGGCCCAACGGGTCAAGCCATACACCTCAGTGGGATATGTGTTAATATCACGGCTCCAGACCGGAGCGCCGTTGCTGAAGTTATAGGCCTCGATGGACTGCGAAGTTCCACCGGACACGAACAGCAGGGTATCGGTCCCCACTTTGCCGACCGTCGGTGTGCTACGGATGTTGCCCCAGAACGGTGGTGAGGGGAAGGGATTAGTCAAGGTGTAGACTTGGGCGCCGGTTGCCAGATCGAACACTATATAATGATCGATGAAGGAACAGACGACCTTGTCATAGGCGATGATCGGGCCGACAAAGGACATGCCGACCGCGTCTTCATAGCCCCAGTTTAAGGTCATATCGCACCAGGCATCGCCGACGCCGTTATTGGAAGCGCCGGTACGGGCCATGTCATGCTGATATGTAGCCCAGTCTTCGCCCGACGGGATACAGGAACGCCCGCTAAACGGGATGCAGCACTGGTAGACATCGACCACACCGGCTATGTCTTGCGGCGCGCCGGTCCAGTAAGGCCACAACAGTTCCCAGTAACCACTCCAGTTCTCAGCCAGGCCGTCATTCAAGCCACTGCCACCGTCATCGGACAAGGTGCGGATACCATCGGTCGAGTCGGTACCGAACGATTCAACAGCAACCCAGTAGTCACCTGCCGCGGTGATATTCATAGGTTCGAAATCAACGGTAGTCGGGGCCGGGAAGTAGGCATAAGGAATCGAGGTTCCAGGCCCAATCAAAATCGAGCCCCGCTCAACGCCGGGCAAGCCGCTGACGTCGGTGTATACCGATACCTTGGATTGCGTGGTGTAAGCGGTTGGGGTACCATTGTCATACAGATACCAGGAGACTTCGTGGATACGGCATTCTTCGCCTATTGTTGTGAACTTCTGAGCGTGACCAATGTCGCCCCAGGCGTCGGGTAAACGCCAGAAACTGGTCACCCCGGTGTAATGCCAGTACCAGGCGCAGTCGTAGTACTGGTCCTTGCACATGTAGGCTTTGAACAGTAAGTCCACGTCGATGCCATACAGGTCGAGCACAGTCCACCAAGCGCCACTATAGAAGCAGGTGGAACGCCCGTTAGGGGTGGTTTCATCGTCAGACAAGCAGGATTCATACTCAGTGCCCGGTACGCCGTTGGAGGAGAAGCCGATGTGGAAGTCGTTGTAGAACACGAGGTTCAAGGCTGAGAAATCGAAAGGCGTAAAGTCCGGGTAAGCTGTATACTCGCCGGGACCCAGTCCTACCCGAGCGATTTCGGTACCAGGGAATATGGCGGAGGTATCACTATCATACACGATCATAAACACCGAGTCATTACCGAATGAGCCGTCGCCCGGATCGTAAATAGCAACATCCACTGCTTTGAGGGTCTCCGGTCCTGCTACGCTAAAGCGTTGAACAAAAGGATCTATACCGTAGTCAGGATGGGGAGCCTGCCAGTAGTAGGCTGTGCCCTGGTAGTAAGACAGATAATAGCAATCGGAATAAGGTTGTTCTGAGCAACAGCGCTCGCTCAAGATAAAGAACGAGACATCAAGTCCCCAGTCGTTCAACATCGTCCCCCACAGGCCACCCCAGTACTCGCTCGCTCGCTCCTCACCGGCATATAGGCCATCGGCCGCGTCGGAGAGAAGCGAAAGGGTGTCATCTGGCGAATCCTGCAGTGTCGTCCAGCCGTAATGGTACTCATCTCCGTCGGAGAAAACCCATTCAGCGGCTGAAGAGACTGAGAAGTCAGCAGTCAGCCAGAAGACATTGCCTTGGGCGGTCCACTCTGCCTGAATGGTAGCCCACGGAATGTCAACCGAGTCGAGTACGTTGCCCGGGAATCCGAAGTTGTCATCCTCCCAGAGGTAGGCGCGAAAACTCGGATCGCCGGTTATACCGTGATTACCACTGACGAAAGTGCCGCCATACATTAAGTAGTGGGCTACTTTCAGCGTGCAATCATAGTTGGTTACCGAGGTGAATCGCATATTAAACAGGTCATCACCGTAGGCATCCGGGATCGGCCAACCAATGGCAGGCGAGCCACTGGTGTAATCCTCGACATCGCAGAAGTAGGACTGTGGCGTGGATGGTAGAGTCAAACCTGGGGGCAATTCTTTCAGAGCTGATTCTGGTTTCTTAAAGGTGGGCTGCTGTGGCCTGGCATCAAGGGCTGCATTGAACAGTGGAGCATCCGGGTTAATCTTGATGATAGGGTTCAACTCACCTTTAGTTGCGTCTGAAAGTGCTGTACCGTTAAGAGCCAAAAGTAGACTCACAACGAATACTGCGATTAACAGTCTTTTCAACATTTAATTCCTCCTTAAAATAAGGAATGTGTACAGGTTCGTTTCCCAAAGTCGGCAAATCGCCGGACTAACCTTATTATCGGCAGTCATAAGGCGTTTTAACCATTTCCCACAAAAATGTCTAGGGAAAAGTGGGATATTTACCTTGGTCAACAGAACCATTTAATTCCTATCTTTGGAGTTGGAGTTAGAATAACTCCAGTTGCGTTAAAAATTCTGCACTTCTTTACTCTTATTTTCAGCTTATTGTCTATTTCTTGTTACCTCCAAAATAGCCAACAACATTACTGTCAGCAGGTTAGGGTTACGAGTACTAATGTGATCCAGTAATGGAAGGTAAGAAAACCGGAAGTATAATGCGTTATATGAGTATAGCTAAGACTCTCTCGTAAAAGATATAAGAACTCAGCTAGCTTGATCAGGACTCACCACTTACCTCGTAGTTCATCCCTAACATTATACAACTTTTGTAGAGGTACTTAGCTGTCACCTTGCAAATCACTCGGTGGCTCTCAGATTCGCAGGCAACTGAACACACGCTCTAAACTAAAGGTAACTTTTTTCTCAGTATTGTCAAGGGGGAAATACGATATTTTTTCAGATTTTTTTTGTTTTTAATGTTTTATAAAGTTGTCTAAAAAATTATAAATTAGGATTGCGGCAGTCGACTCGAGGTTGTCCCCAAAGTCGGTTTTCTAAGGTTTTATATATATGCCAAGAGTGGTCGCGATGGAGCTTACGATGAAATCCGTCATTCCTGCGCAGGCAGGAATCCAGAGTAAGTAACTATAAGTCCGCAAACGCATTACGTATGGTGAGATGGAAATATCAAAAAAGATGGATTCCCGTTTTCACGGGAATGACAACCTCCCTTTTTCTTCTTCTGGTGCTTTTAGAGCAGTTCCGCTCTGCTTGTAGATACCTTCCCCATCCAAGTGTGCTTCGTATAGAGTGTCAGAGTCCTCAGGCAAAGTCGTCTGACAGCTCCAGGTAACAATCGTTTGCCTTTTGAGACGGTCTCCCTTAAGGCCAGAGCCTTTTTCTCCGGTTTAACGGCAACTGATTTGGTATTATTTTCCTTAGGTCAGTTTATCACATATTTTCGAAAGCTTTCTTCCGCTGGTAAGGAATAGCTTGACAGGTAAGCGGAAAGGTAGATTTCTTTGTGTAGGAAAGCATGCGCTTAGTTTCAATAAATGTAAAGAATTTCAGGGTCCTCAAAAGACTCAGCCTTTCCTTTCCGGACGCTGTTATCGGCGTTATCGGTCCTAACGGAGCAGGGAAGTCGTCGCTGGTGGAGGCGATTGCCTGGGCGCTGTATGGAAATCAGGCAGCCCGGTCAGGAAAAGCAGAAATCAAATCCATTTTGGCCGGTCGCTATGACGATTGTGAAGTTAGTTTACGGTTTACCATAAACGAAGAAAAGTACCACGTTATCAGGCGTTTAGTGGGCAATTCGGAGCGGCCGGAGGTGGAGCTGTACCGAGGAGAGGCTTCGGAGTCGGTAGGGGTGAATGAGACAAAACGGTATGTAGGAGAGCTGCTCGGTCTGGATTGGAAAGGATTTCTCACTTCCTTCTTAGCTCGCCAGCAGGAACTGAACGCTCTGTCCGATTTGCAGCCCTCGAAGCGGCGGGATCACCTGGCCGGCATGCTGGGTATTGAAAGGCTGGATAGAGCGATACAAAAAGTCAAAGAAGACAGCCGGGCCAACCAACGCCAGGTCGGTTTCCTTGAAAGACAGCTCGTTGAGACAGAGCAGATTGAGTTGCGGATAAAGGAACTAATCGAGCGGATTTCCCAATTGTCCCAGCAGGCTAACAGGCTGGCCACTGCCCGGAAGACAGCGGAAACTGCTTTTAACGAAGTCCAGGCGAAGTTTCTGAAAGTACAGCAGGCTAAGTCGGATTGGCTGCAGTTTCAAGCGAGACTGGAAGCGGAAGAAAAAACAAAGGCTAATCTAAGCCAGCAATTACAGGGCTTTAAGCAAGAAGCTTCAAAACTGGCTGACTATCAACAGGAGCTGGCTCAACTGGAGAACAAGCTGGCTGATCTAACCAGTCTCAAGCAGCGGTTAGAAGTGATGAAACAGGCCAAAGGCCGGTTGGAGATGCGCTCAGAGCTGGCCAAACAGATGACTGAACTCAGCAATGAGAAAAGGCAAATTGATGAGTGTCTTGTCGCCGATGAAAAGCTCCTGACTGAGTACAGCCGGCAGTTAGGTAAGATTCCAGAGAATATCCGCGATCTTTTGCTTGATAATCAACGGCGCTTGGAGCAGGCGCGCAATGAATATAGTCGTTTGAGCTCCGAGAAAAGGTCGATGAAGCGGGATATTGATAAGCTGAGAAAGCAGATGGCTGATATTGCTCAACTTGGGCCTGACTCGGTCTGCGACCGATGCCTACGCCCGCTCGGCAATGACCTCCCTGAGATAAAAGCCCATTTAAGCAATGAACTCTCTCAACTCGATGCCCAAGTCCAAGAACTGAATAGTCGGCTTCGGGTCAAAGAGGAAGAGGGGACAAAGCTCAAAGCATCGGCCCAGGAGTTAGAAAAGAAAGTAAATGCCCGCTATGAACTGTCGATTAAGAACAAGGCCTGCCTCAATGAGCAAAAATCTCACATGGAGAGAAAAGAGAGCCTATTGAGTAAGCTGACCAGAGCTTCTCAACAGCATGACCAGCTTAAGCAGATAGAATTTGACGAGGCCCAGTTTTCAGCTATGGCGAGCAAGGTAGCGCAGCTTGAGCATGACCAATCCCGCTTCGACCAGCTCAAGGGGAGTTTATCCCGCTTGCCTGCCGTCAGCCAGGCTATTGAAGAATACACCGGCAAGGTGGCTGCCACAAATAAGGAGGTAACTCGGCTTGAGTCGGAGCTGGAGCGACTGGCTTACAGTGAGAAAGAGTTTGAGGAAGTCAAGAAGTCATTTGAGGAGGCACAGGGACAGTTTGAAACCGCCAAGAATGAGTATTTAGCTGCTTCTAAGGAAGTCGAACTTAACCAGAAGGAGCTGGAAGGGAAACAAGAACAGATGAAACGGTTCCAGCAGACGGCGCAGGAACTGGATGATTGCCGCACGAACCAGTACTATGGTGAGAAGCTGGCCAATCTTTTTGCTCAATTTCGCACCCATCTAATTGCCGGAATACGGCCTACTCTCACCGAAATCTCCAGCCGTTTGATTTCTGATATGACCAACGGCAAGTATAGCCTGGTCGAACTTGACGAAAAATACAATCTCAGGGTCATGGATTATGGTCAGTATTTTGGGGTGGAGCGGTTTTCCGGGGGGGAAAAGGATCTGGCCAATCTCTGTCTGCGGCTGGCTATATCACTGGCACTGACGGAATCGGCCGGTTTGGACAGGTCCTTTGTTATCTTAGACGAGGTCTTCGGCTCGCAGGATGACGAAAGAAAGGAGTTGATTGTCAAAGCGCTGGCCAATCTCAAAGCCAGATTCCCTCAGATTCTGTTGATTACTCACGTCGAGGACCTTAAAGACAGAGTGGAACAATTGATCGAAGTTCTCCCCACCGGCACCGGCTGGTCGGAGGTCAGGGTAAATGGCAACCCGGCCTGATAAACCTCGGCAGAGATTGAAAACCAGCACCAAGTGGGTAATAATCCTGCTGGTGGTGGCGCTCATTGTGGCCTTTCGGTTGGTCGAACAAATCGGCTTCGACTGCAGACCTTCCGACCGATTCATCGTAAAGAAGATCGAGGACGGTGACACGGTGGTACTTATGGGTGGTGACCGGCTTCGCCTGCTTTCAGTCGATACGCCGGAGAAAGGGGAGTTGTTTTTTGATGAGGCCTGTCAATTCCTCGCCGAGTTGACGCTCGGGAAGACCGCGCGGATAGAGTTCGCCGGTCGACGTCGCGATAAATACGGGCGGCTGCTGGCTTACATGTACATTGATACGATCTTCGTTAATAAAGCAATATTGGAAAACGGGCTGGGGGTTTTGTACCTGTTTAAGGACACCGAACTGGACCGTCCCGAAACAAGGGAGCTCTTGATGGCGCAGCGCGCTGCTATGGAGAAAAGAGTCGGCCTCTGGTCGATTGAACGGGCGCCGGAAGATTATTACATCGCCCTTGAGGGTTCGTTTCGCTTTCATCGTCCCGGCTGTTCTGCGGTGAAGAAATTAAAACCGGGGCATTACCGTATTTTTCACTCTCGCGAGGAAGCGCTTTATGAGGGCCTTTCCCCATGCCGGAGGTGTAAGCCGTAGTTGGAGTCCTTAGGGTGGGGCAACAAACAAAGGCAGCAAGCTTGTGCTCCAGACAATATCTTAGTCCTTGTAGGTAAGGTGCCTTGCGCACCTGAGGCAAATTTTCGTGGGCGGCAGATGTCTGCCTCTGCCCCATGCACCTGACACCAAAAACATCTTAAGACCGCAATGATCCCGATTTCCTAAACAGGGTTACATATGAATTCACATATCTTCATCTTCGTTTCGTTCTCGAATTCGTGCAAGCTGCTCAGCTACCCGACTCGGATCCGGTTTGCATCTGCTGAGGACACGCGAGACAACTTCCACAGCCGCCTCACGCTCGGCCGGTATAACCTCATTGGCACCGGCAGCAATGAGAGACTCGACATCGAGCATGTACCTTGTTCGAACGGTAATATGAAGACTTGTTGTAACATGTCGCGCCGCTTTTACTGCACGTTCGACAGCTCCGGGATCATTGATGACGAGCACCAGTTCCCTGGCGTTCGCAGCACCCAAGCGTTCAAGCACATCCGGGCTTGTGATATCTCCGAAATATGCCGGTCGCCCTTCTAAAGAGGCTTTTCGTACGTTTTCCGTGTTCAGGTCCGCAATAAGGTAAAGAATCCTGCAACCTTCAAGTGCTTGGGCCAACTGTTGCCCGGCAAAACCATATCCACCGATAATTACGTGATCCTTCATCGTTCGGGTTTTTTTCACGGCGTCCTCGGCTGTTGCTACCTTGAGCAATCGGTTGAGCATGCGTACTTTACCCATACCTGCCGCCACGTGCGGTCCCAGTGAAAACCCGAATGGGGTTACCAGCATGGAAAGAATCGCCGCCATAAGGATGTAGTTGGCCGTCTGTTGCTCAAGAAGCCCTGTCCCTTGTGCGGTATGCTGAAGCACAAAAGAGAATTCTCCGATCTGTGCCAGAGCAGCTGCGGCCAGCACACTGACGCTGAGAGGCAAGCGCATTATGAGACCTGTTAAAAAGACAATCGTGAACTTTCCGAATAGAATCGCTACAACAAGGATAATTATCGGAACAATATTCTGGAGGATATCAGCGACGTGGAGAAGCATTCCTACGGACACAAAGAACAATGCTGCAAAAACCTCTCGAAAGGGTATGAGGTCTGCCAGTGCTTGGTGGCGGTATTCACTGCCGGCAACAACTATACCTGCCATAAAAGCACCAAGAGCCAGGGAGACGCCGGAACTTGATATTACCCAGGCAGTGCCAATCGACACGAGCACGACAGCGAGCACAAATAGGTGACGCTGCCTGGTCCTGGCAATCAGGCGCAGGACGTATGGAATAACGAGACGTGCTATTGCTACCACTCCGATAATTATGGCAGCCGCGCGTAGCAGTAGGCTCAATATATCTTGATCAGCAGGCCCGGAACCACTGAGAAGGGGAATCGTCAACATCATCGGCACTACGCACAAATCTTGGAAAACCAGTATCCCCAGCGTCAGACGGCCGTGCGGCGCGTCCACTTCACCCCGCTCTTCCAGCCCTCTCAGCACAATAGCCGTACTTGAGACCGCTACGAGAAATCCCAGAAACAACGAAGTATTAGACGAAAAATTCAACAGCCTCGATAAGGCAAAAGTCGCCAGTATAGTCAGCCCTACTTGAAGAAAACCTCCCACCAGAATCGGACGCCAAAGACGTCGAAGGCGCTCGAAAGAAAGCTCTAACCCAATCCCAAAAAGCAGCAGCGCCACTCCAATTTCTGCTAAGTTTTCTACCTTATGAACATCGTTGACGAGGCCTAAACCGTGCGGGCCAACAAGTATACCAGCCAGGATAAAGCCTGCGATCGTCGGTATTCTGAACCTGTGTAGTATGGTGACGACGGCCAACGCTACAGCCAGAATAACTACCAGATCGCGCAGATAAACCAGGTTAGTCATTTAACCAGACCGTCAGGTTTCGTATTGCAAGCGAATTATACATGGACAATCGCTTTACTCCTTGTAGGTCAGGTGCCTTGTGCACCTGACGCATAAGTGTCAAGACCGCAAGTGGTCTTGACCTACTTCAGTAAAGACATCATTCGTGGGCGGCAGATGTCCACATCTGCCCCATGTGCCTGACACCAAAAACATCTTAAGACCGCAGGGGTCTTGACTTACTTCTTTGGTTGCTGCACCAACTTCTTTCGATACTCCTTGTACTTTTTCAAATACTCTACCAGCTTCGCCTCGCGGCCGGCCTCTTTGGGATGATAGTACTCAGTCCCTGCCAGCTCGTCAGGGAAATACTGCTGGTCGGTCAGGGCGTCTTCATACTCGTGGGGATACTTGTATCCCTTGCCATAGTCGAGGGCTTTCATCAGCGATGTCGGTGCGTTACGGATGTGCAGCGGTACCGGCAGGGAACCTTTCTTGTCTGCGTCCGCTTGCGCCTTCTCGAAGGCGGTATAGGCGGCGTTGGATTTGGGAGCGCAGGCTAAGTATATGACCAATTGGGCAATGGCCAGTTCTCCTTCGGGTGAACCGAGGAAGTGGTAGGCGTCGCGGGCACTTACCGCCAGTGTGAGGGCGTACGGATCGGCCAGGCCAACATCCTCCGAGGCAAATCGCACCAGCCGCCTGACGATGTACAGCGGATCATCGCCACCATCAAGCATCCGCGCCAGCCAGTACAGCGAGGCGTCAGGATCGCCGCCGCGCAGGCTCTTGTGGAGAGCGGAGATCAGGTTGTAGTGTTCCTCTCCATCCTTATCATAAAGCGCCATCCCCTTCTGGTGGACCTCTTGCAGGTCCTTGACCGTGATGACCTTGCCCGCACCGAGGTAAGAGGCGGTCGCTTCCAGCAGAGAAAGCCCCCGGCGAGCATCGCCGTCAGCAGCAGCGGCAATGAACTCCAGCGCTCCTTCAGCAAGGCTGAGGCTCATCTTTCCCAGCCCCCACTCCGTATCGGAGAGAGCACGTGAAACAATTCTCTTGATAGCCTCTTCTGACAACCTTTCAAGGACATAGACCTTTAAGCGAGACAGTAAGGCTGAGATTACTTCAAACGATGGGTTCTCTGTCGTGGCACCGATGAGAATGATATCGCCCTTCTCGACATAGGGCAAGAAGGCATCCTGCTGGGCTTTGTTGAAGCGGTGGATCTCATCGATGAAAACATACGTGCGTCGACCGGATAGCTGATAATAGTTGCCGGCTTTCGAGATAATCTGTTTTACTTCCTTGATGCTCGAGGAGACGGCGGAAAAGGGAACAAACTGCCCCTTGGTCGATTTGGCGATGAGCGCAGCCAGAGTGGTTTTCCCCGAACCTGGCGGACCCCAGAATATCATTGAAGCGACATTGTCACTTTCAATAGCCTTACGCAGGGGTGTTCCCGGACCTACGATTTTATCCTGACCGACAAACTCATCGAATGTTTGCGGCCGCATCCGGTCGGCCAGTGGTTTGAGATCCGATCGGGAATATTCTTTAGAATCAGACTTATCTGTATTAAAAAAATCCATCGCTACAGAATATAGCCGGTCGGGGAAAGCGGGACAATCACTAATGCCAAATCTCTCGTGTCAGTGAAGGAAATCGCAGCGTGAGCAACGAAGCTACTGCTTAAAGCGCAAGCTCCATCCCATCGACTGCGATAACTAAATTATCCAGTCCGGCTTTCTGCGCCCTTTGTATGATTTCAGCGACCTCATCCTCAGTGCCAAGGTGGGTTATAACGTACCTTCCCACTCTGATGGTTTGGGCGAATTCAAAGAACTCGTTAAGATCAATGTGGGTTGATTCGAGGACAACGTAATCCTTGCCGTCAAGATGATTCTTGACATCGGCAAAGCTGAAAACGTCCGCCGAGTAAAACAGAGACTTGCCTGCGTTTTCAAGCTCGAAGGAGTGGCACTGCATCTTGTTAGGCAGTTTGAGCTCTTTTATGAACTCCGTATATCCTTTCAAGTGTTGATTACCGATTGCTGTTAGCGTAAAGTCTTCCGAAAAGATACACCCTACTTCATAGCCGATGATGTTCAAAACAAACGGAAGTTTTTCCTCGATCAGATATACCGCCGGCAGAAAATCTCTTAGCGGCCTGACAAATTCAGATGGTACATAGATATCGAGCTTGTCATGTCTTCCTGCCAGGTACACCATCTGGATAACGAGCGGCAGCTCACAGACGTGGTCGGGATGCGTATGGCTGATGAAGATTCTCTCAATAGCGAGCGGATCAAACCCGCACCGCAAGAACGATGAACACACCCCACCGCCGCAGTCAAGCAGACTGAGCCTGTCCTGCACCTTCAGTACGTAGCCTGCTGTGGCGCGGTTTGCCTGCGGCATACCTGATGAAGAGCCGAGAATCGTGAATGAATCAGTGTGCATACTCTCCCCGTCTTTGCGTTGATCGAGGCTTACTTCAGAATCAAGTTACGGCATGATCCATATAAAGGCAAGCAGAGTACAATCCAGGCTCTATTGCCGGTCCTACCAGCAAACTGGGGTGGGACCGCTCTGAAATAGATAGGCCACAAGATACGTAAGGTCGGCTATGTTTACGTTGCCGATGCCGTTGACATTTGCTGCTTCCATCATCGGAGGAGGCGGGCCGCCCAGAAACAGGTAAGCAACAAGGTACGTTAAGTCCGCCACGTTTGGCCCGATCTGGTCACCGTTGATATCGCCGCAGATCGGTGGCGGAGCAACGACGGTGATCGAGCCAGGGTAAAGAATGACTCCAGTGGTATCAAGGAAATATTCCCACTCAATGGCCATCGAATCGCAACCTTCAGGAGGCGGGGGCCATGTCTCTTCCCAGTTGAGACATACCGAATCAGCCCACACAGTACACATGAAGCAGGTGGTGTCAAGGACGGAGTCTATGACAACTTCGCCTATGCAGTTCCCGTCTGGATCAGAAAAGCACTGGGAGGATATTAAAATGTTCACTGTCGGGTTAGTCATTGTATCGGGGATATCAAAAACATCGGCCAGCATGTTGATCAAAACACCACCCTCTTGCGGCGGTATCCCGGGCGTAAGTGGAGGCGGTGGCATATCGGCTATCCCCACAATGTTGAGATCGAAGCCCATGCCGGATAACGAACGACTGTCGACATATTCCCAGCCCGCACAAAGAGTTCCCACAGTATCAACATTGCCTATCAAGGTCTCATTAGTGTCGACATGGATAAAATCCCATTCGCCCAGTGGATTGGTCAGTTCAGAGTCGACACAGAGGGGGCCATCCCACTCCAAGCATTTCCAGTAGGTCGTGTCAATGACTGTTTGTGAATCGGTTTGAAAGACTGCTATGTCCGGGCGATCCATCAGAAGCCATAGCTGAAAAGCCACGACCGTATCCGAATAGTTGCTCATATAGATTGGAATGACAACGTTTTGCTCTCCGGGGAAAGCGGTCACGTCAGCCACTTTGACCTCCAACGCGGGCTGCTGTGTCCAGCCAAAAGGGGCAAATAGAATTGGTGCGAGAAAGATTGAATAAGCCCACAACCCCGGCTTAAGGGACTGAAGTTGCACAGTCATGTGAACCTCCTTGGTTTGGTTTGAACTTACTTGAACAATCCCTTAGCGAGTACTCAATAACGCTTTCCTACCCTGAGGCTGTAGTAACTTTTGTGATATTTATCATGCCATCACGTCTCGTTACAAGGCCTGTGGACAGTTTTAATATACAAATATCCTCCCTTTTGTCAAGAACAACAGCAAAAAAGGTAATATCCCGTAATGTCCAGAAAAATGTGTAAAAAGGTGTACCCATAAATTAAGCCGCTTCGTCAGTTACATCTTTGATGGCTTTGATCTTCTCCGTGCTTCGCGTCCATTTGGTATTAAAGTAGTTGAAAATGG
>Ga0315543_1003095_pt1 | contig 15271 bp, 18 predicted proteins | sample SalMarSW160210MG_2_FD_203098 | JGI IMG/M metagenome (GOLD analysis project Ga0315543, IMG submission 203098) | Salt marsh sediment microbial communities from the Plum Island Ecosystem LTER, Massachusetts, United States - Salt Marsh Sediment SW1601-210 ...
AGCTGCTGTTTGGGAGCCAGTTCCAGGGTCACAGGCTCGCTCCCAGGAATATTTGAAATCCTCTGCCTTGACCTCTTTGCCATCGTTAAATGTAACCCCATGGCGCAGGTGAAAGACAAAGACCTTGTCATCCTCACTCTTTTCCCAACTTTCAGCAATGTCAGGCACCACCTCCAGTTCATCATTAAGGCGGACTAACCCGCTGAAGATTTGCATCACATAGCCATGAGAGGACATCTCACTGGAAATCGCCGGGTCAAGAGTTATCGGTCCGGTATCCCAGAGATTAAGGACATCTTCACTGGAAGGCGGAGGCCAGTTACAAACACAGCTAGCCTGAGGCAAGAACAGGGCACAAAGCAAAAAAGACAATGATATCAGACGCCAGATTCTTTTCCCAAAATCCTTCAAGCTACCGAACTCCTGCAGATACAGTTAACGCTGACAAGCCATCGATTGAGCCAGGATGAGATTCTTCGCTACGCTCAGAATGACAAGGGGCCAAGGGTTCAGGGTCAGAATGACGAGAGGCGCAAGGTTCAGGGCTTTGGCTCACCGCAACGACTGGGGAAGCCACCAGCAATGATTCTCGCCACCGGGTGTCAAGCCCATCGATATCAAAACCATAAGCCTCAGTCAAAGCTTCATCGTAGGTGCTACCCTGCTTAATTAAAGTTAACAAATCAAGCATGTTATCTCCGCTATAGTTGCCCAAAAGGTATTCCACCAAGCTATAGCTCTCGGCATAGGAAAGATAGGCTTTCTCAGGGTCGGCAGAAAATGGGCTGCACAGGCTGCGAACCGAGAGCAGTTTGCCTTCAGAGATAGCTTCTTCCAGGCGAGACCTTAATTGGGGAGAAAGCTCACCCTCGTTGTACATTGCTAAACCTTCATCAAGCCACACAGGCAGTGAGCCATAGGGACTGAAAACTAGCTGGTGAACAACTAAATGAGTCAGCTCATGAACTAAGGCTTCTTTTCCCCAATCAATGCTATCCGGTGAAATGCCGATGGCGATGATGCCAAATTCAGTAAAGGCAACGCCTCCAGTCCACTCCTGGGGGAAAATCATTGCTCCTTGCAACTCCTGTGATGAAGCATAAACATATATATTGATAGGCCTTTGAAGGTAAGCACCAAATTCCTGTGTTAACCTGGCAAGTCCTTCCTGACAGGCATCCATTAGCTCATTGGCAAATTCATCATCCCCGTGATACCAAAAAATAGTTATGTCACCTTCAGTCAAGCTCTGCCATTGATAGCGGTCATCCTCAAAATAAACCACTTTGGGCAAAGTTTGAAGCTCTTCACCGTCAGCATTTTTAATAGTCCACCAGTATGTTACTTGAGCTCCAGGAGGCAAGCTAGCCTTTCTCATGTCCCACACCCAGCTAGTTTCCACCCTCGTTGTTGGAATGAACTCAGCCCAGCCCTCACTAACAACCTGAGCATAATTCATCCTGTCAACCTGATAATGAATCCGAGCATCAACGATATCGGCAGAACTCTCCGCCTCAAGATTAAACGCAAGAGAGTAAGGAAAATCTATGGTTACGCTGGTATCCAAGACGGAAATATCGCTTTCAGCTTTAACGGGAGAGGAAACTAGCAACAGCAGAAGCGCTAGGATTACTAAACCGATGCGCTTAATCATAACTGCCTTTATTGTTGATAGACTGTCACTCTAAGCCCTTCGCCAAACACATATTTAGTCACTTCCCTTCCCTACTTTAGAGCGCAGGTAAGCATTGATAAACTCATCCAGCTCTCCGTCGAGCACCGCTTCAGCATTGCTAACCTCGAAACCGGTGCGATGGTCTTTCACCATTTTGTAAGGATGAAGGACATAGCTTCGAATCTGATTTCCCCACCCAGCCTCAATGCGCTCACCTTTGAGCTTCAATTTCTCCTCCTCTTTTTTCACACGCTCCACCTCCAGAAGGCGAGTGTAAAGGATCCTCAACGCATTTTCTTTATTTTGATGCTGGGAGCGCTGACTCTGGCAACCCGCGGTCAGCCCACTGGGCAAGTGAGTTACCCTAACAGCGCTGCTTGTTTTTTGCATATGCTGCCCACCAGGACCGCTCGACCTGAAAGTCTCCACCTTCAAATCCTCAGGATTTATCTGCAAATCCACCTCTTCTTTTGCTTCAGGGAGAACTTCCACCAACACAAAAGAGGTATGCCGAGCATGGTCAGCATCAAAGGGAGAAAGTCGAACCAACCTGTGAACTCCGTGCTCACACTTGAGATACCCATAAGCATAGTCCCCTTTAATTCCCAGGATAGCACTCTTAATGCCTGCCTCATCGCCAGGGGAAATATCCAATGTTTCAGCGTGGTAATTACGCCTTCCCGACCACCTCAAATACATTCTGAGCAACATACTTGCCCAATCTTGCGACTCCGTGCCACCAGCACCAGCGTGGATGGCAAGCATGGCATTATGAGCATCGTACTCGCCACTCAAAATCAGCTGATTTTCCAGCCGCTCAAATTGTGAAGTTACCTCCTCCATCCCCATATTTATCTCTTCACTTAGCGAAGAATCACCTTCCTCTTCAGCGAGGCAAACGAGCTCATAAAGGTCAGAAGCTTTCTTTTCCAACTCACGCCAGGGGCGAATTAGATTCTTCCTCTTTCCCAGCTCCCGCATTACGGCCCGCGCTCTGGCTGAGTCACTCCAGAAATCAGGACTTGCCGATTCCCGCTCTATCCGAGCAACTTCCTTTTCTTTGCCAGGAATGTCAAAGATGCTCCATTATTTGTGAGATTTGTCGAACCAAAGCATCCAGTTTCTCTTTCTGCTCTTCCATTGCTCCTCCTTAATGTTAACCAAATAACTTCCCTTGCTGACTCGATTCTATTCCAAAATTGCCCCAGCGGCAAGGTGAGCTAACCTCGTTGGCTCAGGAAGACGATAGCCGCGACAGCAATTGAGCACCCACTTTATCGCTGAGTTAAGGCTAATCTTATGACCTATGGAGACATATATTGGTTTCGTTCCAAGCTTGGTTCTTAAAGCAGCCCCGATGACTTGCTCATTATCAACCAGTTCGGCATAGGAGCCAACTTTTTCCCCCAGAGGCTTATGATTACCCAGAAGTATGGATTTAGCGCAGCCCACGGTAGGCACATCAAGGAAAAGTCCCAGATGCGAGGCAAGCCCTAAACGCCTGGGATGGGCAATCCCCTGACCATCGACTAGAATCAGGTCGGGAACGCTGGATAATTCCTCACAAGCAGCTAATATTAACGGAGCTTCCCGAAACGACAGTAACCCAGGTATATAAGGCAAAGTGACTTCCCTTTCCACAGTCTTCACCTCCACCAAATTGAGTTCAGGATAATTTAACACCACCACCGCCCCCCGAGCTATACCACGAGAATCAGGAGAGGATATATCAACACCAGCAATCAAATGAGGATTAATACCTTCATCATCAGTCACAACCTTTTTTGCCAGGCTGACCTGCAATGCTTTAGCACGTTCGTGGCTCACATCCCACTGATGCAACTTATGTATTTCCACCTTGCCCAATTGTAAAACCATTTTCATGTAGTGGCAAATCTAAGATCACGAAGCCATTGACAAGCATAGCTACTTAGGAGATAATAGGTAATTGAATGGTTAAAATCAGACTGCGTAGAGTAGGCGCCAAGCACAGACCATCTTACCGGGTAGTGGTAGCCGATAGTCGCTCGCCACGCGATGGAAGGTTTATCGAGATTATCGGGCATTACAATCCACTAACCGACCCCTCGACTGTTAATATTAACGAAGAAAAAGCCTTGAAATGGCTTAAACTGGGGGCTCAGCCTACAGATACAGTTTATAGCTTGCTTCGCAAATCGGGCATTGTGGATAAATCTGAGCACCAAGAAGGCTCAAAACGGAAGGCAATTGCTGACAAGGAGACAAAATGAAAGAATTAGTAGAATACATTGTCAAATCTATCGTAGCTGAGCCAGATAATGTCACCATCACCGAAGAGAATAGCGATGAAGGATTATTGCTTAAACTGGAGGTCGCTGCTGACGATAAAGGTAGAGTTATCGGCAGAGGTGGTCGGGTAGCTGAGGCAATACGCACTTTACTTCGAGTAAAAGCAGCCAAAGATAATACCAGAGTCAGGTTACAGATAATGTAGCCTGTTTACCCTGTCATTGCGAGTGAAGCGAAGCAATCTATCTCAGGTCAGACCACAAACAATGTAACCTACTTATCCTAGTTTCCTACGGCGTCTTTTCCCAGCCGCTTTTATCCTTGCTAATGAGCGCCGTAAAGCAGCCTCAGCGGCAGCAGTATCCACTTCGGGTGGTCTGGTCTTAAGGATCTCCTCAGCACGGCGTCTAGCAGCCTCAGCACGTTCCATATCAATTTCCTCAGCACGCTCACAAGCATCAGCCAGGACAATTACCTTATCAGGACGCACCTCGAGAAAACCACCACTTATCGCCAGATAGTGCTCCTCATTATCCTTCCTTATCAGCAAATCTCCAGGCTGAAGCATGGTCATTAGAGGAGCATGATGAGGTAAGATGCCCAATTGCCCCTCCATCCCCCAGGCTACCACTTCATTAACATCATCGGCGAAAACTGTTCCTTCCGCAGTGACAATCTCGAGCCTCAATGTAGCCATAACCTTTAATCAAAAATCCTAAACTCGAATTTCTAAATTCTAAACAAATTCCAAATTCAAATACCAAAACCCATTTTGCCTCCAAATCATATTGTTTTGGATTTTGTTCATTTGAGATTGTTTAGGGTTTAGGATTTCGGATTTAGAATTTGTCATATTTTTGCTCTGTCATTTTGCATTTTTACTTTTGCCTTTTGATTTTCTTTTACGATTTAGAACTTAACCATTTATCCCCCTCCCATCTTCTTGGCTTTCTCCACCGCTTCATCAATAGTTCCCACCAGATAAAAGGCAGACTCAGGAAGCGCGTCGTGTTTCCCTTCTAAAATCTCCTTGAAGCCACGCACTGTTTCCTTAACAGGCACATATTTACCAGGTGTGCCGGTAAATTGCTCGGCGACATGGAACGGCTGCGAACAGAACCTCTGAATGCGCCGAGCACGATGCACGGTAAGCTTATCCTCTTCAGTCAATTCCTCCATCCCCAAAATGGCGATTATGTCCTGCAGCTCTTTATACCTTTGTAACGTTCGCTGTACCCCCCGAGCCACTTGATAATGCTCCTCACCAACAATGGCAGGGTCTAATATTCTTGATGTCGAAGTTAACGGGTCAACAGCAGGGTATATACCCAACTCAACAATGTAACGTTCCAGAGCAACAATTGCATCCAGATGACCGTAGGTAGCCACAATACCGGGGTCGGTATAGTCATCAGCAGGCACATAAATAGCCTGGAAAGACGTAATTGAGCCCTTCTTAGTCGTGGTAATCCTTTCCTCTAACTCACCAACATCGGTACCCAGTGTTGGCTGGTAGCCTACCGCCGATGGCATACGCCCTAAAAGAGCTGATAACTCCATATTGGCCAGAACATAGCGATATATGTTGTCGATAAACAGAAGTACATCCTGACCCTCAACATCGCGGAAATATTCCGCCATGGTCACCCCGGTCAATCCTACTCGAGCACGAACACCGGGACTCTCATTCATCTGACCAAAGACCAGAACGGTTCTGTCAAGGACCCCAGACCTCTGCATCTCCAACCACAGGTCATTGCCCTCTCGCGACCTTTCACCGATACCGGCAAAAACAGAAAAACCACCATGCTCGGTGGCTATGTTACGAATAAGTTCCATAATGATAACCGTCTTTCCTACACCTGCACCTCCATATGCTCCAACCTTCCCTCCTCTGGTAAAAGGAGTGATCAAGTCCATAACCTTGAGCCCCGTCTCCAACATCTGAGGAGTGGTTTCCTGCTCCTCCAAAGAAGGCGGAGGGCGGTGGATAGGATACCTTTGCTCCGCCTTCACTTCGCCAAGCTCGTCCAGAGGCTCGCCGAAAACATTAAATAACCTGCCTAAAGTTGCTCTACCAACAGGCACAGTTATTGGAGCTTCCATATCAATAGCCTCAGCTCCTCGTGCTAAGCCATCGGTAGACGTCAAGGCAACACCGCGCACCCAGTTATTGCCAATATGCTGTTGAGCCTCAATAACGACCTTGCCTCCATCCATGGGAATCTCTATACCATTATTTATCGCAGGCAACTCATCGGGGGGGAATTCCATATCAACCACTGTGCCAATCACCTGAACTACTTTACCTTTTGCCATACGCTATCTCCTGCCCGTTAGTGTCATTGTGGCCCTGAATGAAGTGAAGGGGAAGCAATCTCGAGACCCTTCGCTATCGCTCAGGGTGACATTCAACTTGTCATTTATTAACCTCCTCAAGCCAGAGCTTCAACTCCTCCGGTAATATCACAAATCTCCTTGGTAATAGTCTCCTGCCTCACTTTATTCAAGGTCAAGATTAAGTCCTCAATGAGCTCTTTGGCATTATCACTGGCATTGCGCATGGCTACCATCCGTGCTGATTGCTCACTGGCAACAAGCTCAAGTATAGCATGGTATACCTGCATTTCCACAAACCTTGGCAGTAGCTGGTCCAAAACAGCGCGGGGGGCAGGTTCATAAATATACTCCACCATCTGTGTTGGAGGCACCACCGCTGACTCAACGGGAAGCAATACCTCTATCGTAGGTTGCTGAACCATAGTAGTAACGAAACGGGGGTAAGCAAGATAAACCAAATCAACATCGCTATTGGTATAGTCATCAATGACAACCCGGGAAATAGGTAGCGTTTCCAACAGGGTGGGACGGTCGCTAATGCCAGTGAACTCGGCACGAATATCCTGTCCGTTGCGAAGCATGAAGGCTCTCCCCTTTCGCCCCACGGTGATTAAAGCAACAGGAACACCTTGCTCAAGGATGAAGTCAGCTACAAGGCGATTCAGGTTAGCATTTAAGCCACCGCATAGCCCACGGTCGGTCGTGATGTGAACTATGGCGATCTTTTTAACCTCCCTCTTCTGCAGCAACGGATGCGCCTCCCCGTTAACCTCGGGTTGAATAGCAAGGTCAGCGACTACCTGGCTTATTCTCTCAGCATATGGGCGTCCCGCCACCGCCTGGTCTTGAGCCCGCCTCATCTTGGCAGTGGCGATCATCTCCATTGCCTTGCATATTTTCTGAGTACCTTGAACGCTACGGATGCGACGACGGAGAACCTGAGTGCTAGCCATTACTCTTTAACTAAAAATCCTAAATCCCAAGCTCTAAACTCTAAACAAATCCTAAATCCAAATTTCAAAATTTGTTTAGGATTTAGGATTTCGGATTTAGTATTTAATATGTGGCACCTCCCTTGAACTCCTCTATTGCCGACTTCAAAGCTCCTTCACTTTCGGGCTTTATCTCCTTATCATCGTTGATTTTCTGCTCCAGCTCAGGATGGTTAGTTTCCATAAATCGATGAAAATCCCCCTCACAGGCAATTATTTTATCCACAGGGACATCATCAAGATATCCATTGGTCACTGCGTAGAGAATCATCACCTGTTTTCCCAAAGACATAGGTGAATATTGAGGCTGCTTCAACACCTCGGTAATACGCCGCCCACGCTGTAATTGGTCTCTGGTAGCCTTATCCAGGTCGGCAGCACCGAACTGAGCAAAAGCTTGAAGTTCACGGAACTGAGCCAGGTCCAGCCTCAACTTACCAGCTACCTGCCTCATCGCCTTCCTTTGCGCTGAGCCACCAACTCGAGATACCGACAATCCTACATTGATCGCCGGGCGAATGCCCGCATTGAATAAATCAGGCTCAAGATAGATTTGCCCATCGGTAATGGAAATCACATTCGTAGGAATGTAAGCTGACATATCACCGGCTTGAGTCTCAATAATAGGTAAAGCGGTGAGTGAGCCACCACCATATTCAGGAGCTAGCCTGGCTGCTCTTTCCAGAAGCCGACTATGAAGATAAAAAATATCACCAGGGTAAGCTTCCCTGCCTGGAGGGCGACGCAACAGCAGAGAAATCTGCCGGTAAGCCCAGGCGTGCTTGTAAAGGTCATCATAGACAATCAAGGCATCCCTTCCCTGCTCCATAAATTCTTCCCCCATAGCACAGCCAGAATAAGGAGCAAGATATTGCAACGGTGCCGGGGCAGAGGCATCAGCAGCTACTACAATAGTATGTTCCATAGCTCCATACTTCTCCAAAGTAGCCACCACCTGAGCTACTTTGGATGTCCTTTGTCCAATAGCCACATAAATGCAAATGAGGTCACCGCCCTTCTGTGCGATTATGGTGTCAATTGGAATGGCTGATTTACCGGTAAAGCGGTCACCGATGATAAGTTCACGCTGACCACGTCCGATTGGGATCATACTGTCTATAGCCTTAATTCCCGTCATCACCGGCGTATCCACAGGCCTTCTTAGCACCACGTTCGGCGCTACCCTCTCAACAGGGCGAGTCTTATCCATCTTAACCGGTCCCTTACCGTCACGGGGACGTCCCAATGGGTCAATTACCCTTCCTATGAGAGCATCACCGACAGGAACCTCAACCACCTTCCCCGTTGCCCTCACTTCATCGCCTTCCTTAATCAAGCTGCAATCGCCGAGAACAACAGCGCCAACATTGTCTTCCTCTAAATTAAGAGCCAATCCCATAATATCGTGAGGGAATTGTAATAGTTCATTGTATTCCGCAGCGCTGAGTCCATGAACTCTAGCGATGCCATCCCCAACCTCTACCACCGTGCCCACATTCGTTGCAGTTACAGTAGCACCGAAACGCTCGATTTGCTCCTTGATTATTGAAACAATATCTTGCCCTCGGGTTGCCACACTAGCCTCCTATGTTTACTCCAATAATTCTGTGAATTTCCAAGAAACCCATCATTTGCTAACTTCAACCAGATTCCTTCTTAGCGTGTCCAATCTATTACGCACGCTCCCATCAATAAGCATATCACCGATCTTGGCTTTGAACCCCCCGATTACGGAGGAATCAACTACGGCATCAATGGTGACTTTACGATTAACCATATCCCCCAGTTGACTGGAAATCTTTTCTTTATCCTTTTCATCCAGGGATAAAGCGGTAACCACCTCAGCATGTTCGATACCACGATGAGCATCTAACAAATGGTCGTATTCCTGTAAAACATCACCGGCAATTCCTAATCTACTCTTGCTCACCAGGAGACAGGCCAGATTCAAAGCCAGGGGATTTGCATCCCTTAGCCGCTCTTCCAAAAGGCTCTTCTTGACCTCAAAAGGCAATTTAGGATTTTCCACTAAAGCCGTAAAAGCCTCATCAGTACTCAGTTCGGCAATCTTCCCCAAGCTCACCCGCCAGCTCTCAAGTTCATTTCTCTCCATTGCCAGTTCGAAGGCAGCTTGAGCATACCGTTTACCAGAAGCTATTCTCGGCATCTTAACCTAGTTATCAGGTTTCAGTTATCAGTTATCAGCTATCAGCTATCAGCTAACCGCTGAATGCTGAGTGCTGTGGGCTATACTTCAACTTTCCTTGAAAGTAGCGCTTTCCTCTAACGCCTCTTCGATAAGTTTTCTGTGTTTTCCCTTATCCAGTGTTTCATTAATGACTTTTTCAGCAGCTAAAATAGCGGTATCCACAAACTCTCGGCGCAAGTCATCAATAGCCTTATCCCGCTCCCGCTCCAGCTCAACCCGAGTTCGGTCAACAATAGTCTGAGCTTCCTTTCTCGCCTCCTCCTTTGCCTCTTGTTTGAGCCTATCTCCAATTTGTGTTGCCTGATTGATTACTGCTTGCCCTTCTTGGCGAGCCTTACTAATCTGTTCTTGAACCGCCACTTTGGCCTGTTCATATTCTTGCTTTGTCGCCTCAGCTTGCTCCATGCTCTCCCTTATCCTGTTCGCCCGCTCATCAAGCATCTTTCGAATTGGCTTATAGCCAAAATAGACCAGCAAGCCAAGCAAGATAAGAAAGCTGACAAGCTGCCCGATAAAAGTAGCTAAATCCAACCCCAGACCCATAGTCTATATCTACTTCTTAGAATCAGACTAAGCCACAAAAATAAGCAGAATAGCTACAATAAGGGCGTAGATAGCTATAGCTTCAGCAAAGGCAATAGCTAAAATCATGTTGGTCATTATTGGTCCTCTTGCCTCAGGATTGCGGCCTAAGGCATTCATAGCACCCCAGCCAAGTAAACCTATACCAATTCCAGGACCAAATGTGCCCACTCCCATAGCAAATGCTGCTGCCACAAGTTTCACAGATTCGCCTTCCATACTTCAACCTCCTTTCACGGAAATTCTAAACTCTAATCTTGTTTAGCATTTCGTATTTACTTTCTCATTCTTCAGCCATTACCGCGGCACAGGCAAATCCCAGCGTCAATCCACCAAATATCATCGCCTGGACAAAGCCAAAGAATGCTTCCAATCCGTAAAATACCACAGGAACTACAAAAGGAACAAGAAATATCATTATCAAGGTTAATATCACCCCTGCGGTCATATTGCCAAAGAGACGGAAGGTAAAACTAACCATCCGTATAAAGTGACTCAGTATCTCCAATATGCCAGCAAACACAAGTATTATACCATTAAAGATGCCACCAAAGCCAGCCTTAATCTTGCCGGTAAACAACTGCTTAAACCCCAAACCCAATGGTCTAAAGTTGAAAAAGGTCTCTAAATAACGAGCCCCCTTTGCCTTAAATCCCCAATACTCTACAGAGATAAAAGCGACTACAGCAAGCATTAGAGGGACATTTATGTCGGTATTGGCATTGCGCAGTAGGGGCTCACCATTCATCTTGATAGTCTCAAAACCAGGCAGTAAATTAATCCAGGCATTGGCCAGGACAAACAAGAATATGGTGAAACAGACAGGGAGGAACATTCGCCCCCACTTCTTTCCCGCAGGGTCCTCAATAAAGTTTGCCGCTGTCTCATAGATAAATTCCACAAAGTTCTGCAGCCCACGGGGAACAAGCCTCATTTTACGAGTGGCGGCAAAAAATATACCAAAAAGAACTAAAATGCTTATCCATGCCGTAATCATGGTGTTAGTTATAGGAAGATTGGGGAAAGGATGCTCCGCGGGTAATTGAGGATGAGGGGGATGAACAGCAAAAATGCTCAGTGGTTCTCCTCCCGTTATCAATGCCCCCACACTACCACCAACAAAGCTAATCACAGTTAACGCCAGGAAAACAACGGCGAGAATAATTATCAAATTTAACGAGCAACCTAAAACCTTCCTTTTAGCCATTATTCCTGTTTTTCGTTCCCTTTTTGCTTTGAAGATGCCAGCCTGGAAAGGATTTTCGCGGGTCCACGAAGTTGTTCCTCCTTCCCCTCTTTCTTAGCTTGTTCCAGGAAAGGCTTGACCATACGGTAAACTCCGTAAACCATTATTATTGTGCCCAGGCCAAGACCAACGAGGGTGAATAAAGGGAATTCATGGGATGCTCTTTTGTCAAACCAGACACCTATCACTGCTGGTATGATAAGACTGAACGCTACATAAAAACCCACTACCAACAACTGCATCGCTGCCGGCCATTGTTTCATCACAGTCTCCAGTCGAAATGAACTAGGATTTACGCTTCTTAAAATCGTCTAAATCAAGGGTGTTTATAAAATCCTTAAATGCTGACAGTCCTTTCATTTCTTGTTCGTTGAGTCCCTCTTTTTTCTTGGGTTTCCCTTCAGAACCGGGTTTGCCTGTCTCTTCATCAAGCATGATGCCAGCTTTATCCAGCACTGATTCCTCAACATATATCGGTACTCCAGTTCTCACCGCTAAAGCTATGGCATCGCTGGGGCGAGAATCAACCTCCATTTGCTGACCGTCAACACTAATGTAAAGTTTGGCATAGAAGGTGTCATTCTGCAGGTCATTAACCACGACATAGTTAAGCGTTCCCCCTAGAGTTGAGATTAGACTCTGCAACAAATCATGGGTTAACGGGCGAGGCAACTCCACATTTTGTAGCTTCACCGCGATAGCGTCGGCCTCAGCAGGACCAATCCAGATGGGTAAGTAATAGTTAGCTTCTTTTTTTTCTTCTTTTCCCTCTTCTTTCTCCTCTTCTTTCTCCCTCAAAATCACCACGCGTTGATTATTCATCAAGCTAACCCGAATACTATCAATCAGCATCTCTATCATGTCATCACCCCCTAAAAGTCCGAACGCTTATCTTACTACGCTAATATTAATCAATCAACAAGCTTTCAGTCAAATAAACGGGATAATTCAATTCGGCTTCTCCAAAAGCATACCTCTATTTCATAAGCAATTCCAGAATCTTCAGGAGGTAGCGTAAGTGTTTCATGCTATTACAGCTTTGGGTGTTGTTCGCTTAACGATCACGATAGTTGCTCTGGTGGCTATAACCACACCAGGTTTAGATTTGCTCATTGGTATTTCCCAAATTTCTTCAGGAATTGGTTTACGCTTGCTTGGCTTCGCAGTAGACAGAGTGGTGGACTGTGCAAAAGCCTTATTAGCCCCTAAAAATAACCAAGTTGTAATGCGTAAGCTATAAACAAAGAGACTTTAGTAATCTGAGGCATTTTATAGTCAATTGCAAAATTCCTTATAATTCTCCCGGGCAAATATGGAGGGAGGGAGTTAGAGGGAGGGGGAAATTCACCCTCACCTTAATCCTCTCCCATCAAGGGAGAGGAATTTTATACGAGGTTATGCGGTTAACTATAATTCGTCAGTTCGCAGGGCTTCCACCAGCAATAATAATCTCACTACTTTCGCTGTGACAGGTAAGACCACGAGGAAGCGAAACTCTTTTACCCCTGGGTTTGGTCAGCAAACTCCTTATCGCTTCAACATGGTTTACCTCGATGTCTCGGGCATTTCCCAGAATCCTGATTATCGCCAGTCTTATTAACTGGCGTTGTAGCGCTATAGGCAATGGGGCAACTTTCTCCCTGTCAAGATAGACAACTTGTTCCTCCTCCCTGGCTACCTTATCCCACAACTGCAACACTTGCTGTTCAATAAAGGAAACATCACCGCCAGCAATTTCAGCAAGGCGAAGAAGTGCCTTATCTATGCCGGGATTATATTTTCTGAGCAACGGCAATAGCTCGAGGCGAAGACGATTTCGCAAAAAGGATAAGGAGAGGTTGGAGGAATCACTGTGGGGCTCAAGTTGATGCTGTTGACAATAGCTCATTGTCTCCTGTCGGGTAATCTCAAGGAGAGGTCTTATCACGCGGATGCTATTTACCACGGGCAAGCAAGGTTTAAGACCACATAATCCGGCAGTGCCCGCACCTCGCAAAATATGTAGCAAAATTGTCTCCACCTGGTCGTCCCGCGTATGCCCCACCGCTACCAGCCGGGCGTTAACATTTTTAGCCACGGTTGCCAGGAAGTCATAACGTAGCTCTCGAGCAGCTTCTTCGAGAGAACAATTTCTCTCCCTACGATAGGCATTTACATCCCGTATATCGACAGTGATTGGAACATCAAGAGAGCCAGCGAGACGGGTAACATACCTGGCATCCGCCTCAGCCTCAGCGCCCCGAAGCTGGTGGTTTAAATGAGCAGCATGAACTCTTATTCCTAGCTGCTGTTGCCATTTTGTAAGCAGGTCGAGCAAGCAAACTGAATCAGCACCACCGGATACTCCAACAACTACCTTTTCCCCGGTAGCAACTAGGCTATGCTTGTTAATGAAGTTTAATACCCTGGATTCTAGCTTGATCTTCTCCATAGCCTAGATAGACGCGTGCTTGTATTCGTGAGCTAACTTCACTCGCTCATTATATGAAGGATGGTCACGAAACAAAACCCTCTCCCAGTGCACAGGTTCAGCTTCACTCAAATTCTGGTCAGTCAGCTTAGTCATCAGATTGATAAAATCTTCAGGATTGTCACTTAACTCCAGCGCTGCTTTATCCGCTGCCAGCTCAATGCGTCGGCTATACCAATTGAGCGGTAGACGTAATATCAAAAATAATGCCAGCAGAACCATAAGCAACCACGGGATACCGGCAATATCACCTATCGACTGGTAGGGAAATAGCGCCACACCACCCTCCAGAGCGAGATTTGCCAGATAAAATGCCAATAGAAATGCCATTGCCTGAACCCAGAAAAGTCTGGCAATATCATGGTGAAGGTGATGCCCGAGCTCATGAGCCAGGGCTACCTCTATTTCTTCAGGGGAGTATTCCTTGAGCATGGTATCGCTGAGGATAATCCGCCTCGTTTTACCAAATCCACCAAGCATGGCGTTAGCCGTGGTGCTTTTACTGCTTAGATTTATGGTAAATATATCCTTAATATCAATCCCGGCTCGCCGTCCCAAATACGCCAGCCTCTGCTTCAATTCACCATCCGGTAACGGTTCCAATTTGAAAAACAACGACACTAAAATAGTGGGCGCAAGCAGAGTGAGAACGAGACTAACTAAGAGCACAATCAGCCAGGCTGCCAACCACCATAGTGAAGGAAGAAATTCTATAAGCCAGTAGGCAGCTATGATCAAACACACCAATAGCAGCAACCCTAACGCCAAAGCCTTAGTTCTATCCGCCAGCCAGCTAGCTAACTTCTGGTGTGATAGGCCAAAGCGATGGGGCAGAACAAAGTCTTGATAATAGCCTAAAGGCACCATCATTATTCCCAGACCAAATGCTAGAATGAGGAAGTATAATGCCGCTGACAACGGTAGGGGAAAGACAATGAATTGGGCTAGCTTTGCTGAAACACCGCTCAAAAGCAGCGCCAGTAGTAAAGCGATGCCTATTCCAAGCTCAATGAATAACAACCTCCGGGTCAACTTGCTATATTGTCGCGCTTTCTGCTGACGCTCAGCATCGAGGAAAGTCTGCGACAAGCTCACTTTTGCCCTAAAAATCCGGATAAGTTTCAGGAAACCCGTTCTTTTCATTGCTTCAGAATTAGCTTCGTGCGGTGGATAAATTCAGGATAATCGCTGAAAGACAGGGCGCTAACCACTTGCTCGGGACGACCGCTGCCAGTGGTACCACACATCAACCTCATTCCCAAAATACACATGGGTTTCTCACCGGGTTCATCCTGAACGATATGAGATTGCTTCGCGGAGCCTGTCCTGAGCATCTTAAGATTCTTCCCCCTCACTTCGTTCAGGGTCAGAATGACAGGAGGCGAAGGGCTCGCAATGACACGGGAAGTCAAGGGTTCAGAATGATAGCTAATAAGCCAGAGACTGTCTATCAACGCCCGCAGATCATACGAACGCACTTTTTCGC
>Ga0315543_1003097_pt1 | contig 15265 bp, 11 predicted proteins | sample SalMarSW160210MG_2_FD_203098 | JGI IMG/M metagenome (GOLD analysis project Ga0315543, IMG submission 203098) | Salt marsh sediment microbial communities from the Plum Island Ecosystem LTER, Massachusetts, United States - Salt Marsh Sediment SW1601-210 ...
CTATCTGTTGATGGCACTTTTCTACTTGGTCATCGACGTCTGGGGCTGCCGGCGCTGGGCCTTTCCGCTGGTGGTGATCGGGGCCAATGCGATTGCCGCCTACATGGCGGAGAGCCTGTTCGATTTCCGCCGGATCGGCAACATCTTCGTCGGCAATCTGGCGCCCTATCTCAGCCCCGCGGGAGGCACGTTGCTCCGCTCGGCGGCTGCCTTGCTCGTATTTTGGCTGATTCTTCTCTACCTCTATCGCAAGCGCACGTTCATTCGCATCTGACCCAGGCGAATGACTTGAAAATTCGTAACATTTCAGCCGAATGGGAAAAAACTCTGGTTAGCCGTCGAGCCTGCTCGACGTTTGCGTAGCGTGTCCTTGCAACGCCGCGCAGGCGCGGCGGCTAACATTTTACTGCCAATTACGCCATTTGGCTGAAATGTTACGAAAATTCAGTAGTGCCAAGTTTTTTGTGCGGCTACTTCAGATCCGCGCCCAACATCTCCACGGCCAGCTTGCGTTTAGGATCGCCGGCCAGGTAAAGGGTTTGCGTCGGGAAGGCGAACTCGATGCCCGCCCGGTCAAACTCCTCGAAAATCCGGAGATTCAGCCGCTCGGCGTGCTCCATGTAATCCCAATAGGCGGGCGGAGCGTACCAATAGATAACAAACAGGTTCAGGCTTTCGGGATTGTAGTCGTTGAAGAAGACCCGCGGCGGATAGTCGTTGCCGTCGATCGTCGGGCGGATCGGCTCGCGAATTCCTTCCTCATCGAGGATGCGTCTGAGAATGGCGACGCCTTCGGCGATCTTCTCCCGCGGCGTGTCGTAGGTAATCGTGACGTTCATGGTTCGCCGGATGTAAGGCCGGCGACCGATGTTTTCGACCGGGTTGTTGACGATGTTCGCGTTGGGGATGGTCACCAGGTGGCCCATGGCCGTACGAATCTTGGTTGAGCGGAAGCCGATGTCGTCGATCACGCCGTCGTAGCCGCTGTAGACGATCCGCTCGCCGACCTTGAACGGCCGGTCCAGCAGGATGGTGATCGAGCCGAAGAAGTTTTTCAGCGAATCCTGCGCGGCCAGCGAAATGGCCAGTCCGGCAATACCCAGGCCGGCCAGCCAGGTCGTGATGTCTTGTCCGAAGATGTTCTGGGCCGTGTACAACACGGCCAGCAGAACGAGCACGACCCGTAGGCTCCTCCGGATGAGCGGGATCAACTGGGCGTCGAGTCTTGATTCAATCCGCCCACGCAGTCGCTCAAATCCGACGTCGACCAGTTCAATGAGATTGAAGACGTACCAGACAATGGCTACCGTATAGAGTAGTTGTACGGCCTTTTCCAGGAAGACGCGCAGCCGGTCGTCCATCGCCAGCACGGCGATGGCAATGCTCAGGCCGAAGGTGAATAGGGCAAGGCTGACGGGCCCGACCAGGCTGGTGATCACCTGCGCACGCGCCATGCGGTCGCTTCGCTCCAGGGCGCGGCCGATCCGACCGACAATGGCCGAGACGATCTTGCCCGCCAGGAAACCCAGGAAAACGGCCGCGAAGACAATCATCCACACCGCCGGCGAGTTGCCCGAGAGAAGCTTGCTCTGTTGGATGCTGGTCCAAAGGAACGTCGCCGCCTCATCGCTCTGGCTACCTTCGGCCTGAGCGGTCGATGTACCCGAGCAGGCGGCTTGGAAGACTTCTTTGGCTCGCTGGGGGTTGTTCAGTGCGACCAGAGCGACCACCGCCAGCAAACAGACAATGAGGATGGTCCCGAGGTGAGAGAAGAAAAAGCGTCTCATGTTTCGCTCCCTAACGAGTCCGTGTTTTGGGGCGGACGGTTCTTAATAAGACTGTAGCATTTCCGACGAACACTGTTTAGCGGGCGGGCTTGCCCGCCGTTGCCGCGGCAGCGTTTTCAGGCAGGATCAACGGCGGGCAAGCCCGCCCGCTAAACGACCACGTCGTACAACGCTGCGCTGTAGCACTAATTCATCGAGGGATCTTGCGGGATATGTTTGATGTGAAGGGATTCCAGGAGGACGGCGTCGCCGATCTTCTTGGCCACGGTTTCCCAGAGGTCTGCTTCCTCCGCCCAGAAGACATATTCCTTGGTCGCCGGCGTGACGAGCCACGCGCCTTGCTTCAGCTCGCTTTCGAGCTGGCCGTCGCCCCAGCCCGCATGGCCGAGAAAGACACGGTAGCGATGTTCTTCCTGCTGCACCAGTTGATCGAGCACGTCTTTCTGTGCGGCCAGATACACGCCGGAGAGTATCTCCATTTCGGACAGGCTGCGATCCGTGTGAATCGCCAACAGGGGACCCGAAACCGGACCCCCCAAGTTGATCTTCCGGTCGCTCGAACAGGAAACGTCGCTGACCTCCGCCCAAAGCTGCTCGACGGACTGCTCGGTCAGCCGATTGAGAACGACCCCCAGCGCACCGTTTTCATTATGCTCCACCATGAGCACGACGGTATGGTAGAAGTTTTCGTCGGGCAATCGGGGAGTCGCCACCAACAGTTGGCCTCGTAGTGATTTCATGGCGTGTACTCTTCGATCAAGGGCAACCTGTTTCGGGTGCCACTGGCTGACTTCGACGAGCTCAGTCGAGTCGCTTGGCAGCCAGTGCTAGGAGCCACGGGATGGACAACGCCCACCGCCGAGTCTGCTGGCCCGGTGTCTCACTCGGTAATCCGACACCACGCTATCCAAGTCTACCGCGTCGGAAGATGCCAGGCTACCCCAGGATGTCCGGACCGAGAGGGCCCCTGCGGCGAGCGCGGCCGCCGGGAGCCCGATTCTTTCGGATGAAAGGTCCACACCACCCAACGTTGCCGATCTGGCCGCCAATCCGTGGTTTTGAGCCGGATGCCCCACCGGCAGACGCCCTTGACGCACCAGCAAGGTTGCCGCCCCTAGGGAGCAGGATTGACCTGGGCACCTCGGGTGGGAGAGAATGTTTATCGGGTGATCAGGAGAGAACCGCCGGCATGATCGAACAAGACAACGGACCGTCGGAGCCACTCTCGGACGAGACGTCGGAAGACGTCTATCGGCTCATTCCTCCCGACCCGAACGCGGACGCCGCCCACTTCGACGAACCGGTCCTGCCCGAGATCGTGCCGGAAGAAGATCCGTCCGAATCGACCGACGCCGAAAAACCGCGGCTCCAGTTTACCCTAAGGGACCTGTTGCTGGTGGTGATCGGCGTGGCCGTCTGGCTCAGCGCGATGAGCGTGCTCAGCTGGAGCTGGTCGATCCTGGCGGGCGTGGCCGGCGTGGCGGTGTTCATCAGCCTTGTGTTTCTAAGCACCAACGAGCCGGAGAATCCAAGCGTCCGATTTGCTTGGTGGTGCGTCTTCGTCATCTACCTGATGACTTGCCTCGCGGCGATTGTCATCGGCACGTGACGGCTCGACAAAGGTGCGCGGCGGCTTGTCCCGGCCAGCCTATCGTCCCCGTCCCCGCCGGCCGGCGGTGATCCCCAGCGCGGCCAGCAGCGAGCCGATCATGGCGAGTGTCGACGGCTCGGGCACCGGCGCCGCCTCGGCCCCAGGGTACCCCCAATTGGCCGCCAGGATCGCCGCGTCGGCCGGGCCGACCACGCCGTCGCCGTCGAAATCGCCCATCTCCCACGTGACGTCCGTGGTTTCGCCCCAGTTATCCGCCAACGCCTGGGCATCGTCCCCGTCGACGTCCCCGTCGCCGTCGGCGTCGCCGGGCACCGGCGGAGTGGCCAGGAAGATCTCGTAGTCATTGCCGTCGTAGCCCCTCCAGACCGTGCCTGAACCGGAGATCTGAGGATCGTAGTCGCCGTAACTGTTGTCGGTCAACGGCGTCGTGGTGGTTCCGTCGTAGAGGTAGATCTCGAAGTCATTACCGTCGTAGCCCTCCCAGACCACGTTGGAACCGGAGACCTGGGGATATCGATCGGTGTCGCCGTTGTTGGTGAGCTGCGTGGTGGCGTCTTCCGGATTGGCACCTTCGCCCAGCGAGAGGAATTCGTCATGGTCGTAGAGGAAGATCTCGTAATCACTACCATCGGAGCGATACCATGCCACCTTTGAACCGGAGACCTGAGGTTCATAGTCGCTGGTGGCGTTGTCGGTCAACTGCGTGGTCGTGCTCCCGTCGTAGAGGAAGATCTCCCAGTCACTGCCGTCATAGCCCTCCCAGACCACGCTTGAGCCGGAGACCTGGGGATATCGGTCGCTGGTGCCGTTGGTGGTGATCGGCGGCGGGTTGACGGTGCCCCCGTCGGAGAGGAAGATCTCGTAGTCATTGCCGTCCCAACCCTGCCAGACCATGCTGGAACCGGAGATCTGGGGATCGTAGTCGTTGTCACTGTTGTCGGTCAACTGCGTGGTGCTCCCATCGTAGAGGAAGATCTCGTAGTCGCCGTCGACGTTGCCCTCCCAGACCACGTTCGAACCGGAGACCTGGGGGTATCGGTCGTCGTAGTCGTTGTCGGTGATCGGCGGCGGGTTGAGGGTGCTCCCATCGTACAGGAAGATCTCGTTGTCACTGCCATCGGAGCGATACCAGACCACGTTTGAACCGGAGACCTGGGGGTTACCGTCTTCGTAGCCGTTGGCAGTGAGTTGCGTTGTGGTGCTCCCGTCGTACAGGAAGATCTCGTAGTCGCCGTCGATGTTGCCCTCCCAGACCACGTTGGAACCGGAGACCTGGGGTTGATCGTCGTCGTAGTCGTTGTCGGTCAGCGCGGTGACCTGCCACGCGGCGTGGAGCGGGGCTGCGACAACAAACATCACTAATACCACCAATCCAACGAAAATGGAGCCTTTCATGATTCTTGCCTTCCCTCTTTCGATTCTTGCCCATCTCCGAGAAGTGCCTCAAGTCCGATGCCCTGCCGCATAACCCCCTATCCTATGGGCTGCCAAACTCCGATTCAAGAGAATGTCGGAAAAAACCCGGATAATTCGCCCCGACTAGGTAATGCTGGGGGGGCAGATTCGCCCGGCTTGGCGCCGCCCGGCGGCGACCGTCGCCGCACGATGGCGCACGGCCCCTTTCCCGCAAACTCTTTTGTGAGTACAACGTTCAATCATCCGCAGGTTCAGTAGTCTCAGATTCTATTGACCCCTGGCATTGTCACTGCTGAGCGTAGCGAAGAATCTCCTTCCCGGCGCGCCGGGATCGAGATCCTTCGCTACGCTCAGGATGACCTGCGGAGGTGTCAGCCAGCCAAATTTGGAACTACTGAAGTCGGCGTTGTCGTGTTGCATTCTTGGAGAAGAAGTCGGCATGATCACACACACACTGCTCTGCCTCGTGGCCCTTGGTGGTTTGAGTTTCGTCTCCGCGCTCGATGCGGCGCCGACTTCCGATGAGTCGCCTACGTCCCCTCCGACCCGCGAAGCCCGCGCGATTTGGAACCACTCGGGCACGGGTGCCTATCCGGGCGATTGGCCCCGCACGGCCAAAGAGCTGAGCCAGGCCGGTTTCAACATGATTCTGCCCAACATGCTCTGGGCCGGCGCGGCCCACTACCCGAGCGACGTGCTTCCGCGAAGCGACACCTACCGCCGCCACGGCGACCAAATGAAGCAATGTGTCGAGGCCGCGCACCGGCACGGTCTCGAAGTGCACGTTTGGAAAGTCTGCTGGAACCTGAAGCACCACGCGCCGGCGGATTTTGTCAAGCGACTTCGTCAAGAGGGACGGACCCAGGTCTCGGCCGGCGGCAAGAAAACAGACTGGCTCTGTCCGTCGCATCCCGAGAACTTCAAGCTCGAACGGGAGAGCCTGCTCGAAGTGGCGCGCAAGTACCCGGTCGACGGGCTCCATTTCGACTACATCCGCTATCCGGGCCGCCACTTCTGCTATTGCGACGGGTGCCGTCGACGCTTCGAAGCGGCCAGTGGCCGGCCGGTCGCCGATTGGCCCAAGGACTGCCACTCGGGCAGCCGGCGCGAGGAGTACAACGCATGGCGGTGCAAGCAGATCACCCGGCTCGTGGCCGCCGTCGGCCGGGAGGCAAAGAAGATTCGCCCGGGCATCAAGATCTCGGCCGCCGTCTTCGGCTCCTACCCGGCGTGCAAGAATTCAATCGCCCAAGACTGGGTCGCCTGGGCCAAGGCCGGGCAGGTCGATTTCCTCTGCCCGATGGACTATACCAACAGCGACAAGAAGTTTCGCTCGTGGGTCGAGAAGCAGTTGCGCCTGGTCGATGGTCGCGTGCCGGTCTATCCCGGCATCGGGGCCGCCTCCTCGCACTCGAAGCTTTCGGCCGATCGGGTTGTCGGCCAGATCCGGCTCGCCCGCTCACTGGGCGCCGCCGGTTTCACGATTTTTGATCTCCACGCCGCCACGATGGCCAAGATCGTCCCGGCCGTCGGACGCGATGCCGCCACAGAGAAACAGAAATAGGGTGCGTGAAACGCACGCACCACGGCATGTAGGCCGGGCGGAAGGTACCGTTGCCACCTCTGTCATTCTGAGCGAAGCGAAGAATCCGGCTTTTTGAGACCCTTCGCTTCGCTCAGGGTGACAAGAATTGAATCGACTTTCCGCAACAGTCAAGTAGGTCAGGCTGTGCCTGACAAAACGTAAACAACGGCTCAACCTTTGTCAGGCACGGCTTGAGCGACGGGCTTGATCGTCGTGACCCAAAGAAACGGCTTGCCCGCCTCGTCGACGCGCAGCTCGTACTTCAATCGCGCCTGAAACAGAGCCTTGTCCAGCGCCGTAGCGTAGGTCATGCGACTTCTGGGCACCGTGACGAGCTTCTTGTCCGGGTCGATGCCGTACCGGGCCAGCGCGCTGTGATCCAACAGAACCGGAATCTCAAGCCGCCCGCCGATCGCGTCGAGCACCCTGGCGGCTGAGACGTTCTCCAGGTTGATCGGGCGAAGCTTGAACATCTCGGGCAGGATTTTCGGACGCGGTTGCTCCGGTTTCCAACCGACCGGCCAGATCTCACGCCGGCCTCGGGCGGTGGTGATCAGGTACTCAGGCCCAGCCGCGGCCATCTTCGGAACCAGCGCCAGGCCCGCCGGCCGCAGCACGAAGGCCAAGCCGGTTCCGCGGGAAAGGCCCTCTGGTTCCTCGGCCACGCGGTCGTCCGCCACCCTGGCGAGCATCTTTTCGTCCACCCGAACGGGCAGTTTGAGCCCGCGGGCGATCTTACGCACCACGTCGGCTCGCACCATGCCGCGCGTCGAGAAATCGATCGGCACGGCCAGGTCCTTACGAACCGCCATCATCTGACTCCGCGGCAATCCGAAGGCCGCGTGCGGCTCTCGCGATTCGGGCGGACCACGCCGGGCCACGTCCCTAAGCCACGACGCGATCCGCCTGGCCTGGCCAGATCGATAGCGGCCGCCGGGCAGGACCACCTCGCCACGCGCATCAAGCGTGCCGGTGACGATGTAGACCGGGTTCTCCTTGGTGCCTCGTACCTGGATGCCCACTCGATCGATCGAGCGCTTCTGGCGGATCCGCACGCCGCGAATGCCCGCCTCGCCCAACTCGCGAGCCCAGGTCTGCTGGGCCGTCAATGGTGCGTGTCGCTCGGCGGCCAGCACCAACTCGACCCGAGCAGCCCCGCAGGCTTCTTTGACGCAGAACCACCCGAGTAAGAGAAACGCCAGCGCGAGCACCCAATGGCCGCGATACATGGGTATTCTCCTTGTGATCGTAACTGCTATTCTTCCTGAACTGCCGAGCTTAACAGCCCGCTGAAAAAAGAGGGTTTCTGTTCTAAAGGGTGCCACTGCTGGCTTGCCCAGCAGTGCGAAGCGAATTTCTCGGAAGAAACACTGCTGGGCAAGCCAGCAGTGGCACCCATTTCTCAACAGGCCGTTATCACTTCGGTGCGACTTGTGGTCTGTCGCGAGTATAGCATGATGCGGCCGTGTTGCCGATGTGTTTCCGGTGGTTTGTCCGTGCTCGTACTACCTTGAAACTTCGGGGGAAATGACCACAATAAGGTGATCGACTACCGACTATTGAACGCTGCATAGCTAATGCTCGGGGTGCCAGCGGCAGCTTGTCTGCCGCTGCGTGGGTTCACAGGGGCGGACAAGCCGCCCATGGCACCCACAGGATCATTAACAATGCAGTTGTCAATAACACGACTTTTCTCTGCGATAGAAGGAGATACGCCATGGCACGACCGGTAACGCTTTTCACGGGCCAATGGGCAGATCGGAAATGCGAGGATTTGGCCCGCAACTGTCAGCAGTTCGGCTTCGACGGGATGGAACTGGCCTGCTGGGGTGACCATTTCGAGGTCGATCGGGCCATGGCCGAAGACGATTATTGTGACAAAAAACGCCAGACGCTCCAGAAGTACGGCCAGGAGGTCTATGCGATCAGCGGCCACCTGGTCGGCCAGGCGGTGTTGGACAGCATCGACGAGCGCCACAAGGGCATTCTGCCCGAGCGAGTCTGGGGCGACGGCGATCCCGACGGCGTCAACCAGCGGGCCATCGAAGAGATGAAGCAAACGGCCCGGGCGGCCCAACGGCTCGACGTCGCGGTGGTCAACGGATTCACCGGCTCGAGCATTTGGCACCTGCTCTACGGCTTTCCGCCGGTTCCGCCGGGCGCGATCGACGACGGTTACAAGTTGTTGGCCGAGCGCTGGCACCCGATCCTCGACGTCTTCGGCGAGTGCGGCGTGAAGTTTGCCTTGGAGGTCCACCCAACCGAAATCGCCTTCGACCTGATTACGGCCGAGCGGGCGCTCGAAGCGCTGGACGGCCGGGAGGAGTTCGGCTTCAACTTCGACCCGAGCCATCTTCTCTGGCAGGGCGTCGATCCGGTCGAGTTCATCCGCCGCTTCGGCGATCGGATCTATCACTGCCATATGAAGGACGTCATCGTCAAGCTCGATGGGCGGACCAGTATCCTTTCGAGCCACCTCGACTTCGGCCATCCCCGGCGCGGCTGGGACTTCCGCTCGCTGGGCCGTGGCGGGGTCAACTTTGAAGAAATCATCCGCGCCCTGAACGACGTCGGCTACGAGGGACCGCTCTCGGTCGAATGGGAAGACAGCGGCATGGACCGCGACCAGGGCGCGAAGGAAGCTTGCGAGTTCGTCCGCCGGATCGAGATCACCCCCAGCGGCCGAGCGTTCGACAGCTCGTTCGACAAGGACGAACAGGCTTGATTCGTTCGTGGCTTCACGGGACATTGTGAGAACCACAGAGACCCAGAGACACGGAGCGACTGTGAATGGCTCAGTTGATGGCAACTCGAAGAGAAAGAGCCGACTCTCGAAATCAGTTCAATGTCCCAGTTCTGAAAAATGGTATAGTACGCATGGTCCTCTGATTGCAGGAGACTCTCTGTGCCTCTGTGTCTCTGTGGTTAATTCCCCGTGGTGCCTCTCATGAGAGTAGCCTATCTCGACTGTGCCAGCGGCGTAAGCGGCGACATGATTCTCGGCGCGCTGGTCGACGCTGGTGTCGAGCTGGACGCCTTGAACCGCGCGATCGCCTCGCTCGAGTTGCCCGGCTGCCACCTGACGGCCGAAGAGGTCCGTCGCTGCGGCTTCCGTGCACGGCAGGTCCACGTGCACACCCGGCCCGAGCAAACCCCTCGCCCCTTGTCCGACATTCTTAAGCGGATCGAGCGAAGCAGCCTGACCGATCGGCCCAAGCAGTGGGCCGAGCGGATCTTCCGCCGACTGGCCGAGGTCGAAGCCCAAGTGCACGGGATCGACGTCGAGGACGTGCATTTTCACGAGCTCGGTGCGGCCGACACCATGGCTGACGTGGTGGGCGCAGCGGTAGGCTTTGAGCAGCTGGGCGTCGACCGGGTCGTCGTCTCGCCCATTCCGACCGGCTCGGGCAAGATCCAAATGGCCCATGGCACCGTCAGCGTCCCGGCGCCGGCGGTGGCCGAACTGCTGCGAGGCGTTCCGCTGGCGGAGTCCAACGTCGAAGCCGAGCTGACCACGCCGACCGGCGCCGCTATCGTGACCACGTTGGCCGAGCGGTTCGGGCCCTTGCCGGCGATGACGCTGCGAAAAATCGGCTGCGGCGCCGGCCGGCGCGATCTGGCGGAGCAACCCAACCTGCTGCGGATACTCCTGGGCGAGATCGTCCAAGGGGCCGGGACATCCGGCCCCGGCGTCGAGACCGACGAGGTCTGCTTGCTCGAAACCAATCTGGACGACACCACCGGCGAAGTGATCGGCTATTGTATCGATCGGCTCTGGCGCTGCGGCGCGCTGGATGTCTGGACGACAGCCATTCAGATGAAGAAAAACCGCCCCGGCGTGATGCTTTCGGTGCTCGCTCGGGCCGAAGAGGTTGCCGCGATCGAGGCGATTTTGTTTCGCCAGACGCCCACGCTCGGCCTGCGGTACCGGTCCGCGCGGCGGCACGTATTGCAGCGCAAGGCCCATAAGGTGACGACTCCTTGGGGCACGGTTGAGGGCCAAGTCCGCCGCCTGCCCGACGGAACCACTCCTTTTGCCCCGGAGTACGAATCGTGTCGCCAGATCGCCAGCCGTCACGGTGTACCGCTTCAAGAGGTCTACGAGGCAGCACGAAAAGCGTTCGACCCCGCCGAGATTCAGTAGCATCTCATTAGGCTCTGTGGAAGACCTGCGCAGGGGGTGGCTGGGGCATAGCGCAGCGGTGTCCCAGATGGCTACAAACTGGGGCTTCGCTTCGCTCCAGCCCCAGCCACCCTTTCTGCAAGCCTGGGTTTTCAACGGAGCCGTTTCCGTGTTGAGTATCTTGACAATGGCCGTGCCACAACGCTAGGATGACGCAAGGTGAAATAGCGGTGATGTTACGGCGCGGTGGCGCTCCGTCGTTTCCGGGGATGGGATGGCTATGTCTGAGAGCTTGGCCGACAAGGCTTATCAGCACATCCGCAGTCAGTTGCTCACGGGCAAACTGGCGCCGGGCACGCGGTTGAGCAACCGCGGGATGGCCAAGACCCTCGAGATCAGCTTCACCCCGGTTCGCGAGGCCCTGAACCGCTTGGTGAGCGAGGGGCTTCTCGAGTATCGCAGCGGGTTGGGTGTCTTCGTGCCGACGATCAGCCGGCGCGAAATCGAGGAAGTCTACGAGCTGCGCGAGACGATTGAGTGCGCGGCAGTGGCCAAGGTCGGCGGCAAATTGCCGGAATATGTTCTTGCCGAGATGGCTGTTCTGCTGGAGGAAATGGTCCAGATCGGCCAGATGATTCAACAGGAACACGGCAAGGGACACGACCAGGAGTTGACCGATCGTCACACGCAAATCGACTTGTCGTTCCACATGCTCTTGCTGCAAGCGGCGGGCAACCGGCTGGCGTTGGACACCTTCAGGGGACTGACACGGATGGCGACCGTTATCTCCCACTCCTTTGACGTGAACCCATGGGGAGAGTTGGCACGGACCCGGGACGAGCACCGGCGAATCCTCAGGGTGCTGCAAGAGGGCGACACGGCCGCGGCTCAGGCGGTCATGTCCGAGCACGTGCGCGGCGGCTGTCAACTGGTTCTGGCGGCTTACGACCGTCACTACATGGAGAAATCTGCCGATACCGGCCGAGGACCTCATCGAGGCCCAGCGGTCGCTCTTCCTTTGGACGCCGACGAAGAGGAATCCGTGGCGTGATTGGCGTGTGTGAAGGGCAAATACGGGTTTCGAGCAATGATCCGACGAAGGACACGTGGTTGCGGTGCATCCACGGTTGTTTTTCCAGGGGAAGTTCTCTCATGAGACGTATGTTGCCAGTGGACCCACTGCCGTTGGTGCTGCTTTTTGTTACACTTTCCGGTTGTGGATCGAGGGAACCGATCGCGACGGTTCGGAAGTTGATCGACACCGAGTTCCGACTGGCGAAGAACCTCGAATCGGTCCACGATGCCCAGTCGGCCATGGCGGTCGTCTCCGAAATCGAAAGCGACTTCCAACGCATGAGCCGGCTGATGTTGCAACTGCCGGAGTTGGAGCGCAAGTACAAGGGAAGAAAGTTCCGCAAGACCACGCTCGAGAAATTGCAGCGCGACCGCGTGCAGGCCGAGAAAGAATTTCACCAGCAGGCCGAACGCATCAAAAATCTTCGTGGTCTTCCCGTCGAATTCTGGCGGGTGGTCCGCGTGGCGGGAATCGAATTGGCCTGCGATGCCGCCCGCGCGATGCAGGCCAGCGGCATGTTCGACCCCCAAGTAACCCAGGACGCGCAGAGGTTCACGCAGGAGTTTCTCAGCCTGCTGAAGCAACATGGTCACGACCAGACGATCCTCGTTGAATTCACCAACCTGCCGGACGAACTGCAGGACGAGGCGATCGAGAAAATGCGAGCCGCCGCTCCCGGCGCCACGACCGTGCACTTCGCTTTTCAAGGCATTGTGGATGTTAGCATTGGCCCAGTCGAAGACTATCAGACTTTTATAAAGTCACTCGATCTTGGGCAGATCATCTTTCAAGACGAACCACAGCGACGCGCCGAAATCCGGGTCGACCGCCGCAAGCTCGGCGCGCGGGCCAACTCCGATGAAGAAGAGGATCGGCTCGCCGAGGCCGAGCGCCAGCGTGAATGGGCCGAGCGGGAAAAGGCCCGACAGGAAGAACAGCGCCGCCGCGAAGAAGAACAAAGACGGCGCGAAGCCGAACGCCGCGGCCCCGATCGTAGCGATCCGGAGTACTTCGAGAAAATGCGCGAACGAATATCCTCGGACGACCGTTCGATTCGCAGCAAGGCCATCGACGTGTTCCTGGAGGTCCATCCGGCCGAGATCGAGTCGGTCGAGACCCGAAAAGAGGTGGCGCGTACCTTCCGAAAGCTGGCCTTTGAGGGCTCGCATCAAGAGCAGGCGAAGGCCATCAAGGGGCTGGTGGCCTGGGCCGGGAAGTACAGCACGCCCGTCTTGGTCGAACTGCTCGAAAGCGGCAAACTCTCAGTCTGGAACCGATCGCTTATGTTTGAAACGCTCGGTGACTTGCAGGACCCGCGGGCCGCAAAACCTGTCGCCAAGCGGCTGAGCAAGCCGGGCGACGCGAAAGAAGCCGCCAAATGCCTCCGACGTCTCGGCCCATTGGCCGAAGACGCGATCATCGAGATTGTCCCAACGCTTTCCGGATGGTATCAGCCGAAGGCTATTGCGTTGTTGGGCGAGTGCGGAACAAAGAAGAGTCTTCGCCATCTTCGTGAAGCCCAAAAGCATCGCGACAGAAGGATCAGAGAGGCCGCCAAACGCGCGGCCGCCGAAATCCGACAACGCGAAAGCGCCAAAAAGTCTGATTAGAGTGTGCCTTTCACGCAGCATACGTCCTACGTTTCCACGCCATGAAGACGCCCATCGGTCAAGATCTCCGTGAGCATGGCGCGCTGTGTGCCGTGTATGCCGTCTTGGCGGTCGTGGTCGTGTTGCTCGATGTCGGAACGATCTGGTTGCAGCCCCTCTGCGTATGGACTGAGTGGAACGTGACGCTGGCCCCGTTTGTTCTGCTTGCTTTTGTCTTGCCGAGCCGGGTCAGCCGTGAGTCACTTGGACTGCGGCTTACGCCGATTCAACCGATCCGCTATTGGGTTCGCTTCACGTTGATCGTGGCGGTCGCCATGTTGATGTTCATTCTGATCTGCGCGGTGATCATAAAAACACTCGGCTTCGAGATTCCCGTTCATAAGATGCCACCCGATCGGATTGTGATGCATTTTCTGCACGCGTGCCTGTTGGCTCCGCTGGTCGAGGAGTTGATCTACCGGTTCGCGATTTGTGTTCCGGCCACGGCAATCCTCGGCCCGACCGGCGCGATCCTTCTCAGCGGTGCCGTTTTCGCCGGGCTGCATTTCGTGTATGGGAATCCTAGCCCTGACAATTTCGTCGCGGGATACATTCTCGCGTGGGCCTATCTGAAGAGTGGGAGCATCCTTGTCCCGATCAGCCTGCATGCGCTGGGCAACAGCGTTGCCGTGGTCGTCAATACGCTGAATTGGTATGTTGCCTATTGACGTAGGTTCTTCACACGGCACGCGTTCTACGTTTCCACCAGGCTACGACCGGCCAGACGATCCCACGTTTCGATGGCTGCTTGCCGGCCGGTCACCGGCATCTGGCAGGTCGTGTCCTGGCACACGTAGACCGTCGGGCCCGGGGTGATCGGCGTCTTGCCGTCGAGAATCTTCGGCGGCAGCACTTCTTCCAGCGAAGACGCGCCCGCGTAGCCGACCACCTTGTTCGGGATGAACCGGCGGTGCAGCTGTCGGAGCACTTCATCGTCGTCGGCCGGATCATCACCGCCGATGACGGCGATCTCCAGCGGCGGCGCGAGATACATTTCGAGCGCCAGAAGCATCTGGCCGGTGGCCAGTGGATAGCGGCCCAACGTGTCGGCCTGCGAGCGAAGCGCGGCCCGGGCGACCTGCCAGTAGTCTTCGCGGCGGCAGAGCTTGGCCAGCCGCAGCAGCGCCATCGTGGCCAGCCCGCCGCCGCTGGGGACCGACGAGTCGTGCATGTCCCGGCTGCGGCTGATCATCGGCTCGTGATCGGCGGCCGTGAGGAAGAAGCCGCCTCGCGCCCGATCGGAGAACAAGGCAAGCATTTCGTCGGCCAGCGCGACGGCCTCGTCGAGCCAGCGCCGCTCGAAGCACGCCTCGTAGAGGGTGACCAGCGCTTCGGCCAAGGCGGCGTAGTCGTCGAGATAGGCTTCAACTTTGGCGTGGCCGCCACACCAGCAATGGCGCAGCCGGCCCGCGCCGTCGCGCAGCTCAGCCAGCAGGAAATCGGCCGCGCCGGCCGCGGCTTCCAGCCACCGCGGCCGCCCCAGCGCCGCGCCGGCCCGGGCCAGCGCGTCGATTGCCAGGCCGTTCCAACTGACAAGGATCTTGTCGTCCCGCTCCGGCCGCGCGCGCGATGCGCGGCGCGCAAGCAGCTTGCGACGACTCTCGGCCAGCTCCAATTCCAACAGCCGCGGATCCCGCCCGGTCGATTCGGCCAACTGCTCCAGCGTGCCCGGCCGATGCAGAATGTTCCGTCCTTCGAAATTGCCCTCGTCGGTCACGTCGTAAAACCGGCAGAACGTCTTGGCGGCCGTCGCGCCGAGCAAGCGGTAGACTTCCTCGGGCGTCCAGAGATAAAACGCCCCTTCGCCGTCGGGGCTGTCGGCGTCCTGGCTGCTGGCCAATCCGCCGTCGGCGTGGGTCATGTCGCGAAGCAAGTAATCGAGAGTCTCCTCGACGACCTGCCGATAGAGCGGGTTGCCGCTGGCCTGCCATGCCTCGAGATAGCAGACGGCCAACAAGGCGTTGTCGTAGAGCATCTTTTCGAAATGCGGAACCAGCCAGTGCCGATCGGTGCTGTAG
>Ga0315543_1003098_pt1 | contig 15254 bp, 15 predicted proteins | sample SalMarSW160210MG_2_FD_203098 | JGI IMG/M metagenome (GOLD analysis project Ga0315543, IMG submission 203098) | Salt marsh sediment microbial communities from the Plum Island Ecosystem LTER, Massachusetts, United States - Salt Marsh Sediment SW1601-210 ...
CAAGATGGGGTCGAGCACCAGCTCTTGGAGCAGCACCGCGTCCAGCCTGCCGTAGACATCGTCGGGGATGCTGCCCTCGGGCACGGTGAGCCGGAACCAGCGATCGCCGATGACCATGCCGAATACTCCGTGCCGCCGGGGTCGGGCCGACTCCGGGGTGCCAGCAGGCAGCTCCTCGACGGCGACCACCTTCGAAACTTGCTCCACGAACTCGGCCGGGGTGAGGCCGTTGAGATCCCGGATGCAGCGGTTGTACTCCATGATCTGGAGCTGGGCCTCCGGGTAGAGCACCGCCAAGACGTAGTTGTAGCCCTCGCATCCGGTGTGATCGGGGTTGTTGGCCGCCTCCCAGTGCGCAAAGTGGGCGGCGGCGGCGCAGCGATGGTGGCCGTCGGTGATGTAGAGGGTCTCGATCGAGGCGAGCTCCGACTCCAGCAGACGGACCTCTCGCTGATCGTCCACCACCCAGATCGTCTGCTCGACTCCGTCGGCCGTGAAATCGATCAACGGCGCCCGAGCGGATGCCCGGCTCATCGCCTCGACAGCGCCGTTCCCCGATCGGTAGGCGAGCGCCACCGGATACGAGTCCGCCCTCAGCTCGGCGATGTGCCCGGCGAGCCGCTCCTCGGTCGCCCGGTTGGTGTACTCGTGACGCTTGATCCGGCCCTCGTCGTATGCCGATATCGCCACCTCGGCGACGATGCCGGTCCGGCCACGCACCCCGTCCGACAACCGGTAGACGTAGTACGCCGGCGTGTCCCGCCACACGTAGACGCCTTCGTCGATCATGGCCTCGAGCCGCTCCCGCCCACTGCGGACGCCGACCGGCTCGGCGGCTACCCCCTCGGTGTGGATCGTGTCCCGCATGATGTGCTGGAAGCTGTACGGGTTCTCCGCCTCGAGCCGCTCCCAGTGCCCCGCCGGGACCTCCGAGACCGGCGGGGTCGCCACCTGTGCCGCCAGCTCGGGCCGCGGGAGAAACGCGCAGAAGGGTCGAATCAGTGATGCCATGGCGCCATCTCAGTCGTTGCCGCTCGATACCGCGATCACGTCTTCCAGCGCCTCGATCGCCCACAGGACCTCTTTGTCGACATCGCCGCCGACCCGCATTGCCACCGAGGCGGCACGCCCCCCGGCGAACACCGAGTTCACCATGTGCTCGACATTGAGGTCGGCCTCGCGGAGGATGCCGAGGACCCGGGCCAGCACCCCGACCCGATTGTGGTGCCGGATGGTGAGCGACGTCATGCCGTAGCCGGACGGCAGCAGGTTGACACAGTTGAGCACCGTGCCGTCCTCGAAGGCATCGATGAGTTCCAGGACAGCGTCGGCGATCGCATGCTGAGCCTGATCTGTCGAGGCGCCGATGTGATGGGTGCCGTACACGTTGGGGTGGCGAGCGATCACCGAATCGAACTCCGCTTCGCCCGTCTGCGGCTCCTCGTCGTAGACGTCGAGGCCTGCCCTGATGCCCTTGGCGTCCATGGCCTCGATGAGCGCCGCCTCATCGAGAATGCTCCCCCGCGAGGTGTTGAGAATGATGGCGCCGGGTTTGACGTGCTCGAGCAGATCGCGGGAGATGAGTCGCTCGGTGCTCTCATCGGCGGGGACGTGAAACGTCAAGACATCACACGTCTCTGCCAGGCGGACGAGGTCGGGGACATACTGCACGCCGAGAGCATCGAGCCGGTTCTGCACGTCGGCTTTGCGATTGGGCCGTTCGATCACAACGACGTCCATCGCGAACGCTTTGGCCCGCTCCGCTACCGCCAGGCCGATGCGGCCCAAGCCGACGACGCCGATGGCCCGGTCGGCGAGTCCCCGTGCTTTGCCGTAGCGTGCCTTGTTCCATTTTCCGGCGCGCAGGTCGTTGACGTTGTCGACGATGTTGCGGTCGATCGCCATGAGCAAGCCCATCGTGAGCTCGGCAACGGCGACGGCGTTCCGGCCGGGCGTGTTGCACACGAAGATGCCCCGATCGGCGCCCGCTTCGATGTCGATGGTGTTCGTCCCGGCCCCGGCGCGGATGACGAGGGTGAGCGTGTGGGTCGCCTTGAAGGCCTCGGCCGTCACGCCGGTGCTGCGGACGACGAGGACGTCGTTCCCGTCGAGGGCGGAGGGGAGCGTCTCGCCGGTGAGGTCCGGCAGGTACATGACGGTGTGCCCCATCTTCTCGAGTCGCTCGCGGTGGGAGTCGGGGAACTTGTCGGCCAGGAGGATTCTCACGATCTGCCTCGCGGTGTGTGGGGTGGAGAGGAGACCATCTTTACACTTTGTACAATCAGCGGCGAGTCTTCACCCCTGAGCATCGCACAGTGGCGAGGCCACCGGGAGGGATCTTCGCCGAACGGAGCTCCCGATGGCGCCCGCTCCCCGGAGGGCACTCCTCAGTGAGCGGCTCCGGATGGATCGAGGCGGCTCTCGAACGATTCCAGCAGCAGGCGCAGCGTTCGCCGGCAGGTGTCGTCGCGCCAATCCCTCATACGAGTGGCGAGCTCGGCGGAGAGCCCGAGATCGCCCTTGTCGATGTCGAGGGACGAGAACATCGAGAACCCGACAACGAAAGAGGCGAGGGACTGCATCAGCTCGACGGCGTCGTCCAACGTGAAGCCCGCGTCCATGAGGTATGCGATGCCGTTCTCCGTGCCGTTGTCGAGGCGCCGCCCCGCCAGCAAGACCATGTTCGGATGGGCCGCGAGCACACGCCGGTACTCCACGAAGACCTCCTCCATGTCTTCGATCCATTCCCCTGAGGATTCCGGCGACACCTGCATCTCCGACCGCATCAGGGCGAGTGCCCCATCCAGCAGCGCCTGCTTGTTCGGAACGTGGTGATACAGGGACGCCGCCTCTACCCCGAGGTCGGATGCCAGGCGACGCATCGATAGGGCTTCGAATCCCTTTTCATCAATGATCGCGAGGGCCCGCTCATAGAGGAGATCGGCACTGAGGGCTGTCCCCTGCCCCTGTGATTTCGACATGGCGTCCTCCTCGAGGCTTGACCCTAACGCTGTTAGGTGGCACACTAGCCGATAGCCACCCTAACACCGTTAGGTCGACGGGTATCGTCACCTCGAAGACGACGAGACGGAGGTCACCGGTATGAAAGCCTCGATCACCCCCCATGCCACGGCGCCAACCCTCGGCATCCTCGCCGGGCTCGGCGGCCTCACCCACGCCGTCGGCGAGATGCGCCAGGGCTCGGCAGCCCCCGACGGAGTGATCTTCGAATCCTGGGCCGACGGGCCCATCGCCGCCAACATGGGAGGCGACCCTGCCATGTCGGTGATTCCTCACTTCTTCATCACGGGACTCGTCGTCGCGCTGGTGTCCCTGGCGTTGATCCTCTGGTCGATCACCCGCAACGCACCCGGCCGGCGCGGATGGGGGCTCGTTGGCCTCTCGGTCGGAATGCTCCTCACCGGCGGGGGGTTCGGCCCGCCCATCATCGGCGCCCTCGCCGGTGGGTCGGCAATCGCTCTCGGACGTAGCGGAAGCCGGGCCGAAGACTCCCCCGGCGCCGGCCGCCGCGCGCTGGCGCGTACGTGGCCCTGGATCTACTACGCCGCCGCCGGGGCGACGACACTCCTCGTCGTCGGCTCACTCGTCCTCGAATATGGCTTCGACTTCGAAAACGGGGACGTCTTCGTCGGGCTCTTCTTCCTCACCGTGGTCTTCGCTGCGCTCGCCATTCCCGCCGGAGCGGCCCGCGAGCTGATTCGAGAGGCTGCACGGCGCGGGCGTGCACCCGAGTCGTGCGAGGTCGTCACCGGAGGTGCATCGTGAGAGCATTCGCAGGTATCGCCCTGATTCTCCACGGACTCGTCCACCTGCTCTACCTGGGCCACAGTCTCCGTTGGTTCGAGCTGCAGCCCGGGATGACCTGGCCGAGCGACTCGTGGACCCTCTCGTGGATCGCATCCAGCGGCGCCGTCCGCACCCTCGCCGCCATCGGATGCGGAGTGGCGGCGCTCGGGTTCGTCATCAGCGGCCTGGGTCTCGCAGTCACTGCGAGCTGGTGGGCCCGCGCCACGGTCGTCGCGTGTGCCTTCTCGACACTCGTGTACCTGGCACTGTGGAACGGCACGACGCAGGGCCTCGCGAATCAGGGCGCCATCGGCATCCTCATCAATGTGGCGATCGTCGTCGCGGTCGTTGTTGCACGCTGACGAGACGTCAGCCGACGGTGTAAACCGTCAACTCGTCGCGTAGCCGCTGCTTCTCGACTTCGTCGACGAAACAGGCCTCGATGGAGTTGGCGGCGATCGTGACCAGTTCATCCCTCGTCAACCCCAATGCCTGCTGCGTTGCTGCGTAGTTGTCCCCGACATACCCGCCGAAGTAGGCAGGATCATCGGAGTTGATAGTGACGCAGAGCCCGGCATCGAGCGCCCGCTTCAGGTTGTGCTCCTCGAGGGTGCCGAACACGGCCAGCTTCACGTTGGAGAAGGGGCACATGGTGAGCGGGATCCGATCGCGGCGGAGGCGCTCGACGAGCCGATCGTCCTCGAGGGCCCGCACCCCGTGATCGATCCGTTCGGCATGCAGCAGGTCGAGTGCCTGCCACACGTAGTCGGGCGGGCCCTCCTCCCCGGCATGGGCAACTCGCCGCAGGCCCTCCGCTTCGGCTCGGGCGAAGACATCGGCGAAGCGCGACGGAGGATTGCCAACTTCGGATGAATCCAGGCCGACTCCCAGAAACAGATCGCGGTGGGCGAGTCCCTGATCGAGGGTGGCCATCGCTGCCTCAGCGGAGAGGTGCCGGAGGAAGCAGAGGATGAGCCCGGACGACACACCCAGCCGCCGCTCGCCGTCGGCCAGGGCCGAGGTGATTCCCTCGATGACCGCCTCGAACGGGACGCCCCGATCCGTGTGCGTCTGGGGGTCGAAGAAGATCTCGGCCCGCCGCACCCCGTCGGCGGCCGCCCGCTCCAGGTATGCCTGGGTCATCTCGTAGAAATCGGCCTCGTCCTGGAGCACGGCGGCGCCCTGGTAGTAGATGTCGAGAAACTCCTGGAGGTCGTGGAATCGGTAGGCGGTGCGCAGGGCGTCCACCGACTCGAAATCGAGCGAGACTCCATTGCGGCCGGCCAGCTCGAACAACAGCTCCGGCTCGAGGGTCCCCTCGATGTGAACATGGAGTTCGGCCTTCGGCAGTCCGCGAGCGAGAGATTCCACGTTGGTCCACCTCCCCGGCCATGCCTTCGGCGATAGTAGGGGACTGAGTGCTCCGCCATTGCTCTCGCGTCCAGGAGAAGACCATGCGTTTCATCCTCAATCGAACCCGACGCAGGCTCGCGCCGGGACGAATCATGTTCCGCGACCGATCGACGTGGTATGACGTCGGGACCGGCGAGTTCGGCTGGCGTACCGCCGCTCCCGCCCCGCAGATGCGCGACGTCGAGTGGGAGTTCGACGAGCCGGACCAGTACCCGGCTCTGGTGGCGCGCACCCAGCCCGGGTTTCTCTCTTCGAAGGCAGAGAAGGCGCTCCACGCCGCGGTTGCCGGCGGCAACCCCGACGAGATCCTGTCCGTGGCGGCCGAGTACCCGACGCAACGGGTCGCCGCAGAGGCCATCGCCGGGCTGCTCCTCGTCGAGCCGCAGCTTCCCCACGCCATGGAGCTGCTCACCGGCGTGATCGCAGCGGAAGAAGACGTAGGGAACCATCGCTTCGTCCGCTCCTACCTGCGAAGTGCCGGGCTCACCGTCGCCATCGCCCCCTCGATCGTCGCCCACCTCCCCTTGATGCGCATGTCTTTGGGGCTGCTGGTTGCCGAGCTGCGCCAGCTCCGCCACGACAACGACGAGGCGGTGCAGTTGCTGAAGTCCCTCGAGCAGACAACGTGGGTGCGGGCATCGCACGCCGAGATCGCCTTCGAGAGCGGCGAGTATGAAACGGTCATCGGGCTGTCCGAGGGCATCGTGAACGACGACGACGTGACCGCTCTGCTACTGGCCTACCGCGGCCGAGCGCTGGCGGAAATCGGGCGATACGACGAGGCGATGAGCGCCTTCGCCCGGGTGCTCGAGTACGACGGCCGGGCTTCGGAGATCAGGGCGATGGCGCACGTCGGTCGTGGTCTCGTGCACTTGGCGCAGGACGCCGACGAGCAGGGCATCCAGGAGCTCAACCTTGCGCTCGTCGAGGAGCCCAACGAGCCGACGGCGCTGGAGGTGTTGGCGCGGCTCCGAGGCGAGCACGGCTCGTAACATCCGGGTCCGAATCCGGAAGGAGCCACATGTTCCATCCCATCCCACCATCCATCCTCGACCGCATGGAGGAGCTGGAACGGCGGGACGCCCGCGACCGGCAGGACCGCACGCCTCGCCTGGAGCGGCTCCGCCAGATCCCGGCCGAGACCGGCCGGTTCCTGGCGATTCTGGCGGCGGCCGCGCCCGCCGGCGCCGTTGTCGAGATCGGCACCAGCGCCGGCTATTCGACGCTGTGGCTGATGCTGGCGTGCAAGGCGAGCGGACGGCGCGTCACCACCTTCGAGGTGCTTCCCGAGAAGGCGGCTCTCGCCCGGGAGACGTTCCGGTCGGCACGGGTCGAGCATCTCGTGGATCTGATCGAGGGCGACGCCCGCGATCATCTGGCGGCGATCGACGACGTGGCGTTCTGCTTCCTCGACGCCGAGAAGGACGTCTACGCCGACTGCTACGAGTTGGTGACACCGAATCTCGTGCCGGACGGCCTGCTCGTCGCCGACAACGCCATCAGCCATCGTGACACCCTCCAACCGATGATCGATCGTGCCCTCTCCGATCCCCGAGTCGATGCCGTCGTGGTCCCCATCGGCAGAGGGGAACTGGTCTGCCGCCGGGCGTAGCGAGGTCGTCGGTCACCCAGGGTGAACCCCATGGACCCGCCCGGGTGGTGCCCCTAGCATCGGCACCATGACCACTCACACCATGCGATGGGGTGTGCTCGGCGTAGCGAAGATCGCCGTCGGCACCGTCATCCCCGCCATTCAGCAGTCCGCCACCAACGAGGTCGTGGCGATCGCGTCCCGCTCTGCGGACAAGGCCGCGGCTGCGGCGACCCGGCTCGGGATCGCTCGCGCCCACGGCTCGTATCAAGACCTCCTCGCCGATCCCGAGGTGGACGCCGTCTACGTCCCGCTCCCCAACCATCTCCACGCCGAATGGTCGATCCGGGCCCTCGAAGCCGGCAAGCACGTGCTGTGCGAGAAACCGCTCGCTCTCGGCGTCACCGAGGCCGAGACGATGGTGGCGGCGGCCGAGCAAACCGGCGGAAAGTTGATGGAGGCTTTCATGTATCGCTTCCATCCGCAGTGGGACCTGGTGCGGACCCTCGTCGCTGCAGGGCGAATCGGGCCGGTGCGGGCGGTGAGCAGCTGGTTCACCTACGAGAAGCAGCCGGAGGGCAACATCCGCAACGTCCCCGAATGGGGCGGAGGGATGCTCTTGGACGTCGGGTGCTACTGCATCAGCGCCGCCCGCTTCGTCTTCGGGGAGGAGCCGATCGACGCCGCCGGTGTCCTCCGCCGTGATCCGGACACCGGGGTCGACATCGCCACCGCCGGGATCCTGCGGTTCCCCGCAGGGGAATCGGTGTTCTTCTGTGGCGGTGACCACGCCCACGATCAGCGGGTGCACATCATCGGCAGCGAGGGCACGATCACCGTTGAGCATCCCTTCACTCCCGATCCGCACTCCCCGGCCACGCTCCGGGTGGTGACGCCCGCCGGCGAGGAGGCACTCGAAGCTCCGGCCGCCAACAGCTACACGATCGAGGTCGAGCGCTTCGCCGACGCCGTCCGCCACGACACGCCGGTCCCCACGCCGCTGAGCGACGCCCTGGCGAACCTGCGTGTCATCGAGCAGGTGGCGGCGGCCGGGAACTGACACCGCTCCGCAGCGACGGGGACCGCTGCGGGCGAATTGGGAACCAGCCTTTCTCAGGCGCGGCCACTGTGTCAGGCATCTCGGGACACGATTGCTGCCATGGGGCAACTGCATGAGTTCGGCAGAATCTGGTGTGGTGCGCCCCATCTCGAGTTAGGAAACGAAATGCAGAACACAGGAGGACGTCGGGCACGAACCATCATCCTCGCAGTGGCGTTGGTTGAGGTATTCATGCCTGCAGGTGCGCCAAGCGTGGACGCATAGACGGCGAACGGCTGCAAGTTCGCAGGATCGAATCCAGCGATCGGCTACCGATACTGCAGCGTCACCAGCCCGTGGCAGACAGCGTTTTACGCGGGACAAGCGGTTTGGAACGCCTCGAGCGCACCTGGGTGGTTCACGTATACACCCTCTGACTCCACTCCAAACATCCCGGTGTATGACAACTCATATTCGGACGGTTGGTGGGGTTTGGCATCAGGAGGGTGCGATTCGGGATCCGGTCAGACTTGGTACGACGAGCGGGTGGTGATCAGGTTCAACACTCGCGCTACCGGGGGCCTATCGACCACCGAGAAGAAGCTCGTCGCAATTCATGAGCTGGGGCATGCCTACGACCTGGCTCATTCCTCTCTCGGGTGCGGGGCGATCTATGAGCCGGTGATGCGGTCGGATCCAACTTGGGTGATGGACAATTACGGGAATCCGAACGCTCCCTACTCGAACGACGTGTACGGCGTGACCATCATCTACTAGCGGAGGCACAACATGAATCCGTTCACAAAGCGCCTGACCGCAGCGCTGACAGGAGTAGCCCTCATCGCCGCCGTTGGTGCAGCGTCGTGCTCATCCGACGACCGGCAGGTCATACACACATCAGGCCCGGAGTACTCGTCAATCGAGGGCCTGAGTACGGCAGCCGACGTCATCGTCATTGCCACGGCCACGGACTCGGCTCGACATGTGGTCGAGGGAGAGGGCGACGGAGGCATCCCGACGATGTACCGCGTGTTCACCGTCGATGAGGTGCTCTTCGATCCAGAAGGCGTTGTCGGCGACACGATCGATGTGACTCTCTTCGACACCGACGAGGTGATCTTCGACGGGGAGAGCGAGATCGCTACAGGCCAAGAGCTGTTGATGTTCCTCGACCGGGTTACCGCCGACACCGCCGACGAGGTGGCGGCCATCAGGCCATTGACGCAGGTCTTCTCGCCGCTGAGTTCCGACAACGGGATCTTCGATGTCTCCGACTCGGGCACGATCACGGCCCGCTCCAGCGCGATCAGGAAGCTGCGGGCGGCAGACGAAACAGTCGCCGACTCGCCCGTGCAGGTGACACCTGAAGGTGAGGAGATTCCAGAGGAGCAGTCACGCTCCTTCACCAGTTCGCTCAGCGAAGTGCGGTCAGTCATCAGCACCGCCGCCGGACACACCACAACTCCCTAGTTCGGCGATCATCCGGTGACCACCGCGTTCCTCCCTACGGCTTTGGTCCGTACCGGTGAGGAGTAATGACCGCCGAGCAAGCACCCTCAACGGTCCCCTGCGCCGCCGCGGTGGACGCGACTGTGCTGGGATGATGACCTCAGGTACCCTACGGTGTCGACCGATACCACGGGATGTCGCCGCCCGCGAGGCCGGCCGGCTCAGCGCGTTGAGGGAAACGTGATGGATCAGTATCGAACGCCGACGCTCGGCCTGACAGAGGCCTATCACGTCGCTCATCGCTGGCTCGACCACATCGGGGCGACCCCCGAGTCGATCATCCAGCCGGTCGACGGCGTCGTCGAACTCCGCGGCGGCACTCTGGTCGCCCGCATCAAGCTCGACCGGGCTCCACTCGCCCAGTCCTCGATCCTCGCCCTGCTGAAGACGATCCAAGAGCACAACGCCGAGAGCGAGCACGTCCATTGCCTCCTCTTCTCCGTCACCGGGTTCTCCGATGGGGCGAAAACGCTCGCCGAATCACACAACGTGGGCCTCTTCGACCTCGACGCCATCGGCGACGTCCACCCGGTCACCACCTACGCCCGCAACATGATGCCTGCCGAGCCACTGGAGCCGGCATTCCTGTTCGTCCCCGGCAGCGAGGACGAGGAAGAGAAGGCGCGCGCCGAGCAGATGCCGTTCGGGCCGATCGAGAAGGACCCGAAGGATTGGCTCGATTGCCCCCGCTGCGGGGCGACCCACCACAAGAAGGCCAACTTCTGCGCCGCCTGCGGCGCCGACCTGACGGCCCGCAGCACCCTGACCGCCAAGTTGCCCCCGCAGCCCGCCGTGGGAATGCCTCAGCCCATGTTGGCGCCCCAGGCCCATCCCATCGCCGGGCTCGGAGGTGCCACCCTCCGCTGCCGCACGTGCGGCTCTCAGGACATCGAGCTGATCGACCCGCGCACCATTCCGGGGCAACCGCGTCGCTGAGGTACGCTCCGGCCCACCGACCCGGAGCCGACATGACCCCCACCACCCCTCCCGACGACGGCGTGACTTGGGACCCCCATCAGTACCACCGTTTCGCCGACCACCGGCTGCGCCCGGCGCTCGAGCTGCTCGATCGCATCGACCACCCGCAACCGCGACTGGTCCACGACATCGGATGTGGAGCCGGGGAAGCGGCGCGGCTCATGAGCAAACGCTGGCCCTCGGCAACCGTGATCGGGTCCGATCTGTCGGCAGAGATGCTGGAACGAGCCGCCAGTGTTCCCAGCACCGTGCAATGGCGGCAGCTCGACGTACGGGAATGGGATCCCCCCGATCAACTCGACGTCATCTACGGCAACGCCGTGCTGCAGTGGGTGGAGGGTCACGACGAGCTACTGCCCCGCATGGTGGGGTCTCTCGCCGAGGGCGGAGTGCTGGCGCTCCAGATGCCACTGAGCTGGGGTGAGCCCTCACATCGCCTCATGCGGGAGGTGCTCGCCTCAGGTGGAGCCGGCGACGGCCCGCTCGGCCCGACGGCACTGCGCGAGCGCTACCGGAGGCAGCCCGTGCAGGAGGCGGCGTGGTACTACGACCTGCTCACCCCGCTCACGAGCAGGCTCGACATTTGGGAAACCCGCTACCACCAGGTGCTCAGCGGGCCCGATCCCGTGCTCGAGTGGGTGAGAGGAACCGCGCTGCGCCCGATCCTCGAGCAGCTCAGCCGTCCGGAGCTCGATCGCTTCCTGAAGGTCTACACGTCGGCCCTGCGCCGGGACTACCCGCCGCGCCCCGGGGGTGAGACCCTCTTCCCGTTTCCCCGCCTGTTCCTGGTTGCGTACCGGTAGCGGGGGCCGCTCCCGGGCGCCGGAGTGTTGCCGTGATCGACCAGAACGCGAGGAAGGGCGGCCTCGAGGCCACCCTTCCTCTTGCTCGCACGGAGGAGTGCCGTAGCCACAGGACCAGGCCCGTGGCCCATAGTCGCCCCCTACAGCCGGAGGCCGCCCCTGTCAGCCCCGCCTCCTGCTCCTCCTCGCAGCGGAGTGCCGGTCACTCGGCCGGAGCGGGTGCCCCACCGATTCCCCCCTCGACCGGGTACCCAGACTGTAGAGACAGAGAGTCAAGAACTCAAGATATTTCTTCTCTTGGCCTGCGCCCCCGTCCACCGCGCCGCAGGCACCCTGGCCGGCTTTCAGCCGGTACTCGGCTGCAGGAAGATCGCGCCCAGCGGCGGAATGCTGAACCTCAGCGACTGGGGTCGCCCGTAGGCGATCACCGGCTTCGTCGTGAGGCGACCGTTCGGACCGCGCCCCTTCCCCCCATAGCGCCTGGCGTCGGAGTTGAGCACCACCTCCCACTCTCCGGCTGCCCCGACGCCGATGCGATGGGACTTCCTGGCCTTCCCGCTGAAGTTGCACACCACCAGCATCTGCGTGCCGTGCCCGTAGCGAACGAAGGCGACGATGCCCGTCTGGTGCCCGGTATCGATCCACCCGAAGCCGGCCTGGTCCTGATCGAGCGCCGCGAGTGCCGGGTGGCTTCGATACACCTCATTCAGGTCACGTACCCAGCGCTGCATCCCCCGGTGGCGGGGCTGGCGCAGCAGCCGCCAGTCGAGTGCCGCATCGTGATTCCACTCGGCGCGTTGGGCGAACTCGTCGCCCATGAACAGCAGCTTCTTGCCGGGGAGGGCATACATGTAGCCGTAGAGGGCCCTGAGGTCGTCGAAGGACCAGGCGCCTCTCCCCGACATCTTGCGGATCATCGAGCCCTTGGCGTGCACCACCTCGTCGTGTGACAGGGGGAGGATGAAGTTCTCGTTGTAGGCATACAGCATGCGGAACGTCAGCTCGTCCTGGTGCATGACGCGGTACTCGGGCCAGTGCCGCAGGTAGCTGAGTGTGTCGTTCATCCAACCCAGGTCCCACTTGTAGGTGAAGCCGAGCCCGCCCTGTTCGACGGGCCGCGAGACCCGGGGCCAGGCGGTTGACTCCTCGGCCACCGTGAACACCCCCGGATGTGCGGCCAGCACCTCTTGGTTCAGGGCGCGGATGAAATCGATGGCCTCCAGGTGCTCGCGCCCGCCATGGATGTTCGGCTCCCATTCGCCGTCCTTGCGGGAGTAGTCGAGGTAGAGCATCGAAGCGACCGCGTCCACCCGCAGCCCGTCGATGTGGTATCGGTCGAGCCAGAAGCCGGCGCTCGAGGTCAGGAAGCTCCGCACCTCGGGGCGTCCGTAGTCGAAGATGGCGCTGTGCCAATCGGGGTGCCACCCGCGCCGCGGATCGGGGTGCTCGTAGAGCGGCGTCCCGTCGAAGGAGAGCAGGGCGTGCTCGTCGCCGGCGAAATGTGACGGGACCCAGTCGAGGATCACGCCGATCCCCGCCTGGTGGAGTTGATCGACGAGATACATGAGATCCTGCGGGCGGCCGTGGCGAGCGGTGGCCGCGAAGTAACCCGTCGTCTGATAGCCCCACGACGGGAAGTAGGGATGCTCGGTGACGGGGAGGAACTCGACATGGGTGAATCCCATGTCGGTCACGTAGTCGACCAGCCTCGGCGCCAGCTCCCGATAGGAGTACGACTCGGAAGGCCGCTTCTTCATCCACGAGCCGAGATGGACCTCGTAGATGGACAGCGGCGCGGTGGGGTCGTGACCCTCCGCCCGTCCCCGCATCCAGTCGCCGTCGGACCATTCGTAGGCGAGATCCCACACCACCGAGGAGAACCGGGGCAGTGCCTCAGTGGCGAAGGCGTAGGGATCCGATTTCTCAACGACCGGGCCGCGCCGGGTACGGATGCGGTAGCGATAGGACTGGCCGGCAACGGCGCCGGGCACGAAGCCCCACCAGACCCCGGCCGGGCCTGGCTCGAGCACGCCGGCCTGACGGTCCCAGTCGTTGAAGTCACCGATCACCGACACCTGCCGGGCGGTAGGCGCCCACACCGCAAAGCGAGCTCCGCGGGCAGTGAGGTGGGCCCCCAGGTAGCGGTAGGCATCGCCGAGCGTTCCCCGGCCGAAGCGGTTGGCGTTGCGGATGCTGAGCGGTTTCCTCATGGCTCCTCGGATGTCACTCCGAGGCTACCCGCCCGTCACCACTGAGCCCCGCTCACTCGGTCCGGTCCTCCTTGGCCTCGTCGTAGTAGTCGAGGCGATGGATCGGGAACACGATCGAGGTCATGAGATTCATGACGTGAGCCGTGATGCGCTTGAGGAAGCGGTAGAACAGCGCCCTGGCCACTGCATCGGAAGCGGGGCCAGAGGACGCGAACGCCGCCTTGACGTGGTCGTCGTACTCGTCGAGGAAGACGTCGGCCTTGGAGATCAGCTCTTTGGCGCGGGAGATGTCGCGGGATTCGAAGACGGCGACGGCTTCGTCGATGAGCTGGCCGACATTGTCGCGATAGCGCTCCAGCTCCTCCCGGTCGGGAGCGGCGGAGAAGTCGGCCCCGTACTTGGCGAGGTCGTAGATGTTCTTGGCGTTATCGCCGATTCTCTCAGCATCTTTCACCACGCTCATGTAGACGAGCGTCTCAGGAACATCCACGTTGCCGGCCACCGAGGCGTGCACAACGAGTGCCTTGCGCACCTCCTGCTGGGCGACGTTGATTCCCCGATCGATTCCTTTCACCTCTCGCTTGGCTGCCTTTGAAGCGCCTCCCCCGAAAGCCGCGGCCATGGCGGCGTCGTAGACGGCTCGCCCGTCACGCACCATTTGGGCGAGCTTGTCCTCTACCTCCTGGATCGTCGACCGGCCCGGGGATCGGAAGAACTCGAACACCATGTCAATTGCTCCTATCTGAGAATCAGGATACCGAGCAGGGGCAGCACCACGAACATCACCACGGTGTACGAGACGGCAACCGGCTTGCGCCGCACCGCCAGCGCGGCGAGCTTCTGCGCCATTGTGACCGGCAAGTAGCGGAGCCGCGGGTACGGAAAGATGATCGCAATCGCGCCCAGATTGAAGAGCGTGTGGGTGACGGCGATCGTCAGCGCGTCCACCTCCCCGGTCGAGAGCGCTGCCAGCAGAGCCGTGATCGTCGTCCCCACATTCGCCCCGAGGGTGATCGGATACGCGTTCCTGAGGAGGAGGATGCCGGAGGCCACCAGCGGGATGAGTATCGAGGTGGTGATGCTCGATGACTGGACGGCCATCGTCACAATCGCCCCAATGACGATGCCGACGACGCTGCTGCGTTGCAGGGCGGCGTTGAGGGTGCGCTCGATGCGATTCGCCACCAGGACCCGCATGTTCTTCGTGATGAAGGCGAGCGTGACGAAGACGAGCACGATCCCGGTGATCAGAGACAATGCCCCCAACGCGGTCGCATGGTCGGTGAAGAACCCGAAGAACGATTCCACCCTCGCTCCACCCCACACCACTGCTCCCTTGACGGGACTGTCGAAGGTCCCACCGGAGGCGCCCCCGGAAAGGAGCCCGGCAATGTCCCGCGCCAGCGTCGACAGCACCCGGGTGGACAGCTCGAGTGGCAGCAGAATCGCCACGGCCAAGACGTTGAAGGCATCGTGCATCGTGGCCGCTGAGAAAGCGAGCTCGAACTCGTGCGACTGCCGCATGTGCGCCAGCGAGACGATGGTGTTGGTGACCGTGGTGCCGATGTTGGCCCCCATGACCATGGGCACCGCGTCGGAGACCGGGAGTACTCCGGCGGCGACCAGCCCGACGATGGTCGACGTGGTCGCCGACGAGGACTGCATGAGGACGGTGGCGAGGATGCCGACGAGAAGACCCACGAAAGGATTGTCCACACCGCGGAAGAGCCCGTCGGTGAAACTGCTGCCGAGGCCCTCGATGCCGGACTGGAGCAACCCAACGCCGACTAGGAAGAGATAGAGAAGGGTGCAGACGAGGGCGGCACGTGCAGGACCGGCCAGGCGAGGCGTCGCCGGGGTTGCCACGGACAACTCGTGGCCGGCATTCATGGCACGCGGTCTCC
>Ga0315543_1003100_pt1 | contig 15250 bp, 16 predicted proteins | sample SalMarSW160210MG_2_FD_203098 | JGI IMG/M metagenome (GOLD analysis project Ga0315543, IMG submission 203098) | Salt marsh sediment microbial communities from the Plum Island Ecosystem LTER, Massachusetts, United States - Salt Marsh Sediment SW1601-210 ...
AGGCAAATTGCCTTGACATATTATCCACCCCCCGCTATACTGAAAAGTCGGCGCGGGGTGGAGCAGTGGAAGCTCGTTGGGCTCATAACCCAAAGGTCGCTGGTTCGAATCCAGCCCCCGCTACCAAGGAAGATTAAAGCACGGCGAAAAGGCTGTGCTTTTTACTTTTATGAGCATAAGTGATTGGCCTCTAAAGACCTGTCTATTGAATTATATGTAAAGTAATGATAGAATTGGTATATCTCACAATAGTTTATTTCCTAAGTATATTAAGTCTATTAATTTAATTCATTAAATGCGACTAATATGATTGAGATACTTGGCGCTCTTAAAGAACTACTTGATAAATTTGACCAAGATATTAAACCAATATCGGAAGCAGATGTGTCTAAAGCTATCCGTTCCTTGAGAGATCCAAAAGATACATCCGAACCTCCTATGGAATGGATTGCAGAGGCCATGGCTTTTGATTTCTGGGAAGACTATCAAGACCAACCTAGCGGTTGGGGTACTTACTATGGGCCAATGATGGTACTGAAAAATGACGATGGGACATTTACTGAGTCACCTAGTATACAAAAAGTCACACCACAGATAATTCAATATTGGTCCGAACGGGCAATGGCCTCAAAGCACCCTGTTCTTCGTGCCCGGTACGCTGATTTAGTCTGGGATTTTCAAAGGGTCATCACTAATGAATCTCCGCATTATTCAATGGCACAGATAGTCATAGATAGTATCATCGAAATCGCACAGAGAAATTGCTATGCGCCTGAGGTAAATGTAAAAAGGAAATTGGAAAGGGCTTTGTCTCTTGCCAGCGCACTCAATGATAATAGCCGAATTAAAAAGGTCACCGATGCCACAATAGCATATGAAGATACCATAACAGATGACTCAAAACTAGGGCTTTGGGGATTCGCCTATGACCTCCTGTTTGAAAATGATAAAGTCAAATTAACAGCCGACCAAAAACAAAAACTGATAGACGACCTAGAAGAGCATCTCCTGCGTGCATCTCAACCCACTAACAAAGAAGAAGTTGATCCATGGGCAGTGGAGGCCGCTGCTCTGCGACTGGCTAAGTATTATCGTAAGGTTGGACGCGGCGAGGATACTAAGCGAGTTATAGTCGCGGTAGGAGATGCTTTCATACAAGCAAGCTCTAAGGCATCTGCCCTACAGACATCTGCTTGGCTTCAACGAGTACATACTACTTTCAAAGAGTTCGGACTTTCGGATGAAGCAGAGAAGATTTCTATTAAACTACGCGAAGTTGGAGAGAAGGCGAAGTCAGAGCTAAAACCTATTTCCCACACAATGAAAGTTCCAAGAGAAAAGATGGAGAAATATATTGCCGCTCTTACAGAAGGAGAACTCGATGAGGTATTGACGAGAATCGCTGCGCACTATATTCCGAAGAAATCTGAGGTCGAGAAACAATTAAAGGAGTTGGCAAGTGAAGCACCAATCACTTTCCTAGTTCCCATGGAACTACAGGACAATACGGGGAGACCGCTAGCCAAAGTCGGCTCTCTGGAAGAAGACCTGGAGGGGCATACTGTGAAGCAGATGTCTCAGAATATGGCTATTGAATCTGTATTTTTAAGACAGGTGCTCGAGTCACTGGTGAAGAAATATCCTACATTTGAGAATCTATGCATAGATTACCTCTTCCGCTCTCCTATTTTCAAAGAAGACAGAAAATCGATTATCAGGTGGGGAGTAAAAGAATACCTCAATGGGAATCATATGATAGCGGTCCACCTCCTTATTCCTCAAATTGAAAGCGCACTCCGGGTATTATTAGAGAAAGCCGGCGGGTCTGTTTTAAAGCCAGTACGTGGCGGAGGCTTTAATTTTAAAGCACTAGATCACCTACTTAGCGACCCATTGTTGGTTCAAGTCTTCGGAGAAGATATAGTATTTTACTTCCATGCTCTTCTGGTTGACCCACGAGGTTGGAATTTAAGAAATCGTGTATGCCACGGTCTTTGTGATGCTAGCGAATTTGGGCCAACTATGTCTGACAGAATCATTCATGTCTTGCTGTGCCTAGCTCTGGTTAGGAAAAATAAGCAGGCAAACAAATAACCAAAAACTGCAGTATTGTAGACTTTAATCAATGCTGACCTATACAAATATATCGTAAGTAAAGGGAGTGTCAGAATTTGTGATAGAGAAAATCATCGAAACTATCCTTAAAATACCAGCGATGATAGAATTCATCATAGGTGCCGTAGTATATCTTATACTACATTGGGTAGCTGGAGAAGTAGTTTCAGGTGTTGCCCAGGAAACAGTGTGCAAATCGCCAGGAATTGAAAGTTGGTTTTTATGTTTTATTCTAACGAACGAAGTAGTAGCGTTTTTATCAATAGTCGCAATCATCATAGGCATAGGTCTGGCATTTAGAAAGAAGTTCTCTTAGACCACTTTGTCGGTTCGAATGCTGGGTATCTATTCACCAACTCCGCTCATGCCCCCCATTTCCTCGATATAGAACCAGCCGCATTCTATGCAGGTTAGTTTATCAACCTTGAAAGCTCCCTCAATGTCTGGTTCCCAATGCTCTCTTATTTCTAGTTTAAGGCTACCACAATTTGGACATCTATAATATGGCCTTGAAATGAGCAACTCGCTGTTAATCATTGTTTTCTGAATCAATCCCATACACATAACAGAACTAATAATACACTGAAGAGCCACTTCTTGAGTTGCATTTAAATCGTGTTCAAGCTTATTACAAAGATCAAAAGCAGTCTTAGACATTTTTATTAAGTATTCCGCATTGCCTCTAACTTTCTTCAAAGAATATTCCACCAACCTTTTAACATCTGCCGGACTAATATCATTAATACCAGTCGGTAAAAATTCCTTCCGAAATATACTTTGTGAAAATTCTATCCATGCATCACGCATGATTATTCCAATCTGTTGGAATTCTTCAGCCGAGCCAGCTGTAATAAGTTGATCCATAGCCATATCTATTTGTCTTGCCACGGTTGCGTTATGCTCAATTAGGTACCCAGTTAGAATATTAACTGCAGTTTTCCAAACACTCGTTGAATCTTCACTCATGTCTCTATTGTAATTTAGAGCGTATAGTAAAAACAATTACTTGGACTTCTTCACACGTGGCCGTATGGTTAATAGAATACAAGATTCTGAATATCCCCCGCTCACGAACCCGCAGCTCCATAGCATAATACAGGCTGGAGGCGAGCAGAATGACTTCCAAACTCACATAAAAACTACCCTGGGTAGGATTTTGAAGGCCTATCCTGCCCCTGCCCACCCCCACCGCCCCACGCCCCCCCTGGGCGACTATCTTCGAGGTGTACAAACCCACAGCCACGCGCCACAATATACGTGTGGGAGGTGGAAACGATGAACAGACAGACAGACAACGGCGGCCTAGAGCCCGCCGTCAGGGCGCTCAACCAGCTCTCCCCGCAGAGCCAGGAGCTGGTCGTCTCGCTGGTCAGGCAGCTGGCGGACAGGGAGGGCATCGACGTGCCGCTGGCGGCGTCGCCGGGGCTTCAGGCCCCCGCCGAGGGCGTCCCGCTGTGGGTCGCCAAGCTCAGGGCGGAGCGCCGCTCGGAGAGGACGGTGCACATGTACGAGTACCTGGCGAGGCGCTACCTGGGGAAGGACCCGGCGCCCACCAAGCTCGGGGTGCAGCAGTACCTCGCCGACAGGCTGGGGGAGGTCTCGCCCGCCGCGGTCAGCAACGAGAGGAAGGCGCTGGCCAGCCTCTTCGGCTTCCTCCACGGGGAGGGGCTGTGGCCCACCAACCCGCTGAACGGGGTGAGGCACGTGAGGGTCAGCTACAGCGAGAGGCCGTGCCCCGACGCCGTGGACGTCACCAGGGTGCTCGGCGGCAGGTGCCTGAGGAGGGGGGATACCGATAAGCTGAGGACGCTGACCCTGCTGCTGGCGACCACCGGCATGAGGATCAGCGAGGCGGCGGGCATCCTGAAGCAGAACATCAACCTGGGCGCCCTGGAGGTCAGGGTCACCGGCAAGGGCGACAAGCAGAGGGTGGTGCCCCTGCTGCCCCAGACCGCCGCGGCGCTGGCCGGGTACATGAAGCAACACCCCAACGGCTCACCCTACCTCTTCCCGGGCGACACCAGGTCGGGGCACATGGACGTCCACAACCTCGAGAAGACCCTGAGGAGGGCGTGCCTGAGGGCGGGGGTGAGGCCGTTCACCCCGCACCAGCTGAGGCACTTCTACGCCACCGAGATGCTGAGGGGCGGCGCCAAGCTGGAGGTGGTGGCCAGGATACTGGGCCACGCCGGGGTGGGCGTCACGGCGGACATATACAGGCACGTGGCGACGGCGGAGCTCCACGAGGAGCACGCCAGGTTCGCCCCGCTGAACGGCGCCAGGGCGCTGCCTGAGGCGTGAAACCCACAGGTATCAGGTTGACTTTAAGATGCACATGGGGGGGCATTCCCCGCACGGCTCCCGCGGCTTGCCCCCTCCCCCCGCCCCTCCCCACTCTGAGGCATATCACTTGAGGCAGGTTTTATACTTATATTATCTGTTATATTTACCTTGCGGCCCCCCTTCGGTTTTGAATAGGGCTCTGGCATGGATTCGTATTCAACGGGCTTTCCGTCCAACATCCGTCCAACGCCCCGTCCAACATTGCCGCCCGCCAGAGGCACGCCAAAAGAGGCATGCTCAGTGAATAGTGCTTAGACCGAAAAAGAAGAAAAAAGGCGCCTTGAAAGGGTTATATATTCATATATTAATATATTTATATTATCAAACATTTACATATTAATATATTAATATGTATCTGCCTCACAGGGTCGCAACATTGCTGCAACATCGTTTGCAACATTGTATCTGGACGGCCTAATCCGTAACATTTCCGTAACATCGTCCGTAACATTTCCTATATCTGGGCACTAGCTTTTCACTAGCATCCCCACTAGCTTTCCCCGCGTTTTGAATTGGAGTTCCCGATTTTCAGGGCCGCCCCTATCCGTCTCTGGCCTTTTCCCACCCCAAGGCCAGGCACCAAGCGGCAGCGCAATGCGCCACGTCTGCACAAAGCATCCCCAGGAGCTCCAGAACGAGAAACGGGGCTCGCCTTCCCGCCTCTGAGTGCCAAACACTACGAAATGCCTTGCCTGCGCGGTTGCCAATTTGGCGGAGCCGCCAGGCGCGAAACGGAGGTCGCCGGCGCACAAGTCCCTATTCGTTCCCGAAACAATTCAGATACAGCCCGCAGAAAAGTGGCCCTGGGCTTGGGATTCCAGGGGGCCCCGCCGTGATTCCACACCGAATAGGCGCGCATATAGGGGGACGGGGCTAATAACTGTCAAGCTATTGACCCGACGGGCGACTTTCCCGCGACACCGGCCCCGACTAGACAGAGGAGGGGGGAGTAAAAGCCTCCTATTAAGGCAAGCCCCATTTCTTGACGTGGCGCTCATGAGGTATATACCTGGTGTACAACTACTAAAACGTAGGCACAACGTAGCTATCCCTAGAATTATTCTCTTTATGCCCTCTAGCTAATGGTGATAATGCTTTTCAGACCGGCGTTGATTTTAGCTTGACAAAAATAATATTGGTAAATTCATCCCAGTCTTGACACCCCATGACTAGCATAGTATAATAGTAGTAATAGTAGTAGAAAGAGCAATAATAACTATAATAGTAACTTGATAAAAAGGTTAGAGGGTTTATATGGTGCAAACTGATTTCATTATTCGAGGTCATACTTATAAGTTAACCCAAGAAGATATTATAAAGAGTGTAACAGACCTAACCCCAGGGCCTGTGCGTAAGCATTATGTGGAGATATCTGGTATTCGTTATCCGGTGAAGCAAGCGCTAGCCCAAGCTCTAGGGCTCGCAGTCATTGATTTTACTAGCCAAGATGCCCACCGCATATTCCGTCGACTGGGTTTTCCACTTGGGCAGATATGAAGTTGTTTTCTAATAGCTTATTGGAGGAACATATGCACCTTTTATTAGAAGAGCAACTAATAGGTAAGTTTAAGGATCTCCCCCAACCATACTACGTTACTGAATATGGAGCAGCCTATCTTGGTGATGCGTTGGAACTTTCAAAGCTTCTCCCTGACAAATCAGTCAGCCTTGTGATGACCTCGCCACCCTTTGCTTTAAATCGCAAGAAGGCATATGGCAATGTTGACTCTAGCAAGTACGTGGACTGGTTCACTCCATTCGCGAAAGAATTTTGGCGAGTCTTGAAGGACGATGGTAGTTTAGTTATACACATCGGTGGGGCATGGGAGAAAGGACAGCCGACGCGGTCTCTTTATCACTTCGAGCTACTTCTTAGGCTATGTCGTAATAATGATAGTAATCTTAAATTTCATCTTGCTCAAGATTTCTACTGGTTCAACTTAGCCAAGCTGCCGTCTCCAGCCGAGTGGGTAACAGTCAGGAGGATTAGAGTAAAAGACGCCGTTGACCCAGTTTGGTGGCTTTCAAAGAGCCCATTCCCTAAAGCAGACAATCGTAAAATCTTAAATCAATACAGTAAAGCAATGCAAGAGTTGCTAAAGCGAGGATATAATGCCGGGCCCAGACCTTCTGGTCATAACATATCCTCAAAATTTCAAAAAGACCTCGGCGGCGCTATTCCACCTAATTTCTTAGCATATGCAAATACAGAATCTAATAGCCGGTATTTACGGGCTTGTCGAGAGTATAGCGTTCAGCCCCATCCGGCACGCTACCCTATCGAATTGCCTAAGTTCTTCATTAAGTTCCTAACTGAGGAGGGGGACCTTGTATTGGATCCCTTTGGTGGCAGTAATGCCACTGGGGAAGCAGCAGAGGAAACAAAGCGGAATTGGATATGCTTTGAGACCAATGAGAACTATTTAAAAGGTTCAAGGTTTAGGTTCGAAACAGTACTAGATAAACGTTGATTTGTATTAGCTATATGTAATAGCATTCTAAAGTATCCTTCCTCTATAAGACTAACTTTAAGTTGTACCTTGGTTGCGGTTATCTTCTTAGCCAGAGCTGAGCCTTATTCCTTTTCCTTGCGATAGACTATAAAAGTGCCTAGCTAAAATTAACTGGTTACAAAATATTTTCTATATGTCTTTTTAATTAGCAATCAAATTGATAAAAATACTTGACAAATAGATGAATTTGTGATAATCTATAGTTTGCTAACCTATAACCTGTTATATACAATATAGTAAATATGATAATCGGGGGAGGTAAAATGAGCAGGTCGGAATCCAAGAGAGATGCTTTTTGCCGGCTGGCAACACGAAGGACCAACAACGTGTTAGCTCGATTGCGGGTCTTAGGGCATTGTGCCAACCCACATCTCTACGAATATTCTGATGAAGATGTTAAAAAAATCTTCAGAACAATAGACACCGAGCTAAGAGCAGCAAAAGCCAAATTTCAAAACTCTAGCAGGTCTGAATTCCAGCTCTAGATTGTGGCTTGGCATATGAGGGACAATGACGATTCAACTTAATAGTGCGCAAGTTGATATGCTGTTTACACTTCAGACGAAGAGCGAGGTAGACAAGTTCATCCAAGACGCCTGCCCCAGTGCTACTTGGCATAATCTCGGAGATAGGGAAAGCCCTGCGGCCAATGTAGAGGTATCGCCTGATCCAATCAATCCATTGGTTGAAAGATTAGTCAATAGTATGGAGAGCTTAATCCAACTTAAGCTCGAACTTGAACACCTAAAAGGTAAAGGCCACCAAAGAATGCCGTCTTCAGTATTCGAGGCTGCTGAGAAATATTTTGGTGTTCCCCAAGGTCGAGCCCGGAATCTCTCTACCGCTGACCGACGACAGTTGGCTCAGAACATTAAACTAATTATGAGAGGAAAACACGGAGCACCTACAGTAATAGTTCAGGACAAAGGGATGGGTATCCATCCCGATGAAATGCCTAATACGATTCTTTCTCTGGCAAATAGTAGCAAAGGTAAGAAACCATACCTTATAGGCGCATATGGGCATGGTGGGTCATCTAGCTTTGAATGGTGTGAATATACTGTGGTAATCTGCCGGAAGGAACCACACCTTTTAAATGGTAAACAAGACTTAGTGGGTTGGACCATAGTCAAGAAATCAGGAAAGCCAGGCGCCAGAATAAATGATTATCAATATCTCGTAGATGCCTCCGGGAGAGCGCCGAGGTTTGATCCAAAGCTTTTGGTTATCCATGATTTCCCACACGGTGTCTTTGTCTGCCATATTAATATGCGAGATACTGGCCCCTTTGGAACTCAGCCTACTGGTCTTGCCCCATTCCAAACACTGGATTTTCGTCTTTTTGACCCTGTCATGCCTTACCTCCTGGTGGAGGAGCGGCCAGAATTTATAGGAGGCGCTTCACACAAAGGTCTGAAAGGTTATAAAGGCGGATATGACCGAGCTCTAGCAGGCGTAAGGGGACGTTTGGATGGGCTCTGTTCTAACCCAGAAAAGGATAGGAGAGTAGAGTTTTGGAATAAAGGTTATGCAGTTCAATTAGGCGGAGGTAGAATGGTCCGTATAAACTACTGGGTAATCGAAGACCTAGACATTGATCCCCTAGCAAATATTCGGAAAAATGACCATAAGGGTAAAGCCGAATACCTTAAAGATGGTGGTAGGCTGTTACAAAGATCATGTGCTGTTACCTTTGGTGGCCAAGTACACACATCATTGACTGATAAGGTTTTCCGCGAAAGGAATCTCCGGCGAGTCGGTGAGTCAACGATAGTCCATGTTGAAACTGATGAAATAGGCGATGCTTTTCGAGGGTTCTTTGGTTCTAATCGCGGAGAACCGAAAGAGCAGAGTGAAAAGCAGCTAGAGCAATGGATTGCCGAAGCGATAGAAGTTCATCTTCGAGAACTTAGGACAATTGAACATCATCGGTTTGAGGCATTCCTACAAAGAAGCAAAGCCCAGCAGGATATTGAAGTACGAACATTACTAGACCCGATGATACAGGAATTCCTAAAAAAGGAAATGGCAGATCTAAGGGAAACTGTTGCGCGGCATAAACTTCCCTACTTTAAAGCAAAACAGGTTCCAACCTATCTTACCTTTGCAAATCCAAGTAAAGTCGTGCAACTCGCACCAGGGGAGAGCATAAATGTCACGGTTCTAACGAATGCTCGAGATGATGTACTACCAAAAGCAAAGTTTGAACTGTCATTGTCTAACCCCAACATCTTAACAGCTAGCTTGACTAGCCACTATGTAGGTAGATGGGTTATACGTGTCTCAGCCTACCCAAATGTAGCAGTGAACTCGACATGTGAACTGAACGCTACTCTAAGACGCCCGGGGGCATGGATATGTAAGACTCCTAAGCCTTTACGAATTAAGATAATCATACCTTCGCTGCCCCCGTTATACTTGGGTTCAGACCCTCCTAGTCGGTTCCGCATCAGAACCCAGGGCGGTGAAATCAGACTGCAAGAAGGCAAACGAAGAGTCCTATGGATTGACACTGACTGTGTCGATGACCTCTTGACGCGCTCAGCAGATGCAGCTTCCTTCGAAGTTGTCTCACTTCCCCACCCACTCATATATAAGGGATTAAACTTACCCCTACGGGGCCAGATTGGACTTGTAGTGTCAACACCCCCAGGGATAGCTCCTCTTGAACCAGGATACTTGGAAGTTCGTTTGAAGCTTGCCGATGGTTCTTGCCTTTCTGCTAGAGCACCACTCAAAATTCTTCCACAGCCACCGCGAGGAGGGACAATTATAATCAAGGGTTATCTTCAATTGCCTAACTATGAGGTAGTATATGTAATGGAGCAGCCTAGCAAAAATGGAGGTAAGTCGTGGCAGGACATGCAAGATCAGTTCGGGCAAGAATGGGATAAGGAGGACGTAGCGGGTTATGCTATAGCACCTGATGCCCAAGGCAAGGACAAGCTCTGGATCTTTATTAATCGCGACTTTGTTGATCTCGTTACAGAGCGAAGGGATTGGGGGCGGCGTGGAGAGAGTTGGATGAAGCGAATGACAAACCTTTACGATGCTCAAGTTGCATTCCAATGTTATCAAGCATCAATTGGGAGGGGTGACAGGCCACAACCTGATAGAGACTCTCTGGATTCACCGGCAGGATACCGCTTTGTGCAACGGGAGTATTCAGAATACCGACCTGAGATGATACGAGTTGGTAAGACGATTCTTTGGGCTAGAAAGCGGTTTGGGCTTGCGTCGTCGCCAGACAATGAAGACCTAGGTTAAACCTTCACTTTATATCTACCTCCCTCGTCGCCTTTTCCCAGAGGGCATTTTGCTCATCAAAAGGCAGATCGCTCAAATTTAGCCTCCATTGTTGGCAAATCTCTTCCATTTGGGAGAAGTGCTAATAAGACTAATTACTAGCTTGTCTCAGTAGCGCCTCTAAATCAACCTCCACCTGGCAAGCCCCGTTTCGCGACGTGGCTCAAGGGCGAATAGGGAAAATCGCAAGGGCGGAAATCGTGGGGTTTGGCACTCGTGGGGAATCCGGCAAGCCCCGTTTCGCGGCGTGGTGCTCGTGGGATATCTCTGTAATACTTCCTGCAGCTGCATTCTTGGATGCGCGCCACTAGCAAAATCAGAATGACTCTCTAATATACGCTCTAATCCGCTAATATAGTTGTATCAAGAACCCACAGGTGTCTGCCACCAAGAGCTAACACCATAGACAGGGGGTAGTTGCCAAGTCAGCCAGGTATGTCATAGAGTAATCACGGGTAACCAGAATACGCTAGATTTGGAGGAGCACATGGATACAAGAAGCTTGGAAGAGTGCAAGAAGATGCTAGAAAAGAATGATAGAGACACTTTAGAAAGGCGCACGGCAAGGTGCCAGAAACTCACGCCAATCCAAACAGGTGGTCGGCTGCCCTCACCACAGAGGGAGTGGGACTACACGGGTGAGGCTTCTGCCGGCTATATAAGCGGCAACTACAGGAGCGCCATATTCTGCTGCGCCTGCGTGGTAGACCAGATTTTCAGGTATGAGTATATGAAACTTCCTAAAAGCAGCTATGAAAAAATCAAGGGGCTGACGTTTGGAGGAGTTATCCGAGAATGCAGAGGTAGAAACGTTGAATCTCTGCTCCCTTTCATGAAGCAAGCCTTCCTATTAAATGACATCCGAAATGATGTAGCTACTCACCCCTTATTTGTAGACATCCCCATAGAATCAGACCCGGAGAGGCTGCTGAGAGACAGCCTCCTCATAGAAGACGTGACGAAATTATTAGAATTAGTTGAGAGGATAGACCCTGACCTCAGACATGAAACAGAATCCACCGAGCTGAGAAGCGAAGCAGAGGGCATAACCTACATCCTTGGGGAAGTCATTAGCCAAAAATCCGACATGCCACTTGATATGAAGGGATTTTGGGTCCTGATTGAAGACGATATTCTGAGATTCCTGGCCAATCAATGCTGGCATATCACGAAAACGATAATGGAAGGCTTGTATGGTACTAAATGAGCCCTGATGCCCGCGGCCCAAAGGTCGCTGGTTCGAATCCAGCCCCCGCTACCAAAAAAACAAAGGGAAGCAACAACGCTTCCCTTTTTATTTAATACAGGGGGCACCGCTTAAGTGAATACCGGCGAGGGACGTTCCTGGAAAGGATGTGTCCTTAGAATCAATGAGAAAAGGAAGGGGTATTTTGCTCTCAAGTGTTCAACGTAATCCAACCATTCGCTGGCCAGATGGTCATACATTCTCTGGATATCACCGGCAAGATGCTCCAGGTCAGCATCGGGAAGGTTAGCCAGTGACGGTCTGGCTTCAAGCTCTTCGTCAAGATGGGTAACCGCCCACAGCAAATCGGTGAAACGGTCGTGCTCCAGCAGATTGGGATTTTCCAGCAGGGTCAATAGAAACGCCCGTTTCTGCGCCAGAAAGCTCTTGAGCTTTTCCAGGTCTACCTGGCGGCAATCAAACTCAACATTGAGGTGATAGACATATTTAGCCGCCCGGCGAAAGTCTCGCTTGGTCCACTCCGAGGTAACATTCAGCTGCTTGACGATTTCGGAGCGGTTATCAAAGTATTTGAGGAGGTCATTGAGCAGGTCATTGCCCGCTTCAGTGAAAAAAGCGCCCACTACCATGTTGAGCTTTTCCAGTTTAGCCCGTTTCTCCCGCTGGGCAAGGACACGCTCGATGATAAGCACTACCAGCAGAACCTCGAGGGGCAGAAAGGCAAGGTCACCGACCATATAGATGAAGATATGATGAATATCACGGAAAACGAGGTAGTGAACAAAGTAGACGACACCGGATAGCACCAGAAAGGCAAGAGCCAGATAAATAATAAAGGAGAAACGCCTGAACATTTTAGTTCCCCCTAACCCAGATAGTCGCTAAGCCTAATATAGCATATTTCGGCGCTAAAAGGTTGCCACCTCTTCCACGGTAACCTTCACCAGGTGCTTGACCTCCATGTTCCTTGAGGCAAACTCCGCCGACATGGAATCAAACAGCTCGCCGCTATCCACAATCTCCGCCCTCCCCCAGATTCGACAGCCTTTTCTGGTAGAGGGGTCAAAGACCATGGCCGCCAACTGGGGGTTCTCCTTCAGGTTAGCTAAAGTCCGCGGTGAGGCAATCTCGGCAAAGACGACATGCTCATCGTCAAGCACCCGAAATGAGCCCTTGACCGAGACATTGGGTTTGCCATCCCTGCTGGCGGTAGCTACCAGCGCCGGGCCAAGCTCCTTGATTATCTGCTTCGCTTCCTCAGTCAGCCTCGCCATAATAAAGCCTCCTCCTATTACTAGTTATACTAGCTGGATTTTAGTTGAAGCCGGACGAAAAGACAAGACGTTCGTGGTATAATTAAGCTGTGAAGAAAGAGCTTATGGATATCCTTGCCTGCCCGATATGCAAGGGGAAGCTGAAACTAACCGTGGACAAGGAGAGTAAGCAGGAAATAGTTTCTGGCTCCCTGTACTGCCCAAGGTGCCATAAGCATTACCCCATTGTTGATAGCATTCCCAATCTTCTGCTGCCGGAGACAACCTAGTCCGGGGTATAGCTTACCCTGGTCTCGGGGGACTCCCACACCTCAACGGCGGCGATTGAAACCCCGGTCAGCTTTGGCTTGAGCTCCTCATAAATGGTAGCCGCCATATTCTCCGAAGACGGATTTAGCTTATCAAAGGGGGGCACCTCATTAAGGCAGGTATGGTCAAAGCGGGATATAATCTCGGCCAGGTGCTGCTTTAGCTCAACGAAATCGTAGGCGATGCCGATGTCATTAAGCTCGGGGGACTTCACCCTAACCACCACCTGAAAGCGATGCCCGTGCATCGCCTCGCACTTGCCCCGATAACCCCTCAAGAAATGGGCGGCATCAAAATGTTGCTCTACGGATATTTCAAACATACTAATCACCCTCCCACTTAAATACGCCCTGAACCTCCTTTAGCGCCGCCAGCAACTCCCTGGCGGTTTTACCCTCTACCGGATGCACCAGGTCAGGGGCAATCTCAACCAGGGGAACAAGAACAAAGGCTCTCTCGGTGAGTCTGGGGTGGGGAACAACCAGCTCCGGAGTCTTAATAACCTGGTCGCCATAGAAGAGGATATCTATGTCTATAAGGCGGGGGGCGCCGGAGCCACCCGTCCTGCCCATCTTGGCTTCAATGCCCTTAGACAGAGCCAGAAGTGCCGCCGGGGAGAGGGTGGTGCTCGCCTGGCATGCCATATTGAGAAAGCGAGGCTGCTGGGTATTGCCCACCGGCTCGGAATCATAGATAGAGGAGAGCTTTTCCAGACGCAATCTCTGCGACAAAAAATTGAGTGCTCGCTCCAGATTACCCCGTCGCTCCCCCAGATTCGAGCCCAGACCGAGGTATGCCGTTACCGGCTCAATTTCCACCTTGCTCCCTCCTTATAATAGCATCACTCATGCGGCATACTTGCGCCATCTGCCGCACATCATGAACCCGCACCATATCAGCTCCGTTAGCAATGGCAATGGCCACCACGGCCGCCGTACCCTCCACGCGGTCACCAACCGGCAGCTCCAGTACCTTGCCAATGAGGGACTTCCGTGATGGCCCCACCAGAATGGGCCTGCCCAATTCCCTCAGCTCCCCCAGGCGCTGAATTATCTCCAGCTCCTGCTGCCATGTCTTGCCGAAACCGATGCCGGGGTCAATAATAATGTTCTCCCGGGGCACGCCCAGATTCGTTGCCAGCTCTATGCTCGCCTTGAGCGACGAGGTCACCTCAACCATGACATCTTTATAGTCGGCGCTGTCGCGTTGCAGCTTAGCATCATAACCGCCCTTGTCTCGCTGATTGCTCATTAGAACCAGAGGAACGCCCCGCTCCGCCGCCAGCTCGGCCAAGCGAGGGTCTTGCTTCAAGCCCCACTGGTCGTTTATCATCTTTGCCCCGGCTTCAAGGGCACGCCGGGCTACCTCTGATTTGTAAGAATCAATGCTGATGGGCACGGATATTTCTGAAGCCAGCCTCTCTATAACCGGCACTACCCGCCTCATTTCCTCGTCAGCCGAAACCGGGGCTGAGCCGGGACGGGTGGACTCCCCACCAACATCTATAATATCCGCCCCCTCGCTAGCCAGACGCCTTGCCTGAGCCAGGGCGGCTTCAATATCATCACCCACCCCGTCCCCGGAGAAGGAGTCCGGGGTGACGTTCAGCACTCCCATAACATAGGTTCGCTCCCCCCACCTGAACTCAACCCCACCGCAGCGAGTAGGAGCAAATGGTAACTTACCTTCCATGGCTCAAATTCCACGATATTTTAACACTCTTTAGGCGGTGTTACTAGCGAGATTATCCAGTAACCCCACCCCCGTCTGCCCCTATTTGTCTTGCTTCCCACCCAGCCCACCCAAAAAGGTTTCACCCCTATAATAAGCCGCAGACGCCCCAAGGGCGGGGATAAGAAGTAAAGCCTAATGGGCGGGCGGGTGGGAAGAAAAACGTAAATTAAAGGGGGGAGGGGGTGATAAATACCCACCGGTTAGACTTGCCTGCATGATGGGCGATATGATATTATTAACGATACACATCTATACCTAGTTTAAAGGTAAAGCCCATATGTCAATGCGTAATAAACTGGCTAAATTAGCCCAGATGGAAAAACAGGCACGGGCAGGGGGCGGGGAAAAACGCACCGAGAAGCAACACGCCAAGGGTAAGCTAACCGCCAGGGAGAGGATTGCCCTCCTCCTCGACAAGGGTAGCTTCGAAGAGATAGACCCCTTTATTA
>Ga0315543_1003102_pt1 | contig 15244 bp, 18 predicted proteins | sample SalMarSW160210MG_2_FD_203098 | JGI IMG/M metagenome (GOLD analysis project Ga0315543, IMG submission 203098) | Salt marsh sediment microbial communities from the Plum Island Ecosystem LTER, Massachusetts, United States - Salt Marsh Sediment SW1601-210 ...
TTATTGGCGCTGGAATTGCTTTAACTGACGGGTTAATCAAATCAATAACTGATGATCATAAAGAATTTGTTCCAGTTGCAGGATACGCAAAATTTGTCTTATACAGCATTTTCCTAATTATTGGTGCTGGAGCTATCTTCGCTACATTTGAAGGAGTAACAAACATTGTCGCAAACATATCATGGGCTTTCGCAATAGCCATGGGCATAATGCTAGTTCCCGTAATCTACAACCTCGCAAAGAAAATGACAAAAGAAACATAACAACAAAAGACCTTTCCATTATCCCCTTCTTTTTTCAAGGGCTAAATTTTAATCCCAAACCCAAAACACTATCTAACGCATACACATTAAAACTCTCTCTTCTTCCTACTCCTACTAACCCTCGCTCTAAAAAACAAGAAAAAACCACACAAAAATCTAAAAATTTTTACGTGCATGTGACTATATTAGTATTTATGACTTATAGACCAATAGCTTTTGATTTTCAATCGATTGATAAGTCACTAGAAAACTTTCTTAAAGGTATTCCTCGGAATTTGGTTTTGTATCTCAAACAGAGCTTTGAACAATATCTTCCAACCATCACGAAAGGGTCTGTTAAACTAGAGTCTATATTAGTCATAGATTCAAGTTCTGTTATAGCAAACTTGATTGTTTTTGTGAAAACTGGAGATTCACTCCTTAACAAAATAATTGCTGACCCTTTTCTACAGTTACATGCTCCATCTGATCTTGAAAGAGAAGTAGAAAAAGGAATTGAGAAGGTTTCCAAGAAATTAAAACTTAATATTGAATTGTTGAGGAAAAACTGGCGTGAAAACATTTTACCAAAGATAATAATCGATAGCACATCCCATTCTGCAGCAATTTCTCAAGGGTATTCACTTGTTGGAAATAGGGATGAAAGTGATGTTCCTTTTGTAGCATTGAATTTTCAGTTAGGTGCTCAAGGCATTATTACTAAGGACAAAGACATGATTGAGCAGCCAGTCATTAGGACTTGGAGTCTCCTAGGAGTAAAAAAGCTTATCACCGTTTTTAGGAAAGGGAGCTTCTCATTCTTTATATTCTCCAAAGCTCTTCCGAGTATTCTCAAGGCCATTTTCTACATCGGAATAGCAATATTACGTGTTATGCTTGAGATATTAGATAATATAATACAAATCTTCTCAAATCTGGCGGCTTCAGGGATAGAAACACTTTCTAAGTTACCCGATTGGTGTAAGATTCTATTAGCCTTTGCTGGAATAGCAATCGGTGTAATAGTTGTTTTAAATGAGGAGGCAAGAGAAATTATTGCAAAAACTGTTGGGAAGATTGGTGAAGCATTGAGTCGATTTGCCACTGATGTTCAAATGATAATTAAAGAAATGTTGGAGAAGATTGCCCCATTAGCCCAAATAACGCTAACAACATTATCCTGTCTATATGCTAACTATCAAAAAACAATTGAACAACTCAATTCACTTCCAATACCATTTCAATAATAAGCACTAAAAAACACACGAACAAGAATTTTCTCGGTTACAATTCATAATGAGCACAAAGCATTTATAGAATATGGCGGATAATTTTTAAATGGGAGATATATTTGGCAAAGAAAACAATTATGAGTTTTTTACTTTTAATTACTGCCATCTTTAGTTTATACAATGTGATAATGGATTTTTCATTAGATAATTCTATACCACCTTTTGTGCTTATCCTAATTTGTATTGTAATCTATGTACTCTGGAAAGAAGACATGATTGACTGAAAACGAAATATTTTTGGATGCGTCTTCAAATTAAACATATATATCTTTCTCAAAAATCCAAAAGAAACCTTTGTGTTTCAAGAAATTTCTTAATCTGACGCTTTTAGAACCATAATGGAATATGACTTGAGGTATAGCTTTGTTTGCTTTTTATGAAATATGCATTTGTTTTTCGTTTTATACATTGCATTCTACCATAGTTCTGAAGTCCCTTAAATGAACTCGCTTGGTGGTGGGTGGGAGCAAGGTAAACACTTCATTTTTCTCCGGAGATAATGGCGATTGTTCCTAGAAACATGGGCAGTTTCAGTGCCCGTGGGATGAACTTTGCATCGCGTGTTCTAATGAACTCCACTTTGTTTATTCCCCAGCTTTTGATAGTGGCAATTAAGTCGTCTGGGTTTCCGTAAATCTTCTTGACTAGAAACTCGTCCTGAAGAGCAAATTTTCCGCCCTTCTTAACCACGCGCAACGCTTCACGGATAAGTTCCCGTTTATCCTTGACGCCGCTGACCATGTGGAACACGAAATTGCTCACAGCCGCATCAAAATACTCATCATCAAAAGGCAACGATACAGCACTGGCTTTCTGGAACACCACTCTCTCACTTACTCCTTCAATCTTTGCGTTTCTTTCACAAGCATTTTTGGAGTATTCCCAGCCTTTTCCCCAACAATCAATTCCGATAACATGTGCCTTTTTGTACTTCTGAGCAAGCATAATCGCGAGGGCACCATTTCCGCACCCGATGTCCAAAGCTTTCCCTTCACCATTCCAATCCAAGTGCGATAACACTAACTTCCAGGCAGAGTTCTGAACGGTTCCTCCTGCAGAAGAGAACTCGTAGCGGGCATACACAAAAAATGCGGCAACCAAAAAGAACAACGCTGCAGGAATCACCAAGAAAAGAAACCAAAGAGCCGACACCAAAAACACTAAACCGACTGCAAACGATCCATAGATAAATCTCTTTGGAACCCAATTACCATAATCTGGCTTTGACACCATTTCTCATCAGCTTTTCATACCGAGACCAATATCCAGCCAACTGTGTATATAATTTTAATCCACAAGAAATTGAGTTTTAATTCCCATTTTCGAAAAAAAGGGGCGCAGAGACACCACGTTACGCAGAAAAAAATCTTTTCAGTCTTTGTCCACAAGTTTTGCTTCTTTAATGACAAAAACGCCGCTGTTGTTTGCGTAGCTGGTTTCAGCCTCAACTATCTCAATGCGCTTCTTGAAGATTGGAGCATCCAAAACCAGTGATTCGTATTCGCCGCCCTCGCCCACCAAACTAATTTGATATTTTTGATTAAGCTCCACAAGTTGATTCAACGTTTCAGAGTTGATTTCTCGTCCCAACCAAGTTTGGTCCAAACCGAAAGCGTACACTCCAACGATAATAACCTTGAATTTGAGGTCAATCAATTCTTTCATTATATCCAGCGGGTCTTCATGCCAAAGCGGCGCAACAGATTTGAGACCCAGCTCTTCACATATCCGCTCGATTCGCTCCTTCTGATAAGACGACTGTATCGCCCCACTCACAACCCCCTCCACGTCAAGGGACGCAAGCAACTTCTTGAGGTCCTCCAGTTCCTCCTCTTTTACTCCAGAAGTTTCAGCCTTCACCAAAGGAATTTCAACCGCTCTGGAAAGAAGGTCTGTCAGGTGAATGTTGGGAAAGTGGAACATGTAGCTGTCATCTCTTTCGGGAATTATTGTAGCCAAAACTTCGATGGTGTGTCCCATCTTTTGTGCTCGATAAAGAGCAAGGACAGAATCTTTTCCGCCGGTAACTAATGCAGCTACACGCAACTTCTACTCACTCGACTGTTGACTTGTTAGGTTCCCCTTCACAGCTTCTTCGCTTTCTCAATTACCCGATTAGTTTTCTCTTCCCACTCCCTTAACCCCTCAGGGGAAGAAGGATAATTTCTGTACAAAGCCTTGATTTCCTTCATGAGCTTAGCGGTGGTATTCAACTTTTTGAGAAGAGACAAACTTCCAAGTCCCTTGAAGAGCCTGCTGGTCTTTTCGGTTATGTTAAGTTTCAGGTCCTCGCCCATACTCGCTTTGAGGAGGTCTTCGTCCGTGATCAAATGGTGCCGCATCCCATAATCCAGTTCCTTGTCGGTCAACCGCTGAAGAAGCATACGGAAAACGTCCAGCCCCGCCTGTTTAGCTCCATACAATTCCATGAACATGCCAGTGTAAGACCACAATCCCCTTCTGCTCACGTCCCCCTTCTCCAATGCTTTGATGATGACTTCCCCAGCTTTTACTCCACCCATCATAGAGGGACCTATTCCACCCCCATGAATCGGATTAACTTGACAGGCAGCATCTCCGACAATCATCACCCCATTTCCCACCATACAACTTATGGGTCTCCGAGTTGGAACAAGACCTCCGCCACCAGTTAAAGCCCGTGAACCTTTGAAGAGAGGCATCGACAAAATATGTTCATGATACAACTTTTTTGGGTTAGGGAAGCCCTTGGTCATGGCTACACCTAAGCCCACGTTAACCGTGGTTGAACTTTTGGGAAAAATCCAGTAATATCCTCCTGGAAAACGCTGCAGGTCAAGATATATTTTACAAAAACCCGGATCAGAAATAGTCTCTTTCACTTCACGAATTTCGCGGTAGCAAATAATCACATCCTCGTCTTTAACTTCTGTTTCGATACCCAGTTCGGGAGGAAGCTTCTTTCGCAAAACCGCTGAATGCCCACTAGCATCAACTACAACCTTGGCAGAAAGTGAAAGATTGTTCCCCGTTTTTGGCTCTTTAGCTAAGACGCCGACGACAATCCCGTTCTTTATAACAGGTTCTGCTACAATGGTTGAGTCCATCAAGCTTGCACCAGCGTCCTTTGCTTCTTTTACGAGTCTCTGACCGAAAAGTTGGCGATTAACTAAGTATCCGTGGATGCCTTCCCCCTTGACGGTGACGACGGTTTCCATGTCTGGTGAATAGACTTTGATTCCTTCCATTTTTTGCTCCAGTTCCGCTCCTGAGGGATGCACTAAGTTTATGTTGTCAAAGTGATGTTTTCCTATGGCGTCCCCGCAGACCTTGTCTCCTATATTCTGCTCTGGTTTTTGATCTATCATGCAGACGTTGATTCCGGCTTCGGCAACAGTCTTGGCTGCCAGACATCCTCCTGTTCCGGCGCCAACGACTATAACATCAAATTTCTTCAAAGGGTCTCTCTCCAACAGTGTCTACTTCGTTATTTTGCCTGAAAAGAGCTTCATAACCTTTACGATACTTAGAGAAGGAATGAACGTTAATTTAAGCTTGTTAACTGTTCAGCCGCTCATAGAACTGGTTTCATTTACGATCGCTGTTGTAGGTTTGAAGCTGGAAAAACAAGAAATGTTTCTTTCGCTTTCTGTTGACTGATCCACTAACTCCGGTTTTGGATATTTGAACCCTTCAACCGTTACATCAATTCTTGATAGTTCTGTTCTTCCCACACTTTGGTAACTTCGATGTGAACTTCTTTCTCATATGAGTCTTGATTGTAGAAGTTGAGGTATCAGACCATGTTCACGTTTTCCGGGTCCACACCCCATTTGACGATTCCGTTGTCTGTTTCGCACACCCATCTCTGAATCGTCCCGAATGACCTCCCATTTATTCGACATGGAAACCATCCAAGAGTATCTTCGAACATCACTGCAGAATGCGGAGTCCACTTTATGGTTCCTTCTGAAACACTCAATTTCACTTCAAACAATCCTGCAGGTGCAGACAGATAGAACGCCCTAAACATAACCTCTCCGCCCTCGATTTTAATGGTGTTAGAATAAACGAGTTCCCTTTTCTCGGTGTACGCCAAAGCATACATTACGCTAGCAAGGCTTCCAAAAACTATCATCAAACCGAGCATGCCAATCTTAAACGACTTTATCTTCTGCATTTTCCATCGCCGCGCAGTTATACCCAACAACATATTACTTGTTGTAATATGGTGAATGCGACAGACAAGTAATCAAATGCACATTTGTTTCTGTATGCGCTGAAACGGCGGCATATCCAGCTGTGAAGAAGATATAGAGCTACTTGAAAGAAGATAGGATATTTTGACTGAGGACAAAAATAGCTGCAAACATGGTGTGAACAACATTCAACAGACGAGAACCGCCTTCCCTCTCAGCGAGCCTTTTTTGTTTTAAGGGCATCCCAGCAGTTTACTATATCCTGCATAAGTTCTGGTTGAAGATCATAGAATTTGTTTACTTTTCCTTCTGGGAAGAACATTCTGATCATAAAAGCCCTTCCAAGCCTATCCATTTTGGACATGCTAGCTTCTGGCTTCCTCGATAGCATATCTTTATGTTTTTTGTAGAACTTTTCAATAGTAGGTTTGATGCATTCTTCCATCAGTTCTTCGTTTGTTATGTTTTCGAGGTGAGGGAAGCCCATTTGGAAGGAGTAATCGATTATGTCCTTTTTTCCAGAATAGTTTAGGATGATGCTGTCCAAAACTTTCCTGTTCGGTATCTCAGTTATGTTGTAGGTGGGAGTGTATATTTTGGTGTAGTTGATCGTTATCTCCCGCACTTCCCCTTCAACATCTCCAATCTTCACATAATCCCTTACCATAAACGGTCTCGAAACCATAAGATAGAGACCAGCCAGAAAGTTGCCTACAGTCTGGGTGGAAGCAAACCCTATTGCTGCGCCAGTCAGAGCCGAGATTCCGAGGAACCAGTCCGTGCTCGCGCCAAAGAGACCCAAGATGGCAACTAAACCAGCGGCAAAGACGATGATTCGGGCAATTAACTTCAGGATGTTTACGGCGTGAGGCTCCAAATCTATCCTTTTTCCGTATCGGGATATTGCTCTGCGGATCAACTTGTCGAGAACAAAAGTCACTGCGACAATAACTAGGGCTATGCCAGCGAGAACAAGGTTGTCAGTCGTTAGGAAAGCCGGAAACATGTTACTCCCCATTTAATAGACAAAGTGAGACTAGCTGTCAAACAAAAACCTTTCTATGTCTCAGCGAAAGCAGTACAAGAAAACAAAGTAAACATTAAGATGCGAGAAGCTGTAAAAATCAGGTGAAAGAGAGACTGGACCATGGCAAAAACGATTCGGGTAAATACATGGCAAGAATTTAAGGACTTAGCGCTCGAAAAGAAGCCCAAGAGCGTCATTTACGTCATCGCCCAAAGTATCCCCGCCAGAAACCATACTGGACTAAAACTAATCTTGCCCGTAGAAGGTGCCCAGTACATCTTCACTGACTCGGCTAAAGGCGACAAGCTGAGAAGAACCGGAATTCCAGTTCGCACCGACAAGAAGGGAAACCGTTTCCTCACAGACGAGGACGTGAAAAGTTTCCTCAGAACACAACTCAACATAGACGATCTGAAAATCTTCTCGTACTGGACAGCCTAACCAGAACTTTACTCGAAAGATGGATAAAATAAAAAAGGATGGGGTTGCCGGGTCGAATTTAAGACCCGACGCGGCACTTGAGTGTTGACTGTTGTTTCGTTTTTAGACTGGAATCAAGGTTACGGTGTGAACATTGACAGCAAAGTCTCGGTGTGAACCACGTTGGGATGATCTTCAATCATCTCGTAGATAATCTTCGTCAACTCTTCGGAATTGTCTGCTTCTACCACTGCTATGGCATCGAACCTTCCCAGAACCGAATTAGCCATCGTTACGCCCTTGATTTTCCTTGACTGCACGATCTCCTCCGAAGTCCCGGGCCTCATAAGCAAGAGTACGAAAGCCCTTATTTTTTTGCTGCGGAGATCTTTTGAAGACAACTTTTTTCTCTCCTTTTTAGAAGAGAGTGATTGCCGTCTCGGTGTGGACAATGTTGGGGTCCTTTTCGATTACTTTGTATACGAACTCGTTGAGCGTTTCGAGGTCTGGCGCTTCTAAGACAACGATAACATCGTGTCGTCCGTAAACGGAGTCAGCATGCAGAACATTTTGGAACCGCATTCGGATGGCTTTGACTACGTCTTCAGATGTTCCGGGTCTGGTTTCAATTAGCAGATATGCTTTCATGCTTATTCACCTCTCCATATTCTACTTTTTAATAGTCTAGGTATTTCATTATTTCCCACGGAGTGACATAGAGGCAGTACTGGTTCCAGTCGTTGGTCTTGTATTCTATGAAAGCATCGAATATGTGGCTTCCAAGGGTCCTGTGAACAACCTCGTCGCTCTGCATCGCCTCTAAAGCATCTCTCAGCGTCGTTGGTAACTCCTTAATGCCCAGTGCACGTCTTCTCTCAGGGCTCAACTCATAAACATCCTCGTCCACGGGGTCTCCGGGATCAAGTTTCTTCTTTATGCCGTCAAGCCCAGCCATTAGGATGCACGAAAAGGCTAGGTATGAGTTACAGGATGGATCAGCGGAACGTAATTCAGCGCGTTTGGCTGATGCGAACTCGGGACCTTTAAAGTATACGGGAACACGTACCATGGCTGACCTGTTGCGGCGTGACCACATTATGTAAATTGGAGCCTCAAAACCGGGCACAAGTCGCTTGTAAGAGTTTACTGTGGGACAACTCACAGCAGTTATGGCTCTGGCGTGCTCTAGTAGGCCTCCGATGAAGTATCTGCCCGTCTGACTAAGCTCAGCATACTCATCCGATTCGTCATACATCACATTTTTTTTGCCCTTCCACAGAGAAGCGTGAACGTGCATACCACTGGCGTTGTCAAGGTAAACCGGTTTAGGCATGAAAGTAGCGATTAACCCGTGCTTCTTTGCAACGTTTTTGGCAACAAACTTGTAGTAAAGGGTCCTGTCAGCAGTTTTCACTAACTCTCCATACTTGAAGTCTATTTCGATCTGTCCTGCCGTAGCAACCTCGTGGTGGTGCATCTCAATTTCTATGTCAAAGTTTTCTTCCAGTAACGAGGCAACTTCGTTTCGGTACTCAACGGTTGTGTCCTCTGGCGGCGGTCTGAAATACGCCTCTTTTGGCCTTAGAGTGTAGCTTCCTGGAGTGGTTTCTGGGGATTTAGGTACAACTCGTGGTGCGCCCCAAGAATCTCCTGCGCCGCCTTTTGGGCTAACCCACATGTCCCAAACAAGGTTTGTGGGGTCTATGGAGCTGAAGACGAAGTATTCTAGTTCTGGACCGAATAAGCCGGTGTAACCCATATCTTTTGCTGATTTGACTGCTCTTTTCGCCACGTATCCTCTTGGGTCTACGACTGAGGGTTCTGTGCCGCCGAAGGCTTCGTAGACGTCTCCTAGAATTATGGCGCTCTTCTGTTTCTCGTCAGTTGTCCATGGTATGATAGCTAATGTCTCAGGGTCTGGTTTAAGGATCATGTCAGATTCTTGTATGGTTTTGAAGCCTCGTACAGAGGATCCGTCGAAGCCGATGCCTGCAGTTAGGACTTGTCCCTCCGTGTATTGTTTTGCGGGTATCACTACGTCCTGCATTAGACCGCGGATGTCTACGAAGGCTGTGTGTACCCATCGGATTTTGTTTTTCTTCAGGGATTCTTTGGCTGTGTTAATAGCCTCCATGTTATTCACCATTCATTCAGCTGAATGTGAAAATATTACCTGTTTGTATATAAATGTTTCTGATAAGATGAAGGAAAACTTATATACATGTTACATTAATGAACAAGTGTTCACGGTAAGACAAAAAACCAAATTGTCTCATGGTCAATCATTCAATGAAAGGAGGAAATGGAAACTGAATCATGATTCATCTCATAAAGTGGATGACGTTGACCGCAAAATCATCCGTTTGCTACAAGAGGACGCTAGAAAAAGTTTCAACAAAATATCTGAGAGCCTCGGGATAGCCGTTGGAACAGCCTACAACCGCGTAAAGAACATGGAGGATAAAGGTATCCTGAAGGGCTACACGGTAATGTTGGATTCCGCTAAACTTGGTTATGGCTTGACGGCTCTCATACTTATTGAGGCAGAGGGGCGGTATCTCCCTGATGTTGAAAAAGAGCTTGCCAAGCTAGACGAGGTCATATGCATCTACGACATCACCGGAGACTACGACGTAGCTGTAGTTGCAAGATTCAAAAACAGAACTACACTAAACAACTTCATCAAATCGGCACTGAAGATGCCCCACGTGACCAAAACAGTCACAAACGTTGTACTCAACGTCGTCAAAGAAGATTTCAGAGTAAAAATATAAACTATTGCAGCTCAAGCATCCTCAAGACACAATTCGATTTATGTCTCCATTTTTATTTACTTAGAATGCCTTTTTTCCTTCATTAATCAGAAGATTTGGTATGCTTGAATTAAGGGTTAAAATTTAACCCCAAACCCAAACCCACGTACTCCCGCTCACGCGTGTGTACGCCCACGTACCCGCGTACGTACCCGCGTGTGGTCAGTCACTCACTCACATACACGCGCAAAAAACACATTAATCGAACGAAGTAAAAGGTAATAAAACTCAAGTGGGAAAGCAAAATAAGATTAAAGCTTCATAAAGGTAATAAAACTATAATGTCTTACCGAGAAATCCAGTTCGCCAAAAAGAGAACATGAGAAGGAGAAAATATTGACTGGAAAGAAAGTAACATCTTATGCAGAAGTTAGAATAATTTTCCCAAAGGCTTCAATGAAAGCTAAGGAACAAAAAGTCTTATTTAATAAATTTTTTTCCCTAATCGAGGAGAGTAAAAAATCATTACCTGTTAAAGTCATGTCTAATAAGAGAAAAAGAAATATAATCCTAGATTCTGATGAGTTCATGTTTATTATTTCATTTAAAAAAATAGAATTAATTAAAATATTGATGAATCAACCAGAGGAAAACATTAGCACCGTCAATGAAGTGGGAAATAAAGTCATAAATTATATCAATATCCTTCTTGGCGATATAGCATCAAATTCAATCGTCTATTTCAGAAAAACAACATGGGGTCTCCCAAAAAAAATTAATCTCTGTAAAAAACTGATTGGAGAACCGAGACTTGCCAAAATAAATGAGGAAGTCAATCAAACATTGAGTCCAATTGGCATCTATTTTGAATACAAATTGAAAGGAAAAGAGTTCGGACTCGCTAGTTATGTTAATGAGAAGAGTCTCGAAGAAATACGTGTTAAGAGTACTTATAAGTATAAAATACCCTTTAATCTCTTGCAAAAGGAATATGACGAACTGGCTAGTCCTACAGAAATCCTTAAAAAACTGCACAAAATGGAGCAATAAGAAATGACATACCCAGAAGAAACCCATTCTGATCCTCTTCTTTTAGGCAAAATGAGAAAATGGGGAATTCCTGTCGATAAACCTTATTACATCATTACATCCTCATCGTTATACCCTTCCATTGAACATGCGGTTGTTCGATTGCTACGAGAGGAATCGGTTGATGTAATAGGGGAAATAAAACTCCTAAAACGTAACATTACACTAACAAATACACGTATTAATGAATTGGAGAAAAGAGTAGGTAGAAAGAGACAAGTTACCAATGCTGATAAAGTTTACGAACAGTTTAGAAGAGTTCTAGAAGAAACAGATTTTGGAAAAATAGTGGCAATAGACATAGATAGAAAAGAGATAGTAGGTAAGGGTGACACAATTTTAGAGGCGTATAATGAGGCAAAGGATAGAACAGGTAAAGAACAATTCGACTTCAAACGAGTAGGATACAAATATCTTTTCAAGGTATAATCAAAATGAGCAAATCAAAAACTCCCTTCCACACAAAAGATTATACATATAATAAAGAATACAAGATATACCAACCACTCTTGAAGATTCATGTTGGTACAGAAGAATCTAAAAAGGAAGTTATTGCTTATGTAGATAGCGGTTGTACTCCTTGTATGAACTTCTGTAAATCATATGTTGAAGAAAAGGAATTAACTTTTATTCAAAAAATCAATAAAGAACCAGAGCCCTTAGGTGTAGCAGATGGACATACAATTAACGCTGATCTTTACTTAGCTAAATGTGAAATAGATGGTCAAAGTGAAGATATTATAGTTAGTGTAATTGATCCTGAGACATTCTTTGAAGAGAATGATTCAGAAATTGAACCATTAATGCCACTTGTTGGTTTTAAACTTATAAATAGATATGATGTTGTTTTCAAAGGGAAGGCTAGAAAACTCGAATTGTTCCATCCCGAATAATGTTTTCCTATGACAATGCGCGCTAGCCTGTTGCGAAATTGAGCAATAATGTTTTTTAATTGCTAATATTTTACATTATTGTGGTGGTTAGGTGATTCCTTGGTGGCAGTTGGAGTTTGCTGCGCTGGTTCTGGAGAGAGGTAAAGTTGGTCCCATAACCATTCGTGAATTGGTTTCTGCAAGTGGGTTGAGCCGTCAAACGGTTCAAAGATACCTGAAAGACTTTGAGGAGGCGGGGTTGGTGGTTAGAAGCCGGGTTGTTAAGGGAAGGGGCAGACCACAGCACCATTACAAACCCACCTTAAAGCTGGTTAGAGCGGTTTCCAAAGGCTTGGGAGAAGAGTTGGATAAGTTTTTGATCAGCTTCAAGATCCTGCGGAGATCATGTAAATGGTTTAAAGGAGGATTCTGCAAGAAAAAAGTAAAAAAATGCACCCCCATCGTCTGCCCAATAATCAAAGCTTCAAAGGAAATAATGTAAAATATTGTAAAATAAAAAACAATAAAGCTCAATAACGCAACACCCTAGCGCGCACCTACTCCCTAAAAAAGCATCTGCCAAATCCTCTCTGTGCATAGCTTCTGTAGGCTGATTTTATCAATTCATATTCATTATCGTATTGATTTTTACGTTCAGACCACATCTCATCTAGCACCAGATGCCCCAAAGCCACTCTAACATAATCAGTCAAAGTCTCTTGATATCCCAAATGAGACCATGATCTTATCCAGTCTCTGATACCATTAATATCGTGGTAGTAATCTTCATACCGATGATTCCAGTGTCCGAAGATTTGTAGGTCTCTATCCATCCTATCATGAACAATATTGTAGTCTCTTTCGTATACCACACCATGTTCTATTAAATACTCATCAAATTTTAGATGTAACCGTCTAGAAGGCATAAATTTCAACTCCTTGTGATTTTAATCAGTTTCTTTGTCCATTTATTATTTTTCCAGACACATAAAAATAAGATTGTTTCTGGGCTCGGAACCTTTAAGGAAAGATTAGGAATCGATTAAAAATGATAACAGTCAATATGAAATCCAATTTTGCATTTCTCTTAAACTTGAGATTCTTGGTAACCAAGATTTTCGTTCTCCTCTAAGAAATTTTGCCAATAATAATGCTTCTTCATCGACCAACGTTTTTATTATCTGTTTTTTTTCCCACCTTTATCCTTGGAACATCAATGCTAGATTCGAAAAATCGATTTAATGCTTTCATCAATTCCCTAGTTTTAATATTGTTTAGATATTCTCGCTTCTTTACTATTCTAATCTTCTGTAGATTGCTGTGAACAGGAAGATGCCTGCTGCGGTGAAGACTATGACTCCGCTTGTTGCCACGTTGTAGATTGCTGAGAGCAGTATGCCCGTGGTCATGCTGACTATTCCGAAGCCTATGGCAGCCAATGTTGTTCCTTTAAATGAAAGATTCAGTTGAAGGGCTGAGAGTCCAGGTAATACTAGGAGGGCGACTACAAGAATTACCCCTATCACCTTTATTGAAAGCACAATTGTGATCGCCACCAGCAAATTGAAGGCTAACGACAGCAGACGGACAGGGATTCCCATCAGCCGGGCGTCTTCTTCGTCAAAGGTGATGGAAAGAAGCTCCTTGTAGAAGATTCCCAGAATAAGTATCGCCGATACTCCAAGAATCGACACTATAATGAGGTCAGTTTGGTCGATGGTGAGAATTGAGCCGAAAAGAAAACTGAAAAGCTCAACATTGAATCCGCCAGCCAAACTAATTATTATCAGACCCGCGGAAAACCCTACCGCCAACATCACAGCTATGGCAGAGTCAGACTGAGCCAAACCTTTTCTTCGCATGTAAGATATGCCTAAAACAGCTAAAATCGAAACCAGCAACGAAGTCAAGATTGGATTGACGCCCAGAAACAGCCCCAACGCTATGCCTCCAAAAGCAGTGTGCGCTATTCCATCGCCTATCATAGCCTCCTTCCGCAGTATCAGGAAGAGACCAACCCATGCGCAAGCCAAGGCTGCTATAGTTCCGCCTAACAGTGCATGCTGAAAGAATTGGAATCCCAGAAGCCTGAAAATCTCAATGATCTCATTCATCTTTGAAAATCCGCTCACATTTGTGTTTGTGGAAGACAAAGTGGAAGTGTTCGCCGTAAGCTTTCCTTAAAACATCATCTGGCTCCAAAGCTGTAGTTATTTCAGCCATGTTAACCCATCGGTTCATACACAATACCTTGGACATCCGACAGAAAACCGCTGTCAGATCATGGGTCACTATCAGAATAGTGATTCCCCTCGCAACATTAAGGTCGCTAAGTTTCTTGTAGAATTTCTCTTGAGTACCAGCATCCACGCCAACCACAGGCTCATCCAAAAAAATTATTTCTGGATTCCTAACCAACGCTTTAGCCACGAAAACCCTCTGTTTCTGTCCCCCAGACAGTTGCCCGATCCTTTTGTTTGCAATGTCAGATATTCCCATGAAATCAAGGGACTCATCTACAGCTTTCCAGTCCTTTCGCTTCAACGTTCTTCCTATGTTGCTCCGGTTCACCCTGCCAAGAGCTACCAGTTCTCTTACCGCCAACGGAAAATGCGGATCAAAATTAACTGCGTGTTGAGGCACATAAGCAACTTTCTCCCAATCGGAGAATGATTCTATGTTCTGGCCAAAAAGACGGATGGTTCCCTTGGTTCTAGGCAGAATGTTTAGGATGGCTAGAATAAGAGTGGTTTTGCCTCCTCCATTGGGACCCACTATGCCAACGTAGTCTCCTTGATGGATTGTGAAATCGGCGTGTTCGACAACCAAAGAATTTGACCTAGTTACATAGAGGTTCGAAACCTCTAATATGGGAGTTTTCTCTTTCATGACGCCCGATTGACTATTATCTAACATTCCATTTCAACTTTACCCTATTCTAATGAAGCTTCTAGACCTATCTTTAGGTTTTCCAAGTTCTTCTCCTGTTGCCCAAAGTAATCTAAACCATCTATGGTGCCGAGCATGAAGTACAGCTTCAGAATCTGGACATCCTGACCGGAAAGCCGCTCCAGCTCGTTCTTGAGGGTCTGAGCGGATTCGTCTGTGTAAACGGGATCCACATACACCACATATGTCTCATGCTCTATCATCCTCTCAACGAGGCTTGCGTAAACTGAGGCGCTTGGCTGCTCGTCTGCGGAGATGCCTATAACTCCATACTGTTTGAAGCCGTACCTGTCAGCAAGATATCCGAAGGCAGAATGGGCAACAAAAATCTCTTCCTTACTTTTAGTTGAGAGTCCAGTCAGGTAGTTGTTGTCCAGTTCTTCGAATCTCATCTTCAATTTTTGCCAGCGTTCACTGTAGTA
>Ga0315543_1003103_pt1 | contig 15244 bp, 12 predicted proteins | sample SalMarSW160210MG_2_FD_203098 | JGI IMG/M metagenome (GOLD analysis project Ga0315543, IMG submission 203098) | Salt marsh sediment microbial communities from the Plum Island Ecosystem LTER, Massachusetts, United States - Salt Marsh Sediment SW1601-210 ...
GTATGATGAGATTACTTCAACCTGGGCAGGCTATACCGGGGAGGACGGTTCTTCGGAACACCAGAAGGAAGAACCTTATCGTGCGGATACAAAAATTGGCAGAAATGATCCTTGTCCATGCGGAAGCGGCAAGAAATATAAGAAATGTTGCATGAAAAATGAAACAAAGAACCGGTAATTCGGGATCGTAGTAAGGTTACGGTGTTCGTTTGGTTTTCCGGTACGGGGATCATTTTAATGGCACGATTTTCGGTTATTTTCAATTGCCGTAGAGACGCCATGCATGGCGTCTCTACACGCGGGTTTAATAAAAACATGCAAAATATCTGTTGCATTGTGTCGTTTTTATTACCTGTATGGTCTAATCCATGAAACGATGGTAGAGACGTTGCATGCAACGTCTCTACGTTGATAACACCCTCTACATGCGGGTAATCCACAAATAAAAACCCGGTATTTCAGGTTTTGATTTTCTCAGCCCCGACAGGGGCGAAATGTCTATAGAAACGATATCAACCATTTTTTGACGGTCCAACTGCAATGACCTTAAACGGGAAAACACCTCATGGACCGCAGTGCTCCAGTCCCTGTGAAATACTGCTTCGCAGTTTATTTTCACAGGGCCAGCCCCGTGAAATAAAAACACAACTTTTACTGAATTACAGTATTTCACAGGGCCAGCCCCTTTTGCAAATCATTTCATCATAAAATAAATTTTTCTTTTTTGTACTTTTCTTTACGCCAAAGAAAAGTACCAAAAGAAGGGCGGCCGCAGATCATTTTCAGGTACCGGTTTCTTTGGTTGCCCACGCGTTACAACTCGCCCCGAAAAAAAAGGTCGGGCCTCAGACAGTAACGCTTACTTGCCCCGTGAAATAGTAACTCCCCTGTAATGAGTACTAATTGCCTTGCATTATTTCACAGGGCTGGCCCCGTGAAATTATGCTTAGTATTTGTACTCTGTTAGTGGTTACCTCTATTTCACAGGGCAGGGGCCCTCGCTTCGCAACCTTCATCAACCGGTACTTTTTCCGAAAATGATCTGAGGGCAAAAGTCGCCCTGACGGGCGATATGGGTGTCTGCTAATATACTGAAATACGATTTTGGAGGGTCAGGAATTAGGATAGTATCTAGTTAATAGGCTATTTTTTCGCCCTTCGGGCGATAGGGGTTTATTTCAAGATAAAAGATATGCCAAAGGCCCGCCTGCCGGTCGGGCAGGCATCCCTACGGGAAAAGATTAAGGACGGAAAGCATCCTCGTACTATGACTGTGTGGGTGCTATGTGGGAGGCAGTTCATAGTACGAGTATTGGTACAAAACCGAAAACCCTGCCTACGGCAGAAGGCGGTTTTTTCGCCCGAAGGGCGATTTGGGATGGTAAGCGGTTTAAGAAAGCAGGTGATATCACGCTGCTTCATTAAATCGTTACATTAACTGATTTGAGACACCCCCTGTTTCTTTTTAACGTATTAATATTCAACCCCATCTCCCTTGTCCGCCGTAGTTTTAACAAAGGCGGATCTCTCAGTCAAATCATTCAACTACAATTCTTTTGGCAGCAGCCCTGAAGAATCCCTTGCTCCAAATTTCCAGCGAACGTACATCAGCAACAAACGGGATAACTTCTTTCCTTGCCTCATCAATGTTTACAGCATCAATTGCAAGATTTAAATAATCCATCAAGCGTGTTACCGACAAAGGATCCGTTGCGGTGTAATGCCCCGACTGACGCATACGCTCCTCAAGGTGAGGGAGATTGAGCATTGGATAATGCGATGAATACCATGCAAAATCGTACCAGTCGCGACCCTTAATCCTGCTCTTCCATTTGCGAAACAGCAGGGCGTGTACCTTCCCGGCAAAAAGTGATGGCAAAGTGTATGAACGAACAGCAAATTGAATTGGCGAGAACACATACTTCATCTCAGTATTAAAACCCTGGGGAGGATAAGTATCAACCTCCAGCTTAACCTTCAGTATCGATTGCCGGTTTACTCCGGCAAGGATTTGTTCTGGTGCTTTAATAACTATAAGATTATTATAAGTATTCCCCTTCAAAAATGCTGATTCAACAGCCGAAGTTTTAGTTTTGTTTCTAACCTCAAAAGTTACCTCAAATCCAAAAGCTTCCAACTCATTTTGCAGGGCTGTGGCATATGCTGAAAAGTTGAAATCCACTGATGGTTTCAACAATGAAAAATCAAGATCCTCCGAGAACCGATCTAACCCATACAGGATACGAAGCGATGTTCCTCCATAAAAGGCAGCGTGTTCAAAAAATTTAGCCCGCCAAAGTCCAAGCAACGCGAGCGATTGCATTATCTCACGCACAGCATTTATCATACCAATGACGGTCTTTGGGACAGGATCAGGTAGCATGCTTCTCATCAGGTTTTCCATTAAACTCCTCCAAAACGTTTTTGCAAATATTCCATAAGCCACCGCACTTTGCGAGTTGCATAGGCCTGCTCAATAACCACAATTCTATCAGAAACAATGAGCGGGGCAAGAGTATCTTCATCAATCCGAAGATCACTGAAAAGATAATCGGTGTAGGAAGCCGTTGATGTTGGCTTAAAACGGCTATCTGTCCATATCTTATCGGAAAGTGCCTTCAGTGGATCAACAATAAGAAAACTGCCACCCGGACTATTATTTTGAACGATGCCGACCGAAAAGCGGGTACCCGAAAGTTGAGCATAAGAAAAATGTCCCACCGGGGTAAGGAACTCCCGCGAGCGACCGGTAGCAATTGACGTGATTGTTGAAACACGTTCAGGTATAAGTCCATACCAGGAAAGAGCATAATCCAGACTAATAACAGATGGTCCATACACTAAATTAGCCATCGGCTCCAGAGCAAGAGAAGTTCTTCGCCACATCGGACCAAATACATAAAGCCCCTTCCTTACCCTGATAATTTGCCCTCGCTTTAATAGTGTAGAAACCGAATCCCTTGGCTTACGGTAATGTGAAAGAGCAACCATAAGTTGAGTGTAGTCGAAAACTTCACCCTCAATTTGCCTGCGTACCTGCTCAATTGATGTCATTTTCTGCATCATATGTCCACAATATTTGGACTTACCATGCAAATATAGTGAATAATCAGGTGCATAATGCTATTCACCACCTAATTTTCCTAAAACCTCCCCAACAGCGATCGCAAATCCTGGTTACAATCCACCTTTACGGGATGGACACCTGCTCTGTGGGCTGCCTCCACATCCCGTTCGCTGTCGCCGATAAAATAGGCGTTCCCGGGATGAACCTGAAATCTGGCAAGCGCCTTTTCGAGCATCAGTGACCGGGGTTTGTGGCAAAGACACTCTTCCAGCTCGGGATGGTGCGGGCAGTAATAGATCTCTTCGATCCTGACTCCGTTGCGTTCAAACTCATCCAGCATGATCCGGTGCAGTCGCTCCACATCCTGATGGGTGTAGATTCCCCTGGAGATCCCTCCCTGGTTCGTGATGACGATCAGCAGGTACCCCCTCTTCTGTAGCTCCATCAGAGCTTCAACCACCCCTTCATTGATAGCAAAATCCTGCGGGCGATGGATATAATAGGTGTCATCGCTCCGGTTTATTACCCCATCCCTGTCAAGAAATATGGCTTTGTTCATTGATTTCAGCATTTATTTTTATTCAACCCCGTTCAGGGTTGGGTTTATTTCCTGCTTCTACCCCGCACTGCGTACGGGGTTACTCATTGTTATTCTGCTTCGCAGAACTTTTTCTAGCGTATTAAAATACGTTGTTGGACTTTAAAAAGAACCCATAGATGTTTTTTATACAATCAATCCCACAGGGATTGAACAATGAATATCCACCGGTGTAACCGGTGGTAACAACCGTCATGATAACCAACCCTGATGGGGTTGAATCATGAAAAAAACACCTTTCTTAATACTCATTCCCATATTTCCTACCCCAATCCCAGCTGCTGAAAGAAGATCTGTATCAGGTGGATATCCAGAAACAGGGGAAATATAAAGCCGAACACGGCGCCGATAAAATGCGCATCGTGGTTGATGTTATCCTTTCCCCGCCTGCTCATGTAATGCGAATAAACCAGGTATATCACACCACCCAGGATCCCCGGCAGGGGAATGAAATAGAAGAGCAACCGGTTCATCGGTCCGAAGAAGATGCTGGTGAAAACCACAGCTGAGACGGCTCCCGATGCACCGACCGAGTTATACAAGCTGTTGTCCCGGTGCTTCCAGAGTGTTGTTACCGAAGAGATCACGATGGCTGCAAAATAGAGCACCAGGTAACTGATGCGTGGATGAGCAATATACCCTGCCGATTCCAGTTGACTAAAGTAATTCTCGACGGCAATGCCGAATGAATAGAGCACGATCATGTTGATGATCAGGTGATACCAGTCGGCATGCACAAACCCATGGGTGATAATGCGGTACCACTCCTGGTTGTGGTACACCTTGTAGGGGTTGAGAAGCAGTCGCGACATCAGCTCATCGCTGCGGAAAGCAGCAATGGAGATCAGGGATGTTATGATGACGACGATCAGAGTCATATTAATGCAATATCTTATAAATCATCTCCTTCAGCAGGTCCCCTGCTGAGGAGGTGGAGTTACCATACCCTTTCGATTTGAGGTCAAATTCGCGAAGGATCGAGATGACCTCAACGCACTTTCCAGGTGGAAACCTTTTGGCAGACTGTTCATAATCACTCACAAAATAGGGGTTGATGTTCAGGACAGATGCCACATTCTTCTTCGAGCGGTCCTTCAGGTAATGGAATGTCAGGATCTTACTGAAGAAGGAAAAGAGCGATGAGATGGTCATGGTGATGTGGTTATCCCGCTGATTTTTACCAAAATAGTTAATGATCCGGTTTGTCTTTAGTACATCTTTCACGCCAAGCGCCTTGTAGAGCTCGAAAATATTATAATCCTTGCTAATCCCCACATATTTTTCAATGTGGGGAATGGATATGACCTTCTCGTCCTGTGGCAGGGTAATGATCAGCTTCTCCAACTCATTCACAATCTTGCTCAGGTCATTCCCAATGTGTTCACACAGCAGGATCCCGACCCCGGGCTCCATATCCAGTCCTTTCTTTTTCAGGTAGTTGCCAATCCAGTCCGGGATCTTGTCGTCGTACAATTTTTTCGATTCAAAGAACACGGTATGTTTCATCAGTGCCTTTGTGATCGTTTTCCTGCCATCCAGCTTTCTGTATTTGTAATTGATGACCAGCAGGGTTGCATTCAGCGGCTTTTCTATGTAGTAGATCAGATCATCAATGTTTTCCAGCTCCTGGGCTTCTTTGACGATGACCACCTGGTGAGTGGCCATCATGGGGAATCGTTTGGCTGTGTTGATGATGGTTGGAATATCGGTATCCTTACCGTAAAGGATGGTCTGGTTGAATGTCTTCTCCTCTTCCGTGAGTACATGGTTGGCAATGTAATCGGTGATCCGGTCGATGAACCAGGGTTCATCACCGGTGAGAAAATAGATCGGTTTGTAATCCTTCTTCTTTACCTCCGACAGAATCTGTTCGTATGTTGCCATGGTTGCAATGAATTGATTAATTTATTCAACCCCTTGCAGGGTTGGGATTGGTTCCGGTTCATTACCCCGCACTTCGTACGGGGTTACTCATTGTTGTTCTGCTCCGCAGAACTATTATTTAAAACCTCAGGTGTTTTACTGAGGTTCCTTCGTCGATCAATTCCTGAAGGGATTCAATCCCAAGTTGCAGGTGTTCTTCAACGAAGTGTTCGGTTACCTTTTTATCACTTTCACTGGTTTTTATTCCTGTCGATATCATGGGTTGATCTGACACTAATAGCAGTGCGCCGGAAGGGATCTCATTAACGAATCCCACGATAAAGATGGTTGCCGATTCCATGTCAATTGCCATTGCCCTGGTTTTCCGCAGGTATTTTTTAAACCGTTCGTCATATTCCCACACCCGGCGGTTGGTTGTATAGACGGTACCGGTCCAGTAGTCCCGCTTGTGTTTCCGGATGGAGGTGGACACGGCACTTTGAAGCTTGAATGCAGGCAGTGCGGGGACTTCCGGCGGCAGGTAATCATCGGAGGTCCCGTCGCTTCGTATCGCAGCAATGGGAAGGATGAGGTCTCCCAGTTTGTTTTTCCGTTTCAGTCCACCGCATTTTCCGAGGAACAGCACGGCTTTTGGTTGAACGGCGCTCAACAGGTCCATGATGGTTGCCGCATTGGCACTTCCCATCCCGAAATCGATGATGGTGATGTTGCCTGCCGTGGCACTTGGCATGTTTTTATCCCCACCGGTTATGGGAACATCATGCCATTTCGAAAAAAGTTCCACATAATATGGGTAATTGGTCAATAAGATGTATTTCCCAAAACTCTCCAATTCAATCCCGGTGTACCTCGGTAACCAGTTTTCAACGATATCTTTTTTTGTTTTCATTAATTTGCTTATAGTTTATCAAACAATACAAATCACCCTGATCTGCTCGTAATGTCATTTCGATCACGCCAGCGGCGGGTGAGAAATCTTCTAACGTGCTGGCAAGTCTCTAAGCAGATTTCTCCAATCCTTCTCAGTTCCTTCAAAGTATTGTTCGAAATGACAACTGCATTATCTTTGCAAAAGATCTTTTTCAAATTATCCCTACAAATGGAGCGGTTAAATTTACCAACTTATTCATTCAATATAAAATCGGAAGGGGAAAGAAAGTATATTTTTGATGGGATCCGCAGGAAATACATCCTGTTAACTCCCGAGGAGTGGGTGCGGCAGAACTTCATCCGGTACCTGTCCGAAGAAAAACAATACCCCCTGTCCCTGTTTGGTGTGGAGATGCATTTCAGGATCAATAAGCTGTCGAAAAGGGGGGATATCATCCTGTTTAACCGGAAGGGAGAGGCAAAGGTCATTGTGGAGTGCAAAGCTTCAGCGGTAAGGATTAACCAGAAAGCATTTGACCAGATCGCCCGGTACAACATGAAATTCAGGGTCGACTACCTGATTGTTACCAATGGCATGCAACATTATTGCTGCCGGATGGATTATGACAAGGGAACGTATACCTATTTGGAAGAAATACCGGCTTTCGAGGAACTGGAGGGATAACTGATTTTTCGTCAGACGACTGTAGTTCGTCTGACGAATGATAGGTCTTGTAATATTCAGCTCCGTAGGTGCTGAATGTTGGTAATCCTTACCATACATTAATTGCCCTGAGGTCGGTTCATGCAATTCTCCGACAGAAATGTCAGGTTTTTCATTGTATCCAAATGCCCGGAGGAAAATTCACACCACACTCTGCCCCCGACGGTACCGTCGGGGCTACCAACGTCTGGCCCCTCCGGGGCCTTTGCAAAAGCGAAGCATCATTCGTCAGACGAACTCCAGTCGTCTGACGAATTGTACCAAACAATTTCGTATCTTTAGGTGAATTAATCAATTGAACAGGAACCCATGTCTGGATTGGAATTGGAACACATCAGGTTGCGTGCGCTTGAACCGACGGATGTCGAGTTGCTGTTCAATTGGGAGAACGATCCAGATCTGTGGCTGATCAGCAATACGCTGGTTCCTTTCTCAAAATACATTCTCAGCCAATACGTCAAAAATTCCCATCTCGACATCTACCAGGCGAAACAGTTGCGGATGATGATCGATCTGAAAGGAGAGGATGAGGTGGAAACCATCGGGACCATCGACCTGTTTGATTTTGACCCGTACCACCTCAGAGCCGGGATCGGAATATTGATCAAGGAGGAGAAGGACCGCAGAAAAGGATATGCCTCAGAGGCACTACAACTGTTTATCCAATACTGTTTCCAAACACTGCAATTGCACCAGGTGTATTGTAACGTATCGGCAGACAATGATTCCAGTTTGAAATTGTTTCAGAAACATGGATTTGTTGTTGTCGGAGAGAAAAAGGAGTGGCTGCGTGATGGTACCTCCTGGAGGAGTGAGTACCTGCTGCAATTGATTCATGAAGGGTGAAGGGGAGGTTATCGGTTATAGAAAGACCCTACAAAAAACCGCAATATTAATTATTATCCCAACGTAGAGACGCCATGCATGGCGTCTCTACATTGATAAAATTACGAGGCTTTTCGGGTGTTAAAAATGGATATTCCTGATGTTTCTGGTAAACCGGATATTGAGACGCCAGCATGGCGTCTCTACGTCTCCCCCTCTCACACTCTCATAGTCATCTCCTTCATCCTTACAAATGCTCCTTCACCACCTCCACCACTTCGGGAAAGTCCATGCCGATCTTTTTCAGGTGTTCGATGGTGGGGATGCCGTTGCTGTTCCAGCCCCTCCGCTTATAAACTGCATCGCACAGTTTCTGGTACTGCTCCTCCCGGTGTTTCCGTGTTATTGCCACTTTCTCTTCGGTGCTTTTCCCGGCGGGATCGATACCGATGATCTCTGTCATCTGTTTGTCGTACCGTTCCTGCCGCGATTCATACTCCTCCGTCGTTACCGGTCCGGCTGAGCGGTAGGGGATGCGGTCGTGCTCCCTTGTACCGAATCCCAGCCTCAGGTTAAACACGCGCTGGAAGTTATAGACCCGTTCCGACTGCAGGATGATGTCTTCCTTTGTGATGTTTTTACCGGTCATTCCGTTGAAGAAGTTGACGTATCCCTCGACGTGTTTAGGCACTTTTGCCGGCTCGTCCGTTTCGGCATTGTCAGCCGGTTCGATATCGTTCCAGGGAAGCTTGCATAAACCGTTGATGCCAAACCATGTACGGAACATGGGGAAGTAGTGGAGGGCTTCTGCTTTGTCTTCGAACGTCGGGATCTGGTTGTTCACCATGTCCATGAAGATGAGCCAGGCTTCGTCGTGCTGGGCTCCCTTGAGTGTCAGTCCGTACCCGCCCTGCTGAGCCAGCGATTCCTTGGTCACGTACTCGGAGTATTCCATCCCCTTGTTCTCCATTCCGATATCCTGCATGAAGCCAATTTCTTGTTCAGTCAGGTCGTACATTTCCGCAAAGAGCCTCTTCATCTCCCGTATTCCCTGACCGACATGTACGCCAAATCCTTTTCCGGAAGACATCTGGTGCAGCACTTCGAGCGCAGCATCTGCATTCCCGAAGTTCAGTTCCAGTCCGCCGGTACGTTCCTTATTGAGAATACCGTTCTCGTAGCACTCCATGACAAATGCAAGTGCCGTAGCGAAGGAGATGGTATCGATACCGTAGGTGTCGCAATAGAAATTGAGCTCGATGATTGGCTCGGGCTCGAATATGCCGATGTTGGATCCGCAGCCCCCAACGGTTTCATATTCGGGACCATCGACCAGCACCTTATCCCCTTTGTAGGGGCCGCTTTTCAGCTCAAAGTTCTCAACGGCTTTGGAGCAGGCGAGGCTGCAACCAAGCCAGCACCCATCCGGGATGTTCTGGGTATAGTAGGGTTTGAATTTATCGGATGCGATTTTCGGCGCCTCTTCATGGGTGCCGAACTTGTAGTTGTGCGTCGGCAGGAGATCGTAATCGCTCATGATCTCGGAGAGGTGGGCGGTACCCACCCTTCTCATCTGGCACTGCTGGTCATCCATCTGGATCACCTCGTTGGTCACGGCGGATCCGTATTTCCTGATCTTTTCCGGGTCGGCGGGGTTGTTCGGATCGTGGTAGATGGTGATGGCACCGGTGGGGCAGATCTCCGCGCATTCGCCACAGCCCAGGCACACCTCGAGGTGTTGCCCGAACGGCATGTTCACAGCCCGGGTGGATCCCCGTCCCGTAAACCCGATGATGCTTTCCCATATCCCCTGGCTGCAGATCCTGACACACAAGCCGCAGAGGATGCAGGCATTCTCGTTATAATCGACCAGCGGGTGTGTGAATTTTGGTTCCGGGACACCGTGCTTTTCTGCCAGCTCTTTCAGCACTTTTACATTGGGATACCGTGACCGCATCATCTGCAGGATAGTGTTTCTTGATCGCAGCACCTTTTCCGATTTCGTATTCACGGTCAGCGGTTTTCTCACGGGGTAATTGCAGGAGGTGACCATCCGTTTTCTCCTGCCATCATCCACCTCCACCAGGCAGAGCCGGCAGGCGCCGTATGGTTCAAGGGAGGGGTGGTCGCAAAGCGCAGGAATATCGATCCCCGCCTTACGTGCAGCGGTGAGGATAACCGTTCCCTCTTCAACCTGGACACTTTTGTTATCAATTTTGACTTCTATCATAGGTGTATGTGGTTTACTAATGCTGTGTTTCTTCAAAATCAGGGTTCAACTGGTCCGTTGACCATTTTTCAGGGTTGTCCCAGATATAATACCGGATCTTATTTAATGATTCATTATTTCTGATCACATGGTCGTAAAACCGGGATTGCCATGCAAAATCTGGATTTATTTGTCGGGCATGTTTTGATACGGCAGATTTATATGACCGGATTACGGTTGATAATGATCCTGGTTTTGGTGATATTTTGGTCATTTTTCCATTTTTATTCCCATCAGGATCAGGATTCGAACCATGTAGAGACGTTGCATGCAACGTCTCTACGTTGTTATAACCCGAATAGGGTTTATTAATAATTATTATCCCATGCATATGATTCGGCATAATCACATATTCATCCAACAATGCAAATGAAAAATGTTCTGGAATCGTTTTCCAAAATTTATCTGCAATTTCCCCTATTCCCGACAAATTCATTTGTCCTTTAATAATTTCACCGAAATAACATTCCATGTTTTTTGTACAAACCGTAACATAATACGCTGCGTTCCAGGCATAATCCCAATTCTGTAAACGTGCAGATTCAATGCGGTACTTATTTCGAAATTTATCTGTCAAATTTTTGCATATTTAACCTTATCCCCCATGCCCTCACAAGCCCCATCAATCCTGCCTGCCGGCAGGCACGGCATCAAATCATTCCACCACCACCGCCTCAAACTTACACACATCGTAACAGATACCGCACTGGATGCATTTGTCCTGGTCGATGGTGTACATCTTTTTTGGTTCTCCCGATATGGCGTTAGCCGGGCAATTGACATCGCACAGGCTACAACCGGTACAATTATCGTTGATAGTAAAGGTTATCAATGACTTACAGATCCCGGCAGGACACCTTTTCTCTTTGATGTGGGCGATGTACTCCTCCCTGAAAAAGCGGATGGTACTCAGCACCGGGTTTGGTGCTGTCTGGCCCAGTCCGCACAGTGACCCCACCTCCATTGCATTACAGATCTCTTCGATCATTTCGATGTCTCCATCCTGTCCCTCACCACGGGTAATTTTTCCCAGGATCTGGTTTAAAAGGATCAGACCCTCGCGGCATGGAGCGCATTTTCCGCATGATTCATCCTGCAGGAAGCTGATGAAATATTTTGCCACATCGACCATGCAGGTGTGGTCATCCATCACGATCATGCCTCCCGATCCCATCATTGATCCCACCTCGGTCAGTTTATCAAAATCGACCGGCATATCGAGCATGGATGCCGGCAGGCATCCGCCGGATGGCCCTCCGGTCTGCACTGCCTTGAAGGTTCTGCCCTTGGGGATGCCGCCACCGATCTCGAAGATGATCTCGCGCAGTGTAATGCCCATGGGCACTTCCACCAGTCCGGAATTCACGATATCTCCGACCAGGGAGAACACTTTTGTTCCCGAGCTGCCGTCCCAGGGTGATTTTGATACGTCGCCTGATCCGATGCCGGCGAACCAGTCCGCTCCTTTCTCAATGATAACCGGTATGTTTGCCCAGGTTTCTACGTTATTCAGGATGGTCGGTCTATTGCGGTATCCTTTTTCCACGTTGTGCACGTATTTGGCACGCGGTTCGCCGACCCTTCCTTCCATGGATGCCATCAGGGCTGTTGATTCGCCGCAGACAAACGCGCCGGCTCCCTGGTGGATCTTTATGTCGAACAAAAATCCGGTGCCCAGGATGTTTTTCCCAAGCAGTCCACGTTCCCTGGCATCGTTGATCGCTTTTCTCAGCCGTTTCAGCGCCAGCGGGTATTCTTTCCGGATATAGACATACCCTTCCGATGATCCGACAGCCCGTGCACCGATTGCCATTCCTTCGATCACCGCATGGGGATCTGCTTCAACGATGCTGCGGTCCATGAATGCTCCGGGATCACCCTCATCGCCGTTGCAGACGATGTATGGTTTTTCGTTGTTTTTCACCGACGCCTGGTAGCAGCTTTCCCATTTCACACCGGCAGGGAATCCACCGCCACCGCGTCCGCGGATGGCTGATTTTTTTATCTCTTCGATCACCTCCGCGGGTTGCATCTGTGTCAGGGCCCTGGAGAGGGATTTATAGGCTCCCCTGGCAATGGCATCCTCGATGTTTTCGGGATTGATGATCCCCCGGTTGCGCAGGGCGATCAACATCTGTTTTCCAAAAAACCGGATATCATCCATTTTGGGGATCAACCTCTTGGTGTCAAGGTCTTTATACAGTAATTTGTCCACCGGTTTACCTCCGAGCAGGTGATCATCGATGATTGCCGGTATGTCTTTCTCTTTGACCTTCTGATAGAAGACTCCTTCGGGTTGGACCACGACGATGGGACCCTGGGCGCAAAAACCGTTGCATCCGGTCGGGACGGCAAGGAATTGCCTGTCAAGGCCCCGTTCCTTCAGTTGCTGGTTGAACTGCTGGTAGAGGGAGAGTGAGCCGGCTGATACACAGCCTGTTCCGGCACAAATCATGACCATCGCCCTGAACTGCTTTTGCTCTTTCTGCCGTTTCTCTTTGATCCGGTCCAGATCCTTGATTGCTATTCTACTCATCGTCTGCCAGTTTTTTGTATTTCTTCAAAAGACGGGGCACCTGTGAAGGTTGCACCTCGCCATACAGGTCTTCACCGATGGTTACCACGGGAGCCAGGCTGCAGCATCCCAGGCAGCGGACTCCCTCGATCGAGAAGAGCTTGTCACCGGTAGTCTGTCCGTCTGTAATTCCGAGCTCCCGTTCAAAGGCATCGAGCACCCGTCCGGCGCCCTTGACGTGACAGGCGGTTCCCATGCACACCTGGATCTCGAACTTACCCCTGGGCTCGAGGCTGAAGGCTTTGTAAAAGGTGGCAATGTGGTACAGTTCGGCAAGCGGCACTTTGGTCGATTTGTTGATCTGTTCGAGTGTTTCGATCGAGATGTGCCGGAACTCATCCTGAATATCCTGCATCATCTCGATCACGTACTCGTTATCTGAATCCCATTTCCGGATGATCTCATCGACCTTTTTCTGATCGCAATTTGCGCAACTCATAGTCAAATGATGTTATCGTTGAATATAAATAACTATTTCGTTTTCGGTTCGGGCATACGCTCGGCAATCTTCCATCGTGGCCTGAAATAGCCGGTTTTGATCACCATGGCTTTGATTTTTTTGTCGCGAAAAACGGTACCGATACCGCCCCTGCCGGCTTGTTTCACGCGGACCGTTCTGCGTCGCCAGTCCCACCAGGAGAAGTTGAGGCAACCCATGCGGGTATGGTTGGCGCCGGTACCTGCCGATACAACCGAGATATTCTGCCTCGATTTCGGGTCGTCGGCATACATCTCCGTCAGGATCTCGCCAATGATGTGTGTATCGATCGGTTCAAGGGGAGCGGTCTCAATGGTTATGGTATGTTTAGTGCCATCGATAAAGATGATGATCTCTTCGGAGGCTTTTCCCTGGATCTCGATCGCATCGAAGCCGGAAAATTTCAGCATGGGACCGAAGTGTCCTCCCACATTGCTATCGACCACCGAACCGGTGAGGGGGGAGATGGTGGTGGCGATGGATTTCCCGGAGCCGGGGTAGGAGGAGGTTCCCCCGAGCGGCCCGCTGGAGATGCAAATCTCATTTTCCGGGCTGTCCCATCTCGTATCGGCTGTGGTCCCGTTCCACAATAACCAGAGGTCAAAACCACGGCCCCCGACGAAGAGATCTTTCATCTGTTCGGTGACCGGTTTTGACTCAAACCGGTTTTCGGAAATGTTAATGTAAAGGGTCTGACCGGCATATCCCTTATCCACAGGAGCGTACTGGTATTTCCACTCCGCCAGAAGGGTATGTGCCTTTTTCATTTCTGCTGTATCCATAGAACCTGTTCTTAAACTGACTGTCTGTTTTTCAGGGAATCACGGGTATAAAACCCCAAAGCAAGCTTTGGAAATTTATTTCGAAGCAGAGCTACGGGGTCTTTAACCCTCCGCCTTCGGCGGGATTGTTCAACTTACAAATTTCAATACACTACGTTTTTGAAATTTGAGTTTCACGAATAAAAATACACATGTGAAGATAAGATTAAAATGATTAATGTCAATATGTAGATGTTCAACGTTCAACATCGAACATCCAACGTACAACATTCAACATCCAATATCCCCCATAGGGGTGCCAATGGCACAATTAACAATTCACAAATAACAAATAATTTACAAATCACAATATTCAAAAGATATAATTTTAGTTTGGTTTTTGAGATTTGTTGTTTTTGATTTGGAGACATTTTCCGATGCATTATCGGATCTTGGTTTTATTCTATTATGCGTCTGGAATTTTGCAGTCCATGCAGCGTTTTCCAGATGAACCGAGCGAAGCGAGCTCACGAATCCGCTGTTAAGCGGTGAGTAATAGCAGTGCAGATGGACCGGTTATAAAGAATATTCGCTAGCCCCTGGCATTCGCATAGCGATTCCTTATGGAAAAATGCCAGGGTAATTCATGGATATAAATTAAGATATCCATTACCCCGGCTTTTCCCGGAGGTGGCATAGCCATGCCTACGGCAGATCACTTTGCGGATGCCGGGGTTAGGTAACGCAGGAACAATCGCCGAAACTGGGTGGTTGTTTGAAAAACCATACCTTTCATCCTTCCAAAGGAATGCCAATGGCAGGAGAAAGGCAGGAGCTTTATTCAAGGAAATAACGCCTGGAAGTTATGCGGTCCATGCAATGTTTTCCCAATGAATACAAGCGTAGTTGGACCGGTTTTTGGGGTTGCACCAAACCCCGGGTTACACCCTGACGATAAATGTCAGGGCTTACCCGGGGCTATTCATTATTCAACTCCTGCCTAAACGGCAGGCAAGCCTCCGGAGTTGTACTAACTCAATAATTTATAATCCGCTATCTTTCCTGTCTGCCGGCAGGCAAGGCATTCTTCTTCATTCCCTGACTTTGCAACTAGTTATCTATCAAAAGGCCCCTGTAGGGGCCAGACGTTGGTAGCCCCGAGTGCCAACTCGGGGTTAAGTGTGGTGTGAATT
>Ga0315543_1003107_pt1 | contig 15227 bp, 15 predicted proteins | sample SalMarSW160210MG_2_FD_203098 | JGI IMG/M metagenome (GOLD analysis project Ga0315543, IMG submission 203098) | Salt marsh sediment microbial communities from the Plum Island Ecosystem LTER, Massachusetts, United States - Salt Marsh Sediment SW1601-210 ...
AGTAGAGCAAACTGAAGAAAAGGCACTGCGCATCGATGAGGAAACTTCTGGAGAGCACAATGTGCCATGGAGTCAATGCAAAAATGGCTGCCGCGAACAAGCCTGTCTGCTTTTCATAAAGGACTCTACCGATTTCGTAAACCAAGAATATGCATCCGGCACCGAACAAAGTCGGCACGGTTACAGCCACAGCGTAGGACGAACCGAAGCATCTGAGAAACAGTGCTCCAATGTAGAAGCCCAACGGCGGTTGATTGATAAGGGTATAATTGTCGTAAGGCAACTTGTGCTCGATCACACCAAACGGGGCACTGCAATTCAAATCTGAGTCGAAGTAAGGCATCTTGTACTCGGTAACACCTAACGCGGCACTGTACTCCACCTGTGAATCGTAGTTGCTGAATTGTCCTGTAGCGACTGACATCAGGATGAAGCCGAGTAGAATCGCAAGCAAAGGCAGATTGTTCTTCAGAACAGTTTTCAATTGTGACAGATTTAGTTCACCTGAAAATTGTGCAGCCTTCACAGCGGTTACTACTCCAGATAGATTTAACGTATTAACTAGAGAACTGAGGACTTGAGAAATAAAACTTTGTTTAGTAACTGAAAGAATTTGATTGGAGACGAGACCCATTGACCCGCGCAGAATAGGCGTTTTGTTAAAAAATTGAAGGGTTGAAGGTCAGCGCGTAAACTCTAACCGTTAATGGTCAGGATATGTTTGTGTGTTTAGTTTTCCGTTAGCACGCAGTCGTCGTATTCTTTTTCAAGCTTGTTTTTGTGCCCCAGCTCTTCCTGTGCCAGTTTAGAGAACAGTTCACCCATAGGTGTTCCTTTGAGTCCCAGAGCCAACGTTTTGTAGTAGTCATAGGTGCTTTTTTCTCGTTTCGCCGCATACACAAGTATAGCCTCGTAATCCGCGCCCTCAGACAAAGGAGTGTCCTCCAGCATGTCAACGATCTTGAGGTCTTGAACAGCACCACCGTGCGAACCCAGTTCCGAAAGTTTCTTTTCATCGTTCATTATTGCTTCAAGTTTCTTTTTGTGCCCCATTTCTTCTTCTACCAGTTGTTTGAGGAAAACTTTGGATGATGGGTATTTGGCATTCTCGAGCGCCATAGTGTAAAGGGCAATGGATTGTTCTTCAACTTTTATTGCGGCTTCGATAATTGCTTTCCAATTTAGTTCAGACAATGATGAAACCTCAAAACTTTTTGTGGGCACTTTAAAACATAAAGCTTTCGAGATTCTTAAACAGTCCCATCGACTCTAGAAGCTCAGCCCGCCTATCTTCGGTTCCTCTCTCTTAAGCCCATCCAAAACTGACCATTATATTAAATGGCATCTGCACTCCATTCTATACCGTTAAAAGAAATAGTGGCTGATTTATCAAGAGCCAACATTGCTGTCATATTGAATCCGCGTTAATACAGTTTATAACTTTAAGAAAAACATGGTTATATGATAATTTGGCGATGTAAAGAACCTAAGAAAGGGAAAAATCAAATGAAGAAAACTGTTGTCCTGATCTTCTGTATGTTGCTTTTGCTGTCCTTGGTTTTTTCAATCCTTATCTTGTCTATTGGAAACGAAACTGGTTCTCACGGAGACGGGCAAAACGAGGACTCTGCCTTCATTATCTGGGGCACTCGAGATTACGCTGATGAAACATACATGGGCGGAGAAACCGAACGCAACGCGTCTAGAGACGTTTGCAATACTATTCACGGCTTCTTTGTTGATACACAGCGATATGACTATTGTAAAAACTTTTGGGGACCCGATACCCAACCAGACCAAGTTTACAGTAATGTTAGTTATTGCGAGGAAAATTACAACTTTACGGCGATTTTTTACAAGGGGCACAGCATAGGCACCTCTTGTGACGTGGAGGATTACGAGTTTGGGGAACATTGGGCGCTTTATGCTGCCGAGGGCTATGGAGAAGAGTATATCATAGATTATCTGATACATGACAGGATGAGCTCTGGGACACACGATTTTGCGTTCCTTTGGACATGTGGCTATGGATCAGAAGATATGATAGGAGAAATAGACGAGAACGGTCACAGCGTTGGCATGTTAGCATCTTGGATGGACACAACAGGCTTAGAGGATGATGGCTACGCATCCCCTGATGGCGGCAATCATTGTTTCATTGGCTTCGATAATTACTCGATTTGGTTCACCAACAAAACAACGTATGGTGACTTCGATTACGGCGATTTTGTGTCTCTATTCTTTGAGTATGCATTGTATGATGGTTGGACAATAAACGATGCTCTTGATGCAGCAGCAGAGGAGACGCATTGGCAATCATCTTTCGGAGACTGCCAACTTTACACGGGATATCTTATGCCGGACCCCCATGGTCCGGGGCAGTCTGTGATGTGTTACATGCGTGTGTGGGGCGACGGAAACCTTAGGCTGCTAAGAGGAGAGGGGTGAAAGGGTGGATGAATCTGTTAACTAAAAAATTGTGTTTGCCTCTGATTCTTGTTGTTGTTTTAGCGGTTTTGTTTGCATACTTGCCTACCGTGTACGTGACAGAAAACTCTGACGCAGATGAGGTGCTGGTCTTCTTGGAAGAGGTGGTTAGCCTAGATGTAGCAAAATATGATGTGACCTTATTGGGAACCTCAGTGACTTATCCCGATTGGCTGGATGGTCTTGCCCAGTCGACTGGGAAATACACTCTTGAATCCGAAACAAGCAAAATAGACGTGCTCTTCAAATTCAGAAATAACACTCTGTCCTGGTGCCTTGTACGCGTACTTGAAGGTTCACCACAATATACTGAATCGCAATCTACAGACCTTCGTGACTTGGCTAACGATTTTCTTCAAAAATATCAGGCATACTCGGGAACTTCAGACTTGGAAAAGATGAGAAACATGGTAGATATGGTGGATGTTACAGAAAACACGACAAAAACAGCTGATAACCTGAAGCTTACCGTGTCTGTTAACTCGTTTTCATCCTCCTTTGATTGGAGATACACCCTTGATGAAACAGACTATGGCGGAGTGAATGTTAGTTTCCGAAACGGGCACTTCTATGCTTTCAGCGACGATATAAGCTACCGTCAGACCAGTTATACATCATGAACTTAATGGGCTGCAAGCGTTGAATTTTGTACAACCTTTCTTGTGGACAGCTGTGCATGCAAAGAAGTAACATTACCCCGCTAACACTTAATGACCAGCCGCTTACGTATTTATTTCGGGTAAACCCTTTAGAAAACAGAGCAGTAGACGTTACTCGTGATGTAAAGTGGCTGGCAGATACAGGGCTGTTGCGGTTGAATCCCATTACTGGAAACCGGGAGACAATTACATCCAAGACATAATTGAAGCCATAGAAAACATAGTGGCTGACGGAGATTTCGTAACGGTCTCCGAAAAAGCAGTCTCCACAGCGCTTGGAACCCTAATTGACGAAAAAAGCGTCAAACCAAGCAGGCTTGCACGTTTCATAGCCAAATACTGGATGCAGCTTGTCTGGCCCTACATTCTGGGACCCTTATGTCACCTGAGACAGAAAACCATAGAGTTTCTCAGATCGTACCCCACTGAGGAGGGGAGCCGTCACAAGCAGCTAGCCCTAGAGCAGAGCGGTTTTCTGCAAGCCCTGATGCATGGGTCAGAGGGCGCCATCGACGGAAGCAACCTGCCCTACTCCTATGTGAGCCTTCCATTAGAAAACGCCCAAAAGATTGCCCAGAAACTAAGGGAACGAATCAGATCTAGACTCGGAAAAAGTGTATCCGTTGTTATTGTGGACACCGACAAAACTTACTCTCTGAAGGGATTCCATTTCACTCCTCGCCCAAAACCCCTCAAAGGAATACATTCTTTCGGAGGCGCCTTAGCCTACGTGGCTGGCAGATTTTTTAAATTAAAGAAAAGAGCCACTCCCCTAGCAGTTGCTGGCTCCCGGATAACAACCGAAGAAGCTATCGAGATCGCTAAAATAGCTAATCGAACACGCGGAACTGGAGCGGGAAGAACCGTCTGGGATATGGCAAAAACCTTCAACGTTACGTTGACGAGCGTAACTTGGAAGATGCTTGACACTGTAAAACATCGTCCCATAGTAATTATAAGACCCAAAACGCAAATGAAACAGTAACTTGGAATTTACCTGTTCAGGAGAAGAGAAAAATGGAATCGACCGTAGAGCAGATGAATACTTTCTTTGAGCCGCGGGCAGTTGCGGTGATAGGTGCCTCCCGCAGAACCATGAAAGCAGGACACGTCATCTTCAAAAACTTCGTCATCAACAAGCGAAGAAACCTCTTCAAAGCAAACCTGTACCCCGTCAACCCTAACGAAAAAACCATCCAAGGCTTCCCCTGTTACCCCTCAATACTGGACATAAAAGAAGAAGTTGATTTGGCTGTCATAGTTGTTCCAGCCAAAATCGTTCCAAAAGTTATGCAGGAAGCCGCCACAAAAGGAGTGAAAGCAGCTGTAATAATCACATCCGGCTTCAGCGAGGTTGGAAACCATGAACTAGAGGCGGAGGTAACGGCGATTGCCAAAAAAGCTGGAATTCGAGTCCTCGGTCCAAACTGCCTAGGCGTCTACGACTCCAAAACTGGCGTGGACATGCTGTTTCTTCCCGAAACGAAGACCCTCATTACAGGAGATGAAGTTGTTGCCACACCCCGCCCAATGGCAGGTCCCATAGCTATAGTGACGCAGAGCGGTGCATTCGGTGCTGCTGCCCTAGACTATCTGACGGGTAAACAGATGGGAGTAAGCAAGTTTGTAAGCTTCGGTAATAAGGCGGACGTCACTGCGTCGGAGATGCTTTCTTATCTTTTGCATGACAATAGAACGCAGGTTATTCTCTTCTACGCTGAGAGCATAGACAATGGAAGAGAGTTCATGGAAGTTGCGAGGAAGGTCACCTGTAAGAAGCCTATTGTTGCTTTGAAGGTGGGGCGGTCAGAGGCGGGAGCCCGTGCAGCTGCGTCCCACACAGGATCGATTGCTGGTTCTGACAACATCTACTCCAGCGCCTTCAAGCAGGTTGGCGTTCTAAGGGCGGGTGATCTTGAGGAGTTTTTTGATATGGGTAAAGCTTTGGCTTTTCAGCCGCCGGTTGCTGGCAACAATGTTGCAATAATCACTGATGCGGGCGGACCGGGCATCATGGCTGTTGATGAGTGTGTGGCTCAGGGACTGACCGTGAAAAGGCTTTCTGATAAAACAATCGAAAAGTTTGAGGTGCTTAAGCGGGAAGGAAAGATTCCGCGTTTTGCAACTAACCTGAATCCTGTCGATCTAACGGGATCAGTGACTTCTGAAATGTTTGAGCGTGGCACACGGATTCTTCTTGAAGACCCTGAAATCGATGGTCTCATAGTTTTGGGTCTGCATCATCTTCCAGCCCTGCAGGAGGACTTTGTAGACAGGGTGGCAGAGCTGACGAAAAATTGCGTCAAACCTGTTGTTGCTTGTGACGTGGGAGAAACTGAAATGGCTCTTCATATACGTTCAAGGTTTGATAAGCTTGGTATTCCTGCCTATTTCTCGCCTGAGGATGCGGCTCGTGGCATGGCTGCCCTTGTCAATTATGGTCTATACTTGAAGAAGTGCGGAAAGTTCGATCAGTACTTGAAGTCGTTCATGAAACGATCAAAAAACCGGTTCTCTCACTAACCCAGCTATACACAAAAAAGTTGGCTGAAAAAGAGTTTAAGGTTGTTCCTTTAGCCATTGAGCAACCTTGCTAAACAGGTTGCTGGTGGACATGTCGATGACGGGTACCACGATTCTCTCTTTTGTCTCTATTATCGGCCTGTATTGGGGCATGAGGGCGTAACTTACGAATGCCCAATAAACCTTTTTTTCTTCGATGAGAGCCTTTGCGGCAACCTCGGTTAATGTGGGTAATGGATAGTAGATGAATACGACTCCGTTTGTCCAGTAGACCCCTGTTGTTTTTCCTCCCACAGCGATGCTTGCGAAGCGTGCCAGATCATCCACAGTTTTGAAGCGGGTACGCTCCATTATGATGATTTCTTTGAAGGATTCACCCTTAATCGTTGGACCTTCCATACCTGATACCTTCACAGCACAGTTTCAGGTGGACAAGATAATAAGAATTTGGGTAACACTATTCTTCCATTAATATCTGGTTGATTCTGCAATCAACTAAAAAATCTAAACCGAACACATGAAATTCTTAATATATTTTGCTATGCTGGAGCAGCTCTGGCGGGTATTTTCAGTCGTTTTTCGATTTCTCTAGCGAAGATATTGGCTGCCTCGGACCTGTGCTTGTCGGTTATAACCATCCTTGGATTGCATCTTTCCACGTATTCTAGCAACTCATTGAAGTCAGAGTGGTCACTCAAAGCAACCACATACTTGTTTGCTCCAACCCTTCGGCAGGGCTTCCTGAACTCCCAGCCGCTCGCATGAATCTGTAAAGCTTTGCCTTCAACCTTTTTCCGAGAATACGAGTGATAGAAGACAACGCAAGGTTCACGGTGACTCAGCATCATCTGAGCCTTTTCGCCGTCAAATGGGATAAGCTGTCTCCCAAGTTTCATTCCATGCCGTTCACAAACCTTTGAAACACGACAAATCTTTTCTGGAACAATAAACGGCGTCTTTATTTTTGCCTCATACAGTATCTGCATCATCTTCTGAAGCTTACCATGATACCCAAAAACGTAGACTGGACCCCGCTTCAAACCTTGCTCCACCAACGAAACAAGGATGCCCTCAGCCATCATCCCGAAGGGTCTAACCCGAACCGGATCCCCGTAGGTAGCCTCCATAACCAGTATGTCCGCCTCAACCAAAGGCGTTCGGGAATATCTGAAGTCACTAGTGTATAATATCCGCGTTTGCTCCTTATCCTCCACGAGAGCCTGAGCCGTTCCCAAGATATGATCAGCATAATGCAAAGTCAGGGTCTCATCCTCATACGTGAACGCTTCCCCATAATCAAGAGTTTTCACGGTTCCCCTTGATAAAAAGCGGGGACCCTTCAGGGCATCTATCATATCCTTCGTAGCTGGAGTCATGATCGCTACTTCACAGTTCTTTAAGCTCTTTCCCAGACCCACCATGTGGTCAGCGTGAGCATGAGTGACAACTCTTATTGGTCTAGCCTCATCGTAGGCATCACATGCAACATGCTTCCCCAAAAGAACTGCACCCAATTTAGTTACCGTAGCCTTCGACTGCATACGCGACGCCTCAGACAATTTCAGCTTCTCCGATCGAACGAAACTCTTTCCTGTAGAAGCTTTTAAACAGTTCTTGAAATGTTCCTGCCTAAATCTACCTATTTTCCGTTTATGTGAACTGTTCTTTACATTTTTTGTTAACAAAAACGTGGATTGCTAGAAAATTTTTTAGCTTGTTTCGCTTTCTCTTGGGCTTAGCATGCAGTCCACCATTTTTGGGCAGACCAAGCACTCTTGAGGGATGGGAGTGTCTTTTGGCCGGTTAGCCAAATATCCGAAAGATTGAGGGCAACCTGAAGACCCGCTTTCTTTTTTGTCAGATGACTCGGTTTTAGCTTCCTTTTTCGTCGCTTTTTCTTCTTTTTTGCCAGCGGGTTCGGCTTGAGGCTCCTCAGTTTTTCGCCTCTTTTCCTTTTGAGACCCGTTAGATCTGGGAATCAAAGCTTTAACTTTCTTCAAGAACCGAGGACTAGAATCCTTAACCTTTTCTAAAACCGAGTTCACGGATTTAATGGTAGGCGCAGCTTCTTTCTCCTCCATAACTTCTTCTTGGTCAACCGTGGGTTCTGGAACATCCTTTTGTTCAATCGGGGGTTCTGGTTCTAGGTTGGCAAAGCAGTAGGGGCAAGCTTCGTATTCTTTTGGCGGTGTGACAGAAAGGATGGTCAAGAGAATAGGCTCTTCAATTTCTCTTCGGCATTTTGGATTTGGACAAATAACCACTACAGATTCTTCCGACAATCTTACTGCATCTCGAAGTTTCTTTGATAGAATTTGCTCTGTTCAGGATATATAGGTTTAATGAATCCAAAATCTAGACACTAAATCTCCCGTAAAATCCATCTTTTTCTGTTTTAAAGTCTTTTTTAAGGCTTATTTTCCAAGGTCAAAACAGGATTTTCTGCATGCCAACATTAACTTTGTAAACCATGTGAAACGTGATGGCTGATCTCTGATTAAGTTTAAATCATTGGTAGCCTCTAAGTTTTTGTTTGAGGGCTTGGTCATCAATTGGAACTGAAAATCTTTGTTTATGGGTGAAATGGGATGGTTTTGCGGGTTTTCAACACGATGAGCGGACAGATGGAGGAGTTTAAGCCTCTGAGGGATAAGCATGTTGGGGTGTATGTCTGTGGACCCACGGTTTATGATTGGTCTCATTTAGGTCACGCCAGAACATACATCGCCTTTGACGTTATCGTTCGTTGGCTGGAGTTTAGGGGCTACTCGGTCTTCTACGTCCAGAACATCACTGACGTGGGTCACCTGACCACGGACACTGCTGAGGACAAAATCGTGAAGAGGGCAAGAGAAGCAAGAATCGAGCCCATGCAGCTGGTGGAAGTTTACATGAGAGAATACTTCAGAGACCTTGATTCTCTTGGAGTGAAGAGACCAGATATTTCTCCCAGAGCTACAGGTCACCTCATCGAAATGATCGCGGCAATCCAGTCTCTGATAAAGAAGGGATACGCCTATGAGGTTAACGGAAACGTGTTCTTTGACGTGTCCAAACTGGATGATTACGGGAAACTCTCCAAAATCAAACTTGACGAAATGCTTGAGGGCTCCAGATTCGAGGTTCATCCAGACAAGAGGAACGCCAGAGACTTTGCGCTTTGGAAACGGGCTGAGCCGAACACGGTTCTAAAGTGGTGGAGTCCATGGGGCACCGGTTTTCCGGGCTGGCATATCGAGTGTGCGATCATGGGCTTGAAGTATCTGGGAAGCCAGTTTGACATTCACGGTGGTGCTCGTGACTTGATTTTTCCTCATCATGAAAACGAGATTGCCCAGAGTGAGGCTATGACGGGTAAGAAGCCTTTTGTTAAGTATTGGCTGCATACGGGTTTTCTGAAGATTAATGGAGAAAAGATGTCCAAATCGTTAGGGAATTACATCACAGTCAGGGACGCATTGAAAAAGTATGATGCTGAGGCTATCCGGCTCTTCGTTTTGTCCACCCATTACAGGAGCGAGGTAGATTTCACTGACGAGAGGCTCAAGGGCGCTGAAGCCAGCTTGAGACGGTTCTACAATACTTTGGATTCTTTGGAGGATGCCATAAAAATTTCGGTGAAACGGGAGCTGACTTCAGGGGAGAAAGATTTCAACGATATAGTAGAGAAGCTTAGAGGCGAATTCGTGAAGGTTATGGATGAAGATTTTAACACTCCGCAAGCGTTAGCTGCCCTCTTTGAGATGTCGAAGGAGATTAACAGGTTTCTGGATGAACAGAAACAAGTGAGCATTGAGCTTCTGGAGAAGGTTTATGACTGTTTTTCGGAGCTGGGGAAGGCGCTGGGTCTCTTTCAGAAAGAGAAAACTAAGCAGATTGGCGGGAAGATAGCTGATGATCTGGTGCAGCTTTTGTTTGATTTGAGGGAGGAGCTACGCAAGAAAGGAGATTACGGTTTGTCGGATGAAATCAGAGCAAAGATGAAGAAGTTAGGTTTGGTGATAGAGGACACTGCTGAGGGACCCAAGTGGAAACTGCCCTAAACAACGTTTACGACTCCGTTATTGTTCGCTTCAGCGGAGAGCTGTGGCTCAAAAAGGTTTGGACCCGAAAATATTACGAGAAGCGGCTTGCCAGAAACCTGAAGCAAACATTGAAACATTATCAAATTCCCTACAGTGAGCTTGTTCGTAGACACGGCAGATTCTACCTGAAAACCAGTTCAGCAGTGGATGCGGCACAGATATTGGCAAGGGTTTTCGGAATCTCCTCGGTTTCTCCTGCGATGGAAACCTCCTCTAAACTTGATGAAGTAATCGACAAGGGCATCTTCTTGGCGGGCATTATGTTAAAGGAAGGAGACCGTTTTGCTGTTAAATGTAAACGCGTTGGAAAGCAAGGCTACTCAAGCGCTGATGTCCGCAAGTTGCTGGGTCAGCGTGTCTTAGATGAGTTCGGTGAGAAGCTGGGCTTAAGCGTTGATTTGGGTAATCCTGACGTTGTTTTGGGTGTTGAGGTTAGAGATGACCAAGCCTTTGTTTACTCGCAGGTGATTGAGGGTGTTGGCGGCATGCCTCTGGGCACTCAACCGAAGCTTGTTGGCTTGTTTAGTGGAGGAATAGATTCAGCGGTTGGGTTGTGGCTGGTTATGAAACGGGGAAGCCCAGTTGTACCCGTATATTTTGACATTTCGCCTTTCACGGATGAGGCAACAACAGAACGAGCCTATCGGGTCGCTGAGGTGCTGCTCAGTTGGGCGATTGGGTTCCCCAGAAAGGTTTACGTGGTTCAGCACGGCGAAAACCTGAAACAAATCATGGAAACTAACAGAAAATACTCGTGTCTACTCTGTAAACGTATGATGTATCGTGTTGCTGAGCGGCTGGCAGAACAGTTGAGAGCCGAGGGAATCGTTACTGGAGAAGCCATAGGCGAGCAGGCTAGCCAAACATTAACCAACTTGAGGGTGCTTAACGCTGCGGTCAAAGAGTATCCTGTTCATAGACCCTTACTGGGTTTTGACAAGGAAGAAACCGAAGCAATCGCAAGAAAGATTGGAACATACAAGTTTTCGAGCAAGAAGGCGGGAGCATGCACAGCAGTTCCTTACAGTCCATCCACAAAGGCAAAGCTAGAAGATGTGATTAAGGCTGAGGAGAAGCTGGACATAGAAGCGATGATTGAGCGGTCACTTGACTCCATCAAAATCGTTGAACTGTAAAATTAAACTGTCCCTTGTTTCTGGATTAGTGGAAGCCGAGTTTTGAGCCTAAGCTGTCAATCTTTTCGGATAAAACTGGAATCGTAAAATCAGACAAAACGTGATTAATGATTAGTTTGTATGTGAAGAAAAACCGTTTTCTAATTGGGAGTTTACGCGGTTACGCATACGGTCCATAATGTTTCTATTCTTCTACATATGTCGCATCTGTATTGTTTCATGTAGCCGCATTCTTTGTCTATTTTCATTTCCGAGTTACAGTTAGGGCATCTCATTCCATACTCACCTCCAACTGTGTTCATTTTTGTTTTCTGCATGTTTTTCAATAACTGAGCGGATAATATATACATTAACCCAGTAATCTATATAGACTATAGAACTTCTTCGAAACAGCTACGGCACATTCGCAATAACAATCAGCCAAAGCAAAACTAAACAAAGACTCAAAAAAAGAGGGAATGAAGCGGCGCCATTACGGTACTAGCTTGCTTCCTTCTGGGGTCAGTTGGTAATTGTCGTCTACTTCCTTTACAAATCCAGCGTTAACGAGTTCCCTGAGACCACTTCTAACTCGGAATAGAGCATTTCCCGTAATTTCTGCAACAGCCTTAGGTGTTGAAGCTCCACTCTTCAAAGCAGACAATGTTGCAATACCGCTTTTGGTGGGTTTACCATCTGCAGATACGCACGGCAAGGCAATCACAGCTTCTTGAAGCAGAGGTACCAATCCTTGCAGTCGTAGCCTTCTTTGGTTCGCTCCTCAGCTTGTTCTGTTGTACCGGGTGGAGGAACAACAACGGGGTCGCCGGGGTTCCAGTTGGCAGGCGTAGCCACCTTGTGTTTGTCCGTGGTCTGTAAAGCATCAATGATCCGCAAGATTTCTTTCATGTTCCTGCCAGTCGTCAATGGGTAGTATAGAATGGTTCTGATTTTGCTTTCCGGATCGATTATGAAGACGCAACGAACCGTTTCGGTTTTGCTTTGTGCAGGATGTATCATACCGAACTTTTGGGACACTTCCTTGTTCAAGTCTGCGATTATCGGGAAAGGAATCTTCACTCCCATCTTTTCTTCAACGTTTCTTATCCATGCGATGTGAGAAGAGACGCTGTCAACGCTTAAGCCAAGAAGTTCAGTGTTTCTTTTCTTCAGTTCTTCGTAAATCTCGGAAAAGGCAATGAACTCTGTTGTGCAGACTGGTGTGAAATCTGCAGGGTGTGAGAACAGGACTAGCCAGCTTCCTTCGAAATCTGAGAGCCTCAAAGTTCCCTGAGTTGTAGCGGCTTCGAAATCGGGTGCTTTTTCGCCAATCAAGGGTAATCTAATTTCATCTGCTTTTTCTTCCATCAAATCACCACTTAATATTCCTCTCAGCAACCAAAATAAACTTATCTAAATACAGTTTGTAGAGAAAACACAGAAATTCGGTAAGATCAAAGAAAATTCCTAGTGTAAGAATTACAAATTTAGCTGTTTTACATTCTTCTTGAAAAAGATGTGATAAACTCCTTAAGTGTTCTTTTGCCATAGTTGTTTGATTATGTCTGCTGTTGATATTGCTGTGCGAGTGTTTCGTGAACTTGAACCTGAAGACCTCAAGATACTGCATGCCATCGAACAGCAAATGAAAAATTATGAACATGCACCAAAAGACGCCATCCACAAACAGGCAGAGCTTCCACCCCAAGAAATAGACTATCGATTACCAATTCTCATAAAAAAGGGCTTACTCAGAGGCTGGCGAGGACAATACACTGGCTACAGCCTCACAACAGCAGGATACGACACCTTAGCCATAAACGCCCTCGTAAAAGCAAACATAATCGAAGCCTTTGGCAAACCATTAGGCGTAGGAAAAGAATCAGACGTCTACGACGCCCTCACACCCAACGAACAGCAAGTAGCACTAAAGTTCCATCGCCTAGGACGAACCAGCTTCAAAAAAACCAAACGCAAACGAGGCTACATGGCAAAATATACTTACACGCCCGACTGGCACCACCAATCCAGAATCGCAGCCAAAAAAGAATACACCGCCCTGAAACTGCTATATCCTAAAGGAGTAGCTGTTCCAGAGCCCATCAAACAGACCCGTCACGTCTTGGTTATGAGCATGATAGAAGGCGCAGAACTTTACCATCACCCAAAACTGCCAGACGCCCAAGCTGTCTATAACGAGATACTAGTTAACGTAAAAAGAGCTTACCAAGACGCCCACATCATCCACGGAGACCTCAGCCCCTTCAACATCATCCTCCAGCCAAACCAGCACATTCTCATAATAGACTGGCCCCAAAACGTCCCCACAAAACACCCAAACGCAAAGGAGCTTCTAGAAAGAGACATACGAAACGTTCTAACCTTTTTCCAACGCAAACACGGGCTGAAAAACAGACTGAAAGATGCCTTAACCTACGTCCAAGAGAATTCCAAAAACTAAGTTGACGGCACAATACTGAACTGGAAACACTGAATGCTTAGTTTATTTTTCGCGGGGCAAATCTGTACAGATGTATAAGATGTTGTTTCCTCTGAGGAGGATGCTTCCGTAGTTGGCAATCAATTGATCTTTAACCCGTTCGGTAGCCTTATCCAGCAACAAGTTCATGTGGCTGTCACAGCGAACCATGGTGCCTCTATATTCAACTCCGTTCTTCAGGACAATGGACACGTAGTTGTTCAACTGTTTTGTTAATGCATTCAAAGGTTTTCTACTTGGCTCCAATGAATCACCAGCAACCAACTACTAACAATAATCACGGTTTATAAAAGTTATGAATAAACAATAAAAAGAAGAGCCAGCCGCATGGACATGTTGACCTGCAAAACAACATGAAGAGCATAAACCGGAGGCGTCATTTAGCCCAAAATTTTCCTAAACAGTTCCTCGACAAGTTTCGGATCCAGTTTTTCATATGCTTCGGTGCTGAGAACATCATACCAAAAAGCCTTTGAAACATAGCCGTAAACTGGTCTGCCAACTTTTAGAAGATGAGGGAGTACTTCTCCCATCAGATCCAATTTCTGTTTCTCTCCCTTCAAACGCTTCATATCCTCAAGCATCTCTCCCTTCAAGACAGAAATTCCCACGCTCACTGGTTTCTCCAATGTAGGCTTCTCCTCAAATCCAAGAATCTTTCCATCATTATCCAGATTTGCTAGACCAACTCTAACTTTGAAGCCTGAGGATAAGGCAATCGTTCCCCACGACTGTTTGTCTGTGTGGTACTGTAACAGGTCTGTGAGGTTCATGTTTGTTATGATATCTCCGTAATACACAAGCAAAGTGTCCGTGGTATTCACTGCACCCTTATTGTAGGCGTTCAACACGGCACCGCCAGTTCCTTTTGAAGAGGGATCATCTTCCACGTAGGAGATTTTCACGTTAAATCTGGAGCCATCCTCAAAGTAATTCGCAATCTGCTCTGACTTGTAGTTGACCAGAAAAACTAGGTCTTTGATTCCGTGAAACTTGAAGAGGCGAACCACATATTCTAGAAGCGGCTTCTGTTTCACTCCCACAGGAACCATGGTTTTTTGAATATAATGTGTAAGAGGTCGAAGTCTTGTGCCTTTTCCTCCACAAAGAACTATGCCTTTAATTCTGTTCAATCTAAACACTACCAAAATATGAAAGAAAAGGAAGAGAATAATTGTTTTTCTCTTATTCTGTTGTGCTTTCGGATTCAATCTCTTCGATTGGTCTCGGAGGCGGAGTAGTGCCCATTGTCCAGCCGATCCATGCTCCTATCGCTAAGACTGCGACAAAAGCGATCAGTACTGGAACTGCAACCAGCCAGAATTGAATGTCGCATGCTGGTCCCAAGTCAATAATTGGTTGAATTACTTGTTCATATCCGAAGAGCGCAACGACGTATCCAACGATGACTACTGCGCAGACCAGAAAGATTAACCATCCGATAGCTTGATCTTTACTAACCATCTATTATTCACCACGATGTAGCCAACTCTATCTAAAACCACATTATAAGCTTTATTGTCAAATCAGATAGTTCCCGCTTCCCAAGTAGCCAAATACTTCTTCTGTTCTTCAGTAAGCTCATCAATTTCCACTTTTATAGCCTTCAATTTCAGACCTGCCACAAACTCATCTATCTCTTTTGGCACCCGGTAAACCTTAGCTTTCATTCCTTTTTGTTTCGTCAGATATTCAGCAGATAAAGCTTGATTTGAAAAGGACATATCCATGACCTCTGACGGATGACCCTCTGCCGCGGCAAGATTCACCAGTCTCCCCTCAGCCAACAAACAAAGTTTTCTTCCATCCTTCAGACTATACTCTTCCAGATTTGGTCGCACAGTTCGCTTTGAAACTG
>Ga0315543_1003114_pt1 | contig 15200 bp, 11 predicted proteins | sample SalMarSW160210MG_2_FD_203098 | JGI IMG/M metagenome (GOLD analysis project Ga0315543, IMG submission 203098) | Salt marsh sediment microbial communities from the Plum Island Ecosystem LTER, Massachusetts, United States - Salt Marsh Sediment SW1601-210 ...
ATTACCTTGCCGCTGAATATCCGTATGCTCAACTTGCGGTCAGTTATGCGCCGTGTTATAATCTCGACTCACCAATGGCCCTTTGCAGATTCGATGCATCCAGTGCCCATTCCGGATAGGAGGAACACGATGACAAAACCACAAGCAGCACCGTATGGCTCTTGGAAATCACCGATTACGCCGAACATGATCGCCTCTGGCACCATTCGCTTTGGGCAGATCGCGCTTGATGGCGAGGACGTCTACTGGATTGAGATGCGCCCAGCGGAGGGCGGACGGAACGTCATTGTGCGGCGGACGCCCGACGGGCGAACGACCGACGTGACGCCCTCACCGTTCAACGCGCGGACGCGCGTCCACGAGTACGGGGGTGGTGCCTTCGTCGTGATGGACGGCACGGTGTACTTCTCGAACTTTCGCGATCAGCGCCTCTACTGCCAGGAACGCGGCGCCCAGCCGCAGGCGATCACGCCCGAAGAGGCTCTCCGCTACGCCGATGGCGTGATTGACCGCCGCCGGGGCCGCATAATCTGCGTGCGCGAGGATCACACTGCTGCCGGGCGCGAGGCGGTGAACACTCTGGTGAGCCTCAAGTTTGACGGTGGCGGCCAGGTGCTTGTCTCTGGCAACGACTTCTACTCGTCGCCGCGCCTCAGTCCCGATGGGTCTCGCCTGGCGTGGCTCACCTGGAACCATCCGAGCATGCCCTGGGATGGAACTGAGCTGTGGGTCGGCGAGCTAAAGGCAGATGGCTCACTGGGTCCAAGCGAGCGAGTGGCAGGCGGCGTTGATGAATCCATATTTCAGCCAGAGTGGTCGCCGGACGGGGTGCTGTACTTTGTCTCTGACCGGACTGGCTGGTGGAACCTGTATCGTTGGCGTGATGGGCGCATCGAGCCGCTGTGCGAGATGGCGGCCGAGTTCGGAACGCCGCAGTGGGTCTTTGGCATGTCCAGCTATGCCTTCGAGGCTGCCGATTGCATCATCTGCACCTATACCCAGCGGGGAACGTGGCACTTGGCGCGCCTGGATACGGAGACGGGCAAGCTCGAACTTATCGAGACCCCATATACTGAGATAGGGGGACTGCGTGCAGCACCTGGGCGCGTTGTGTTTGGTGCCGGATCGCCGACAGAATCAGTGTCCATCGTCCGCCTGGATCTGAACACAGGGCAATTCGAGGTACTGCGCCGCTCTAGCGATGTAGCGATTGACGCCGGGCACATCTCAATTCCCCAAGCGATAGAGTTCCCGACAGAGAACGGGCTGACGGCGCACGCCTTCTTCTATGCGCCGCAAAACTGTGACTACATCGCTCCACCAGGCGAGCGGCCTCCGCTGCTGGTCAGGAGCCACGGTGGGCCAACCGCGGCCACCTCGACCACACTTGCGTGGGAGATACAGTACTGGACCAGCCGCGGCATCGCCGTGCTCGATGTGAACTATGGGGGGAGCACCGGCTATGGCCGCGCATACCGGCAGCGGCTCAACGACCAGTGGGGTATCGTTGACGTTGACGACTGCGTGAATGCCACACGCTACCTTGTGCAGCGCGGCGAGGTTGATGGCAAACGGCTCGCTATCCGTGGCGGCAGCGCGGGCGGCTACACGACGCTCTGCGCGCTCACCTTCCGCGACATCTTCCAGGCCGGCGCGAGCTACTTTGGAGTCGGCGATTTGGAAGCGTTGACCAAGGATACTCACAAGTTCGAGTCGCGCTACCTGGATCGCTTGGTCGGTCCCTATCCAGAGCGGCGCGATCTCTATCAGGAACGTTCGCCGATTCACTTTGCCGATCGCCTCTCATGTCCGGTGATCCTCTTCCAGGGGCTGGAGGACAAGGTCGTTCCGCCCAGTCAGGCGGAGCTGATGGTCGAGGCGCTGCAGGCAAAGGGGGTGCCCGTCGCCTACATCCCGTTCGAGGGCGAGCAGCATGGCTTCCGCCGAGCTGAGAGCATCAAGCGGGCTCTCGAAGCCGAGCTCTACTTCTACTCACAAGTCTTTAGCTTCGAGCTCGCTGACCCGGTGGAGGCGGTGCCGATTGAGAACCTTGATAGGAAGTGAGAATGGAGTACCGCAACTACGACCCCAAGAGAGACAAGAAGGCTGTCCAGCGCATGTAGCTTGAGATTGGCTGGCTGGAACAGGGGAAGGAAAAGACGATGGGCCTCGTCTCTCGCTTGACCTTAAGGTGGGAGATTCGGCAGCGCATATCAGAGAACAGTTGTAGGACAAGGCCGCTGATGATCAGGCATGGGCAGCCTTGCCCCTAACACCAGGGCACCGTTTGCCGTACGTTATCAGATCGTCGCCCATGGCGTAGAAATCAGGGATGACAGCCAACTGTTTGAAGCCATGTCGAGAGTAGAAGCGTCGCGCTGGCGCGTAATCGGCCGTAGATGAGGTCTCCACTAGGAGCAGCCGAGCACCTTGCCGGGCGATTCTGGTCTCCACGTCGGCCAGGAGGGCGCTGCCCACGCTGTGGCGTTGGTAACTCCCGCCCGTGCATATCCAGTAAAGGCTGAAGGTGGCTTCGGTCAGTGGGGTAGGGCCATAGCAGACGAAGGCGATCATCCGGCCACCATCTTCACAGGAGAGAAAAACGTAGTCCTTTTGCCCTGGCTTGTAGAGATAGGTCTCCAATAGCTCCTGGATACAGGCGATTTCCAACTCCCTGAAGAAATCCGCTGCCAGGGAAAGTACTTCCGAGAGATCATCCTCCTCGGTAAGTCTGATCATCGCAAACCATTCCTCAGCGTGGCGAGCTTAACGATGCAATGGGCCATCTCAGAGTAGGAGAAGCCAGCGGCAGCAGACGCCCTGGCGAAGCCAGCATCCGGGGAAAGATCGGGGTTGGGGTTCACCTCCAGGACAAGGGGGATGCCATCCCTCATACGGATATCCACTCGCGCGTAATCCCAGCACCCAAGGGCCTGGTAAGCTTCTAAAGCCACCTCCTCGATTCTCCCTCGCAGATTCCTGTCCACCTCGGCTGGGCAGACAGGAGGGGTCTGACGGTATTCTCCGGAATCCCTTATCCACTTGGCCTCGTAGGACAAGATGCGGTGCAAGGGATTGGGGATCTGGCTATAGTCTATCTCCGAGAGGGACAGCATCTGCGGTTTGCCGTTCCCCCAGATGGCCACATTGAATTCCCGCCCCCCGATGAACTCCTCCACCAGGGCCGGCTGGCGGTATTTTCGCAGGATGTAGCCCACCCGCCGCCGCAATTCCTCTGGGAAGAGCACCACCGACTCCCGCGAGATGCCCAGGCTGGCATCCTCAGCCAAGGGCTTGACTATGGCCGGAAAGCTTAGCCCGCACTCCTGGTCGGGAGACTTGAAGATCTGAAAGGGAGCCGTGGGGATGTGGTGGGCGATGAGGATCTCCTTGGTCCTGGCCTTGTTCAGGCACGTAGCGAGGGTCCGTCCATTGGAGCCGGTGTAGCGGAACCCCATGGCCTCTAGGACTGTAGGGACGTAGGCCTCGAGGAAGGCTTTGCCTTGGAGGCTCTCGCAGAGGTTGAAGATCAAGCACTCGTTGGGGTCGTGCCCCCGAAGGGCGCCAGATATCTGGTCCCTGACAGGGAGCTGGGTCGCCTGGCGTTCGACGGAGGTGAAGGCCCCCATTATCGCTTGGGTATCATCTCTGATAGGGAGCGGGATCACCTCGTCCCCAGCGGAGCTCAGGGCCGCTCCTATCATCTCGGTGACGTGCAGCACCTCCTGCTCGGCCAGGAGGTCCTTGGGTTCGCCCTTGGCCAACTCGTCCACAACGTTGAAAAGGACCAGAATCTTCAACTGAATCGCCCCTTCGGCCTCACCGCAACCCATAGCGGGAGAGTGCCTCGTTCAAGATGGCGTTGACCAGCTCGGTATGGTTCATGCCATCGGCCTCGGCGATCATCACCAAGTCGCTTATCCCTGGGGTCAGGCCCGGCAGGGGGTTGAGTTCCAAGATCCAAGGTCGCCCCTGGCGGTCGAGGCGAAAGTCAACGCGGGCCATATCCAAACAGCTTGTGACCCGGAAGGCAGCCACGGCCAGGTCGCGCAATTCCCTGGCTACAGCCTCCTCCAATGGTGCCGGGCAGAGGTAACGGGGCAAATCGTACAGCTCTGTCTTGACCCGCAGGGTGTAGATTCCCGCCTCCTCCGGCGGGCAAGGGCTAAAGTCCACCTCCAGGATGGGGAGAACGTGCAACTCCTCATTGCCCAACATCCCCACCGTAAACTCGCGGCCATCCACGAACCCTTCCACCAGGGCCGGCTGGTGGTAGGTGGCGACGATCCTCGCTACCTGCTGCCTCAAAGCATCTTCATCGTGTACGATGGAATCGCGTGTGATACCCATCCCCGTCCCTTCTCGGGTTGGCTTAACGAAGAGGGGGAAGCACAGGTTTGCATCCAGAGGCTCATCGGGGCGAGCGAAAACCTGGAAGGGCGGGGTGGGCAGCCCTTCGGCGACGAGCACACGCTTGCACATCGCCTTGTCCAGGGTCAAGGCCAGGGTCAGCACTTTGGACCCGGTGTAGGGAATGCCCAGCATCTCCAGGATGGCGGGAACCTGGGCCTCGCGACTGTCGCCTTGGTGACCCTCGCAGATGTTGAAAGCGATGTCTGGCCGGATCTCCCGCAGCGTATCGTATAGCTCAATATCCCCCTCCAGGGGGATGACTTCATGGCCGCCCTGCCGCAGTGCTTGGGCCAGGGCTTCCACCGTCTGCTCGGAATCCAGATCGGCCCAGATGTCGGCGGGCGCCCCGGGGATTTTTGGGGCATTAGAGCGCAAATTGAATAGAAGCGCTACCCTAAGCCGCATCTACTCATACCTCCTCAAGCGTAGCAGGCAGGGGCCTGCCAATAGCATCCCGCTCTCAGCCGCTTCCAGCCCCTCGGTCTCCGGTGCCTGGCCAGCCAGGAGCTCAGCCACCCCCTCTCCCCCGCCTCTGGCTGCGGCAGCACGGCAGTAGGGACACTCCTCAGGCCTATGGCCGGTGTACGCCGCCGGTTGGGGATAAGTGGCGAGGGCTCCTTCGTAGTTGCGAAGGACTACCCTCTCAGCCGATTGAGAGACGAGATACTGAGGGCCTATGGGCACCTTGCCACCACCGCCAGGGGCATCTATGACAAAAGTCGGCACGGCGAGGCCGCTGGTGTGGCCCCGCAGGGCCTCGATGATGGCTATGCCCGTGCTGACTGGGGTGCGGAAGTGACCTATCCCCTCGGAGAGGTCGCATTGGAAGATGTAGTAGGGCCGCACCCGAATCTGAAGAAGTCTGTGCATCAAGGCCTTCATGACGTTGGGACAATCGTTGATGCCGGCCAGGAGGACTGTTTGGCTGGCCAGAGGTATGCCAGCGTCAGCTAAAAGCCCGCAAGCCCGCTCGGTCTCCACAGTGATCTCCTTGGGGTGGTCGAAGTGGATGTTGATGTACAGCGGGTGATAGCGCCGCAACATGGCCGTCAGCTCCGGGGTGATGCGCTGAGGCAGATACACCGGCGTTCGCGTGTCAATGCGCACGATTTCCACGTGAGGGATGGTGCGCAGGCAACGCAGGATATACTCCAGGTCATTCTCTGGCAGGAGAAGCGGATCGCCGCCGGAGATGATGACATCGCGCACAGCGGGAGTCCGGGCGATGTAGGCCAGGGCCCGATCTACCTGGGCGCGGTTCATCTGCCAGAGCGTCGCCCCCACCAAGCGGCGGCGGGTGCAGTGACGACAATAGCTGGCACATTGATCGGTCACTACCAGGAGGACCCGGTCGGGGTAACGGTGTACCAAGCCGGGCACAGGGGATTGCGCATCCTCATTCAGAGGGTCGGCCAGATCATAGGGCGATTTCTCCAGCTCGTGAACGGTGGGTACCACCTGACGCCGCAGGGGGCAGTTTGGATTCCTGGGGTCCATCAAGGAGGCAAAATAGGGGGTGATAGCCATGCACATCCTGTTGGTAGCCAGGATGCCTTGTTCTTCATCAGGAGTGAGTTGCAGTAGCTGCCGCAATTCCTCCAGAGTAGTAAGGCGGTGGCGCAGTTGCCACCGCCAGTCGTTCCATTCTGCCTGCCCTACGCTCTGCCAAATCGGAGGACGACTGTGGCTAGAGGGGGGAGGCTTATCTCCAACGCCTTCTTCGGTCTCCATTTCACTCATCTCAGATTGCTTTTCCTACTCCTTTCAATTTCCACCGAGAGTTGCTGTCCTCTACGGCGTCGTCGAATAGACCTTCTACGACAAAGATATGCCAAGGGTATCCGTCGTCCATACTTACGCCTTTGCGATTGCACCCGTAAGCGCAGTGGGTACGCACCTCTTAACAACGTTGCCCCTCTGACTGGTTCCTCCCAATGTGGACATTTCTCTATGTCATTATAATTCTCAACTCATACTCATATCACAAAGCAAAGGAAACATCGGTAAAAAACCGGTGAGGTTTTGGGTGAGATTCGGTAGAGATACACTGCGTCCTGTAGCCGGAGGGGCCAGAAAAAGGCGAGGATGTCCGCGGCTCGGTCTCCTACCTTAGGGGCTCCGAGTGCGCCCCGCGACCGGCCTGGCTGTGACCGACGAGCTCTGCGGACCGCAGGAGCTGCTGGAGGAACTGGACTGGGTGCTCCGCCTTCCCGAGCCCAAGCCGGACTGGGATTTCTAGTTATTTACCCCCGTCCGGTCAACCGCCGTTCGTCGCCTCTGTCTCAGTCTCTGGCGATCCTGAGACAGAGACTGAGGCGAGCGACGCCGCCGAAGGGCCCCGCAGGGGGGCGACCTCTCGTCTTCCACGTCTTTGTCAGACGTGACAAAGGTGTCGAGAGACAAAGGAGACACCCTGACGGGGAAGATGCTACGCGAGGATGAGCGATCGGGCGGGGTGAACGACGCTGAGCACGCTGTGTCTTGGCACCTTCGGTAGCCAAGAGACACGGAGGGCGCAGAGGGAATCAAAGAACTCTCCGCGTTCTCTGCGAAGCGTCCCGTCATCGCCTGGACGGGGCTGCGAAGCGTCCCCCGTCAAGCGGGGCGAACGGCCGTCATCGCCTGGACGGGGCTGCGAAGCGTCCCGCCCTCTTTTTGGCGAGGCGGCGTGCTCCCTCGCCTTGGCGTCGAGACAAGGTGCCGTAGAATTGCCTTTATGAAAGGCAAGCACGTAACTTCTGTTACGTGAACTGTTCTTCTCGATAACAGGCCAGAAAGTCACCCGGTGTGCCGATGGGAAATGGCACGGCTGTTCTCAAAGCTACATTGTGCAGAAAGTGCTTCTGGTCCAGGGTGACGAAATAGTCACCCTTGACCGCCCAGGCAGCAGCCAGTACCTGTGCGTCGCCCGCGTGGCCGGTGAGAGTCTCGCTCTCCTGTACGGCTTCTGCTGTGGGCGAGGGCACGACCCCGGTGCCGCTGCGGTCCAGCAGCAGGGCCAGCAGGCCCAGGGCATCAGTCGCCTTGCGCCGCAGCGCACCGTCGGCCTCGTCGAGTACCTGGGGACTGACCAGCAACCGGATCGCTCCGGCCTCGCCCAGTTTCAGGATCATGCGGGCTCCCCCCTTGGCCGACAGAATACCGGCGAACAGGGCACTGGTGTCGAGAAACACCCTAACCCTGGCTGGCATACCGCTCCCGTTCCTCGCGCAAGGCTTGCAGCACGGTCTCGAGCGTTTCGTCCCGTTCGGCGAGGGCCTGGGTGATGCGCGTGGCCAAGGAATCAATCTCCGAACGGCGCGGGCTGAGGACGAATACGCCCCCCAGGTCGAGCAAGGTGAAGCTGTCGCCGGGCCGCAGGTTGTAGCTCTCGCGCAGGGCCTTGGGCAGGGTCAGCACTCCCCGCTGGGCCATCCGTACCATCATTGTGTCGGACATGGCGATCCTCCTGACGTTCTGCATTTCTGATGGACAGTGTAACAGAAGAACGGTTTGTCGTCAAGTCGGTTGGTCGAGCTGCCGTGTCCGGCCGTTCCGCCAGCCCATCTTCCAGTTCCGGAGCACTGGGGCCACGCGAGATTTGAGGCAGAGACCGAGCGGCATCTGAGGGCCGTGGATTGGAAATCCATGGCTGAACCCGAAAAGCGTCTCCACCTGTGCCTGCGCTATCTTGCCTGTCCCGGGTGTGCCGACACAGACGGGGTCGCCAGGACAAGGCGTCGGCGAAGCCGGGGCAGGCAGGCGGGACAGGCAGGTGCAGGCAGACGCTAGAAACCAGACCGTGCGGGGCCCTTCCTGACCTGACGAATGCCCGTGATGGCCATTGGTCCCCGAGCTTGACGTATACCTTGAGCACTGCCCGGCTTGCGCTCAGCCTGACTTTGGGTTACAATGGAAACAAGAAGATGAAGCAGGAGGCATAATGAACAACCCAACGACGAAAGAAGTGGAATACGACCTCAAATCGGTCAAGCTGCCGTATCTGTCCGGACTGCCGCTGCGTCTGTTCGTGGCACTGGTGGAAGGCCCGCTGCGTGGGCTGCTGATTCCCACTCTGTTTCGCAACGCCGGCATCACCGGGCTGCGGGAGCGGGAGTTCGATGAACCACCGACTCTGGAACCCATCACTTTCACGGGCAGGCTGGCCTCCGAGGCAGAGCGCATACCAAAGGATGAATGGCCCGGCCCGCCTGCTAAGCCTGTACCGGGCTTCCGCTTCGCCACGGTGCACGACTACTCCAGGGCCTACCGGGAAGGCAAAACCACGCCGGATGAGGTGGCACACAGGGTGCTGGAAGCGATTGAAGCCAGCGACGCTGCCGAGCCGCCTCTCCGCGCCATCATCGCTGTGGATCGCGAGGACGTGCTGCAGCAAGCCAGGGCGGCCACGAAGCGCATCAAGGACGGACAAGCATTGAGCGCTTTCGACGGTGTGCCGGTGGCGGTGAAAGACGAGGTGGATATGGTGCCCTACCCGACCACGGTGGGCACTGCGTTCCTGGGGACTTGCCCAGCGGAAGAGGACGCCACTGTGGTGGCCCGCATGCGAGCGGCGGGTGCGCTGCTGATCGGCAAGGCCAACATGCACGAGATTGGCATTGGGGTGACCGGCCTGAACCCCCACCACGGCACGCCGCGCAACCCGTATGACCCCGGCCACTACACTGGGGGCAGTTCGAGCGGTCCGGCCGCGGCAGTGGCTGCGGGCCTTTGCCCGGTTGCCATTGGAGCGGATGGCGGCGGTTCAATCCGCATCCCATCGTCATTCTGTGGCCTGGTAGGGCTAAAGGCCACCTTCGGTCGGGTGAGCGAGTTTGGAGCCGCGCCGTTGGCCTGGAGCGTGGCCCACCTGGGGCCGCTGGCGGCTACCGCTGCCGATGCAGCCCTGGCCTACGCCGTGATAGCGGGCCCCGATTCCAAAGACCCCCACTCCTTGCACCAACCGGCGCCGACCCTGGAGGGCTGGGATGATCTGGACCTGAGCGACCTGACCCTGGGGGTGTACTGGCCGTGGTTCCGTCACGCCAGCGCTGACACCGTGTCAGCCTGCGAGGCGCTGCTGAAAGAGTTTGAGCGCATGGGAGCCAAGGTGCACGAGGTCGCAATCCCCGATCTGGAGGCAGCGCGGGTAGCGCATACAATCACGATCGCGGCGGAGATGAGCGCGGCGCTGGCCCACACCTACGCCGAGCATCACCACGAGCACGGTCTAGACGTGCGGCTAAACCTGGCGCTGGCGCGGGAGTTCACCGCCCGCGACTACATCAAGTGCCAGCGCGTGCGCACAGGGATGATTCGCAATTTCAATCGTGCCTTGGAGCAGGTAGACGTGATCATCACGCCAACCACGGCGCTGCCTGCACCTGCCATTCCACAGGGCGCTCTGCCGGACGGCGAGTCCGATCTGAGCACACTCGTCGAAATCATGCGTTTCACAACGCCCGCGAACATGACCGGACAGCCGGCCATTTCCTTCCCGGCTGGCTACAACGACGCCGGACTTCCCATCGGCATGCAGGCCATGGGCCGTGCGTGGCAGGAGCAGACCCTGCTTCGTCTGGCACTGGCCGCCGGGCAGGTGGTGGAACGGAGAGGACCTCAGGTGCATTACGAGATGCTTCAAGACCCTAAGGGTTTCTAAAACCCTTAGGGTCTGAGGCTACGCGCGTGGCCCGCGTGGCCGGCGAGAGCGTGGCGCTCCTCACGCCGCTCTTCAATATAGCGCTGAATTGTTGGTTGCATTTCGCTTCCACATCGTCCTCACTGGTAGTAGGGCCTTCCAGTGGGTCCTTGTCTACCTGCAGAGGTTTGTCTCCCGTGGCGGAAGGTCATGGGCTGCCACATGGGCTAGTAGCGCCATGCGGGACCGCGCACTGGGTCCGGTCGGGATGGCCCCAGCTCGTCCAGAAAGGTGGAGGTCATGGTGTTGGCGCGGTAGTCGGTGCGATCTTTGACCCTTGCCAGCATCTTGTAGGCCAGGTCGCGCGGCAGATGCAGCACACTGGATAGCACCAGGGTGCTTCTACCACGAGTGATTGCCACATAGAACAGACGTCGTTGTTCCTCCAAGCTTCTTGCCCTTTCTCTCGGCGAGAGATTGTCGCGCAGGCTGGGTATGAGGCCCTGAATGAAGCCTGCGATAATTACATGGTCGGCGGTCAATCCCTTGGCCTTGTGCAAGCTCATAACACGGACGTAGTCGACATCGGTGGGCAGCTCTGGCTGAGTGATGCTGGTGCGAAGAGTGTCGAGTATCTCAGACGGTGTCGATTCCTGAGAGAGCTCCTGACTCAGCACCAAGAACGGTTCGGCCCAGTCTTGATCTTCTGGGAACAGCGCATTACAAAGCTCAATCCCCGTGATGTTGGCTAGTTGTTGCAGTCGTGTGTTGAGTACTCCATAGCGAGTCACGAGGTAGTCGGTGTAAGGAACTGAAAGGCTGCCCGCGCACAAGCCATCAAGAACTTGCCGTGGGCTCGCACCTTCGTTGACGCAATAATCCCGGAGGCGTCGGTACTGGTCCCGTCCAAGGTTGCGATGCCCGAAACCCAGCCAAGAGCGAAGGGCGACTCTGTCCTGTGGATCAGCAAGTAATGTCAGAAGTGTAAACGCCTGCTGGTTCGTGGTCTCGTCCAGTTTCTTGGGATTGCCCTCCAGGGCCTCTGAGTGAAAGAAGCTATGAGCGGGGATGCCCCGGTCCCGCAGTGCATCGCGAATCATGTAGCCCATTTGCCTGCGAGGACATAGTACGAGCGTCTTGCTTGCGTCAAATTGACCAGACTCGATTCTCTTGCGAATGAAATCCGACAGGCCGACAGCTTCCTGAGGTAGGTCTCGCCACTGAACGACATGAATCTCGCCCTGGGGCGCGCTGGGCTTCGGCGTCAGTAACTGATCAGTTCGGAGCGTATTGTGTTGTATCAGTGAATTAGCCATCTCCACAATGCGACGCGGGCAGCGCCCGCATTGCTCAAGAGGAATGTCGTGTGTGTCAGGATGTGTAGCGTCGAATTCCTTGATACCTTCTGGACGAGCATACTTGAGGGACTCATATATTGACTGGTTGGGATCGCCGGCGATGGTCAGCGACGCATTCTCACTGAGGAGGTCTATCAGAGTCTGCTCAGCGCGGTTGAGATCCTGATACTCGTCAACAAGCACATGGTCAAACATAAGGCGCTCCGGGCAGAGGGGATTGCCGCGGAGATAGCTCAACGTTCTTGGGACAAGCTCGCTCAGCAATATCCCCTGGTGGAAGCGCAGCCACGAATTGAGCAGTCTCTCAAAGGCCTGATCCTCAGCTGTGCCTGGCCACCCAGGATCTTGGTCCTGCTCGCGCGCCCACGCGGCTTCAAACGCCTTCAGTTGGTCTTTCCGGTTAGGGTAGTTTCCAAGTTCGGGCGAGTGGAGATCTTCCAGCAGGAAGCGCTTTTCGAACTCGAGAAGGGGTCGAGCAGTTCTTCCGGTCAGGTCGAAGACGTGCGCTTTCTTCAAGGCCGATAGGCAGAATGAGTGAAGGGTGCCGGCCCGTACCTGGCGGGCACCCGGGGTGCCTAACTTGTCCAGTTTCCTCTGAAGGTCGCGGGCAGCAACCCTCGTGAAGGTAACAAGCCAGACGCGCTTCGGATCGACCCCTGCGTTCAGCAACCAGGCTACGCGGTTCATCAGCCATCTGGTCTTGCCGGTGCCAGGCCCGGCCATCACACGCAGCGGTCGCTTTGGACCAGCCGTATCAAATGTTGCGCGTATTGGTGAATCATGCCTGGGCATCGCAATCGCTCCTTTTCAAAGCGGCGTGTCAGAAGGCTATCGACTCCATGGCGTGGCAACCAGCACAAGCGGAAGCCACCAAAGTCAGAGTGGCTCGCGAGCCTGCGCGCGGCTCTGGCGTCGCGGCGATCAATGAGCACCCGCTATTGTCGCTGCAGGTCCTCTTATATGCTGCTGCATTGTTCCAATGCGGCCTCGAAGTCCTCAGTCACAATCTCGTGGTAGAAGTTGTTGCATTGATTGTGGCATTCCTTCAAGATGTTCTTGGTGCCGGTGCCAATTCCCCGATCTGTGCAAATCTGCCCCACATAGGCTTGGTGGTGGCCCTGTTCGGGCTTGAAGTCGGGATTTTGAGAGCGCAGGTAGGCCAACGGCAGCAACTCGATAGCGTTGTCCACCAACAGGTGGGCCAGGCGCAGGTCCCCCTCGGTGCCGCAGTAGTAGTGGAATAGCGCGCCTTCCAGCACCTGCGCTGGGGCGATGAGGTGCGGTGGTGTCTCCAAAGACGTGCAAACCATCCCTCACTCCTGACCCAGGATCATCGCCTCCACTTTGCCTTTTGCTTGCTCCACGATCTCGTGCGCCTCTTGGACGAGTCTATCGATTCCGCTTCGCATACTTGTCACTTGCTGAGCAAGTCTCCCCTGTTCTTCAAGAGGTGGCATGGGAATTCTGATAGACAGTACTGTGGGGTAATCTAGGGCTATGCGGGTAGTTCCAGTCGTACCTCGTTCCGTCTGATAATGCCCTATAGGCGAATTGAGCACTTCGCTTATAAAGTGCGGGTTGACACCTGGGCGAACGGCCATTCGCACGATATGTTGATTGATATTGCCCTCACCAAAATCAGGCGGCACCACGGCGCACGTGCCCACTCTACCCGTTATGGTCATCAGAACGTCCAGTGGCTGCAGCTTCGATCTGGACATGGCCGCGTGGGTCTCTTCTGATATGAATTTGACTTCGCTCAGGTCAATTCCGCCGGGCCGAATGTTCTGGATGCGAAGAAATGGCACTCCCTCACTTGGATAGTCGGCACCTAGAGGGGTGGCTCCACCACTAATCGACTTTATGAAGCTGCGCAGTGGCTTTGGTGGATACGTTGCCTGTTCTATTGCTGTGATCGCCTGTGTAAACCGGGGCAAATAAAAGACGGGATCAAGCCTTCCCCGAAATTCCGAGTAGGATGCTACGTAAGTGCGCTTACGCCGAAGCGCCGGTACACTTACTCCTAGAGACTTCATTATTAGCGTATCAATTTCATCGAGTGTTCTGTCTGCGTCCTGCAACTTCATGTCGCGCTGCGCACAGACCGCCTGCATCACGGTTACTATCTCCCGCTGCCGTTGCAGCGGGGGAACTGAGATCTCTAGCGCTTTGATCGTCGGTATAGTGATATTGCGCTGGAGAGCACCGATTGTATTTCGCTCAAAGTAGCTCTGGCCGTATGGTAGATTACAAATGATGCTGGTGTAGTGAGGATCTAGCAGCTCTGTATTTACTCGAAAACGTATCATAAACGAGCCATAGGCGAACCCGTCAGCTTCTCTTGGTACAACGGCTACAATGCCTATAGTTCCACTTCGTGAAATCAGTAAATCCCCTTCTCGAACATAGGCTATCCCAATTTCCTCTCTCAGTGCCGGATCGAGCTTTGCAACATCTGACAGATCAATTTCGTTTCGCTTAAGATCGGTTATACGCAGCAATGGAACACCATGAGGGCTATCGACGTAGCTGTTCTCTACAGATGCTCCATATCTAATGTCCGTGATATGCTTTCCCAATCGCTCAAGGTCATACACACTCTTTGCAAATGTCTGCCCAATCGTCACGAAATCAGGCCGATAATAGTTTGGGTCAAATCTTCCCTCAATTTGGTCGTACTCACGTACCATACAGAACATCGCTACACCCCTTCATAGCGCGATGGATGGGCCAGGAAGCGCTTGTACTGACCGAGGATGCCCTGTGCTTCATGGATGCGGCCTTCCTCGTCTACCACAAACAGCTCGTTCTCGTCGGGCCGATCGGTGGCGTCATAGCCCACGTGCTCGGCAATCGCCATAAAGATGGGATAGTTCAGTCGCTCGCGGATGCGCCGCCAGGTTTCCTCTTCCATCTGCGCTTCCACTTCTCGCCGGTAAGCCCGTAACTTTTGCTGCAACTGCTTTTTCAGTTCCCGATCTGCCTGCTTCTGCACCTCGGCTTCGATCTGGGCATCGATTTCAGCCTTCAGTGCTGCTTGCATCTGCCTGTCGTTGACCTCGGCAGCGCCACTCTTGGCTTCTTGCTCCAATCCCCGCCGTACCTGGCTCTCGATGCGCCCCGCCTTACCTCGGACCTTTTTCTCGATCTTTGCTATCCATTCGTCGTCAGCGCGCAGATCGGTCTCCACTGTCTCTCGCTCCGCCATCACATCTTGCTCAATTTGCTTTTCTCGTTCGGCCATGACTGGCTCGTACTCGGTGCGCACCTCCTGCCGCGTCTTGCGAGCCGTGCTGTCAAACCTGGCCTTTTCCCTCTTGCTGAACTTCTGCAAGAACAGCAAGCTGGCCTTTACGCCGGCTCCGGCCGGGACAAAGGCGTGTTGAGGCAACGAGACCACAGCCAGGATGCGGCCGTTCTCTTCAATGAACTTACGCACGTAATCCAACGACGAGTTGGTCAGGATACCGTCGGGCAGAACAATGCCCAATTTGCCACCTGGCTTGAGCAGTTGCAGACAGCGTTCAATAAAGAGGATTTCAGTCTTCTGTGAAGCTCGTTTGTGCCGCTTGGAACCCAACTCAAACTCTCTCAGCGTCGCCTGGCGCTTCACCACTCCCCCGAAAGGGGGATTGGTCAGGCACATGCCGAAGCGCCCCTCGCCGATTTTGTCCCGAGGAAAGCTACCCCATGAGCCCAGTGCATCGTCGCAGACGATGTTGGATGAACCGTCCTCGTGGATGACCATATCCATCATCGCAATGCGGGCGATGCGGTCGTTGATCTCGATACCGAAGATGTGTTCGTTG
>Ga0315543_1003116_pt1 | contig 15198 bp, 8 predicted proteins | sample SalMarSW160210MG_2_FD_203098 | JGI IMG/M metagenome (GOLD analysis project Ga0315543, IMG submission 203098) | Salt marsh sediment microbial communities from the Plum Island Ecosystem LTER, Massachusetts, United States - Salt Marsh Sediment SW1601-210 ...
ACTATGGCGGCGCCTTATACTGCGGCGGGTCATCATCACCCACTTTGACCGGCTGTTTATTTGACGGCAACTTTGCTCAGCAAGGGGGTGCCATATATTATGGTGAAGGTTCCGCCGCTTTGCTGACGAACTGTACTTTTGTTAACAATTCCGCAGATTCCGGTGGCGTAATCTGGTTCGGCTCTGAAAATGACATGTCCTCTATTACTGACTGTCTCCTGGCCTTTAGTAGCAAGGGTGAAGCGATATATGTTGAGTATGGCACACTTTCCTTGTCCTGCTGTGACATCTATGGCAACGCTGGCGGCGACTGGGTTGGTTACATGGCCAACCAAGCAGGTGTGAATGGTAATTTCTCACACGATCCGCTCTTCTGTGACTTTGCAAATAGCAATTATCAGATAACCGAAAACTCTACCTGCGCTCCTGCCAACAACACGTGCAAGAGTCTTATCGGCGCCTATGATGTTGGATGTGGCGCAATTGAGATAGTTCTGTCGCCGACCTCAATTGATTTCTCTGCTACCGAGGGAGAGGGCAGCCCACCTCCCGACACCCTTACGATTACCAACGGCGGCGGCGGGGTTCTCAATTGGTCATTGAATAAGAACGCCGCTTGGTTGAACCTTGTACCTACCCAAGGTACGGCGCCATCGGCAGTTATAGTAAGCGCTGATATATCCGGCTTGATCGTAGGAGAATATCGTGATACGATCGTAGTTTTCGCAAGCGACGCCGCCAACTCACCCCAGTATGTTCCTGTAGCTCTGAGAGTAATCTCTGCGAATCGCCCTCCAGAATTTGTGCAGGTCTGCAGCGACACTGTGCTGGTGGAGGGGCAGAAGTTCGAATGTGAGATTGTTGCCAGCGACCCGGATGGCGACTCAATCAGCTTTTCGTGTGAGCAGTGTCCTGTTGGTTCAGAGCTTACCAGCACCACTGATACTACAGTCCTCTTTTCCTTTGAGCCTGATTTTCGGCATGTTGACAGTAGTTACACGGTAATCATTGAGGCTTCCGATGGTGACATGTCGGCAGTTGACAGCTTCGCAATAGATAGTGTCGTGAATCGGCAGCTTGTTGTGAACAGCATAGAGCCTCAGCCGGGTGAAGCCCAGGATATACTTATCAGTTGGAAACCGATTCAGATACAGTTCAATGAAGCGGTGCAAGATACTTCGGTGGATGACACCAGTAATGTCCATATCACGAGTAAGAGGGGCGACAGTCTCCACTATTACTACGTCTCTCAGCAACGCTCTCTGATGATTGATAACGATTCAGGTTATTTCAGAATTCTCGATACTATAGTGATTGTTCTGGATACGGGGATAGTAGACTTGGCTGTAAAACCCCTCGATCAGAAGTATGTCGATACATTTTATACGGGCGCGGCGGTTTTCCCTGGAGATGGCAACAACGACGGAGTCGTGGATGAGCGAGATATTCTTCCGATGGGGCTGTACTGGAACAACGAGGGGCCTTCAAGACCGGACAGCGGCAGCTTCTCCTGGGGTATTAAACCGGCTCATATTTTTGCGCATAGCCGCAAGTGGACACCGTTAGCTTCGGTCTATTCCGATGCCGACGGTTCGGGGGTTGTTGACGCCTTTGACATCTGCGGCGTAACTGAAAACTGGGCGCAGACTCATTCACAAGAAGGGGTGAACAAGAGCAGTATGGCCGATTTGGCGATGGTGTTGAAACAGCTTGGCGGTGGTGTCCTCAGGCAAATGTACGAGGCGCTAATTAATTGCCCAGACGGTGAGGGCAAAGCTGCTGTTATGAAAACGTTCGAGTCGCTTTTAGGAGAGGAGTCGACTGAGAATCTACCTGTGACCTATGAATTGTACCAGAACTATCCGAATCCCTTCAATCCTTACACTACGATCAAGTTCTACCTGCCTCAAAGCGGGCCTGCTTCTCTGTCAATCTATAACATCATGGGACAGAAGGTGGCTGTGCTGCTTGATGGCTATATGGAAAAAGGATACGGCGAATTCGTCTGGGATGGCACCGATCTTTCCGGCAAGCCGGTTGCCAGCGGCATCTACTTCTATCGCTTTGAAAGCGGAAGCACTACTATTACCAAACGGATGATGCTGCTGAAGTAGTATTGAGGCCTGCCCTTTTCACTTGAAAGGGCGTCAATGTCTCAAGGTGATTGACCTGCACCAATGCTGAGACACCAATTGCTGCCCAGCGTGATGAGATACACTGTCACCTGCTTGTAGCAGAGAAGCTCTACCTGGGTTGTATCCAATATAGGATTGTTCATTAGCCAGACAATGCTTGTAGAGTCCATGCCGTTATTTGCAACAAGAGGGCTAATGTCAGTAATCAAATTGCTGTCCAACCCCACCTGGGATAACTGATCCAGACCCGTAAGCGCGGTAATGTCCTGTATCAGGTTTTGTCGCAAGAAGAGCTGTTGCAGTTTGACAAGACTGGCGAGCTCGTCAATGATGCTGATCTGATTGGTTTCCAGGTTCAAAAGCCTCAGACTGGTCATGTTAGACAAGCCGGTCAGGTCTGAAATTTCAGTTCCCCAAGCGAACAGTTCAGTAATGGTGTCCACATCTGACAAGAACAGGTCGCCTTCATACTTGGAGAGTTTGTCTCTTATCGCAAAATCCAGGGCGGTATCGGGAAAAGTTACGACTGGATTAATGCCCTGTCCCACTTCGACCAGAGCCTCGTCAGTATAAACACTCCCGATGGGAATAAAACTTCCATCGGGCCTGCGCAACTCAGTAACACTGATCGTGAGTGTTGTAGTGTCGTTATCGATCTCTGGATATAGGCTTTGGAAGTAGACGGTTGCCATCGTGGCGTTGCCGCCGGTGTCGACCAACAACTTAGTAGTGTCCGTTTCGGACAGGCCAATAGCGTAGAACCCTGAATCTAAGTCAATGTGGTCTACACGAATAAGGTTAGGATTTACTTGAATGCTTTCCGGACGTACCAGGTAGCTTTCAAAGAGAATTCGAAAGGAAATACCGTACAGGTTATGTATCTTACCGACTCTCACGTCAAGGGAAAAGGTGGTATCTGATCGAACCGGCTGAAACCGCGGCGACAGCTTGATCAGCGGCACCTGTGGGTAGAGATTGATTGGCAGGTTAACCGTAGCGCCAGGGCTAACATTGGCAGTTGTGTCTCCCCGATAAATGGTATCCGGGCTTCCTGCGTTAAGAGCAAGAACTGTAAATCTTCTATTATCACCTGCCGGAACAGTAACTTTTCCGACAATGTACCTTCCCTGAAGTGTAAGAGGCGTATCTATACGTTTCATGTCCGGCGCAGTGACAATGAGGCGAAACTCATCCACCAGTTGCATTAATCCCGGTTCTATTACTTTCATGCTCAGGGCAATTGAGGGTGCAGCTTCCTCGTTTACAGCTTTCTGCGAACAGCCGGATAGAATAATTATTGCTAATACTATGCCAAGGAAGCAGCTTAAAAAATATTTGCCATGTATTTTTTTCATGCTTGTGCCTCTTCCTACAGATTTGCCGTTAGACTTGCAGTTAATTGGAATCCGCTCAGGTCGATATTACCGCTGTCAGCATTGCCGGTAAAGTATTTGAAGCCGACATTACCACTTATCTGCTCATTGATTTCTCGTCCTAAGGCTCCGCCCAGTCCGAAAATCGTGGAGTTGCCGAAGTCTTCATCGTTGGCGGCAATAAGCTTGAGTTCTGCCGAAGGCGTGACATACCAGTCTTGCTGGAAACGCCGGGTTAGACTGCCGCTTAATAAGAACTCGTTGCCAAAAATTTTGAGTTTCTCGTCGGTGGAATAGAGAGTATTACGTCCGCGCCAGAGATAGCCGATACTGCCGTGCAAGCTGAAGTCCTTATTTCCGTGCCGGGCTTGAAGGTGTAGATCAAGCTGGGTGCTCTGCTTGAAAACCTTTCTGTCATCCAATTTATCTGAAGTGTACGTCGTTAAGATGGCGTCGGCTGCAACCGTCGTTTTGTTCGCCTGCCAGTCCGCCCCGGCATTGAGGCTGACAAAGTCGCCGGGATCATACTTGTCCACTCCTTGGTACGGTTCGTACTTGCCATTGAATTGGTACATGAGGCCGGCGCCGCAGCGAAGTTCTCCGATCATTTGGGCTCCGCCGACCAGCATGTTGAACCCGAACCCCTCGCCGAAACGCCGCATAGGAAATGTAAGGTAATTCTGTGATAGCATTTGAAGGACGAAAGGACCCTCGTTGGGGTTGATCTTCTTCTTGCCGGTGGGAAGGTTAAGACCGACACTTAATAGCATCTTATCATCATTGAAAGACTGGTTGACCTGTAGCCGCACGTCACCCAATCCCGACAGGCTATAATCTGTATTCACATCTTCCAGACTGTTTGTCGAACTGGCCACATAGAAAAGCGCTTCAAGATTCTCTCTAATCGGGACGAAACCTCTCAACGGAATTGTCAGTTGGTCGATCTTTGTAGTCTCACCATCGCCTTTGAGACTCCAGTGGCTGTAAACAAGCAGGGCATTGCCGGAGGCAGGCTGGTCGTAAATGATTTGGCCATGAGCCGGCGACAGGGCCACCAGAAAACCGGCTAACCCAACAATAATGAACCCAATTCTATTAATCCTACTGCGCATCGAGATCACCTTCTATAATAACGGTTCCGGCATTGCTGACCACAGGCGGCTCAATGGTGGAGCTGCTGCTCGAAGGAATAGTACCGGAATTGTGAGCGACCGATGACAGGCGAGAGCCTAAGTCCCCGGACGATTGCTGACGATCACTCTGCCGCTTTACTACCCCTTCAAACTTGTCAAAAGACTCTTGATATCCAATTCCACCGGATTGTATGTCGGTAACAGTCTGGAGTTGTTCGTTGGCCTGCTGGAAGTTTCCGTCAAGCCGGACCGCTTCGGTAAGCTCCTGCTTGGCCGCGCCGTACATCCCCCGGCTCTCATACTCCAGCCCCCGACAGTAGGCCAGGAAAGCTACGTATGATTCGGTGGGGACTTCCTTGATAGCATCGCGTTCCTCAGCAGACAACTCGATGCCCAGCGTGTCGAGAATTTCAAAGACGAATTCCTTTTCCAGCTCAAAAAACTTTTTCAACTTTCCTTCGATACCTTCCGGGCGAGCGCTGGAGCTGTCGACTGTGTTCACGATAGCACCATCGAGCTTGAGACCCTCCTCTCCGATGTTCACCAACGAGCCGGTCACAAGCTTACGAGTTCCCATCAGACGGCCCATTCTCGGCGCCGAGGTGGGATCGACATACATAGATGCGCTAAACTTCTGCTCTTTCAGGATCATGTCGAGTTTCAACCTCTCTACGACCATAAGAGAGTGCACCTTGGCCAGATCAATCGAGGTGAACTCTGCCAATCCGTGGGCAATCGGGGCTAGTTCAGGTGAGAGATGGGAGGCATCAAAGTTGGCCACAGCGATGGTATTTTCGGGGATGGTGTCGGTGTCGATACTTGCTTCGTTTTCTATGGCCTGAGAAACGTCAATTTCGATCTTTTTTGAAATCAATCGATCCAGATGCGCTCGGGTCATTGATGCGGTCTTGCCCTTGGATCGCAAACTCAGCGAGGTTCCGTAGGCATTGATGGCTTTGCTATAGTCTTCTTGCTTTTCGTATATCAGGCCAAGGTACAAGTGGATTCGGGCGTCTGGTTGAATCTGGTTTGCCTGTTTGAGGGCATCCTCGGCTTTTGTCAGATCGCCTTTTTCGTAGTAGGTAACACCGAGCTCCCGCCAGGCTTCGGCGTTTTTGGGATTGACGCTTATTTCCTTATAGAAGGCCTCAATGGCCGGGTCATATTCTTCCTTATTCTGGTGTCTCCTCCCTTGCATATAAAGGCTCTGAGAACACCCGACCACCAGCGCCATCAATAGCACCAATGTTATTGGTCTTATTAGCATCTTTTCTCCTCAGCCAATAACGGCTTGGGTGTCAGACTGACCTCAGCTTGCCAGAGGCCGATATATTTCCATTTTGCGTTTCGCCTCAACAAAGTTGTGGTCGAGATCGTACGCCTTTTTGAAGAACTCGTAGGCATTTTTGTAGTCGTACTTATCCATATAATCCAGTCCCTTGGAGTAAAGGGTAGTGGCGTCGAGCGATTCGGTACCGCCTTCTTTGATCAACGCTTTAATGTCGTCGCTCAGGGTAATGTCAAGCTTCTTAGCCAGCTCTTCAACCAGCTCCTTTTCCAGCTTGGAATACTGCGGTCTGGCTTCTTTATCCACCGAGGCGATGATCTCCGACGTCTCCACGCTGACTACCCGAACCACCATTCGGGTACTTTTGTCATTGAGTTGTGTGAAGCTGCCGAACACCATGTACTTCGCTCCAAGGATTTTTCCCGCCCGCGCTGCTGTCGATTTATCGACCGCTCCTGACTTCAGCAGATCGAACTCCCTGAGAACATAGTTGATCTTATCGCGTTCGATCACTTTCATCGAGCTGATTTTGCCGAAGTCATGCTCAAACCAGTCCGCCAAGCCTTTGCCGATTGGTCCCAGCTCCTGCTGGTATTTGCCGATTGAGAAATTGTCGAACTCCATGATGGCAATGGTCTTAATGTTGGATTTGGCTTCCTCGGGGCAGGTGAGGCTTTCTTTGGCTTTCAGGATTTCGTACCATTTGTCGCGTAGTTCTGACTGCCACATTTCGCGGGGGAGGTGAACAATGCACGGTCCAATGCCGGAAATCTTGTTAAGGTAGGAAAACGATTGCTTATGGTAGTCATCCCCCTTGGCATAGGTCAAAATACCCAAAACCTCGTAAACAGCGATGCTGTCCTGGGGAGTCAAATCAGCCCGCTCGAAAAGGGTTTTGGAAATAGAAATCCCTTTTTCGAAATTCCCTTCGTTGTAGTACCTGAGTGCGTCAGCCAGCACATCTGCAGTTTTTGCTTCTTCCTGGGCGAAAGCATTAGTGACGCCAAGCCCCATCGTCAAGACGGCCAGCAAAACAATGGGGGCCAAGCCGAGAAAGTTGTTGTACTTTTTCATATCAACTCCTTATTAATACTATATCCTTTACTTCTTATAGTAGTAAGATAGTGAATTGAAAATCTCCTCAAAAGCATTATTTCTCAAAATCAAAGACAACCTTATCAGGGCCGTCCTTCCCTACCAGGATAGTGCGTTCTTGTTCTAACTCTTCTCCCTCAATGGTTTTCTTCACCTTGACGACATGCTCACCCGGCGTGAACTTGAAAGTGTAAGGTGTCTGGTTGTGCTGTTGTTTACCGTCGATATACACGTAAGCCCCCCTGGGATTAGAGACGACAACCACATCTCTAAAAGCCGGCTCGGATTCCACCGTGTCGACCGGAGGCTTGGGGAAGGTGAATGTATAGGCACGTGAGACTATCTCGTCCGCCGCCAGCCACACAGTGTCATGGCGCATTTTTCTGGTGGCTTTTCTGTTTTCTACCCGGATAATATGTCTCCCGGTGTCACAGATCAGAGAGGTGTCTTTGAGACCTCTTCCCAAGAGGTTACCGTCGACATAAATATCGCCGAAAGGGGCGGCAGTTATGTCAATCGTGCCGGTAGGAGGGGGTATAGTGAACTCAAATGGAAGTTTCAATACGGAATCTTCCGTCAGCCAAACTGTTTCAGAACGTGTTGTGTCGACTGCCTCATCGTTATGGACGCGGATAACATGCCGCCCGGGGGCACCCGTGAAAAGCACAGTCGTAACGTTCATACCCAAGAGGCTGTTATCAACATAGACGTCGCCGTGCGGTACAACACTAATCTCAATCGTCCCTGTCTTGCCCTGGCCGATGGCAAAGTAGTTTACCGCCCATGCCGCGACTGCAACAATCACGAGTGCCGCAGCGGCTCGCAGCAGCCACTTCCGCGATGGAGGCATGGGGGGTGAAGGAGGAGGGTGGACAAGTATGGTCTCATTATCTTTAGCCGTACCGCGCACTGCGTCGAGAGCCGCCTGCATCTCACTGGCCGACTGGAAGCGTTTCCCCGGCTCCTTGGCTAAGGATTTCATTATGATCTCTTCCACCTGCTTGGGAATGTCCGGATTAACAGAACGCGGCTTTGCCACTTCGGAAAACAGCTTGGAGTCGCGGATAGCGAATTCATTGTCGCCCTTGAAAGGGCACTCGCCGGTTAACATTGTGTACAGGGTGGTCCCGGCGGCATAGATATCAACAAGAGCATAGTTCGTATCCTGAGTAGGAGTAAACTGCTCCGGCGCCATGTAGGCAGGCGTTCCGCAGGCGCTGCCGGCTACAGTCAGGTTGGGATCGGTTTCAGCTTTGGCAATCCCGAAGTCGATGATTTTAACCCGCCCTTTTTTGTCTATCATTATGTTGCTCGGCTTGATATCGCGATGGTAGGTACCCTTTCGGTGGGCAAAATCCAAAACGTCAACGACATCGCTGATGATCTGAAGCGACTCGCTGAGAGAGAGTCTCCCCTCCTTTTTGATTTTCTCCTCAAGCGTTATGCCCTCGATATACTCCATGGCGATGACGGTGTCTTCTCCATGGCTTAAGAAACCTTTTATTCGGCAGATGTTGGGGTGGTCTTCAAGGAGAGCCAGCTTGTCGGCCTCCTGCTTAAACCGCTGTCCCAATCGGGGATCACTGAGTACTTTCAAAATCACCTTGAGGTTGGGCACATCCTGATGCACGGCCAGATAGACTTTGGCCATTCCACCGGCGCCAATTTTCTTGAGCACTCTGTAGCTGCCGATAAACTGCTCTTCCATGAGATGATATATATATAATTGTTATGGCCGGTTCAACATAATTGTATGCTGCGCAAGTCCGGTCTGGCTCTGTCAAATAGCTTGATCAGGTACATTTCTCTCAGGGCGGGTGAGAAGACTAACAATATATACTGCCGCAAACGCCAGCACAAACGCTGGAACCAGTTCGTAAAGGGCCGCTTTCAAGGTCGGAATGTTCTTCCATACCACCGTTACGATACTGCCGGTAAGCATACCCGCAATGGCGCCGGCTTTGGTTGTCCTTTTCCAGAGCAATCCTAAAATTACCACTGGCCCGAATGAAGCGCCAAGCGCCGACCAGGCGTACAGCACGAATTCAAAGATCACCCGATTCTCAGACAGTGCAAAAACAACTGACAGTAACCCTAAGATCAGCAAGACTAAGCGGTCAAGTCTCTGCATTCGTTCGAACCTATTACCGGCGTTTTTCGCTTTGCCGATGAATGGCAGGACGTCACGTGAAATGGTAGACGAGACTACGATAAGCTGAGAGTCAGCAGTGGAGCAGATGGCCGACACAATAGCTGCAATGACAAATCCACCCAACATTGGCGGCAGGAATTTGCCGACAGCCAGTGGCAGAGCCTGCTCCGGGTCGGCCAAGTTACCGAAATATATATGAGAGAAGATGCCAAAGAGAATGGCTCCCAAATAGACTAGAATCGTCCAGGTGATAGCGATCATCCCCCCCTGTTTCACTGACTCAGAATCTTTTACGGCCATAAAACGCGCCAGGATGTGCGGCTGACCGGGGTAGCCCAGACCTATTCCCAACAGCCCGATCACAAAGCCGAGCATGGCAAAACCGATCTTCCCACCAGTCCAGGTGAGCATGTTGGCGTCAATTTCACCGGCGCCGGCAACAAACGCGTCCCACCCGCCGACTTTGAACAGCGTTATAATGGGCATGCCAATTAAAGCGATTATCATGAAAGTTGCCTGGATGACATCGGTCCAGCAGACGGCGCGGAACCCGCCAGTGATAGTGTAGGCCATTATAACGGCTGCCCCAATCAGCACCCCCAGCCAGTAAGGAAGATCGAAAACGGCATCGAACGCCTTACCGGCGGCATTCATCTGCGCTGCCACGTACCCCAACATGGCAGCGGTAATGATTATCACCGGAACGACGCGCAGCACCGTTGAATTCACCCCAAAGCGATGGCTGATGAATTGGGGAAGTGTGGCGGCGTTTGATTCCAGCGTGCTTTTTCTGAGCCGTTCAGCGATTACAAACCAGTTGAATAGATACCCGGCAGCAATACCGGGTACAATCCAGAAAGCAGACATGCCGAACAGGTAGGCCTCACCGACAAGCCCGAGCATCACCCACCCTGACTCCGCACTGGCTGAGGCTGACAGCGCTGATACCCATGGGCCCAGTTCTCGATTTGCCAGGACAAAATCATCTTCAGTCCGTTTTCGTAGCTTGGTTTAATAGATACCGACGCTGATAATCCCAACAGTGTAGACAATAAATGATGCCGCCAGTACGAAACTTGATTCCACGCTGGTCTCCTTGGTTCCTACGTACCTCTGACGGGAAATGTTGATCTCACCGCGATACAACAGCCCGTCAGGATACCCAAGTTAAACGTCTGCTCGCATAAATCAACAAGAAACCTGTGCCCAATCTTCCGGGGAGAGGTACTTCTAAAGGGCGTTTCCCTGTTGAAGACATCTTGTGTTCCACAGCGCCGGAATTAACAACCGGTGGACAACATGTTCTTCGCTTGATTGAGTTCCCCAACCAGCTCTTTTTTTTCTTGAATACCATTCCACATGACCAGTATATTATAATAATGGTATAACCTACAATCAAACAAGGAGGTATTATGGCCAAGACGCATTTTGGGATGTTGCCGCTGATTGTCATCGCGGTGCTGGGGCTCGGGATGGTAGGCTGTGGGACGCAGGTACCATCGGGGCATCGGGGGGTCTTTTACTACAAGTTCGGAGACGGGACCGAATTCGGCAAGATTTACCGGGAGGGATTCAGCTGGCACCTTCCCTGGAACACTATGTTCGTCTACAAAGTCCAGCTTCAGGAACAAAAAGAAGCCCTGACGGTCCTTTCCTCTGACGGCGCGACGATCAAGTTGGAAGTTTCCATCCTGTACCGGCCATTGGCCCCGAAGCTTGATTCCTTGCAGGTTACTATCGGGCGCAACTACTATAGCGTTGCCATTGCTCCCACGATTCGCGAAGTCGCCCGCACGATTGCAGGCCGCTACAAACCGGAAGAAATCTATTCCACCAAACGTGAGCAGATAGCAGGCGAGGTAGTCGAAGCTCTTCGAGCCGCAATGGCTGACAAGTTCATCAACATCGAAAACGTCCTCATTCGTGATGTACTGATTCCGCCTGAAATATCGAAGGCTATTAATCTCAAGCTGACCATGGACCAGGAGGCCCAGCGCATGCAGTTTATCATCGAGAAGGAGAAACGGGAAGCGGAAAGAAAGCGTATCGAAGCGAAGGGGATTTCTGATTTTCAAAAGATCGTCAGCGCCGGCATAACGCCTTCTCTGCTTAAGTGGAAAGGGATCGAAGCGACTCTGAAGATCGCTGAGTCCCCTAACACAAAAGTAGTTATTATCGGCAATGAAGCCGGCAGCCTGCCAATTATTCTTGGAGGTGATAAGTAAGTCGCATTATGACTGTGTTGTTTCTGTAGGTCTTGCTTTTTGCTTGCCCAGAGTGTGACCTCCAGGCTCTGAATGCGTTGGGTTACACGCCCGGCGGGGCAAAAAGCAAGACCTTAAGCAACATCTGAACATCTCAACGCTAAATGGTGAACTTCCCGTTGCGGTAGATTACTTTGCCGTCCGCAACAATCTCGCTGTCGGTTTTCAGGTCACACACCATATCCCAATGAAGCGAGCTTTTGTTCTTGCCTCCCGCCTCAGGAAGGGAAGCTCCTGCCGCCAGGTGGCAGGTGCCCCCGATCTTCTCATCAAACAGGATATTTTTAGAGAAGCGTTTAATTTCGTTATTAGTGCCGATGGCAAACTCTCCCAGGTAGCGAGCGCCTTGGTCAATGTTGAGCATACTTGTGAGGTACGGCTGGTTTTTCCCGGCCGTTTCTTTTACCACTTTTCCTTTTTTGAACTCAAGACGAACGTCCTCGACTTCCCGGCCCATGTACACTACAGGGAAGCTATAGTGGATGAAGCCTTCCGCCGAGTTCTCCATCGGGCTGGTAAAAATCTCGCCGTCAGGGAAGTTTTCCGTGCCGGCGCAATTGATCCACTTGCGGCCTTTGACCCGCAGCTTCAAATCGGTGTCGGCAGAGCGGATATGAATTCGATCGAACCTATTGAGAATCTTCGCCAGCCGGTTTTGTTCTTTGGCTACCTTATGCCAGTGTTTAACCGGATCAGCCGCATGGATGTGTCCGGCGCGGTAAACGAAATCTTCATAGTCAGACAAAGACATATCCGTTTCCTGAGCTTCGGCAGCCGTGGGAAACAGCGTCACGCACCAGGAAATTGACTTGTCGGCAATCCGTTTGAACCAGCGGTCGACCAGCGGCCGCATGGCCCGGCGCTGCAGAGCTTGTCTTTTCGGTTCGACCCCGCTCAGATAGCGGGTATTCTCACTTCCGAGGATCACCAGCCGCGCATCCATCTTATCGATCTCATACCTGACAATAGGCGAGATATGCTTGAGCTGGGCGTCAGAACCATGTTTGAGAAATGTTTCCCCAATGTCCGGCAGGTGGATGCTGGTATAGGGGTGGGCGCCGATGTTTATTGCTTCTTCATAGACCGCCTTTATTAATGGTAGAGTGACAAACTCGCCTTCAATTTTGAAAAGCTGTCCCTTTTTAAGCTTCAATGAGTAGTGTGTCAACACCTTGGCCAGTTTCTGTACGCGCGGGTCCATACGATCCTCCTTCGTTTTTTTAGTACGAAATATAGCTACAACTTTAATAATTTATTCTTGACTTGTAAAGTATAAGAAGTAAAATTGCCATCTATGGTAATTCCAGTTCGGTAGTTGGTTACGAAACAGAAAATACTGTTTTTTTCTTGATTTGGAAATTGAACGTTGTTATAGTCTGGTGTCATTGTGAAAAAGGTAGGATGTGTTGATAGCACGCTCTGATGAAGGTAATACTACCGCAGCTCGGGAGGCGGCCTATGACCCGAAAATAAAGTTTTTGATTACTGTTTTTTTAATTGACACACTATTGTACAGAGTTTATGTTGCGCTCCAATTGGGAGTCAGGTAGCTTTTAGAATAGGTTATGGTATAAGGGATTAGACAAAGCTGCCGACAAAAAAACTGAAAGTAAATATATAGAATTGACTTTTGGTGAAGTGATAAGGAAATCTAAAAAGTGTAGGAGGACAATGCCCATAGAGTCATTCACTAATCTTTTGAGGGAAGCTCCACAACGAGCTAAATGCGAACCAGTTGAAATGAGACAAATAGTGGTAACTAACAATAATCAAGGAGTTCAAGCATGAAGCGAAACTCAAAGTTCCTGTTGCTGCTCGCATTAATCATGAGCGGCATCATCGGCGTCTACTTCCTCGGCTGCGATGAAGAAACCGTCAACAACCCGATAGCGGACGAGGACAAAGTTATCGGTTCTGTCCACGGGGTGGCGTCCGATGGATTCGACAATACCCCTCTGCCGAATGTGTTGGTGAGTTGGGTCAGCAATGGAGAGACGCGTACTGTCACTACCGACTCACTCGGTTACTTCGTGACCGACGACGTGCTCGGTTCGGGCGAGTATGAATTCACCTTTTCGGTGAATGGATATTGTGTTTGCAGAACTACCGCGCTGATTCCCACTTTAGATTCTCTGCGAGGCAGGGACCCCGATGTACATTCTGGCGATATTCCATACAGCAGAGAATTGAATGCGATGCTTTTCTCGCTGAATTCGCAAGTTACCGGTAAGCTTTACACCGCTCTCCCTGCTCCCAAGAAGGAAAGCGAAGATGTGAAAGTAGCCGGAGATTCCTCTGATCTTGTGTCACCAGTGGCCGGGATTGAGGTCATTCTTGAATACGGCTGGGATATCGTTCCCTATACATATCGTACCTTTACTAATCAGGACGGTGAGTTCACCTTTATGCCGACGGAAAATGTGCCCTGGGCGCCATCCAACGTCTGGCTGACAGTTCCGCCGTTCACAGTAGGTGATTCGTCTTATTCTGAGGTCACGGTGTCTCTCAACCTCGTTCACGGCGGAACTACCCAGGTGCCAAATATCTATGCTCCGTTAGATTGCAGCGACATCCCCCAGATTTTGCGTAAGAATTTTGATGATATAGAGAGATTCCACTACGACTCGACTCTGAAAGTGACTTTTTCCGAGCCGATGGACACCAGCACGGCCTTTTCAGTATACATAGCCTCAAACACGACTTATAATTTGACCTGGTCAATGGACAACCAGGTTCTGGAAATTAACCCTACGCTTTCGCTGAAGACCGACACACGGTATGAAGTTGAGCTGAGCGGCAAGTCACAAGACGGCTGCCCGACGTCTGGCAGGACATGGGTTTTTGATTTCGTTACGCTCGACGGTATCGACCTGGTTTCCACCAACTTAGAGAGAGCGCCCAACAACTTTACGGAGTTTCCGATTGATTCTCCTATTGTATTGGTCTTCAATATGACGCCGGTTATCAACCCCGTAAATGGGGAACTGATACTTGAACAATGGATTAACTACCCGACCACCTATTATCGGGTTGACATTGACAGCCTGGTGGTCGGTGATACTCTCGTGATCACGCCGGACAACCCACTTGAGCGCGACAACAACTACCGGTTGACTTACAAAATGTACTCGTCTATATGGGCCGACTATGTCAGTGGGCATGTGACGTTCTCTACCGAGTTTGATACTATTCCACCGGACACGGTAAAAGGCTTTGTCCTCGATGAGGTTCCCGGCTGGACAGCCGACTGGGATACGAAATCCATCGATTTCCAGTGGGAAACAGTAAGTAACGCCACCGGATACAGAATCTATGCCAAGGATAACAAAGATAACACTGACTTCATCGTGGTTGGTAACTTTGATCAGAAGGACTACCTGACTCATCAGGAAGGTACGGTAACCCTTCCGAAGCAGTTCGATCTCTACGATGATGATGGTATCCAGACGCCATTCTCAGACGGTACGGAAATAACGTTTGATATACGCGCCTACAACCAGGCCGGCGAAGGGCCGTTCACGGTTACTGACGCTATAGCGATTGCCGACGAAACGGCGCCGAATTTCTATGTTACCGTGTGTGGCGATGCCGACAACTTCGTAGGCTCCAGCGATTCAGTTCTCTACTTCGAGATTAACGGAGACCTTGAGTACTGCGAAGGAACCAACAACCCGATCTTTGTGTTTACAGAAGCCGGCGGCGACTCGGCTTATGTTCTTGACTCCAGCGCTGGGAGCTGGACCTGGGATACCAGGCTT